>NHCFI00100__coassemble_1519_pt1 | contig 86557 bp, 104 predicted proteins | sample NHCFI00100__metabat2_low_PE_012 | metagenome-assembled genome bin NHCFI00100 | reverse complement strand
AAAAAAATAGACGGATATTCTCTATAAAGAAAATATCTCGTCTATGTATTATTTGTATAAAACCCATAGATGTGCAGCTTCGTTTTGCAATTCTTCGGGCGTAAACCAGGTGAGAGAATGTTTTTTCTTGGCGTCATCATTGGGATCCAATAGCCGAATTTTTTTGCTATTGTAGGCAGATAAAACCATGATATGACCATTTGGTGTAAATTTTCCTGGATTAACGGAAATAAGCACTGGAATTCCTTTTTTCAGATAAGGGAGGGCATTTTGAATTCTGTCGCTTAAATCAAGATATTGGTAGTTATGTTGTTGGGCATATTGTGGAAATATTGCCCATGAAGTACCTTGATCAGTGTAGAAATCATCTTTAGCCCAAGAAAGCACAGTAGTAGGCTTTATGAGTTCCTTTTGCCAATAGGAGTCAATCATCGCTAATGAAGCAATTGCGCAGCCATTTTTTGCAAAGGTAGTTGATTCTCCCCAACCATATTTTTTCTTGGCCCATCGTTCATCTGTTTGAAGAATGAGGTAGGAATTTAAGTTTTCCTTGGTTAATTTTTCACGTGTTTTTTCACCATATGTTCTTTGAGGATTCTTTTTTTCAAAGGCTAATTGTTTTTCTTTTGCTTGCTTTGCTTTAGCTTTTTTCTTTAAGATTTTTTCTTGTTGTTGTGCCTCAATTTGTCTTTGATGTAAATGATTTTTTACTGAAAAACCAATCAATAAACAGATACATGCAAGAATCAGTAATAAGACTCTTTTCACTTTTTTCTTAAGTTTCCGCCGTTTTTTCTTCGGTTTTTTAGGCCCTATATTTTTTCCTTTTGGTAGAGGCTTCGTTTGCTTTTCCACATTATTCCTCCCATATAAATTGTTAATATGATTTTTACATATTTTAAAAGAAATTGCAATTTTTTTATAGACATAAATAGAAATTGATGTTATACTATCTATTGTTCGGTTAACGAATTAGTTATTAATATGGCGAATGTGGCGAAGTGGTTAACGCACCGGATTGTGGCTCCGGCATTCGTGAGTTCGATTCTCATCATTCGCCCTTTTATTGGGGTATAGCCAAGCGGTAAGGCAAGGGACTTTGACTCCCTCATGCGTTGGTTCGAATCCAGCTACCCCAGTTTGACAGCTTTCATGAAGGCTGTCTTTTTTTATTGCTATTTTATTTATAAATATATAACGAGCCCACTTATATGTTAGGATAAGTGGGCTCGTTTTTTTACTTCGTTAATAGTAGCTTATCGTCATCTAATTGCGAACCGCTATTTTTTTGGAACATTTCCATCAATTCAGGAACAGTTAGCTTTTCTTTGGCTTTTCCTTTAACATCTACAACAATTTGTCCTTGATGGAGCATGATTAGTCGATTACCATATTTAATTGCATCGTTCATATCGTGTGTTACCATGAAGGCAGTTAATTGATGCTCTTGAATTAATTTATTGGTTAGTTCCATAACTGTAGCTGATGTTTTTGGATCAAGTGCTGCAGTGTGTTCATCAAGCAAAATTAACTCAGGTCTTACTAAAGTCGCCATCAATAGCGTAATTGCTTGTCGCTGCCCACCCGAAAGTAAACCAATTTCTGCAGTTAGGCGATTCTCTAAGCCTAAATTTAAGCTTTGAAGTTGTTCACGGAAAAATTCGCGATTCTTGGCTTTCACACCTGAACTAAAGCCGCGTTTTTGTCCGCGTTTTAATGCAATAGCCATATTTTCTTCAACCGTCAATCGTACTGCCGTGCCAAGTTTTGGATCTTGAAAGACACGACTGATTTGTCTGGAACGCTTAACAACGGATTGTTTCGTGATGTCTTGACCATTTAATTCAATCTTACCTGTTTCAGTAGGAATAGCACCGGCAATACTATTTAGTAAAGTTGATTTCCCTGCACCATTACCACCAATAATTGTGATAAAGTCTCCTGATTCAATTTCTAAGTCAATACCTTTTAACACATGATTTTCATTAATGGTTCCTTTTTCAAAAATTTGATGGAGATTCGTAATTTTAAGTACAGTACTCATTATTTTTTACCTCCTTTTTTGAAAAGCGTGTTTAGCCCTAATTTTTGTCTTAATTGTGGTAAAGATAGACAAACGACTAAAACAATGGCAGATGCTAGTTTTGAGTCACTTGGTTCGACATTAAATTCAAAGACTAAGGCTAAGATGAAACGATAAATAATTGTACCAGCGATAATTGTTAAAAAGCGTATCCATAGAGGTTTGTTAGCAAATAATACCTCTGCAATAATGATTGAAGCTAATCCAATAACGATGGTTCCAACACCTGAGTTTAAGTCTGCAAAGCCATTATTTTGGGCAATTAATGCACCTGAAAGGGAGATACAGCCATTAGAAATCATATAACCAATCAATTTCATCGAATCAGTATGAATACCATTGGCCTGACTCATATCAATATTATCCCCGGTAGCACGAATCGCTAAGCCTATTTCAGTACGAAAGAAAAGGTGCAATAGTAAAATCACTAATAAACTAATGATTAAGCCCATAATGACCGCGGCATTGACTTTTGTTAGTCCCATGTTTTGTAGCCAAGAAAATAAAGTATCTTCTCCTAAAAGCGCAATGTTAGGTGCACCCATCACCCGTGAAGTCACCGAGTAAAGGCCGGTCATCGTAATAATTCCGGCAAGCAGGGCAGGTATTTTTAATTTTGTATGCAAGATACCCGATACTAAGCCAGCAAGTACGCCTCCTAAAAATCCTAAGAGGGTAGCAACAACTGGTGAAAGGCCGTGAACGATGCTAATTGCTGCAATCCCGCTGCCTAAAGGAAAACTTCCTTCTGCCGTTAAGTCAGCAATATCGAGAATTCTAAAGGTAATAAATACCCCAATTGCTAAAAGCGACCATAAGACACCTTGAGATGCAGCTGATTGTAAGAGAAGGGGTAAGTTTGAAATAATATTCATGAAATAATCTCCAATCTATTTAGGGGCAACAATACTTGCTGGATCAATACCTAATGCTTTAGCCATATCTTCATTGACAACAAGTTTTAGTTTTTTTGCTGATTCGATTGCAGTTGTTGCTGGTTTTTCTTTACCATCCATAATTTTAGCGGCCATTAAGCCAGTTTGTTTTCCTAATTCTTTATAATCAATTCCGTAAGTTGCTAAACCACCTGTTTCTACTTGTTCTACTGATCCAGCAACGATAGGAGTTTTGGTTTGTTTGGCAACTTCACCGATTACGGCAGCTGCTGAAGCGAAAGTATTATCTGTTGGAATGTAAATACCATCCACATCTTTGGCAAGACTAGTTGTCACTTGTTGTACGTCGTTGGTAGTGTTGGCAGTTAGGACTTTAACTTTCACATTAGCTTTTTTCAAGGCTTTTTCAGCTAAGTCTGCTTGAATTTTTGAGTTTGCTTCTCCTGAGTTATACATAATACCGATTGTTTTAGCATCTTTGACAATACTTAATAATAATTCGATTTGTTTATCAATTGGTACCATATCCGTTGTACCAGTTACATTTGTACCAGGTTTTTTCAATGATTTGGCCAATTTGGCAGCAACAGGATCGGTCACCGCAGTAATCACAATTGGAATATCCTGTGTTTCATTGGCCAAAGATTGAGCAGATGGAGTAGCAATACCTAGTAATAAATCGGCTTTTTCTTTGACTAATTTTTCACTCATACTTTTTAGATTATCTTGGTTATTTTGCGCATTTTGATAGTCAAATTTCACATTTTTGCCTTCTGTATACCCGCCTTCCTTTAAGCCTTCTTTAAAGCCTTCATAAGCTGCATCTAAAGACGGGTGTTGCACGATTTGTAAGACACCAACAGTTTTTTGGGTATCTTTTTTGCTTTCTTTGTTCCCACAGGCAGCTAATAATAAAGCTGCACTCATCGCAAGTAGAGTAGTCATTATTTTTTTCTTTTTCATTTTTTCCAATCCTTTCATTATTCAAAGAGCCATTTTCTAAATAAAAAAACCATCTAGGAATAGCCTAAATGGTTGAAAGTTCAATATTCATTCAGCCATTCAGGTTAAATGGCTAAATGCAATCAAAAAATCCTTAGCCATTATAGATACTTTTTCTTGTATCCATAATGTGTTATGAATACAAGTCTATCTAAAATAGCTAAAGTAGAAGTGATTCAACTGACTCATATTTTTCAATTGCTTCTTCATAGAAATGTTCCTCTCCTTTTGGAATTAATTGAATTATAGTTAATTTTTTATTAAAAGTCAATGATAAATATTAAGATAATTTAAAAATAAAAAAGAATTCTCTTAAATAGATTAACTAAATAAGAGAACTCTATATTTGTCATTTTTTATAATAACGGATATGATTTTCCACTTTTTCAATACTAAAGCGTGTTTCATCCGTAAATACTTGGTCAATGCTTGGATCTAAATGTTCATTAAGACAGGTTTCGTATTCAGCAAAGGTGAGGCGATGACGCTTGTTTAAAGTTTCTTGATTTTGCGTGGTGTGTAAGTGTTTTTGATAGCCTTCCACGACATGTGCTTGGAAAAATTCTCCAACCATTCCTGAACCATAGCTAAATAAACCAATTGTGTCTTCAGGTTTTAATGTTGCGACATGGTCTAGATAAGAAATGAGCCCTAGATAAAGTGAACCGGTGTATAGATTACCAATTTGACGACTATAACGAATACTTAGCTCATAGTTGTCAATAAATTCTTTTGCTATAGCTTCATCGACATTTTCCAATAGGTGATTCAAAGCTTTTCTACCCATTTTTGTATAAGGAATATGGAATAACAAGGCTTTGTAATCTGTCAGGCTTTGTTGATACTTTTGATTATACGCTGTAAATACATCACTAAAGGCGTTGATATAGGTACTATTGGATAATGGGCCATCTACAAGCGGATATTTTTGATTGGTTGGTCGCCAGAAATCATAGACATCTTTGGTTAATGCGAGTGTTTTTTCCTCAATTACAAGAATACGAGGCTCTTTGGTAATTAACATCGCAACAGCCCCCGCCCCTTGCGTAGGTTCTCCACCAGAATTTAAACCATAACGCGCGATGTCAGTAGCAATGACTAAGGCTTTACTTTCCGGATGTAAGCGGACATGGTTAACTGCCATTTGTAATGCAGCAGTACCGGCATAGCAAGCTTCTTTCACCTCGATGGCTCTAGCATAAGGTTGAATCCCTAAAAGACGATGTAAGATGACAGCACTTGCTTTTGATTCATCAACGCTAGATTCCGTACCAACAATCACTAAATCAATTTGCTCTTTGTCTTGGGCGGTTAAAATTTTTTCAGCCGCATTGGCACCTAGAGTAATGATATCTTGGCTTTGTGGATTGATGGCCATCTTTTCTTGACCAATTCCGATTAAATATTTATTTGGATCGACATTACGTGCTTGGGCTAAATCAGTCATGTCTAAATACATTTGAGGTACGTAAAAACTGATTTGATCAATACCAACGTTCATTTGTTTATCCCCTTTCAACGTTCTACTATAATAAAATAGCACATTTTTAACAAAAAAAGAAAATAATTGCATGTTTTGTTAAGAATTTTTTAGAAAACATTCATTGATTTTACTGGTTTAAAGGCACTTTTTAGACGTTGAATGCCATTTTGAATGCCATTTAATTATTCATATAAGCAACAAATTTATCGACAGTTTCTACACGCTTTTTATCTGTTAAATGGCTATATATATTCATTGTCATTTGGATGTTTGCGTGTCTAAGTCTATCTTGGATATCTTTGAGAGTTGCACCAGATTCAAGTAGGATAGAAGCGTGAGTATGTCTTGTTGCATGCACTCCTTTAAATATAAATGAATTTTTATCGCAAAACCTTTTAAGCATCATATAAATATATTGAGAGTATAACAATCCCTTTGTTGATGAGCAAAATACTAAATGATTATCGGTAATGCCAAAGCTAAAAAGTAATTTTCTTTGATCGGATTTCCATTTTTTTAGAATAGAAAGTGTATGCTGATCAATTGGAATTTTAGCGATACTTTTTTCTGTTTTTGGAGGTACTACTACATGACCATTTTTTGTTGTTGAAACAGTTTTGTTCACATTAATCATTTTGTTTTTAAAATCAATATCTTGCCAATTCAGCGCCAGCGCTTCACCGATTCGTAAGCCAGAATAGAATAGAAGTCTTAACAATGGATATAGCATCATATGGCCATAAATCCCATCATTGTTTTTCGCTGCTCTCAACATGAGTTTTACTTCACCTAGTGTGTAGAATTTTAAAGATTCGTCGATAATAGTTTTGTCTTTAGGGTATTTGATCAAAGCAGCACGATTTGTCGGAATTAATTCAAGCATCACTGCATAATCAAGCACAGAATTAACATACGTGTGAAATATCCGATAAGATTTGTACTTTAAGGCCCATTCGTTAACGATTTTTTGAGCATATATTGTTGTTATATCCTTTATGTTTAAATTGCCATACTTAGGAAGTATATGCTTTTTGAAATGATCTTCAACACATCGTATTGATGATTCTTTCAAAGATAATTGATGAGTAGGCCACCAAATATTATATACATCTTCAAAAGTGTATTCTTTTTTAGTATAATCATTTGTGGATAAATCAATTGTTTTTTCAGTCCACTCGACAGCATCAAACTCAGCTTGTAGTTTTGCTAGTTCGAGTTGGGCTGCTTTTTTATTTTTGAACCCACGACGAGTCGTTTTAATAGATTTACCAGTTTCGGGATTAATACCTAGGTACGCGCTAAATTGCCATGCTATTTCTCCGTTTTTCTTTTGATATTTTGTAAATGTTGCCATATTAATCATCCTTTCTACCTTGGGACGGGGCTTAAAAGTGATTATTAAGGCTTGGCATCAACTCCTTTCAGAATATACGTTCTCATTTACTTGTGAATAAAGCTTGTAGATTCCTTACCTACAAGCCAATTTTTTACTAATCTCTCAAAATAAAACTCATTTTTTCTTTTTTACTAAAGATATTTCCGTTATATTCAAGTTTTAATTTACCTTCTTTTGCAACTTCACCAGTGATATTACCTGTGACAGTAGCACCTACATCTAAGTCACCGCTATTTAGCATCTCAACATTTGGAATATATGCACTTGCAGATGTTGCTACACCATTAGCGTTCAATTTATAATCAAACGGGTTGTAAGATTGTTCTTCTTTGGTATTATTTGTAATAGTGATATTAACAATTACAAATTGTTTTCCTTCAGCTGGTTTAACAAATTCATCGCCATCAGAGTAGTCTACTTTATTAACCGTGATTTCATATCCTTTGTAGCTAGCTGTTTCTCCGATTTTAAATTCGGTTTGTTTATTTTCTTCTTTTTTAGGTGTTGAAGTAGCTGTTGTTTTATCAACTTTTTTCACATCATCTTTAGAATTTGATGAACATGCAGCAAGCGATAATGCAGCAACACCAACTAAAATAGTACCTAATAATTTCTTTTTCATATTCAATACCTCTCTCGTGTAAAAATATTTATTTTTAAGTAGTTAGAACTACCACTTAACACATATTATCTTCTTCAGAATATAGCCCTTCATTAGCCAAAATTTTTAGCGATTGATAAACCGTTCCATCTCTCTTGGAATACCATAAAAATTCATGATTTGTTCATTAGTCGGATTCTCTATTTCCCACGCAACCGTACCATCAACGATAAGATTTGTAGCGAAGTAGTTTGCTTCACCTTCTTTTTTCAATGTGGATACAGTAGAGTAGGTCGATAATTTGTTTGTTTGGTCGTTTGGGTGTAGTAGTGCATGTCCCAATTCGTGAGCGCATACAAACATTCTTTCAAAATAACCCAAATCATCATTAATGTGTATCATCTGAATTCTTTTTATTTTGTTGTAATATCCTTTTATTTCTTTCAGTGGCTCTTCCAGCACGATAATATTTTTTTGCCTCGCAATTTTAAACGGATCACGCGTCCCACATTCTTCAACTAATTTTCCAATTAATTCATCAATAAGTGCTTTATTCATATCACAAACACCTCTAGTTGCGATATTTCTTAGGGGTGAATCGTTTTTTCGCTTCCATTTTGGCAATGCGTAGAGACTGTTCTAATGAAGCTATGAGCAATTCTCTTGTTTCTTCGTCAAATTCTTCATCCTCTTTTGAGAAAGCAAGGGAACCGCCGTTATTGCTTAATTCAGCAATCATTTCTTCTAATTCTTTAGCAATATCACGTTCGTCTTTAGGTGTTAGGGCGTAGTAGGGTTCGGATTGTTTGTTTGAAAAAGATATATTTTGTTCGATATCAGATTCCATTAATTCCGATAAACTAACATTGAAAATCTTTGCGATATCGTTTAAAACACCTGCTTTTGGCGTGTATTTACCTTTTTCCCATTCACTAATAGATGATGAGCTTTTTCTGTTCAATAAGTTAGCTAATTCAATTTGTTCCATTCCTCGTTTAGTTCTAAGATATTTTAAGTTTTTTGCAAATAAATTTTCCGTAGCCATTGCAATCCCTCCTTTGAACGTTTTGATTTACATCTATAATATATCATCTAGTTCGGAAAAAGTGAATATATTTTCACGAAAAATATTTCGGAAAAAACGAAAAAACATATTGACTTCAGAAAAACCGAAGTGTATAATGTGTTTGTAAGGTTGATTAAGACCTAACAAATTAACAAAGAAAGCGAGGAAAGAGAGATATGCCGAGTCGTCAAGACGAGCGCAGAAAAAAAGAAAGAGACCTTCACAATCAAGTGAAAATCTCTTTACTAGTAACAATAGTACCGCCTATTGTTGAGTTGATTATTAAAATAATCAAAAAAGCTCTAAAAGTAGAGTAGGGGTTCGCCCCCTCTCTACTAAGAGATTATAGCATATCTCTCGACTATATGAAAAGGAAAAAGAATAAAAAAGAAAAAGTGAAAATTGCTTTGTTGTGGCTAGTGCCAATTGTAGTATGGTTATATTACATTCATAAGTGGTTTTTTTAAAATTGAAATTTGATAACGAAAGGGGGTGAGTCAATGACACGTTCTAGTTTGTCAATATTAAGAGAAATTAGAAATATGACTCAAGAAGATTTAGCTAAAAAATCAAATACAACAACTCGTACGATAGTTAATTATGAAAATGATGTTAATAAATTAAGAAGTGCGAGTTATAAAAGATTAAAATCGATTGCTGATGCTCTAGATGTATCGGTAGACGATATTTTTTTAGAAAACATTTCGGATTTTCTGAAATTACCTAATCACTCAAAAATATTAAAAGGAGACGAGTAGATGAAACACTACATTACAAAATATCGTGAAAACGACCAATTAATTGTTGAAGCGTGGTTACAGATTGACTTTCTAAGATGGTCTTGGTGCTTTTCAAAAAGAAAGCTAGTCATCTGTGAAGATAACTAGCAAAGGTTATTATTGTTTTTCCCATTTGTTACCAGGTTTTTGGGTAGGCGGTAATCGGTCACCTTTATCAATGTGGACATGTCGAGGTTTGTTTACACTTCCACCTCGTGGACCGACTTCCTTATATGTTCCAGAAGGCCTATTATCTTGACCTGGTTTATATAACTTACTCATATAATCAAGTCCTTTCTTTAGTATTTAGATAAGCTCAGTTGGTAGTTGGGTCTTATCTATGAATCTATATTACTACAATATATAGAGATAGTCAATTTGATTAACACAACATATAGTGTTTGGAGGTGTGTCTATGTGGGAAAAAATTGAATTAGAGTTACGAAAACGTGAAATGACAATTTATCAACTTACAAAATTAACGGGAGTTAGTATGAGTGTTATGTACGAGTTCAGAAAAGGAAATATCAAGAAACCTAGTTTTGAACTCATGGAAAAAATAGCAGATGCATTGAATGTGTCAATGGATGTATTTAGAAAGGATGATGAATAAATGAATGAACTTTCAACTGACTTGAATGTGATAACGGCTGAAATTAACTCATTCAAGCAGATTGCCGGTCAATCTATTTGGGAAATCGGTAGGCGATTAAATTATGTGAAAGAGCATGATTTAGCACATGGACGATTTATGGAGTGGTTGAAAACGATAGGTTTCGAGCAAACAGAAGCGAATAGGTTTATGAGAGTTGCTAAGGAATTACCAAATTCAGCCAATTGGCATAATTTAAGTAATCGAGCTATCTATCTTATTTCTACACTTCCAGAAGAAGAGAAACAAGAACAATTAGAACGTGTGGAAAACGGAGAAATAATCAAAATTAAAGAGTTGCAAGAACTCAAAAATCAACTCAAAGAAAAGGACAAACAAATCAAGAATCTATCCAATGTAGCAAGTGATTTAGATGAACAGTTGTCACAAGAGCGTATGAAGAAGCAACAAACAAAAGAGAAGATCATTGAAAAGATTATCGAAAAAATTCCAGATGATTACGAGCGACTAAAATCATCTGACAATGACAAGACAATCAAAATCAATGATTTAACTCGCGAAAACGACTTGCTTAAACAGAAAATCAAACGGCGGAATGATATTGAATTAGCAGAAGAGAAGCAAGCATTGCTACAAGAAAAACAGTTAGAGCGTATTCAACGTGAAGCTGATATTGATGTCTATAAATTGATAATAAACATCAATAAGTTTGTAGAAGCACAAGCGAATTACCAAAACGATAATCAAATCATTTCAACCGCTACAAAGGACGCAAAAGATAAGCTGCTGCAAGCAATTGAACGTACAGAAAAAATGTTTAATCAAATGAAAAAAGAAATAGGAGGAGAAGTAACATGGGTAATCAATTAGCAGAAAAGGAACGTACAACAGGAATCGCATTGATTCATACGTTGCAAACACAACAAAACCAAAGCCAAGCTTTAATTCAAGCGCTGGAAAAAGTCTACGAAATCGAAGATAAAATGTCCGATTTTGAAAGCAAACTAGATGAGGCTAGAGCATTAGTAAACGATGCAACCAATCAAATCACGATCAATTATGAAGAACAAAAGGAAGTGCAATCAATCGTCGCTAAAATAGCACAAGACGCAACGAAAGAGCATGAGAAGAAACTGGATACTAAATTCAGTGATAACTTATTCAAAGCATGGAAAGGACGTTTCATCAATCTAATTTACAAATACATCAAACGTCGCATGAATGTAGTCAGATACACAGCGGTTAAGCGTATCGATTTTAACGAGTTAAAGATGTACCTGGATACATTAAATTACTACGTATTTACCGAGAGTGAATTGCGTCCTACACCAGGTATTTTGAATGTGCTGAAACTAGAAGAAACAGCTTAGGAGTTGATAACCATGCAAGAAATACTGTTCATCCTACAAGACTGGATGGAAGAAAAAATGAATCAGCTTTTAGATAGGCGTTTGGCAGAATTGGGACTGATTAATAAACAGGATACCAGTCCTAAACCTAGACAATATTTCCAAAAGCAAGTAGCAAAAATGTTTAACATCAGTGAAAAGTATCTCATAGATTTAAAGAAACAAGGTGTAGTGACACCACGAAGAACAGACGGTAGGAAAGTCTACTACACTGAAGAAGATTTACAAAAATTAGAACAATATTTTGAAAAATAGCACCTTGGGACGGGGCTGTGGAAAAAGAGGCAAAGAAAATGAACAATAAAATGAAAAAAATACAAAAAAATATAGGTATGTTTAGAATCATCCTATTTGGATGGATGATGTTTGGGTTAGGTTTGCTAGCAAGTGGAGATTTTAACGGAAAAATTGCAATAGGATTTACTATCGCTTCTGTTGTTGTTTTGCTAGCGTACGACGCCTATTTTGATAAATATCTAAAGAGTAGACCGATTTATTTTAAGCTAACAAGAAAAGAGGGGAAATGAAATGGAAATACTCGCATATTGTAGTCAAGCTATGGTGATTAACGAAAAAATAAACGAGGTAATGATACGTTAATGAGTACTATACGCGAGGTGAAAGTAATGAGGCGGTTTGATTACGATGGAGCGAATCGGTGGCTAAAGGCTGAATGGGAACGAATCAAAGGTAGGCAATATATCGATTGTATTAAGCGCTGCATCGAAAAAGAAAAAGCCACTGACGGCAATCAGTGACTAACAAAAATTAAATACAAGTAAATTTTAGCACAGAAAGGATTGGAAATAAATGTTTAGTTACGAAGAAGGTCAAGCGTTTGATGCCTGGTATACAAAAAAGCCAGAACCAATTCAAGAAAATATTGGGCGAGAACTTGTTGAAAAATCAGTTATATCAGATGAACCAATATATAAAGGAAATAAGGTTCTTATCACTGAATATGGGTATATGGCATTTCCTGATGAATTAGATAAGTTAATTGATCATGAACTAGACGAATATAGAAGCGACGAATTACTAGATGTACTAGAAGCTTTTGCAGGGGATGGACCTAAAGAAATGTTAAAAAGATACATCAAGCAATATATTGAAATATACAAGAATCAAGGAAGAAAACGAGATTTGATTAATATTTTAAGAATATCAGAAGGGAGAGCATGAAAATGAACGATTTAACAACACAATTTCAACAAAATCAAATGCAGGCAGGTAACTTTAGCGGAGGAATGATGGCGCAGGCAAGTAGAGAAATGGAGGAAGTAAAAGGCCAAATCTTTATGGCTAAGCAATTCCCTCGAAATACAATGCAAGCTGAAGCGCGCATTTTAGATGCATGTAAACGCAAATCACTGGCAGAGTCGGCTATTTACAGCTATCCAAGAGGTGGTCAGCGTGTTAGTGGTCCGTCTATTCGATTAGCCGAAGTGGTAGCTCAAAACTGGGGGAACATTAGCTTTGGAATTAAAGAGTTGAAACAGGAAAATGGCGAATCAGAAGTAATGGCGTATGCGTGGGATTTGGAAACGAACGTAAGGCAAGAAAAAATCTTCACTGTGAAGCATGAACGTCACACGAAGAAAGGCGTTAACTACCTAACTGATTCCAGAGATATTTACGAGTTAGTGGCCAACAATGGTGCAAGACGGCTTAGATCATGTATCTTGGCCATCATACCAGGTGACATCATTGACAATGCAGTTTTGGAATGTGAAAAGACACTAACCAATCAAAATGATAGACCTTTGGCGGACAGATTGAAAGAAGCGTTTAAGCTATTTAAGGAAAATTATGATGTAACCCAAGACATGATTGAAGCAAGATTTGGTTATAAGACAAGTGCATTTACCGAACGCAATCTAATTGATTTAGGTGGCATCTATCGCTCGCTAAAAGACGGAATGAGCAAGGTAGAAGATTGGTTCGAGCGTCCAAATCACGAAAAAGCAGAGAAAGAAGAAAAAAGCGACCTTGAAAAAGAGTTTGAAGCTAAGAAAGAATCCAAACCTACAGAACCAACAATAGATGATGTCGTGAATGAAGCGTTGAAGGAAGATGAAGCGCATGAAGTTGAACAAACAGAACTATTATAGTAATGAGGCTGACTGGCATTATTTGTCAGTTAGCCAATTTAAAGATTTCGATAGGTGTGAAGCTGCTGCATTAGCTAAGTTAAAAGGCGAATATGTTCCTAGTGTATATAACACAGCCTTACTAGTCGGGAATTACGTGCATAGTTATTTTGAAAGTCAAGAAGCACATGAAAAATTCAAAGAAGAAAATAACGAATATTTATTTTCTAGTCGCAAACCTTATGGATTATTAAGTGCATTTAAAATAGCCGAAGAAATGATTGCCACGCTTGAAAATGATGATTTTTTCAACTTCGTCTATCAAGGCGAAAAAGAGCATGTTGTTACTGGTAATTTGTTTGGCGCTGAATTTAAAGGCAGAATAGACTGTTTAAACGTTGAAAAAGGGTATTTTGTGGATCTAAAAACGACTAAGGCAATCAATAGTCGGTTTTGGTCAAATAAGTATCGCTGCTATGTATCTTTTGTCGAAGAATACGGCTATGTGTTGCAGATGGCTGTTTACAAAAAGCTTTTAGAGGCGAAATTCGGCAAGGAGTTCACACCTTACATTTTCGCAGTTAGTAAGGAAACACCACCGGCCAAACAGGCGATTGAAATCATTCCACAGAGATTTGATTTTGAACTTAAATATCTCGAAGAACGATTGCCTGACGTATTGATGGCAAAGTATGGCCAAAAGGTGCCAAGACGTTGCGAAAAATGCGAATATTGCAGACGAACCAGGCAGCTAAGCGGATTCGTGGAAGTTGCTGATTTAATTGATTAGGAGGTAGGTCATGAGCGATAGAGGAGGATGGATAGTATTACATAGAAAATTGCTTGATAAGCCGATTTGGTTCGAGTCTACAGCCGAGCAAAAAGTAATATTAATTACTCTGTTGCTTATGGCTAACCATGCAGAAAAAGAGTGGGAATGGCAAGGACAAAAGTATGTTGCAAAGCCTGGTCAATTTGTGACGAGTTTGCCGAAAATCGTCGAAGCCTGTGGCAATGGGATTTCAATTAAGAACGTAAGAACAGCATTAAAAAGATTTGAAAAATATGGTTTTCTGGCAGACAAATCGACAAACAAAAACAGGCTGATAACCATTAATAACTGGGCGTTTTATCAAGATAAACCTGATGAACATGGCAGACAGACTGGCAGTCAGGTGGCAGACAACCGGCAGGCAACTGGCAGACGGGTGGCATCTAACAACAATGATAAACAAATAAACAATGTAACAAATAATGTTGTAGTAGACGAGCAGGTCGACCCGATTTCAAAAGTCATTCGAACATACGAGCAAGTTTTCGGATTAGCTAATGCAATAAATATCCAAACCATCCAGTATTGGTGCCAAGACTTGTCGCCTGAGTTGGTCATCAAGGCATTAGAGATTACATCAAAATCAAATGCACGGAATTTTAAGTACACCGAGGCAATCTTGAGAAGTTGGGAAAAACAAGGCATTCAGACGATTGAAGATGTGGACGCGTTGGAAAAGCAGCGTGAAGTACAGCAACAAGAAAAGCCAAAGCCTAAGCTATACGGAAATAGACGTATTGAAGAAGTGCCTGATCACTTTAAAAATCCGCCACAAGAGACACATAATCCAGAGAGTGTTGAGTCGGCTAGAAATGCATTAAATCAACTTTTAGGAGGTAGCAGCGTTGGAAATTAGATTTACAATACCTGGAGAGCCAGTACCACAGGGGCGGCCCAGGGCGACAAGCAGAGGTGGATTTACTAGGATGTATGATCCACCTGCTTCTAGGGAGTACAAAAAGCTAGTTAAGGTATATGCAAGCAAGAATCGACCGGACAAGCTGATTGAAGGTTATGTCGAAGTTGAGCTGCATATCTACAAGTGTTCTTTAAAAAGTTTTAGCAAGAAAAAACAGGAAGAAGCTGAACAAGGTAAGTTGAGACCAAAAACGAAGCCTGACGCTGATAACTATGCAAAAGGTATTTTAGACGCAATGAAAGGTATTATTTGGCAAGATGACGGCCAGGTTACCGACTTGATAGCTAGAAAATACTACTCAGAGCGACCAAGGGTGGAAGTCGCAATAAGAGCAATCGACTAAACAACGGAGGAAAGAACATGAACGAGAAAATTATCGAAAATTACAAGGTAGCACCATACACGGAACAAGAAACGATTATTACTTACGACGCAGCAGAGAAAGCATGGTATATCTACACAGATGTACCGCCACACGCTAGAAAGTGGGAGAGTATGATTGACCGAAGTAAGCCATTTAAGAAAGGCTATAACGTAAACGGCGGGGCTTTGGTAATGTTGGAGGGTACATTGAAAGAGTGCAATGTGACGATTAGCAAGAAACGGAAAAACACAATGACTGAAGAACAGAAACAAGCAGCCGCAGAGAGAATGAAGAAAGCTAGAGAGGCTAAAATGCTCTAATTTCTCTAGAACATAAGCACGAAATAGAGATGAACGAAATGAAATATCTCTCTAGGGTAATTATACCCACAAATAAATCAAACTGAATTTCATACAAAACAAACAAGGAAATTGGAGGAAAAACGAAATGGAACTTAGAACACAAGTCAATAAAATTAATTTAACGAGTAAGGAAAATAGCTTAGTGCTGGAAATTAGTGATGAAAAACTAGGCGAAAAGCTGCCAGAACTCAAGAAGTTTATCGGCGAGTTTATCAATATCCAAATTATCCCTGAAATTTACAGCTACCAGGTTGAAATTGACGAAGAAGGACATCCAATTGTTAGTTGGAAGTTGCTACAAGATGGCAGCGTTGAAATTGAGCGCAGCGAACAACTTAACCTTTTAGGAACTTCAAAAACGCGAAAGGAAATGCGAAAAGTCCAACGAGCGACAGTTGACGAATTTATCGCAGAATGTCCAGTAATCGAACATATCAATGACATTAATCCTAAAGACGTACTGGATAGATTAAAACAAGGCGAGGATTTTAGCAGTATAGCAGATGATTATGGTTTATCTGATTCGGGACTAGTCGCGCAACTTGATAAAGTCAGAGAGTATTATTTGCCGGTAGCTGACGCATGGGTTAAAAATGGACGCAAATTTGAGTTTGCTGATGAAGATAAAAATAACGATAATTCGAATGATAGCGAAAACTAACATAAATAATATGAAATTTTAGGAGTGGTTATTTTATGAGTTTAAGATATTGGCTATTTATGATGAAATTAAAAACACAGGCAGATGATTACAAGTATAAGATGCGATTAGATGGAATTTCAGAAGAGGATGCTTATTTGAATTTAGATAAGCGAGATGGCGAAGTATTTATTGATGAAGATTTTGAAACAAAAGACTTTCAAACAGCATTTACATTAAGAGAAATAGCTGAGCACAAGATTTTAAGAATGTATGTTCAAGTTTGCAAGTTAGAAAGGGTGTTGGAAGATGGAAGAATTAATCAAAAAGATTGAAACATGGTCAATCGAGCGTGGATTGAATATTTCTGACCCAAACAAGCAAAGATTGAAGTTGTGGGAAGAATTAAATTAGATATTGATGATTATGCAATTTTATTTGAAAGGGTGGATGACTGATGAAGGTATATGAAGTGTATGGAATGTTAGCAAAGGGCGAGCTTATCGACGGAACAAAAATAAACACGCATGACGGTGAAAGTTATATAGTAACTAGCAATGAAATTTATCATGCGTATTATAACACCCCACTATCAGCTTATAACAATGTACTAAATAAAGATTTCATGAACGAAGAAGTGGAACTAATCTTGCCAAAAGTAAAAGAAATTCAGATAACGATTGCCCCGATAGATGATTTATTGGAATTGAGAGAGTACTTAGAAAAAGATGGGTACGAAGTAAAAAAAATTAGGAAGGTGTGTAGCTATGAAAATGATTAAGTTAGACGCTTTAGGCGGAGAAATGTATTTTAATGTAAATAAGATAGAGGCGTTAAGACAAGAAGATAAATTTACAATTGTTGCTTTAACGAACGGTAACAATGGTAATTATTGTAGGGTTAGAGAAACGCCAGAAGAAATCATTGAATTAATTAAACAAGCAAAGGAGATTTAATTATGGAATTAATTATTTTTACAACAAATGGATACACCTACGAATTTAAAGATGTTAAGAACCTAACGCCAACAACAAATGGAATCACTTTTGAATATTTAGGTGCATCCACGAAAATTTGGAGAACAGCAACATTTGATTATCGTGGCATTAGTGGATATGCGATTGAAAATGCAAAGGAGTTTTAACTATGGATACACTAACAATCATTTTAATCGTATTGACGATTGTATTGTTGATTGCGAATATTGTGATTTTTGCGATAGAGCGCACGGAGAAGAATGAATTAAATTTTGATAAATCTAAAGCAAAAATCATTCTTTTTGTAAGCGAGGACGCGCGTGCATTAGTTGAATCAGAAGTTGAAATGACTAAGAAATATTATGCATATGAATTAAATTAACAATACACTTAATTATATCATAAAAGGGGCGATTTGGTTGATGTTATTGCAAGAAGTTGACATTAAGAAAACAAAGGCAAATGCACGCAAGACTCTGAAGAATTACAGGCGCTTGGAACGAATAGTTGGAAGATCTAGCATTGATATTAAGTCGCCGATTATCAGTGATATGCCACGAATTCCAACGCACGGTAATAAAATTGAAGATGCCATTGTTCAGTTAGCTGATGCAGAAGTGGAAATTAATGCAATTATTGCCGCGTTAAAAGCGTTGAGTTTGATTAGTAGACAAGTACTTCTATACAGTTTTTGCTCAAAAGAAATATACACTAACTATAAGATTAGTCAAGAGATGGGATACTCTGAAAGAAGTATTGAAAGAATGAAGAGTATTGCCTTGGTCGAGTTTGCTGAAGCGTACAGGAACGGCAAATTGATTGCTTACCGATAACTTTGGCGGTTTTTTGGCGGAAATATGGCGGTTTTAACCGTAACATAGGTGTTATTATGGTATTGTCAGAGTTAGGGGCAGACTTACTATTCACACAAATAAAAATTGAAGGGAGGAAATCTTCCTTCGTTAATCTTTCACGTGCTGCTTCTAATTTAAGACAATCATTCGAAAACAGATTGGAGGAAGGTCCCTCTAAGCGCTGTTTTGAAATACGCTAAAGTCCTAGGTTGCGGAAACAGCCGAGGCAAGCGACCGTGTATCGTGTAAATATTGCCTACTATGCACGGGTAGTAGTGTCATTTAAAAATTTTTCCCTTATTATCCTCGGCATAATGGACGGTGCCGGGGTGTTTTTGCTTGCATAGTTTAGTGGCAGAACAACGGTCTCCAAAACTGTTAGTGTGGGTTCGATTCCTGCTGCAAGTGTTGATTGAAAAGTAACAAATAAAAGCGAACGGAAGTGAGGCGGTATGGCTAATGAAGAAAATTTAAAAAAGATACGAAGCACGAGCGAAGCGAGAGAATTAGGAAAAAAAGGCGGCAAGGCTTCAGGAAAAGCCAGACGGAAAAAAGCCAATTTAAAGAACGCTTTAAATACAATTTTAACTGCTGAAGCCACAAGTAAGACTGCTCAAATCTTGGAAGAACTCGGCTTTGAAAATACTAACGAGATGGCCATCATGCTATCTTTAACGCAGCAAGCAATGAAAGGCAATGTTAGAGCGATTGAGCTGATAAATAAGATGGCTACAAGCGAAAAAGATGATTTGGATAGAAAAGAACAGCGCGCTAGAATTAAGGCTTTAGAAATTGCTAACAAAGCAGCGAGCGAAAAGCAAGATGTTCAAGACAGTCAAGTGATTATTGTTGATGAATGGAAGGAAGAAGAAAATGAGTCAAGTGATGAACATACAGAAGAACGTGAATCCTAATTTTAAATCTGTGTGGACATCCAAAAAGCCTTATAACATCTTAAAAGGCGGTCGGAACTCATTCAAATCATCAGTCATTGCTCTGTTGTTGGTTTACAAAATGTTGCAATTCACTTCCAAGGGCAAACAAGCAAATGTGGTGGTTATTCGTAAGGTAGGCAATACCATTCGTGATAGTGTATATAACAAAATTCAATGGGCGTTATCAAAATTTGGCATAATGCATCAATTCGATCCGACTGTTTCGCCTTTTAAAATTGTTCATAAGCGCACTGGTTCAACGTTCTATTTCTATGGTCAGGATGATTTCCAAAAGTTAAAATCAAACGACATTGGCAATATTATTGCTGTTTGGTATGAAGAAGCAGCGGAATTTAAGAATGCTGAAGAATTTGACCAATCGAACGTAACTTTCATGCGTCAAAAGCGTGATGATGTGCCATTTGTGCAATTTTTTTGGTCGTACAATCCGCCAAGAAATCCGTATAACTGGATTAATGAGTGGACAGAACAAATGAAAACCCAAATAGATTATTTAGTGCATGAGTCGAGTTACCTTGATGATTCGCTAGGTTTTGTTACAGAACAAATGTTGAAAGATATTAATCGCATTAAAGAAAATGATTATGATTACTATCGCTATTTATATTTAGGCGAAGCGGTAGGACTTGGTGCGAACGTGTATAACATGAATTGTTTTCATCCGTTAAAGGAAATTCCTGAAGATGATAAATTACTTTGTATTGCTTTTGGTCTTGATACTGGTCACCAACAGTCGGCCACAGCGTGTTGTGCGTTTGCGATTACTGCTAAAGATAAGGTTATCTTGCTAGACACGTTTTACTATTCGCCACATGGCAAGGCGATTAAAAAAGCACCGTCCGAATTATCGAGAATGTTGCATGAGTTTACTAATAAAGTCGTGGACGAATACAAAGTGCCTATAATCAAAATGACAATCGATAGCGCAGAGGGAGCCTTGCGTAATCAGTATTTACATGACTTTGGTATCAGGTGGCATCCAGTTTCAAAATTGAAAAATCAAACAATGATTGATACAGTGACTTCTCTATTAGCTGAGGGTCGCTTTTTTTATTTGGATAACGAAGCAAACAAGATTTTTGTTGACGAGCACAAGACTTATCGTTACGAAGAAAAAACATTGCATACTGATGATCCACAAGTCGTTAAAGAAGATGACCATACATGCGACGCGTTTAAATATTTCGTGCTAGATAATGCGAAATTACTTGAATTGAAAGTGTGAGGTGCGAAATGGGTTTATTTGACAAAATTAAAAGGATATTTAATCGGGGGAAGTATTTCATGACAACACAAAATTTAGCTAAAATTACCGACCACCCTAAAATAGCTGTATCTTTGGATGAATACAATCGAATTGCTAACAACTTAAAATATTACAGTGGCAAGTTTAAACAAGTGACCTTTATCAATAGCAATAACGAAAAGATTGAGCGAGAATTTAATCATTTGCCGATTGCTAGGACTGCGTGTAAGAAGATTGCTAGCCTTGTCTATAATGAGCAAGCTGAAATTGTGGTTGATGATAACTCAGCCAATGCATTCATTCAAGACGTTCTGAAAAATGACCGCTTTAATAAGAATTTTGAGCGCTATTTAGAGAGTTGTTTAGCTTTAGGTGGTCTTGCTATGCGTCCGTATTATGACGGTAAATCAATCAGAATTTCGTTTGTGCAAGCGCCAGTATTCATGCCCTTGCAGACAAATACACAAGATGTATCTAGCGCTGCAATCATTACTCGCAGTACTAAATCGTTTGGACAGCAAACAAAATATTATACATTAATCGAAATTCACGAATGGTCTGATGATGAATATGTAATCACTAACGAATTATATAAGTCAGATTACGAACATATCGTTGGATCTAGAGTTGATTTGAGCGAAGTGTACGAAAATCTAGATGATGAAGTAAGGATTGCTAACTTAAGCAGACCGCTATTCACTTATTTGAAAACTCCTGGTATGAACAACAAGGATATTAATAGTCCTTTAGGGTTATCCATTTTCGATAATGCGAAAACTACGATTGATTTTATTAATCGGACTTATGACGAGTTCATGTGGGAGGTTAAGATGGGACAAAGGCGTGTGGCTGTGCCTGAGCAGACGTTGAAAACTATCGTGAATTACAAGAACGAAAAAGAACTTGTCAGAAGAGAGTTTGACCCTAATCAAAATGTATTCATTAGCTTTGACAGTGGTGGCGATAACCCTATTGCGATTACTGATTTAACCACACCAATTCGTGCGGATGATTACATTAAGTCAATCAACGAAGGGCTATCGCTTTTCGAAATGCAAATAGGCGTGTCGCAAGGACTATTTACTTTTGACGGTAAGAGCATGAAGACAGCGACCGAAGTGGTTAGTGAAAATAGCGATACCTATCAAATGCGCAATAGTATTGTTAGCTTAGTTGAGCAATCTATCAAGGAATTAGTCGTGTCTATTTGCGAACTTGGTGCTTATTATCTAATATACAGTGGACCAATACCGTCTTTAGATAGCGTGACAGTTAATCTTGATGATGGTGTATTTACTGACCGTAATGCTTTACTAGACTTTTGGACTAAAGCTTATACAGCGAAATTAAGCAGCCAAAAGAATGCGATTATGAAAGCTTTTGGCGTGACTGAAGAAGAAGCGCAAAAGATGGTGGATGAAATTCAAGAAGAAACAATCGGTAGTGTGCAACGTAGTCCTGAAGATGTTGGAATATACGGAGAATGATCTAAATGAAAAAGCCTGCTTTAAATGATGAGCAATTTATGCTAGAGGCTAGCCAAGTGGCCGACCTTTATCATCAATTAACCTTAGATTTGTTTGACCAGGTTGTCGAGCGTATCAAGGAACGGGGAGCGCAATCACTAGATGATAACCCTTATTTGTGGCAAGCTGAAAAGCTGCAGCAAATGGGCTTGTTAAATGATGAGAATGTGAAGATGATTGCTGAACGGTCTGGAATAGCTGAAGAACAGCTAAGATACGTATTAGAAAATGAAGGCTTGAAAATCTACGAAGATACTCGTCAACAGATAATGGAAGCTACTGGCAAGAAAGGGCTAGTTACTGATAACAGCCATATTCAAACGGTGCTATCTAATTATGTCAGCCAAGCTATGTTTGATATTGATAATCTAATCAATACGACTTTGCCTAAAAGCGTTATTGGTACATATCAAGGGATTGTCGAGGAGAGCGTGGCCAAAGTGGTTACAGGGCTTGCAACACATGACCAAGCGATTAATCAAACGGTTATGAAGTGGTTTGATAAAGGCTTTTATGGTTTTACGGATAAAGGGGGCAAGCGTTGGAAAGCTGATAACTATGCTCGAACAATCATCAAATCGACTGCGTATCGCGTGAAGAATGAAATGCGTATGCGACCGGCTGAAGAATTGGGTATTGATACCTTTTACTATTCCATGAAGGCAGCTGCTCGTGAAATGTGTGCACCTTTGCAACATCAAATTGTAACGACTGGCAATGCTCGAACAGAAAAAGGAATTAAAATCTATGCCTTGTCTGATTATGGCTATGGTAGTCCTGGTGGATGCCAAGGGATTAACTGCGGGCATACAATGACACCGTTTATCCCTGGTGTAAACCGTATCCCTGAGCTAAATGATGAATTGAAAGATATTACTCCCGAAAAAGCGATTGAGAATGCAAATATTCAATCGAAACAAAGAGCGCTGGAACGTGAAATTCGTCATGCGAAAGAACAACTGCATGTGGCTAATCAGTTGGGCGATAAAGAATTGATTGATAAGTATTCGGCTAAAGTTCGCTCACATCAATCAACTATGAGAGCTTATATCAAACAAAATCCATTCTTACATAGGGATTATGCTAGGGAGAAGTATAACGTAGATCCATTCACTAAAGCTAAGGAAGAAATAAAACTCAGAAAAGAATTGAAGTTGTTAGAAGAATTTCGAATGCAACAGAAAGAAATGAGAGATAAGTTTCAAGACGCTGTTAAAAATGGTATAATAAAGACAGAAATCAATAATGAACAGTTTGAAAATCATTCACTAGGAACTAAGGCTTATGAAGATTATTACAATAGAAACTTATCTAATGGAGAATATCCGCCTAGTTATTTAACGATAACCAAAGATGAATGCCAGCGATTAGTAGATAAGTATGCTGGCACGGGACAATTTAAATACAATCCTAAAGGCGTTAAGATGCAAGAGATAATTTCACAGGACAAAATTGTAGGGACTTATATAGACGCTAGAACTGGTGAAGTAATCGAAAACGTTAAAGAGTTTCGCATTCATTACAGCAAGACTGGTTCTCATATCGTACCGACGATTAAAGGAAAGGGAGGATAAAAATGAGTCACAAATTATGGAATTACTTACGCGAAAATGTAGAAGTTGTTGATACAAACGGAAATGTTTATAGAGGATATGTCTATGATTTTGTTGATGAAGTAGACAATGAAGAAGACGACGAAATAAATATTAACCTTATAAATAGGAAACCAGGAGACCCAACAGAAATTACGCTATATGATAGCGAAATAAAATCAATTAAAATATTGAAATAGCACTTGGATTTATCTAGGTGCTTTTTTATATCTGAAATCAAAGTGTACTTCTGTACGCTTTTTTATTTTGTCTTTTTAGCAGTTGCAGACGTAAAAGAACAGCGCTCCGCCGTGGTCGTTGCCACGTCAAAAATACTCGAAAGGATGATGTTTATGAAACGAGAGGAATTGGAAAAATTAGGCTTATCTGAAGAACAAGTCAATCAGGTAGTAGGAATGTATGGCGCTAGTGTTGAAACGCTGAAAAATCAACTGAAAGCCACACAAGACGATTTGAAGGTTGCGAATACAACGATTGAAACCAACAAGGCTGAATTTGAGAAGTTGAAGGATAGCACGAATGATAATCAAGAATTGTCTAAACAGCTAGAAGAATTGCAAGCGAAATACAACTTACGAGATGAAGAAGCGAAGAAAGAAATTGCTAAATTGCGTACGGATTCAGCAATCGAATTAGCTTTGACCAAATCAGGTGCACGCAATTCTAAAGCAGTCCGAGCTATGTTGGATATGGAAAAGTTAAAACTAACGGACAAAGGTCTTGAAGGTTTAGACGATCAAATCACAGCTTTAAAAGAATCTGATGGCTACATGTTTCAAGTTGAAGATAAACCAAAACCAATCACTCCCAACGGGAACCCTGATGCAGAAAATAAAGAACTGTCTGCAGAGGATAAAGCTCTATTTGAGGGCTTTGACAGCATTTAAAAGAAAGAAGGAATAAAATATGACAGTGAATTATGCACAAAAATTTGACCAAAAAGTAGATGAGCGCTTTGCACGTGAAGCCTTATCAAATGCAGTTGTTAACCAAGATTTTGATTTTACCGGTGTTGATACAGTAAAAGTATACAGTATTCCAACAACTCAAATGAATGATTATCAAACTTCTGGTGCTTCTCGCTATGGAACGCCTGAAGAATTAGGGAATACCGTTCAAACAATGGTGTTAACTAAGGACCGTTCATTTACTTTCACAATCGACAAACGTTCTGCTCAAGACACAAACGGCACAATGGAAGCAGGTAAAGCCTTAGCGCGTCAATTAAACGAAGTAGTTATTCCTGAGATTGACAAGTATCGTTTCGCTAAGATTTGCGCTAGTGCTGATCCAATGCATATCGCTACTGCAGCAATCACCAAAGAAAATGCTTATGAATCAGTTTTAGATGCACAAGTGAAGTTAACTGACGCTTTCGTTCCAACGACTGGACGTGTGTTACATGTATCGCCTAACTTCTTCAAGATGATTAAGTTAGACCCTAGTTTCATCAAATCTTCAGACTTAGCACAAGATATGTTGATTAAAGGCCAAGTCGGACAAATCGACGGTTTACCTGTGGTATTAACGCCAACTAGCTATTTGCCTGAAAATGTGGAGTTCTTTGTTACTCATTCAATGGCTACTACTTCTCCTGTGAAGTTAGCTGATTACAAGATTCATGATAACCCACCAGGAATTAACGGCCAATTAGTAGAAGGACGTATTCGCTATGATGCATTCGTCTTAGATAACAAGAAGAAATGTATCTACGTTCACAAAAAAGCGTAGGTGAATCTTGATGGAAAAGAAAAAAGTTACGCTTGAAAAAGATGGGGTTGCTTATACGTTAAGCGACCCTATCATGATTTCGGCTTTTTTGAACTCAGGATTTACAGAGAAAAAACCAAAATCTACTAAAAGAACTAGCGCTAAAGCAAAAAGAGAGGTAACTGCAGATGAAGAAATTTCAAGCGACAATTAATTTTATGTTGGCTGATAGTGGCAGGCAATTTGATGAAGGCGAAATTGTTGAAATGTCTGAAAAAGAGGCGAAAAAGATTAATCAACTTGCTAAAGCAGCGTTCCCGGAAAAAGAAAACGTGCTTAAGCGTGTTGAAGAAGCAGAGGCGGATACATCCGCTTCTTAGGAGGTGTTTTGATGTATCTCACAAATGATGAATATATTTCATTAGGCTTTGATGGCATAGAAGATTTTCCGAGATTTTTAAAGTTCGCAGAAAAGTCGATTAATGCTTATATTGATTATTTATACGATTTTAATGATTTTGAGAGTGATTTTGAATATCGTAAAAAGGCTGTCAAGTTAGCAACTGCTTATCAAGTGAGTTATTTGACTCAAACTGGATTCCTGACAGCAAGTGACAGTCAGAATATAAGCAGTATGCAAATTGGACGTACATCTGTATCTTATAGCAGCGGCTCTAAGCTTGGTTCTGACGGTGCTAGATATAATTTATCCATTGACGCATTAACCACGCTGAAACGTGCAGGTTTTGGCTATTCGGGGGTGCTATATGATAGATAAACGTATGCTTGTTGATAGCGTTGAGGTGACTTTAGTGGGTCCGCCTGACAAGTGGGGCAAGCAAACAGAGTTATCGACTTTGGCACTTAACAATGTACGATTTGATGTCGCTACAAACTCAAATTCAAGTGGTAGAAATAGCAATATCAATCGGACATCTACTTTGTTTGTGTACCCTAAATATTGTAATGTGACTGTTGATGATAGCTGGTTAGATGCAAAAGTAATTTATGCTGGTCATGAATACACAATCCAGTCTTACGAAACATTGCTTCATCCATTTAGTCAGCGTGTTTTTTGCTATGAAATTGGGGTGATTTAATGGGAAGTGAGATTACAGTCAATGTTGATTTAAAAGGCATTGAAAAGAAAGTATCGCCCCAAGCATTCGCTAGAGGACAGTTAGCTTTGGCATCTCAAATGAAAATGGATATGGAGCGTTTTGTACCAAAGCTAGACGGTCATTTAAGAGCCTCTGCTACTTTTGATAAGGATGGTGTAACCTATGATACTCCATATGCTAGAGCGCAATTTTATGGCTCTGGCTATACTAAAAAAGCTTCTTTTACTTTCAGACGATACACAACGTCAGGAACAGGAAAGCGTTGGGATTTGCGATCGAGTGCAATCTATATGTCTGATTGGGAGAAGAAAGCTTTAGAAGGGATGGGCGTACTATGAATAACGATTTTATCGAGGCTTTGGCTGAGTTTCTAAATGCGTTAGGTCTGCCTTTACAAGCGCGACTGGATTATCTATCAGAACATGAAGATTTAGTGATTTATTCGTTGCCTGGTGGCCAAGTGATTAGCGAAGATATGGCAGGCACGCAAACGATCAGATTGCCTTTTGAAATAGTTGTCAAATCAAAAGACCAACAAAAAGCAAATACGATTCTTTGGGCTATTAATTATGCTTTGTCGGCTATGAACGTGCAAATTGATAGCCTAAATGGATCATATGAATTTTTAAATTTAGATGTATCAAAGCCCTTCATCAACGACAAGGATGACCAGGGCTTTTATATTTACATGCTGGACATTACAGCAACAATTGAAATTGAAAGGAATTGATGGATAATGGCAAAAATTAAAAACGCACTTCGTAAGCACTATGTTGCACCGTGGGCGAAAGAAACACCTGGTACTGAACCACAAAGCGGTGCTTGGTTATGGTTAGCGAAAGATATCACTGAATCTGCACCTGAAAATGATGAAGAAGTAGACGAAAGTGCAGACTTCACTGGAGACGGAACACCAATTAGCACAGTTACAAGTGTCAAACGTGGTCGTAGCTTTACTGGATGGCGAAACCCTGAAGATGCAGCGCAAAACTTTATTGCGGACATGGAAGATAAATTAGGCGAAGGTCGTTTCTGTTGGTATAAAGAAGTCTCCGCGGATGGAAGGACGCAAAAAGTCGGTGTGGCTACTGTTTCGGAAATCGAAATTGGAGACGGAGAAGCTTCTGAATACGAAAGTTTCGCATGCAAAATTACCTGGAATAGCTTGCCTAAGAAAACGGCGGTTGTTGCCGGTTAATAGTCGATTGAAGGGAGTGCTTTCGGGCATTCCCTATTATTTTGATTTTGTGGAGGAATTATCATGGTTAAAATTCAAAAACAAGTCACATCTATCCCAGTAGATTTTGGAGAGTTTGAGCTATATTTTTATAAAAGCGACGAAAATATCCAGCGTTTAACTGCATTACAGGCAGAATTCGAGCAAGTATTCAAATCGTTTGATAAAGATGGCGAGAAAACATTTGAAGATTTAGAAGTAATTAAAAATCAATTGAAATTTGCGTTTGATAGCTTATTTGGCGAAGGTTCGTTTAATAAAGTGTATCAATTTGCGAATGGCTCAACGTTGCACGCTTTAATTTACTTCTTGCAAGCTATGGAAGGTATCATGAAAGAATTTAATTTAGAAGAAGAAACAAAGGCAATCAATAAATATTTGAAGGTGTAGCCTATGCTTGATTTATCGCAAAAATTAGAAGATGTGTTAACAATAGGCGGTCGAGAATGGCCCTTACATCTGTCTTTTGATAATGTTTTGCGATTGTTTGAAATGTGGCATGACAGAGAAATTGCTGATGAAATCAAGCCTTATTTAGCTTTGAAAATGCTACTGATTAAAGCTGATGAAGCTGAAGTAAATGAGTTTCTAAAGCAGTTAGACATTGAGTCGGCTATTGAATTATATTTAGCTATTTTCAACGAGCATATTTCACCAAGCCCTCAAGAAGAAGCGATTGAGTATGATTTAGCAGGAAACCCAATGCGTAAACCTAAAACGCAAAAAGGCGAGCCTGAAGCTAAAGAACGTACTTTTAGCTTGAAGTACGACGCTGACTATATTTATTCGTCATTCTTGCAAGCATACAAGATAGATTTAATTGAGGTGCAAGGCAAGCTACATTGGCAGAAATTCAAGGCGCTTTTGAATGGATTACCGGACAACACGAAATTTATCGAAGTGATAAAAATTCGTACTTGGAAAGAGCAAAAAGGCGATAGTCAGAAATATAAAGAACAAATGAAACGCCTGAAGAAAGAATATGCCTTGCCTGAAGATGTTGAATATTAGGAGGTGATTGAATGGCAGACGGTAAAGTTACGATTAAGGCAATCTTTGATGGAAAACAAGCTGAAGGCGAAGTTAGCAAACTTAAATCAGTTTTAGGCGGTTTAGGAAATGCTGGAAGTAAAGTCGGCTCAATCTTTAAGCAAGTTTTAGGGGCTAATTTAGTAAGTTCGGCAATTTCGACTACTATCGGTTCAATCACTTCCGGAGTTCGCGAACTATACGGAGAATTAAATGGATCTAACAAGGCTTGGCAAACGTTTGAAGGCAATATGTCAATGCTTGGCAAGTCAGCTGATGAAATCAGTAACGCTAAAAAGGCTATGCAAGATTATGCTACACAGACGATTTATTCAGCTTCAGACATGGCTCAAACGTATAGCCAGTTAGCAGCAGTTGGTATTAAAGGAACTGACAAACTTGTTACTGGTTTCGGTGGATTAGCAGCTGCTGCAGAAAATCCACAACAAGCAATGAAAACATTAAGTCAGCAAGCTGTTCAGATGGCCGCTAAACCAACGGTGGCGTGGCAAGACTTTAAGCTAATGCTTGAGCAAACTCCAGCCGGTATTTCAGCAGTAGCGAAAGAAATGGGCATGTCTACTTCTGAAATGGTTACTGCAGTTCAAGACGGTACGATTAAAACAGAAGATTTCTTTAATGCAATTCAAAAAGTCGGAAATAATGAACATTTTGCTAAAATGGCCACGCAATTTAAGTCGATAGACCAAGCGATTGATGGGGCAAGAGAAACACTGTCTAATAAATTGATGCCGACGTTTGAAAAATTTAATCAGTTTGGCATTAAAGTGGTCGAACAGTTAACGAATGCGCTAGATAAGATTGACTTCAGCAAGGTAGCTGATAAAGTTGGAAAATTTTTAGATGGCGTAAATATCGAAGAAGCCTTTAGCAAGATTGGCTCAATCATTGACAATACTGTTTCTAAAGTTAAAACATTTTTTAACACTTTTGCTCAAACCGGTGCTATTCAAGCATTTCTTAGTGCTATGAAAGCGACAGGCGCAGCGATTAAACATGTTTATGATTCGTTAACGACTAATTCTAATTTAAAGATGTTCGGAACTTTACTAGGGACGATTGTTAAATGGTTAAGTATCGCAGCACAAGCAGTTGGAAATTTCATATCTAAGCTAGATAGTGGTGTGATTAATAAGGTTGCCGGTGGATTACTTGCTTTAGTTGTTGGATTTAAAGCGTTGAACTTTCTAAAAGGCTTTAATCCGTTTAGTGCTTTTGCGAAGAACGCTGATAATGCCATGGGCGGTGCAACTAAATCAGTTGGTAGGTCAAAAGGTTTAATTAGTCAAATATTTACAGGTTTGGCTAATGTTATTAAGTCAACTGGTCAAGCAATTAACAATATTTTAAAGGGTGTTGGCGTGGCTGCTAAAGGTTTAGGGCAAGGTTTGGCTGCGGCGTTTAAAGGTATTGGCTCGGCTTTAAAAATGCTAAATCCAGCTCAAATTATTAGCTTTGGTGCAGCGGTCGGTGTGGCGGCGATTGGTATTGGTGCAGGTATTGCAATCATTGCGGCAGGATTTACTTTGCTAGCAACTCAAAGTCAAGGCATAGTAACAATAATTCAGGATGTTAGTGTTGGTTTTGGCACATTTGCTAGTCTTTTGATTGGTGCTGTGGCAAATGCAATCGTAACAGTATCAGGGGTATTACCGATTATTGCTCAATCAATGGTCATTTTAACTCCTGTAATCTATGCAGTTGCTTCAGCCTTTAGATCCATTCTAGAAGTGCTTCCTCCGGTAATAACAGCTTTTGGAACTGCGATTTCTAGCATTATTACTGCGATTACGCCGATTGTTTCGATAATCGCTAGTACGTTTGAAAGTGTTGTTCAAATCGTCACAAACGCCATTGTACGAATTGTTCAGGCGTTAGCTCCGTTTATCCCTGAAGTGACGAAAATCGTTGAAACATTAGCTCCTGTGATTCAATCAATCATTGAGTCGTTTAATAATCTAGTCAATCAAATATCGCCGATTTTAGATAGCTTAACCAAATTAATTAAAGAGTTTGGAACGCAAGTCAAGGAAATATTAGATGGTGTTTCTGATGTGGTCGATTCTGTAGGCGGCGTGATTGAAAAAGCCTTGCAAGGAGTGGCTGGTATTTTCGATTCTATCGGAAAGGCTGCGCTTAACGCTGGTAAAGGCTTCAAGCAATTTGCGCAAGGTGTCAAAATACTTGTGGACCTAAAATTAGGCGATTTAATCGGTACATTAACAGCAACTGCTAAAGGTGTATCTGATATTGCAGCGTCTGCAGAAGGTCTTGCATCTGCTGGACGTGGCATGCAACAATTCGGGCAAGGAATGATGTTAATTCAGACTGCTGGAACGGTTATATCAACAGTTCTAACAAGCCTAGCAAACTCTATTCCTATTGTGGTTAACAGCATTACTATGTTAGGACCTACTATGATTACTGCTAGTGTATCAATGACCATGTTTGCAACTTCGGTTACAGCCATGGCTACATCAATGACTGGTGTGGTGGCTAATTTCTTGATGTTCAGTGCTGGTCTTGTGGGTGTGCAATCTAGCATTATGATGATTGTTGCTAGTTTCACCATGTTAAATGCAATTATCGCTGTATTAGGCGGTGTCATTGGTACAATTCCTGGACAATTTAACGCAATTAGTGCTTCGGCAAGTGGTGCGTTAAATACTATTAGACAGCTAGTGACTACTGCTGCCTCGGTTTCAGCAAGTTTCGCAAACTTGGGAAGTACTGCTTCGAGCGCAATGAATACATTAAGTTCATCTGTCAAAAGTGCAGTTTCTCAATCAGTCAGCGTAACTAAATCAGGTATGCAAGCCATGACTAGTGCAATTCAATCAGCTAGCAGTAAGATGATTCAGATTGCTACTCAAACTGGTCAAAATGTTGCTAGTAAATTGAGTCAAGGTATTCGGTCTGGCTCAAGTCAGGCAAAGTCAGCTATGTCTAGTTTAATAAGTGCTGTTCGTTCTGCTGGAGTTTCAGGAGCAAGCCAAATGACTTACGTTGGTCGTATGATTGGTGAAGGTGTAGCAACCGGTATGCGTCAAGCACTTGGAAGCGTAACTGCTGCAGCAAATGCAATTATCGAACAAGCGAATAAGGCAGCGCGAGCAAAAGCACAGATTCATTCGCCATCAAGATTATTCGCTAACTCAGTCGGTCAATTTATCCCGGCCGGTGTAGGTATGGGGATCGAAAATAATGTGGACTCTGCAACTGATTCAATCAAAATGATGATTGACAAGATGTCTAGCTACCAATTCAACCCTGAAGATATTTTGACTGGCAATGGATCATTTACAAAGCGAGTTGCCTTAAAAGCGTCAGGCGACAGATTAATTAGCTATGATGATGAAAGTCGAAACAATCAAGAAAAATGGTCACAAAAAGTATTGGATGCAATCGACAACGTGGCCAATCGTCCAACCTATGTCGTGTTAGATGATGGTACACTTGTCGGAAAAATTGTTGATCCAATTACAGATTTACAATCGCAAAAAGATAAAATTAAACGTGCAGTTTGGGGGTTAGGATTTGAATAAATTTACAGTAACAATTGATGGTTACGATTTATCAAATATCATGAAAATTACTGATGTCCAACGTGATATTGGTAATGAGCGAAACATTAATATGTCAAATGTTGTTGGTATTGGTGCAATCGTTCATGACGTTTATCGTGATGTCAAAATAATCAAAATCAAATTTAATTTACAATCTAAAGACATCCAAGCGGTAAAGCGAGATTTAGCAAGGCGTTTAAATAAAGATACGATTAGGCTTGTCATTACTGATGAGCCTAATTTGTATTATTTAGCAACTGTTAAAGGCTCTGTCGAAATGGAAAATGTCACGAATTGGTTCCAAAAAGGCGAAATTGAGTTTGTCGTGCCAGATGGCTTGGCTCATGCAAAAATTATCAAAGCTTTTCAATTTAATTTTAACTCTGCTAAAGGCTGTTATGAAACGACTATAGTTAATGATGGTAATGTAGATGTCCCTATCAATTATCGTGTAAAACTTAAGAAAGAATCAGGATATCTAGGCATTGTGAGTGAACATGGCGTTATTCAGTTTGGCAATCCTAACGAGCAAGATATGACCGAAGCGAAAAAGAGCGTCAAATTATTAAATAATAAAGGCGGCGATTTTGCTAACTGGACGCGTGGTAATTATTTTTGTGAGAATCCAGCAAAGAAAGATGTTACAGACATGAGCGTTTGGAGTTCGTTCGGTGGTTGGTTAGGCAAGCTTCCTAGTGGATACACTGACACATCCAATTCTCCTAGCGGTGGCTATTTTGGAGCAATACAGGAAATTACGCTATCTGAACAAGCAACGGACTGGTATCTCTGGGCTCGTGCGTGGTTCGAGACAGGATTAATGGGTCAAACAGGTGCTTGGGCGCTTACAGTAATTGACCAAGATAACCACTTGATAGCCGGCATGGTTTTGGAAAAATATGATAGGGTAGGCAATACTGCGCTATGTTCATTCTTAATCGGTGACAACGGCGGTTCTCTTGTTAAAAAGACGATTCAATTTACACCAAGCGTTTGGGTTAGCCAAAATCCTTATGGTGGGGAAGGACGTGACCAAAATCGGAACATGTTCGACCTTAAAAAAGTAGGCGATAAGGTAACTTACTATTGGTATGGCTCACATTTTACTTTTGCTGATAGCAGATTGACCAATAAAAAAGCAACGAAATTACAGTTTTTCGTTGGCCAAATGGCAGGACGGAATACCACGAATCAGCTAGTGACGCATCATTATTTGAGTGACCTGTCCTTTACTAAACTAAACGTACCTTACTGGGTGGATGTGCCTAACAGATTTCCAGCCGGATCAACTATGTATGTTGATGGTGAGAAAGGCAATCTTTATGTTAACAATCTGATTTCGCATGATGATGAAGTAATCGGCACGAATTATTTTTACGCTCAGCCAGGAGAAACAACTATCCAATTGTATGTATCGTCATTCAGCGAGATTGAATCAGCTACTGCAGAAATTAAGGAGGCTTATATTTAATGGTGGAACATATCAGAATTGCAATCAGGGATAGCACCGACAGTATGAATATTTGCTTTTTAGATAATAAGGCAGGAATTAAGTTTCATGAAGCTACACTGCAGAGATTTCTAAAAGGTACATGTAACTTCCTGACCTTAAAATTTTATGGGAAAGATATTGATACTATCTATCCAGGCTGCAGATTAGCATTTAAGTATGCCGGGAATGATTACTGGTTAACAATCAATAGTTTTGAGAAAAATGGCTATGAGTGTAGCTTGACCGCTTATTCTTTATCGCTTGAAACGAACAAAGAAAAGCGAAAAGCATACAAAGCGCCGAAGTGGACATTTAAGCAGTATTTGGATTATGTGGATCCTGAACACAGTTTAACGTTAGGTCTCAATGAAGTAGCAACTCAATCCATGCAATTAGAATGGTCGGGTACGGATACAATCCTTGCTCGGCTTTTTAGTATAGCCAATAGTTTTGGCGCTGAACTTGAATTTGTGACTGAGCTCAATGATGACTATTCACTTAAACGACATGTTTTGAATGTTTATAAGGTTGGCAATATCGGAAAAGATAAAACAGGAATGCCGATAAGAGTAGGCAAGTCGTTGAAAGTCATTAATTACACAGCGAATATCGATGAGCTATACACAGCTATTCGAGTGCATGGAAAAGATGGTTTGAGCATTTCTGGCTTAAATAAGAAAGTCTATGATGACGATAAGAAAGTACTGTATTACACATCAGGCGATACGCTTTATGCGCCACAAGCAAGGGATAGATTTCCAGCGATAGCACACAAGGCGAGTGACAGTTTTATCTGTTTAGAATCAGAAGACACGGAGCACAGCAGCAAAGAATCCTTGTACGCTTATATGTTAGGCGAACTCAAAAAGCACTCAGAGCCTAAAATCGACTATGAGACAGAAGGATATGTTGACGGTGAAATTGGCGATAGAATGCTACTGATTGATAGTGTGCATTATGATCCTCCACTTTATGTTGAGGCTAGAATCAGCGAACAGACTATATCGTTGTTAGATAAATCCAAAAATAAGACAGTATTTACCAATTATGAGCGGAAAAAGTCGGAGATTGCTAATGAACTATTAGCTAAAATGAGCGCCCTTATCGAAGAAAACAAGACCTATGACGTGCAAATCCTGACATCTAACGGTTATTCGTTTAAGAATGGCCAAGGCAGTACCACTTTAACTGCACGCGTCATGGATGGGCCAAGAGATGTAACAAGCGAATTTTCCGTCAATTGGTATCGCGAGACAGATTTAATTGGACCAGATGCATCTATCACAGTCCAAGCAAGTAGCATTAACGAAAAGGTCGTATATCGGATAATCGCTTATAAGGATGGAGTCGAACGAGGTAGAAGCGAGTTAACTCTGATTAATGTCAATGATGGTGTAGGTGGGCGAGATGGAAAAGACGGTGCGAGTATTTTTAATTTTGATACCAATTACCAATATAACCAAATAGAAATCAACAAATACGGCGCAGTTGGCTATCGCGGCTCATGGACGGTGATAGGAGATATTTCTCAAGTTAAAATCGGCGATACGGCTATTTTGAGTGTGCTCAATATCGACAAGCAAAGTAAGTCGTTGATTTTTGGAAAGGTAAACGGCAAAGGTAGCATATCATTAGATTGTACCACTACTGCCTTAGTCGAAAAAGGCGAAGTCGGACCACCTGGATTAGATGGTCAGCAAGGAAAAGATGGTGCAGATGGAATACCAGGAAGAGATGGCCAAGATGGTCGAACATCTTACGCACATATTGCTTATGCGGACTCTGCTGACGGTCAGAAAAATTTCAGTATATCTGATAGCCATAGATTGTATATCGGTTTTTACACTGATTTTAACCAAAAAGATAGTACCAACCCTAGTGCTTACCGTTGGACGCTCATTAAGGGTGCTGACGGTCAAGATGGAGCAGACGGACTACCAGGTAAACCAGGAGCTGATGGAAGAACGCCATATTTCCACACGGCCTATGCAGATAGCGCAGATGGCCAACTTGGATTTAGTACGACAAATGCTAGTGGCAAGCTGTATCTAGGTACTTGTACGGATTATATCAAGTCAGACCCAACTGATTACCGCGCTTATACGTGGGTTAAAATCAAGGGCGATAAAGGCGAGACAGGACCGGCTGGGCGTGATGGAAAAGGTGTTAAGGCTTATAAGATTACTTATCAAGCAGGAACAAGTGGCGTTAGTTATCCAACAGGCAATTGGTCAAGTAGTATTCCAAATGTACCAAAAGGGCAGTATCTGTGGAGTAAGACCACGCTAACCTATACGGATAATACGACATCTGACACCTATTCAGTCGCTTATTTCCCGGTCAACGGTGCGACTGGTGCGACAGGGAATGGCATCAGTAGCTACACAGCCGAGTTTTATCTATCAACAAGCAAAGCCACACAATCAGGTGGTAGCTGGGGGACCACTCCTCCAGCATGGGAAAATGGTAAATACTTGTGGACGAGATATAAAATCGGCTATACGAATGGCTCAACTGCCTACACTACGCCGCATTGTAGTAGTGAGTGGGAAGCGGTTAACGAGATTAAAATACCAAGTGACAACTTATTATCCAAAACTGACACTAGTGTGTTTGGGTTAGACAATTGGGAGAATAACGGTAGCCTGTATTCGTTGGATAATACCGTTACTTATCAAGGTCGACCAACGATTAAAATAGATTTTAGAACTGGTAGTGGCGGTATTAGAAATGCTGAAAAAATAGAGTTAAAACCGAACACATATTACTATTATTCCGCCACTTTAATGAGTGATGTTGATATCGAAATTCGTGAAAATGCACCAATGCACATGTGGCTAATGGAAAAAGCTACAGGTTTAGATGGTCAACATTCAGAAATTAGCGCAGGCATTAACATTAATAATTTAGTAGCTAATAAATGGACAGTAGTTACTAGATATTTTAAAACACCAGATAAAGTAAGTAGTTATTTTATGAAACCATTCTTGTGGGGACTGAATGGTTGCGTTTTGTACGTCGCTGATTTGCAAATACGTGAAGGGAATCAATACATTCCGTGGAGTCCTTCAAGTAAGGACAGCCAGTTACAAATCGACCAAGCGAATATTAACATCAGTAATAAAGTTGACCAAAACGCTTATAACACAGACCAAATAACAATATGGGACTCCATCAATAGTAAAATGGATGATGCAGAATTTAGAGAGTTTCAAAGTGCAATGAACGCTCTTAAATCAAGTTATGAAGGATTTGTAGGCGAAGGTGGACGATTTGAAAAAGAATTGCAAAATGCCACAGCTAGAGAACAAGAGATTGTTCAAAATTTAGGTGCAAAAGTCCAGCAACTCAACTTTATTAATACGTACATCCGCGAGAGCGAAGAAGGGATTGTGATTGGGGCTAAAGGAAATCCAATGCAAATGCTATTAAGCAAGGACAGCCTATCGTTTATGGATGGCGGACAAACCGTAGCTTACTTTAGTAATCAATCATTCTACATTAATCGTGGGGCGGTTGTTGACTCGTTACAAGTCGGTGTGCATAAGCTAACGAAAATAGATAACAATCATACTGTTATCCAATATATACCGCAGTAGGAGGTGGTTAGATGAGTCTTTCAGGAAGTCAGTCAATAAACATACACGGTGGCGCTCATACATTAATCGTTGAGTGGTCGGCTAGCCAAAATATTGGCGGTAATTACTCAACTGTTACTGCTAACCTATATATTAAGGGTAATTACAGCTACTCAACAATCTACTCTGGCAGTGTAGCCAAGTCAGTCGCATTAGTTATTAATGGCAATCGAAAAAATGGTTCTGCGCGAATTGATATCAACGGGACTGAAAAGCGATTATTGCTAAGTCATAGCGTCAACGTAGGCCATAACGCCGACGGAACTAAGACATTTAGATTAGAGGGGATGCTGAACTCTCAAATTACATGGAGTGGCACATATTACGGTAGCGAGCAGTGGACACGTCAAGACTGGTCGTTAAATGCTATTCCACGCGCGAGTACGTTTAACCAATCTTCAACTACCTTTAACATGGATAGCGAAGGGACTATTTATATCAATCCAGCAAGTACATCTTTTAATCACAAATTGTATATGTATTTTGGTAATAAAAAAGTTTTATTACGAGATAATGCGCCAGTTAATCAAAATTTTAATGTGAGATTTAATGCGAGTGATTTTGGAGACCAAATACCTAATGCTACTAGCGGTGTAGGTGTACTTTTGTTGGAAACGTACAATGGAGGTAATTTGGTTGGGAGTAATCAGCGTACAACCTATTTAAATTTACCATCTAACTACGTTCCTAGTCAGCCAAGTGTTACCGTGTCTGACGAGTCGAGTGTACCTGCTAAATTAGGTGTATCAAAAACAGCAGGCATCTATGTCAAAGGGATGTCGTTGCTTAGATTTAACTCTTCTGCTAGTGGTGTTTTGGGTTCGACTATTATTAATTACAAAGTGCAAATCGGCAATCAAACATTTGCTACAGGCAGCAGTACGATTGATGCCGACTTGTCTAAGTTTGATGTAGGTACTGGCAGTCTTAACGCTGTCGTAACAGTAACTGACAGCCGTGGTCGGACCAACAGCAGGACGGTTAGTTTAAATATCCAAAATTACTCAGCGCCTACGATTAATAACTTTAGCGCGGTCCGTCAAAATAATAGTGATGTCGTGATTATCACTAAGCCAGTTAGTGTATCGAGTATTTTAAACGGTAGTACTAACATCAATAGCTATACGGTCAAGACAGAATACAAGCTAACAACAGCTACGAGTTGGACGGTCAACAGGACGGAGAATAATAGTAGCGCTACACTTAATCTATCTGGATTTAATGTAGCTAACAGTTACGATATACGTGTAACTTTAGCTGATAAGTTAAATCAAACAGTTGTACAGGCATCTATATCAACTGCCAAAGTATTGCTTGACCTTAATCGCGATATTGGTATAGGCATTGGAAAAATGCACGAGCGTGGGGCGTTGGATGTCGGTGGAGATATGTATGTGAGTGGCATTATCAGACAAAATAATAACCAAGTGATTGATACATCCAACTACAACGGCTATTTTGACAGTCGATATAACAGTAAATTTAATACTGATTTTGATAATAGAATGAACGCTACCTTTAATGGTAAATTCGATTCCGCATATAACAATAAAGTTGCTGTTAATTACAATAAAAATATCGCTTTAGGATATGGTCTTCAAGGCAGATTAGTAAAAAGAGGAAATACTGTAACCATTTCTGTCTGGAGGCAGGTAATTAACTGGGGTGGTAGTGGGGAATTTAAATTACTAGATGAAACAATTCCGTCAGACATTATCCCAGTACATGAAGTTAATTTGATATTGACGAAAAATGCTGGTAGCGTTAACCCACCACCGATGACAATTCATATTCAAAAAGATGGACATATGTACTTTACGAATTTTAATCCAGGTACATGGGTGCATTGTGGTACAGTGACATATCAATTAATTTAGGAGGATTTTTAAAATGAACAAACAGGAATTAGAAAAAGAATTACAAAAATATCAGCAAAAAGTTAGCGAAATTACCAATCAACTTTATCAAATGCAGGTTGATGAGGGAAATAAACTACAAGCAATTGTTGATGCAAAAGACCAAACGCTAGAGAAGTTAACTAAATTAATCGGAGATGATATAAAACGTCCAGACACGCTAAAAGGTCTTGTGCAATATGACATTGGCGAGAATGATGTAGATATTGAGTTGGCATTTATTAAACAAGCGGTGCTAGATTTAGCGCTGGTCGTAAATGATTTAGTTAAATTAATTAAATAGCTATGTGCTGTAGAGTGCAGTACGTGTGCAGCGGCTGCACTTTTTGTTTAATTTTAAGAAAAGGTGGTAAATATGGAGATGTATTATATTCAAAGTTTGATGCAAGACGAATTTGGCAAAGTGGTCGTGTGGCTAGGGTTTATTTTGATTTTGATGTTTATCGATATTGCGACAGGTTTTATCCAAGCGTATGTTAACCGAAATCTAAAATCACGAGCGATGTCAGTGGGATTGCTTAAAAAGGCAGGTTTATTTTTAGTCTTGTTAGGTATCGTGCCTTTAGCGGTACTAATGCCAGATATCATTGGCGTATCAGTTATCATCGGTGTGTATGTGATCGAAATCGTCAACGAGTTATTGTCAATCATTGAGAATTTGCAAAAGATGGGCGTGAATATTAAGATTTTTGACCCAATCATGCAGCGATTAAACGGCAAGGATGATAAACATGAATAGCTTAAATTTAAGGCAAACAGATGGTGGGAATATTATCAAGCAAGCGGACTCAGGATCTATGTTTAGATTTGAGTTACTTGATGAAAATTATAAGAAATTCGAAGAACAATTAAGCGATACAGCTACGGTTATCCTTAAACAAGGTACCGTGGCTGTTTTTAAAAAGATTGTGGCAGTCACAGATAATTGCATTGCTTTTAACTTGGATAAGATTTTAGAAGTTGGCGACTATACTTTGGAAATTATCGTTGGTGACTATGTTTTTCCGTCTAACAACTGTTTAAAAATATCTGTTGAGTCCACGTATGGAGATTATCAACCGGAAAATCTAGTGAGAATGACTTATGAAGAAATAGATGAAAAAATCAATGTATTAAAAGACAGGCTAGATGACGTGAATGTCGCTGGTCAATCAGAAATGTTGAAGCGTATCGAAATTTTAGAGCAAAAAGAAGACCACGATACAATTTACGATGATACAGCCATCATAGAACGTATCGGTGCATTAGAGGAAAAGCCAGACAAAGACACAATATACGATGATAGCAATCTAAAAGCGCAGATTTCGGAATTACAAGAAAAGTTAAAATCTTTGAATACTGTTAGACACGCACCAACAGGCTATACACTAGATAGGACTACTACACCGTGGACGATTTGGTTTGATAATGGATGTGGGTTGCAAATGCCAGATTACTCGCCTAGAAAAGAGCAAGAACTAGCTAGTACGATATATGGTTTTGGATATTCATTGAACATTATGAACACAACAGTAAGGTCATACCCAGTTCCACAAAACTTCATTGCTGTATCTATGGGACATATTTCGTTAAATAATTTTAGTAAACAAGATGCGGGTGTGTTTAATTATTTCTCACCAAGCATGAAAGTGATAAACCCAGTTAGAAACGATGCGGAAAACTTTGATTGGTCGCATTGCTACGGGGAGGTAAATGAAGACAATAGCACATATAAAAGAAAACACGTCTTTCCAAGAGTATGTTATGAATTAGGAATTTGGTCAGAAGCAGACGTACTTTATTTAGGAGCAACCAAAAAATAGGAGGAAAATCATATGAACAAAGAACAATTATTAAAAGAAATTGAAGCACAAAATTTAAAATTGGCTGAGTTAAACACAAAGTTATATGAGTTAGAAAACAAAGAGCAAGCAGATGTGGATAAAATTCGCAAAGGTAAGGCTGAAGAAATTAAGAAACTTGAAAAAGTCTTAGGCGAGCAAGGCTCAGCCCCACAGCCAGATACGATTCGTGGGTTACTTGCGTATGAACCAGATGCCTTAGAGTCGTTTACTGGTGTAGCGTTAACGTTGATTTTGTCAGCGTTGGAGCAATCAACACAAGCAACGATTAACGCGTTGAAAATGGTAGATTAGGAGTGATTAATATGGCGATTAATATTGATGTTGTTATCGATTATATGTATGGTTTGAGAGCAAGAAATATCCGTTATAGCATGAAGTATTCGCGGACCGGGGCAGACGGAACTGGAGATTGCAGTGGTACGATTTATGCAGGTTTACGAAAAGCAGGTGCCTCAGACGCTGGTTGGGTGCTAAATACGGACAGCATGCACGACTGGCTATTGAAAAATGGTTTTAGATTAATTGCACACAATAAAGAATGGCATGCGAAACGAGGAGATATAGTCATTTTTGGAGAAAAAGGCAAGTCAGGTGGAGTTGCTGGACATGTAGTGATTTTCATCAGCAATACCCAAATTATTCACTGTACATGGAAAAGTGATAGCGTAAATGGTGTTTTTGTCGAAAATGAAGCAACTGCCTGTCCTTATAGCATGGGGTGGTATGTTTATCGTTTAGATCAGCAAGCGTCAACTTCTCAACCTAAACCAAATAATCAACCACAATCAAAACCAGCTACAGGCATTCACTGGATTTCGGAAAAATGGCATTTTACCACAGGAACACCAATTTATTTGCGGACCGCACCAAGCGTAAAAGCACCTGAAATCACCTTGCTAGGTAGTGGCTCATATATCAAATACGACGCATACTGCTACAAAGATGGTTATGTATGGTTACGCCAACCACGGGCGGACGGTACTTATGGTTATCTTGCAAGCGGTGAGTGTGTTGGTAATCGACGCACGAGCTATTGGGGTAGTTTTGACTAAAAATTTAAGCCCTAGTTTTTCGCTAGGGCTTTTTTGCGTTCTTCAATTAATTCTGCTAGTTCTTCTAAATCCTCTAAGGTAGCTTTATTTCTGATAAACCCCCTAGACGTACTTCGTTGAGAAAGATAGGTTCTTTTTTCGCGGTTTTTCTCATCATATTTCTTCTGAGCTCTTTTTTGGCTTTCACTTACATTACTCATTTCCTTGACCTCTTTCCTTTAGTTAACGCCATTCCAATAAACAAGATAGCGTAAATAGCAGCAAACCATGTTGGTAACTTGTCGACGATTGCTAATATAAAGCAGATAATACTATACACTAGCATGAAAATATAAAAGTATTTTTTATTCATATTGCTTATGCTATAATGAAATGAGAGAGGGAGGAGCGTTCCCTCTCAATGGTTATTCGTTGTCGTCGTTATCGTGTATTTGCTTTAGTAGGTAGACACTACTTAGAAAGTAAAACACTATTTCGACGGCTTTTTTTATTTCATCTAGCACAACCTCACCTCCTATGATTTTTTTATAGTATATGTACTATAAAATGTCAATAGCTTTTATAAAGATATTTGATTTTCTTTTTTTAAATTTTTGCGCAAAAAAATAAGCCCCGCCCAGGACTTTTTTTGAATGCCATTTGAATGCCATCTTTAGTTAAATGTAATTAATCGTAGTAAATAGATTAGCGACAAATCAATAATATTATAGCTTCAGATTGTTCAAGTGAATAAAATTAGTTAAGAATTTTTTAGAATAACTAGCATTTTGATTCATTTATATTTTATTTTTTGTCAATAAATGATATATTTCCATTGGAGGTGTTGATGTGGAACAAGTAGTAATCATTGACGCATTAAGAAGCCCGATTGGTAAATATCGAGGGATGTATAAAAATATTAGTGCCAAAAAATTAGCAGTAAATGTTGTAACTGAGTTATTTAATCGCCACCCTAAAATAAAAGGTGCTGTCAATCAAGCCATTTTTGGACAAGTATTACAAGCAGGAAGTGGCCAAAATATTGCCCGGCAAATTGCTTTAGAAAGCGGCTTGTCACAAACTGTTCCGGCAATGACAGTAAATGAAGTTTGTGGTTCAGGTCTCAAAGCGTTGATTTTAGGGATGGAGCAGATTCAATTAGGGAAAGCCCAAGTTGTTTTAGCAGGTGGTTGTGAAAATATGACACGTGCGCCATATATTAGTGAATACGATAAACAAACCGATAGCTACTCTACGCCACAGCCAGTGATGATTGTCGATGGTTTGACAGATGCATTAAGTGGCAAACACATGGGCTTAACCGCTGAAAATGTAGCAGAGAAATATCAAATCACCCGTCAAATGCAAGATACTTATGCTTTACAGTCTCATCAAAAGGCTGCCACGGCAATGAGAAAGGGCTATTTTGAAAGTGAGATTGTCCCTGTAGAAGTTGAAGGTACAGTGATTACTTGTGATGAATCGGTGCGTCCAGATACTTCTTTGGATAAATTAGCTTCATTGAAAACTGTCTTTAAAGCAGCGGGTACTGTAACTGCTGGAAATGCCTCGCCGTTAAATGATGGGGCCAGCGCAGTACTTTTAGCAAGTGAAAGTTATGCAAAGGCCCATCAATTGCCTATCTTAGCAAAAATTAAGGCAACCAGTGAAGTAGGTATTGATCCACAATTTATGGGAATTTCTCCTATTGAAGCCATTCAACAGTTAATGAAACAAGTTGATTTAACCCTTGATGAGATTGATTTGTTTGAAATTAATGAAGCTTTTGCAGCCTCATCAATCGTTGTGAAAGAGCAGCTACAGATTCCTGATGAAAAAATCAATATTGCCGGTGGGGCCATTAGTTTAGGTCATCCAATTGGTGCGAGTGGGGCTAGAATTGTCACTACTCTTGCGCATCAACTCAAACGAACTAAAAAACGCTTTGGGATTGCTTCTTTGTGTATTGGCGGTGGCTTAGGAGTGGCGATGTTAATTGAAAACCCCCAAGAACATTTAAATATTGAAAAAAAAAAGTTCCAACAGCTAACCATTGATCAACGTCAAGATTTCTTGCGTGAAAGTGGTCTAATTGATGAAACGATCATTGCTCAATGGCAAAATCATAGTTTAGATGAAAAAGTGATGAGTCATTTAATTGAAAATGTCGTCACGGATTATGCGTTGCCAGTAGGGATTGTCCCTGAATTTATTATGAATGAAAAAACTTATTATCTACCGTTTGCAACAGAAGAACCATCTGTTGTTGCAGCTTGTAGCTATGCAGCAAAAATGACTAAACAAACCGGGGGCTTTCAAGCAGAAGTTCAAAATCGTTTGGCGCAAGGACAAATTGTATTACAAAATATTGCCGATGTTCAGGCGATTGCTAGGGAAGTAGAGGCGTTATTGCCAAAATTAAAAGAGGTGGCACAACAAGCTTATCCGTCTATTGTCAAAAGAGGCGGTGGTGTTGTGAAGCTTGCGACACGTACCTTTAATAGTGAAGCATTTTTATGTGTGGATGTTTGGATGGACACAAAAGAAGCAATGGGTGCCAATATGTTAAATACGGTATTGGAAGCAATGGCCACTGAATTAAGGCGTCAACTATCTGTGGATGTATTAATGGCCATTTTAACGAATTATACACCTGATTCTTTAGTGACAGCAAAAGTGGCAGTTGATTTTAATCAATTAGATAAGTTGGGCAATGGGCAACAAGTAGCTCAGAGAATTGTTCAGGCGAGTCGTTATGCACAGCTTGATCCATTTCGTGCAGTCACTCATAACAAAGGCATTATGAATGGGATAGAAGCACTATGTTTGGCTCTTGGAAATGATACCCGCGCCTTATCTGCTAATATTCATGCTTTTGCCAGTCGAGACGGTCAATACAAAAGCTTAAGTACTTGGGAAATTGTTGAGAATCAGTTGGTTGGTAAAATTCAACTACCATTGATGATTGCTAGTGTAGGGGGGGCGACTCATGTATTACCTAAAGCGGCTAGTTTCCATCAATTATTGCAAAATAGCGATGCAAAAACATTATCGATGCTACTAGCGAGTGTGGGATTGGCCCAAAATTTGGCAGCCTTAAGAGCCTTAGTTAGCGAAGGAATTCAAAAAGGACATATGAAAATGCAGGCACGTAGTATAGCAATGAGTGTTGGTGCTAATGAACATGAAATAGCTAGTGTGGTTGAGGCATTATTGCAAACGACGATGAATCAAGAAAATGCCCGTCAAATCTTAACCCAAATAAGAAAAAGTAAGTAAAAAAACGAGTGAAATCAGCTTTTGTGGATTTCACTCGTTTTTATGATGATTATCGATTTTCAAGTGGTGTGTTCGCAAAGTCTTCAATAACAGGAATGACTTCAAGTTTTAATTTGTATTTACGCTCTAAAGCTGATTCAATAGTGAATTGTCCGACTTGTGAAGTTGAAATCGTTGCTAATAGACGTTCGTTTGCTGCTTGTTCAATCACTTGAATTTCATCTGCTAATTTTTTGACAGTAAATTTTGGAAAAGCAGTGATTTTTTCAACAAATTCATCGTAACCACTGTGAGTCGCTTTTTCTTTTTCATCAGTAGTATCAGTTGTTGGTACTGCTTCAGCTATTTTTTCTTCTTTTACTTCTTCTTGCACTGGTGTTACTTCTTGGGCTACTTCAGTTGATGCTTGTTGATTTTCTGTATTTGAACGTTTAGGTGCTTGATACCAATATGTAACAATTTCTTCTACTAAATTTGAACTAAATTGCTCAAATAAGCCTGGTTCTTCATTTTGAATACGTTTAATGATGGTGTCAAACGTTTTATCGAGCGGCACAGTCAGTAATTTATCCTTTGTTGTTTGGCCAAGAAATTCGATAAAAAGTTCATTTTTCCGATTTTTATACGTATATACTTTAATCGGCATTTGATATTGGTTTAATGCTTTATTTTCTAATTCACGGAATAATCGATTTTTGGTTTGTTCCATTGATGGTCGAAAATTTTTCAGTAATTTTTTTAAGTTTTTCTTTTTCATAAAAACTCCTTTCAATCGTTCATAAATAATTATTCATCAGACAAAGATGTTTGGTTAGATGTTTCAATCGTTAAATCAGAAAATTTAGGAATAATAGCATAGCAATCCATCTTTTTTTGGTATGCTACAGCCATGTTGTCCCAAGTGAATAATTCATACTTTCCTAAGCGTTGATCTAATTCATTGATAAATTGTTGCTTGGAATAGTTTCTAGCAGGAAAATGTTGAATTTTTTCAGGATAAATCAAAAAGACAAAATCAGCTGAGAAGGCTTTTTTGATATATTCTGGTAATTCTTCAAGTCTTGTATACATGGACCATCCACTTCTTTCCACAAAAAATAAAGCACATCACACAATAGTTTATCAATAAATAGGTAAAAAGACAAATATTTTCTTTGCCTTATCATTGCATTCTTTCTTTTTAAAACTTCATTAAGTCTATGGATTTTTCTTTTCAAACAGTGAATTTTTAGATAAACTAATTAAATGATAAAAAAAGAAAGGTTAAACAAATGGATATTTATTTAAAAGAAGCATATTTACATATTGTCGATCGTCAGGCGGGAGATCCAGTGTTATCGGAGTTACCCCTAGATTTAAGTAAAGATTATTTACGTGAATATATTGAAAAGAAAATCGCAAAAATGTATTCTCCGCAATCTAAAGCTGGTCAGATTGATTTAGCTAGTGACATCGGGCAAATTCTAACACAACAAACGGAACTAAAAATGATGAGTCAGCAATTAGTTAATCTATGGTATCAAAGCTATCAACAAAGTGAGGAGGCTCCTTCTTGTGATATTATCGTAGCGAAATATGAGCTAGATACGACGCCCTATTTAGCTTTTTTGAAATTGAATTATTCGCAAGGTTATACGCATTTTCTAGATCAAACAGAAGAAGGTTTATACAATCAATTTATTTTGCACCAAGCGATTTTGCCAAATAAAACGCAAAAAGTCGATGAAGGAGTCATTATAAATTTGCTGAGCTTTGATTTTCAATTATTAGAGAAACGCTATCAGTTTTCAGGTGAGAAAAAAGCATATTTCTCTACTGAATTTATTGCTCAAGTACCAAGCCTTTCTTTGGAGGAAAATGTCAAAGCAATCAAAAAAGTAGCTAGTAAAATCGGCAGTGAGTTTGCGGATGAAGATTATCAAGTTGTGGCAAAGGTCAAACAAGCAATCGTTGAATCCATTGATCAAAATGGCTATATTGAACCAAAAGAAATTGCTGAATCTGTGTTTAAAGAAAACATTACTGCGCAGTTAGCCTTTCAAGAAAAGGTTGCTGAAAAAGGCGTTAGTGCCACTGCGCCTTTAATTGCTAATGTCAAAGAGGTCAGTGAAAAGAAATACAATAAACAAAAGCTAAAACTATCAAACGGTATTGAAATGATTATTCCAATGGATGTTTATCAAGATCCTAATTTATTGGAGTTTGTCAATCAGCCAGATGGCACGATTTCAGTGATGATTAAAAATGTAGAAGATATATCAACAAAATTATAGTTGTATTTGGGAAATAAAAGAAGCGAGCAATTAATACGATGAAAAAAATAGTTAAAAAGTTCATGCTGCTTGTGCTTGTATCTTTCATTTTTTTAGGTGGATTTATCATTTATCAACGCGTACAAGTGATTAAGCATGTGCGCACTTATCAAGGACTTGTCGCAAAAATTACCAAAGAAGCAGGCATTGAAAAATATCAATCGACCATTTTAGCGATAATGATGACTGAAAGTAAAGGAACTGGTCAGGATGTGATGCAAAGTTCTGAAAGTCTCACAAAACAAGTCGGACAATTAGAAAATCAGGAGCAAAGTATTAAACAAGGGACCAAGCATTTCAAAGAATTATTAGCTTATGCGCAAGTTCGTGGCTGTGATTATTCTACGGTACTTCAGGCATATAATTATGGGATAGATTATATTGACTATGTGGCCAATCACGGCAAGCACAATACGCAAGAATTGGCAGAAAAATATTCAAAAGAGGTTTTGGCGCCAGCGTTAGGAAATACTGAGGGAAAACGTTATCGATATCTTCATATTTTTTCAATTTTTCACAATGGGGGGTATCTCTATCATAACGGTGGGAACTACTATTATGCCAAAATCGTCAAGTGGAACCAATATCAATATGAAAGTTATGAAAAAATAATTCATTTAATTGAGTGAATTGCTTGAAAAATAGCAAAAACGCGCTTATAATGAATAGCACGGTATATTGTCTAGATTTTGAAAATGAAATCATATGAAAGTGACACCAACTTGTCTAAGATGACAAATTCGCGTCCTAGTACAAATTTGAGAAAAATTTCGTCTAGGGCGTGATTTTTATGAGATTTAGATTCTAGGTTAATGAAAATTCATGATAGGTTTAGCGCATTTTTTATCATTTATTCGTACATATTTGGCGTATTTCCTTCTCGTGAGACCTAATCATTAGCAATCTACAAATAATGATTGAAGGTGACGAAATGGCAAGAATACCACAGCAAGTTATCGATGAAATTCGTGAAAAAACGGATATTGTAAACATTATTGGGCAGTATGTTCAGTTGAAAAAGTCCGGGAAAAACTACACAGGATTATGTCCTTTTCATGAAGAGCGCACACCTTCTTTTTCTGTAGCGAGTGACCGTCAATTTTATCACTGTTTTGGCTGTGGACGTGGCGGTAATGTTTTTAACTTTATTCAAGAATTAGAAGGACTTAGTTTTCAAGAGGCGGTTGTAAGGGTAGCTGAAATGGAAGGAATTCCGTTAAGTAGCCAGTATATGACTGCATCAAAGCAAGTCGGTCATAATAAAAATGATTCCTTATATCAAATGAACCAACATGCTTGCGAAGTCTATCAACATATTTTGAAAAATACCCAAATTGGCCAAGCAGCTCGAAATTATCTAGAAAAAAGGCAGTTGGATAGTGAATTATTAGAAGAATTTCAAATTGGATTTGCTCCAGATCGTCGAGATTTCTTGGTTAAAGTTTTTGAGCAAAGAGGTTATACTAAAGAGCAGATGGCCGCTTCAGGTCTTTTTGTACAGCTTGAAAACGGTAACTTTATGGATCGTTTTTATTCGCGCGTCATGTTTCCAATTCAAGATGAACATGGCCGAATCATTGCTTTTTCTGGCCGCTATTTACCAACAGATAATGAGGCCGATGATAAGCGTCAACCTAAGTATTTAAATAGTCCTGAAGGCGAGATATTTAATAAGCGTGAAGTGCTATTTAATTTACATCGAGCAAAGGGTACCATGCGTAAAAATCAGGAAGCCTATTTATTTGAAGGCTTTATGGATGTGATTGCAGCGTATAAAAGTGGCATTCCCAATGGTTTGGCATCAATGGGTACTAGTTTAACTGAACAACAAATTCGACGTATTGATAAATTAGTCCATCAGGTCGTTCTTTGCTATGATGGCGATCAAGCGGGACAAGATGCGATATATCGTGCCATTTCCCTGTTTGAAGAGCAAAGTCAGTTGAAAATGTCGATTGTTAGTTTACCTGAACGATTAGACCCAGATGAGTACGTTAAAAAATATGGAGCGGAATCTTTTGTACAATTAGCGCAACATTCACGGCAATCAGTTTTTCAATTCATGAGACAATACAAAAGAACTGGCCGGAATTTAGAAAATGATCAAGAGCAAATTGCCTATTTAAATGAATTGTTAATTGAGTTGAAAAAAGTCGATTCGGTGATTGAACAGGATAAATATTTAAATCAGTTAGCACTCGAATTTAATGTCAGTCGCGATGCCTTACAGCAACAACTGTCTCAGATTCAATTACCTAGCCCTGTTGCAACGGTACAGTATGATTTACCAGTCGAACCTGACGTATCCGTTTCGCAAGTGCCAAAGATTTCGGTTCAAGTGGTTGTGAAAAAAACACAATTACAAAAAGCACAAGAACTCTTGCTTTACCGATTGTTCAATGATCCTAGTCTAAATAAACGTTTAAAAGCCGATGAAGTATTTTTTATTGATGAGATTTATCAAGAAATATATGTCTTATTTGATAGTATTCTTGAGGGTCAGAGCTCTTTTACCATCCAACAATTTTTGGATGTCTTACAGGAAAATCATTTGCGCGGAAAAGTTGTTGAAATTGCCAGTATGAATGTTCCTAAAGAGATGAGTGACCAAGAATGGCATGATGTTATCACACTAATTAAGAAACATCGCATTCAAGAACTACTGATTACCAAGAAAAATGAACAGCAATTAGCTAGACAACAGCATCAAACAGATTTAGAATTAAAGTTAGCTGTTGAGATTATTCAATTAACGAAACAATTGAAACAAATGAGTCAATAGATGAAAGGGGACTTCTCAATGTCTGAAAAACCACAAAAATCATATGAACAAGCCGTTGACCAATTTATTCGTGAAAATCGCTATAAAGGTCAAGTTTTGTATGATGACTTATCAAATCAATTAGTCGTACCTTATTCTTTAGATGCTGATGCGATGGATCAATTAATTCAAAAAGTGGAAGACTCTGGAATAAGTGTAGTCGATGAAAATGGCGAACCATCTATTCACTCACTAAAAAGTAATCAAAAACATGTAGAAGAAGAGGAAATAGATGACCGTGATTTATCTGCACCTACAGGAGTAAAAATTAATGACCCTGTAAGAATGTATTTAAAGGAAATTGGTCGTGTACCATTATTAACAGCAGATGAAGAAGTTTCCTTAGCCTTAAAGATTGAACAAGGAGATCAAGAAGCAAAACAACGTCTAGCTGAAGCCAATTTACGATTAGTAGTAAGTATTGCTAAACGCTATGTTGGGCGTGGTATGCAGTTTCTTGATTTAATTCAAGAAGGAAATATGGGCTTAATGAAGGCCGTTGAAAAATTTGATTACCGTAAAGGATTCAAATTTTCTACCTATGCTACTTGGTGGATTCGTCAGGCAATTACGCGCGCGATTGCTGACCAAGCGAGAACCATCCGTATTCCAGTGCATATGGTTGAAACAATTAATAAATTAATTCGTATCCAACGTCAATTGTTACAAGAATTAGGTAAAGAACCTACACCAGAACAAATTGCCGAAAAAATGGAAATGCCAACAGAAAAAGTACGTGAAATTCTAAAAATTGCGCAAGAGCCAGTATCATTGGAAACGCCAATTGGCGAAGAAGATGACTCTCATTTAGGTGACTTTATTGAAGACCAAGAAGCCACTTCACCAGCTGAACACGCGGCTTATGAACTCTTAAAAGAGCAATTAGAAGATGTACTTGATACGTTGACTGATCGTGAAGAAAATGTCTTACGTTTGCGCTTTGGTATTGATGATGGGCGTACACGTACCCTAGAAGAAGTAGGAAAAGTATTTGGGGTAACGCGCGAACGAATTCGTCAAATTGAAGCAAAAGCCTTACGTAAATTACGCCATCCTTCACGTTCAAAACAATTGAAAGATTTCTTAGAATAATATTTAAGGACTTACCAATTCCCTTATTGTTGGAAGGTAAGTCCTTTTGATTTGACGCATTTTTAATCAATTTGAAATATAATTTTTTATAAAATGCATTGGTTTTTACTTATAAGTTGTGATAAATTAAAGGGTGAAAGTTTAAAAAAAGTATCATTTTGAACTAATAAATGATTTTATAAATAAGGAGCGATTTTTTTGATTCATCGATGTCCAAGCTGTGGCTATGAACCGGTTGATCAATCACTTATCTGTCCAAATTGTGGTGCAGAAATAGTCGAAAATGTCACCGAAAAACTACAGCATGAAGAAAACCTGCAAACGGATTTATCTTCAGTTGAAAACAAAGTGGATGATTCTACCGTAGAAGTGATTACATTTGAGGATACGGATGAAGTAAATGATGATATTGTCTGGTCTGACTTACAAGAGCAACCCATCGGAGAGGTCATGAAAGAGTTAGCTAAAGAACATGATGTCCCTTTGTCTAAAGCTGATTTAGCAGCAATTAATATAACGCCATCTGAAGAGGAGCAAGACAATTCTGAAGATAATCAATCCGCTCAATTGGCTGACCTTGTTCAAGAACAACAAGAAAAGCAAAAAGAAGCTGAGGATGCTGCCCTTGAAGAAAATCCAATTTTAGCGAACTATATTGAAATGCATAATGCTCAAAAAGAAGCCCAACGTTTGGCAGAACAAGCTGAAAACCAACAGGCCGAGTCAAATGTCCAAGAGCCACAAGAAGTAGCGTCACAAGAAAAAAGTAACCAGCTGTCAGATACAGAAAAGTCAACCAATGCTTTAGCCGATGAGGTCACTGAAGCAGAAAAAAATGTATATACTGCTGCAAGTAATCATATCTTACAAGATTCAGTTGATAATCAAGAAGCGGATAAAGAACAAGCGAAACCATCAAAAAAATGGCGTCATTTAGCATTGGCAGGCGCAGCGCTTTTAGTTGTTGGGGGCGGTTTTTATTATGCACATGTGCAGCGTCAAGATACGAACAAATCCCAAGTAACGCAAAAAGCGGACAGTCAGTTAAGTAAATTATCTGTTAAAGTGACGCAATTATTTACCACAAACAAAGCGGAATTTTTAAAAGCTACGGTGACTCTTGCGCAAATAGATGATTTAAGTAATCAATTGGAAAAGTATAAAGATGATAAAGGGTATACCAAATTACATCAACAATTAGCTAGTGCAAAACAACAATGGCAAAAAGTATCTGAAGTCAACGGTTACTTTACTTCGCCAATTATTGAAAATGGACAGCTTAAGGAGCAAGCTACTTTAGATTATTCACAAAAGTTTGCTGTCAAAGCGATTGCCAATCCGCAAGAACCATATGAAAAATTGGTAAACGAAGCGGTGGCAATTGGGCAAAAGGCGTATGAACAATATGAAAAAGCCCAATCTGCTACCAAAGAATTGATGGATGGCTATAAGAACCAATTATTAGCAAGTTCAGTTACTAGAGAAAAATACCAAAATGCCAAAAAAATGGTGGATCAATTAGCAAAAAGCAAGCAAAAAGAATCTCTTAGTAAACAATTAGCAACAATTGATCAAGCATTAACTAAAAAAGAACAAGAAGAAAAACAAGCTAAAGCAGCCAATACTGAAACTTCGAACCAAACAGAAGCTGTGGCAGAAAAACCTGTAGAAGCCAATCCTGTAAATACACAGCCAATTTATACAACTAGAACAAGTGAGCAAAGTGAAGTATTATCCCCAGAAAGTGTACATCAAGGAGATAATCAACCATTAATCTCAACTCGACTTTCTGATTTACAAGATGTGAATAATCAGGCTTGGCAGTGGAATCCAGAGGTTAAAAATCAAGTCTTACAAGCTTGCTTATCTCGTGGCTATATTGTCGATGGCGGCTATGTGTTAGAACGTGCCCGCATCGAAAACCAAGAAGGCTACTATAATTTATATGCAGTGGCGCCTAGTCAAAGATTTAGCTATGCAAGTGCTAAAAATCCAGTCTATGTCGTGACAATTAATGATAAAACTGGATTTTATAAAGGAAATGGGAACGACCACACGATTCGCTAGTCGTGATCAATAATTTCATATTGCCAGAACTCTCTTTTTTCGATATGATAAAAACATCATATTTGAAAAAGGGAGTTTTTTATGCAGTCAGGTTTAACATTTAGACAAGGTGTGAAAGATTGTTTACCTACTGTACTAGGTTATATTGGTATTGGTTTTGCCATGGGAGTAGTAGGGAAAGGTGTAGGTCTATCAGTGATACAAGTAGCAATGATGTCTATTCTAGTCTATGCTGGTAGTGCTCAATTTATTATTTGTGGTCTATTAGCTTTAAATGCGCCAATATCTAGTATCGTATTAACTGTCTTTATGGTTAATTTCCGTCATTTTTTGATGAGTTTATCCGTAGCCCAACATTTTAAACAAGTAAATTTATTCAATCGCATCGGTTTAGGAACGTTATTAACAGATGAATCCTATGGTGTCTTAACTGTCGAATTATTAAAAATAAAAGTGTAACGAGTCAATGGCTGCACGGACTTAATCTAACGGCCTATCTGAGTTGGATTTTTGCGACGATGGCAGGGGCATTATTTGGTGGATTTATCCATAATCCTGAAACATTTGGTTTAGATTTTGCACTCGTTGCGATGTTTTTAGGTTTATTTTTATTCCAGGTAGAATGACCATTCAAGCAAAAAACAATCCAAACAAGTATTTTGCTTTTAAGTATATTTTGCTCATTAATCATCTTGATGCGCTTTTTCTCAGCTGAGGTGGCTGTATTAGCTTCTACATTAATTGGTTGCTTTGTGGGGGTGATGTTGCATGAGTCTTGATTTTCTAGTACTGATGGCTTTATGTGGTTTAGTAACTTGGCTACCAAGAATTTTACCATTTGTATTTTCTAATAAAATTCATTTTCCTAAAAAGATAGAACTGTTTATGAGTTATTTACCTTTAAGTATTTTAGCTGCCCTTTTCTTCCAAAGTTTATTTACCTTTCATGAAAATCAGTGGCCAGAGCTGAAAATTTCTGAATTGATTGCTTGTATTCCCACGCTTTTTGTAGGATACTATAGTAAGGATTTAATGAAAATTGTCGTGACGGGTATTATATCGATTGCTTTGACTAGATTATTTTTATAAAGGAGAGTTTATGAATCATTTATTAGCAACTATCATCAGTGGTTTAGTGATTGATGAAAATGAAAATTATTATTTTGTACAAAAAGAGGGTCAAACTTTTCGTCTACATAAAGAGGAATTACAAACCTCTCTTGGTCAGATGGTAGAAGGGTTTACTTATGTGAATCAAAAACAACAATTAGCGATGACAACTAAGATTCCTAAAGTACGTCAAGGTCATTATGCTTTTAGCAAAGTGACTGAAGTGCGTAAAGACTTAGGTGTATTTTTAGATATTGGTTTACCGGATAAAGAGGTAGTATTATCCTTAGATGAACTACCAACCTTAACCAATCTCTGGCCAAAAGTAGATGATGAACTCTTAGTTGGTTTACGTATTGATGATAAAAATCGTATTTGGGCTACCTTGGCAGATGAAAAAATCTTTAAAGCTATGAGTAGAAAAGCAACCGAGCAAATGCATAACCAAGATGTAAAAGCACGGGTTTATCGTCTAAAAATGGCTGGTACTTATGTTTTAACACAAGATTATTATTTAGGCTTTATTCATCCGAGTGAACGTTATGCAGAACCTCGCTTAGGAGAATTAGTCGATGCACGGATCATTGGTTTACGTGAAGATGGTGTGTTATATTTATCCATGAAGCCAAGAAGTTATGAAGCCATTTCTGATGATGCCCAATTGATTCTAGCTTATCTAAACCAATCTGCGACTAAATCTATGCCTTATACAGATAAGAGTTCACCAGAAGAAATTAAACAATTATTTGGTATCAGCAAGGGACAATTTAAACGCGCGTTAGGCCATTTAATGAAACAAAAATTAATTGAACAAGTTGACGGCAAGACAAATCTACTATAAAATTTTTATTGAGCATTTTGTGTAAATGGTAGGGGGTACATGTCATGAATACAATGGCAACCTTAAATAAAATAAAGAAAATGTTGCATGATGCGGGTTTTAAGTTAACACCCCAGCGTGAGGCAACGTTATTGGTTTTGCTTGAAAATGAGAAAGACCATCTCTCAGCAGAAGAAATCTATTTTTTTGTGAAACGTAAAAATCCTGATATTGGATTAGCTACTGTATATCGTACGTTAGAAATTTTAACGGAATTAAAAGTGGTGGACAAAGTTAGCTTTAATGATGGTGTCGCACGTTATGATTTAAGAAAAGAAGGTGCCAAACGTTTCCATCACCATCTTCTTTGCTTGGAATGTGGTAATATTGAAGAGATTGAAGAGGACCTATTAGGAAGCGTTGAGGAAGTTGTGGAAAAAAGATATCATTTTCTAGTAAAGGATCATCGCTTAACTTTTCATGGCATCTGTAAAAACTGTCAAGAAAAACATCAATTGGAAGGGAGAAGTTAGAGGAATTTTCCTTACTTCTGCCCTTTTTTCAGGATAGGGGTTTATAAGATGGAAACTCAATTGCGTGCATATCTTCATTATTTAACGACAGAAAAACATTTAGCTCAAAATTCATTAGTGAGTTATGAGCGGGACTTAAAGCATTATTTTGCATTTTTAAAAGAGAAAAACATAACCAATTTCGAACAAGTGCAAAAAGCCCATGTACAGCAATTTTTACGCAAATTACAAGAGGATAAGCGTGCGACTTCTTCTATTATGCGGATGTTAAGTAGTATCAAAAATTTTCATTTATATTTACAACTCCAACAAATCACTACACATAATCCTGCAAGTAGCATCGAGATGGCAAAACTTGCGCCTAAAGTTCCCGAGTATTTGACAATTGAAGAAGTGAATCAATTATTGCAATTGCCAGACACCAAAAGTTTGCGAGGCGTTCGTGATCGGGCTATTTTAGAGCTGTTGTATGCTACGGGGTTAAGGGTCAGTGAGTGTATCGCCTTAAAGGTTGAAAATGTACATTTAGATTTAGCCTATCTTGAATTTGAAGGAAAAGGTCAAAAAGTGCGTATTTTACCTTTAGGGAGTGAATGTGTCAAATGGTTAAAAAAGTATATTGACCATGTACGGCCCTCTTTAATGAATAGCCAAGAGAATCAGATTCTTTTTTTAACCCAACAAGGAAGAGCATTTACGAGACAAGGCCTGTGGAAAAATCTAAAAAAATATGTCGCGCAATCAGGTATTCAAAAAGTTGTGACTCCACAGACTTTACGGCATAGTTTAGCCATCCATCTTTTACAAAATGGGGCTGATTTAGCAAGTGTGCAAGAATTACTGGGGCATGTGGATTTATCAACGACACAAATGTATGTGCAAGCAACAAAGCGCCGATTAAGTGAATCTTATCAACAATTTTTCCCTAGAGCATAGAAATGAGGTATCTATTTGGAATTACAATTTAAGCTTGAAGGTTTTGAGGGACCTTTAGACTTATTATTACATTTGATAAACAAGTTAGAAATTGATATATATGATATTCCAATTGCTGAAATCACGGAGCAATATTTAGAATATCTTCATGCCATGCAGACTTTTGAATTAGAAATTGCTGGTGAATATATTGTGATGGCGGCAACCTTGATGGCGATGAAAAGTAAAATGTTATTACCGACGCAACAAGTGGATTTTGATGAAGATTCGCAATATGAAGAAGACCCAAGAGAAGCTTTAGTGGAACAATTATTGGAGTACCGTAAATATAAATATGCTGCTAAAGAATTATCTAAAAAAGCAGAGGAACGGAGCCAATTTTATACGAAACGCCCAACTGATTTACAGGAGTACCAGCAAGAAGTACATTTGGATTTAAATCAAGTCAATACCATTGATTTGTTTTTGGCTTTTCACCATATTTTGGAAAAACAAAAGCGTAAAATGAATGTCGAGGCTACCGTGGTGGCAGATGAGTTTAGTATTGAAGATAAGATGGTCGAAATTCAAGAAAGATTGTTAAAAGTCCCAATAAAGCAAGGCGTCACACTAGATAGTTTATTAACAACGTATAATCGTAGCGAAATCGTGATTACTTTTATGGCATTATTGGAATTGTTAAAACATCAACAAATTAAAGTACAACAAGCAGCGAGTTATGAGCCATTATATTTGTATCGAGTAGAGGAGGTGTAATTTTGGATATTAGTCAATTGGAAGCTTTATTATTTGTGGCAGGCGATGAAGGAATGAGCATCAATGAACTTAGCTATGTTCTTTCCTTATCCACTGAACAAGTATTTGAAGGTTTAGTACAATTAAATCAAAAATATAAAGAAGATGAAACCTGTGCCATTGAACTGAAAGAATATGCCAACCGCTATATGATGACCACAAAGGGAAAATATCAAAATCTTTTACAAAAATACAGTCAATCACCGATGGCTGCACGACTATCCCAAGCGGCTTTAGAAACCTTAGCTGTGATAGCCTACAAACAGCCACTAACTCGTATGGAAGTGGATCAAATTCGTGGCGTCAACTCCAGTGCTTCTATCCAAAAATTACTAAACTTTCAGCTAATTGAAGAAAAAGGTCGCTTAGAAGTACCAGGACGTCCAAGAATATATGCAACGACAGATTATTTTATGGATTATTTTGGTTTAAAAAATATAGATGAGTTACCAGATATTTCTGAAATGGAAGCTGATTTAGCGCAAAATCAATCGCAACTATTATTTAAAGAAATAACTGAAGAGGAAGAACGAACGCCTGATAGCTTAGAACAAGAATAATGGAAAAGAGGAAAAAGATGGAAAGACTACAAAAAGTGATTGCTCATGCTGGGGTGGCTTCTAGACGTAAAGCTGAGCAACTGATTCTAGATGGTAGAGTGAAAGTGAATGGTCAGACAGTGACGACACTTGGCGTAAAAGTTAGCGCGACAGATGAAGTAAGTGTCAATGATGTACCCATTTATCAAGAAGAACCTGTTTATTATATGTTTTATAAACCACGTGGCGTAATTACAGCTGTTGAAGATGATAAGGGCCGTGCCGTTGTGACAGATTATTTCACCGATGTGACGCAAAGAATTTATCCGGTGGGAAGATTAGATTATGATACATCAGGTTTACTTTTATTAACGAATGATGGTCAGTTTGCCCAACGTTTAACACATCCTAAGCATGAAGTTGAAAAAACATATGTGGCTAAAGTCAAAGGTTTAGCTGATTCTAAAAAGCTTTATCCATTAACAAAAGGTTTACGCTATGAAAAAGTGAACTATGCGCCGGCTCGCTATGAGATTTTATCTACCAATCAAAGCAATGGAACAAGTATTGTGAAATTAATGATTCATGAAGGAAAAAATCACCAAGTCAAAAATATGTTCAAAGCTGTAGATTTACCAGTGATGAAATTAAAACGTGAAGGCTATGGTGATTTAACGCTAGGCAATCTTCGTCCAGGACAATATCGCCCATTAACCAATAAAGAAGTCAAACATTTACTTCATTTATCAAAATAGCCGATTGTAATTTATTTCACATAAATTGTGCAAAAAGGTTGTTTTATTTTTGAATAGGTGTATAATATAACTGAACTTGAAAAAAATATAGAATAAGGTTCGTCTTCAGGGGCAGGGTGTAATTCCCGACCGGTGGTGATAGTCCACGACCTGTTCAGTAAGTTTGTTTATTGGATGGCTGATCTGGTGAAATTCCAGGACCGACAGTATAGTCTGGATAAAGAAGATTGGCGTATTTGATTTACTCTATTTTTGTGTAATGATGTACCCTATTTTTCCCCTGGAAAAATAGGGTATTTATTTTATGGATGTGAAGCGACTTGTTCAGTCACGAGCGGATAAGGTTTTCCAACACGTCGGGAAAGTCGAAAAAGATAAGACTTTTCCAGACGGGGTGGCTTATACGTCGAAGTGGCTAGTCGCTGAATATAGATTACATTATGGGTGTGAAGCAGTTATGTTAGCTGCGCAGCTATTTTTAATGAAGTAAACGATTTCTTATTTACACAAAAAGGTAGTTAGATAGGTTCATTCATGGAGATGAATCCTTGTAAGGAGGATTAATTTTATGAAGAATAGTAGAGTTCAAAAATTAGTGGGGGTAGCTGTTTTAGCTGCGATGGCGTTAGTATTACAATATTTAGCTTTTCCAATACTTCCAGCCTTTAGTTTTCTTAAGATTGATTTTAGCGATATTCCAGTCTTATTGAGCATGTTTTTATTCGGTCCTTTAGCGGGTGTAAGTACAGCATTTATTCGTTCGTTTTTGCATCTATTAACGACAGGGATTGCTGATCCAGCCAATATGGTTGGTGATGTAGCTAGTTTTTTAGCTAGTATAGTTTTTGCCTTACCAATCTACATGTTTTTCAAAGATGCAGTAAAAAAATCAAATCGTTATTTAGGTTTATTTGTAGGAATTTGCTCATTGACGATCTTTATGAGCGTGGCAAATTATTTTGTCATTACACCACTTTATTTACATTTCTACTCACTATCTGCTAATCAAATGTTAGGCATGGCATTAAGTAAGTATATTGCTATAGGAATTATCCCTTTTAATATTATTAAGGGGGCTTTAGTTTCCATAGTGTTTGTCGTTTTACATGCGAAATTATTGCCTTGGCTTTCACGTAAAACCGTTCAAAAAACTAGCGTAAATATTCATTGATTAAGCTGAAGCCCTCTGTTTTTAGGGGGGCTTTTTTGTATACTCTCATTGTGAGCGTTACTCACTAGATATTTTTCATATCTAATTAGTCAATTTTTACTTGACTAAATCTCTATCAAAGTACAGAAAATCAACAGGATGATTTTGTACTTTACTTATTTTCTTACATGGCCACGAAATAGAATTTCCCTTCTATTTTGTGGTTTTTTTATGCTGCATTTTCTTTTAATAAGTCAGTTTGTCTACATAGTCTTTTAAGTAAACTAGGGTAAAATATTATTAAATTAAATAATTAATTATATTATTTAATTAACAACTTTCGAGGATGGGAAAGTTATATCATTTAATTGTTTGGGGATGGATAAAATGAAAGACAACCGATGGCGATTATTAGATATATTTACACAATTATTGGAAGGAAAAGCCATTAAAATTAGTGAATTAGTTGAGAAAAAATATGGGACAGAAGATACGATTCGCAAAGATAAAGATTCGATTCGTGAATTTTTAGCTGAAAAAGATTTAGATCGTGGATTATTTGGTCAGGTGGAATATCAGCATGGAATTGTTTTTTTCTAGACCGCTCTTTTACCTTAACTGATGATGAAAGAATAGCGATGATTAAGGTATTGCTTTCAAGCCGGGCCTTACATCGTGAAGAAATGTTGCCGATTGTGGATAAGTTAATTAAACAATCAAGTGAACCCAAACGCTTAGAAGGTATGGTAAAAAGTGAAAAATTCACCTATAAAGGCGTACCTAAAAGTGTGGATATGCTTGTACGGATTAAATTAATTCAATATGCCACGGAACATCAAATTCCGGTTTCTTTTACCTATCAAAAGAACTTTCAGACTTTTGAATATAATCGGATTCCATTAGGTGTGGTATTTATTGATATTTATTTTTATATGATTTCTGCTTCACACACTTCTGAAGACTTTTTAGATTTCGAACATGCCAATAAATTTAGAATTAATAATATGTCCAATTTACGAATTGATGAAAGTGTATCAGTTCCTCGATTGCAATATTCTCAATTTCCTAAGTTAGGTGAACTTAGAAATCAAACGGGTCGCTGGGCATTTTTAGGTAAACCCATTGAATTAGAAGTAGAATGTTTATTTGATCCAGCTTATAATTTAGATAGATTCCCAGAGTCAAGGATTATTTCTCAAGATCCAGAAAAGAAAGTGGCCAAGATGGTGATTCCAACAAATGATGGGTATGGAACGAAAATGTGGATTTTAAGTCAATCTAATTCTATGAAAGTCAATAAGCCTAACTATATGCGTGCATCAATCATTCAAATATTAAATCAAATCGCAAACTTATATGGCTATGAACTCGTAAAAAAAGTCGATAAATAAAAATCTGTCAGGAATTTTCTTGACAGATTTTTCGCGCTTTTTTTATTTTTTTGCATATTTATATGATAGAGCGATTATTTTTCTAGTAAAATTGCTCGCACTGGACATTTTTGGTAAGCTTGTAATACAGATGAATACGCCTCATTTGGGATATATTGATGATTGGCCTCTTTTTCTTGCTTGAAAAGAACGATTCCTTCCTCATCATAATCAAAAATATCTGGGGCATAAAGCGCACAGAGTCCACAGGCAATACATTGTTCTGGAATAATTTCGCAGCGTTTGGTACGCATTTTCTCACTACTTTCTGGAGGTTATTATGGATAAATTTATTTTAGCTTTGTTTGGTGAAAATGACAAGTTAAGGATGAATACTTTATATCAAATCTTAGTAGGAAAAAAATCTGCCTCGATGTTGTACTATGCTTATGGTCATCAATTATTAAATATTGTAGGTATTTTTCCACATTTATCAAAAGCAGAATATGAAAAAATAATCCAACACTTGGTCAATCAAAAAGCAGTAGTCATTCTTGAAAATGAGCTTGTACGTGTAAAAGTCATCCCATCTTTATTCACACAAGAGCCTTATTGCCATCTGAATCATTTTCGTCTCAAAAATAGTCTTACATTATGGCGCATGCTGCAATTATTTCTTTGTCGTCTTTCTTATTGGCCAGCAGATTATCAAGGACCAGTATTAGAGAACAGTCCATTTTATTTGCTAAATGTGGATCAAATGATAGCGCAAATGGATGAAGAGCAAAAACAAAAAATTCATGAAGAGCTGAGTCATGTTTTCTCGCAGATGCCGCAAGACCAGGCTGATTTTTTAGCAAATACTTTTTCTGGAAAACAAATTTCTGGAAAAACTTTCTATCAAGTATTACCTGAAGATTTGCATTCGCCCTTTGATATTTGTTACACCTTGGCATGTGTGGAAAGATTTTGGTCTTATTTGATGACACATACGGAGCTAGTATTATTTCAATTATTCAAACCTTTTATTTTAGAAAATTATAAACAAAGTATGCTTGTTACGCGTCAATATTATAAATTTGGTTATGACGTAGAGAAGATTGCACAAATACGAGGCTTGAAAGAAGGAACAATAACAGACCATTTAATTGAATGGGCAATTTTGGATGATAAATTTCCATTTGAAGATTTTCAATTACTGACACAAGAGGAAACATTGTTGGATTATCGATATAAAGACCTTGTAGAAGAAAACCCTGAAATTTCATTTTTACAGTATCGTTTAAGTCAAATCGCAATATTGAAGGGAAGAGATAACCATGAATGAGCATATACAGCAAGTATTAGAAGAAAATTTTGGCTATGATTCGTTTAGAGGTCTACAAGAAGAGATTATTCAAACGGTACTAAATCATCAGGACTGTTTAGCAATATTACCAACAGGGACTGGAAAAAGCTTATGTTATCAATTACCAGGTGTATTGCTCGAGGGAATGGTTATCATAGTTTCACCGCTATTATCTTTAATGGAAGATCAAGTGAATAGTTTACTACAAATGAAAAAGTTTTCGGCAGTGGCAATCAATAGTTTATTAACGAAATCTGAAAGAGAATATGTTCTCACTCATTTATCGGAGTATCAATATATTTATTTAAGCCCCGAGATGCTCTCACAGCCTGAGTGTATTCAAGCACTTAGCAGACAAAAGATAGCCCTTTTTGTTATTGATGAAGCCCATTGTCTTTCTCAGTGGGGGGTGGATTTTCGACCGGAGTATCGCAATTTAAAATGGGTGAAAAAGCAATTACATGATCCGACCACTTTAGCTTTAACCGCAAGTGCACCCCCAAAAGTTAAAGCGGAAATTCAAGAGTTGTTGCTACATCCTGATGCTCAAGTATTTGAATTGCCAGTGAACCGTCCAAATATCTATTTACAAGTTGAAAAAACAAATGATAAAGAAGCCGTATTGTTGAAATATTTAAAAGAATTATCGGGGACAGGGATTATTTATTGCGCTACCCGTGTGCAAGTGGAAGAATTGTATGAACGTTTAAAAAAAGATTATTCGATTGGTTATTATCATGGAGGCCTTTCTAGTAATCAACGACGCTTGCTGCAAACTCAATTTCAAAAAAATCAATTGCAACTATTGGTAGCGACGAATGCATTTGGAATGGGAATCAATAAGCCAGATATTCGTTTTGTGATTCATTATGATTTGTCGGATAATTTGGAAAGCTATGTACAAGAAATTGGTCGGGCCGGACGAGATGGCGAGCCGAGTATTGCGATTTTACTTTATCAAAATCATGATGAACAAATTCATTATTATATGCAAAATCAAACAAGAAATGAACGCGAAGTCTTTGAATTATTAGATGTACCTAAAAATGGCGCACAAAAATATTTTAGCGAATTACAGCAAAAATGGTTTCGCCAAATTCAGCGTGAAGATTATCATTTATTTATGGAAGAAATTAAAGCCAATGAAAAAGTAAAGCAAGCACAGTTACAGACGATGTTAAGCTATATCCATACGAATCAATGCCGGCGTGATTTTATTGCTCAGTATTTTGAAAACCCATTGCCAGATAAACAAGCGCTATGTTGTGATAATCATGGCCCGTTTGATTATCAATTACTGGTGAATTCAAACATTCAAAATGAAAAAATAGCGAATTGGCAAGAGGTTTTGCTAAAAATTTTTTAAGTTAATCGATTCTTCTAAATTTTTTGAACACAAGTAATCTTTGCTATGATATAATGAGACGGAAAGACTGTAGGAGGGATTATTTTGCGGAATAAAGATAAGAAAAAAGAAACAGAAAATCTAAATGAACCATGGGAACAACCTATTTACAATGTAGAAGGTCAAGAAGATCAAATGCCTAGTCGCATGCAACAAGGTAGAAGAAAACGCGGGAATAGCAAATTTTTAACGATTGTCTTACTTTTGTTATTCTTAATTGCCGCATGTCCGGCCGCATTTGGCATTTGGAAACATTATGTAGATAATCAACCCAAACAAACGCAAACAACCAAATCAAGCACGAAAAAATCAAGTGCCACACAAACAAAAGAAAGTTCAGCAACTACGAGTGAATCAACCACTCAAACTGAAGAAACCCAAACAAGTTCAAGTGAAGCAACCACTGTAGAAAACCAAGAAGCAACTGAAAATGCTGCTGAACAAAATACCCAAGAAAATCAAGAGGGCCAAAATAGCCAAAATGGTGAAACAACTACTGAAAATGGCGCAGAATATACAACTGTTCAAGCTGGTGAAGGTCCGGCAACAGTTGCTAGTCGAACAGGTGTCAGCGTAGATGATATTTATCGTTTAAATGGAATGACTGCCGATAACTTCCATTTAACACCAGGACAACAAATTCGAATTAAATAAAAATAGAGATACTGGGGGCGTGTCTCCTCAGTCTCTTTTTGTGTAAATAGCGATTTAGTTAGGGGTAATGGAATGAAAAAAATAAATATTGCAATCGATGGTCCGGCTTCATCTGGGAAAAGTACCGTTGCGAAAATAATTGCCAAAAAATTAGGATTTATTTATACCGATACAGGAGCGATGTATCGTTCAGTGACCTATCTAGCTTTAAAACATCAAGTCAGTTTGGATGATGAGCAAGCTCTAGTTTCACTTATTTTACGCTTTCCTATCACTTTTAAACAAGGAAGTGAACAACAACTTGTTTTTGTGGATGGTCAGGATGTGACTAAGGAGATTAGGATGCCAGAGGTAACCAAAAATGTCTCCAAAGTGGCTGCTTACAAGTTAGTCCGTGAGCAATTAGTGAAACAACAACAAGCCATTGCTAAAGATGGCGGGGTAGTCATGGATGGCCGTGATATTGGGACCGTGGTTTTACCTGATGCGCAAGTGAAGGTATTTTTAGTGGCCAGTGTTGAAGAACGTGCGAGAAGACGTCATAAAGAAAATCTAGAAAAAGGTATTCCAAGTGACTTTGAGGAATTAAAAGTTGCCATTGAAAAAAGAGATTATTATGACTCTCATCGCGAAAATTCGCCACTTGTGCAAGCTGTAGATGCGGTAAGTATTGATACAACGGGAATGAGCATCGATGAAGTCGTTCAAGCTATCATTAATTTAGTAAATGACGAAAATTCAGCAAAAAAATAAAAGAAATTATTGGAAATCGCTTTATTTTTTTGTGAAATTGCAATAAACTAGATATTGTAGTGTATACATGAACAAATGTTGGTCAGGAGGAAATTAGGTATGACGGAATTTGAAGGACAAGTAACAGAAACAATGGAAGAGGCTTTAAATAGCGTACAAGAAATTCATGTTGGCGATATTGTTAAAGGTGAAGTGTTAGCTATTGAAGATAAGCAAGTCATTGTTGCGATTTTGGGAACAGGCTTAGAAGGTGTGATCCCAGCAAAAGAATTATCTACAACACCAACTGATGATTTAGAGTCATTAGTAAAAGTCGGTGATGAATTAGATTTAGTAGTGATTTCAAGAATCGGTAATGATAAAGAAAATGGTAGCTACTTATTATCTAAACGTCGCTTGGATGCTAAAAAATTATGGGAAGAAATCGAAGCAAAATATGCTGCAGGTGAAGTCGTTGATGCAACTATTACCAACGTGGTTAAAGGTGGTTTAGTTGCAGATTTGGGTATTCGTGCATTCATTCCTGCTTCAATGGTTGATGACCATTTTGTAAATGATTTTAGCAAATATAAAGGTCAAACATTACGCTTTAAGATTGTTGAAATTGAACCAAGCGAAAATCGTTTAATTTTATCTCATAAAGCTGTTGTTGAAGAAGAAAAACAAAAACAAAAAGAAGCAGTGTTTGCTTCAATTAAAGAAGGAGAACAAATCGAAGGAACAGTTGCTCGTTTAACATCCTTTGGTGCATTCATAGATTTAGGTGGGGTTGATGGACTTGTTCATGTCTCTGAAATTTCTCATACACATGTCGCTAAGCCAAGTGATGTGTTAAAAGTTGGCGAAAAAGTAAATGTATTAGTTTTATCAGTTGACCCAGCGACAGATCGTATTTCATTATCGATTAAAGATACATTGCCTGGACCTTGGGATGGCATTGAAGATAAAGCACCAGTAGGTAGTGTTTTAACAGGAACAGTGAAACGACTAACTAGCTTTGGGGCATTTGTTGAATTATTCCCTGGTGTAGAAGGTCTTGTGCATATTTCACAAATTGCGCACAAACACATTGCTACACCACATGAAGTCTTAAAAGAAGGCGAAGAAGTTAAAGTTAAAGTCTTGGAAGTATCTCCAGAAAATCAACGTATTGCTTTAAGTATTAAAGCACTTGAAGAAAAACCAGAACCAAAAGTTGAAGAAGTAGTCGCTGAAGAAGAAAGCTATGAACTACCAGAAGAATCAACTGGTTTTACTATGGGTGATATTTTAGGAGAAGCTTTAAAAACTGAAGAATAAGTCTTTAGATAAAAACCAACTAAATTTTCTTGTTCTGTATACCAAAAAGAATAGTAAAGGCGCAATTTATCCATTTTTCAAGGTATTGCGCCTTTTTTTACTTGCAAGATGATGAAAGTTTCGGTAAACTAATTGAGATTGAAAAAAATGGAGGGAAGAAAATGGCAAATCCAACTATTGCAATTGTCGGTCGTCCAAATGTCGGTAAATCAACCATCTTTAACCGAATTGCCGGAGAACGTATTTCAATTGTTGAAGATACTCCTGGAGTGACGCGAGATCGTATTTATGCAACAGGCGAATGGCTAGGTCGTGAGTTTAGTATTATTGATACTGGTGGGATTGACCTAGGTGACGAACCATTTATGGAGCAAATTAAAGCCCAGGCCCAAATTGCGATTGAAGAAGCAGATGTAATTATTTTTATTTCCAGTGTTCGTGAAGGGATTACGGATGCGGATGAAATGGTTGCACGCATGCTTTATAAAAGTAAAAAACCTGTGATATTAGCAATAAATAAAGTAGATAATCCTGAATTAAGAAATGATATCTTTGAATTTTATGCGCTAGGTTTAGGCGAACCATTTCCGATTTCAGGGAGTCATGGTTTAGGAATAGGGGATGTCTTAGATGAAGCTGTCAAACACTTTAGCACTGAAATCGAACCTGAAGATGATAGTGTTATCAAATTTAGCTTGATTGGACGTCCAAATGTCGGCAAATCGTCACTCATTAATGCGATTTTAGGGGAAGAACGGGTGATTGTTTCTGATGTCGAAGGAACAACCCGTGATGCCATTGATACGCATTTTGTCAGTGAAAATGGTCAAAAATTTACCATGATCGATACAGCCGGAATGCGCAAACGAGGCAAGGTCTATGAATCAACAGAAAAATACAGTGTCATGCGGGCGATGCGAGCAATTGACCGTTCGGATGTGGTATTATTTGTCATTAATGCAGAAGAAGGCATTCGTGAACAAGATAAGAAAGTTGCTGGTTTTGCACACGAAGCAGGAAAAGGTGTCATTATCGTGGTGAACAAGTGGGATCTTGTCGAAAAAGATACGAATACGATGCGCGATTTTGAATTAGAAATTAGAGAAGAATTTCAATATTTAGATTATGCACCGATTATTTTTGTATCAGCGAAAACAAAACAACGCTTGAATAAGTTGCCAGCAATGATTGAAGAAGTAAGTGCAAATCAAAACTTACGCGTACCTTCTGCAGTCCTTAATGATATTATTATGGATGCTGTGGCTATTAATCCAACACCAACAGATAAAGGTAAACGTCTCAAAATCTTTTATGCGACTCAAGTTAGTGTGAAACCACCAACCTTTGTCATATTCGTAAATGAGGAAGAATTAATGCATTTCTCATATGCACGCTTTTTAGAAAATCAGATTCGCAAAGCATTTACCTTTGAAGGTACACCGATAAGAATTATTGCACGAAAAAGAAAATAACGGGAATACTTTCAATTATTTTCTTAGTTTGTAATCAAAATGAAACAAACAACCCACGAAAGTACAACGAAAAGTCTTGATATTAAAGGCTTCTTATGATAACTTAGTAACAGGATATTGATTCATTATTCAATATTTCTCACTAACCTTGGACCACTCAAGGATGGTGAATGGTGTTTAACATCACATCAAAAATCAGGAGGTGAATCATCCATGGCAAATAAAGCAGAATTAATCGAAAAAGTTGCAGCGGCTACAGATTTATCCAAAAAAGACGCTACTGCTGCAGTAGACGCTGTATTTTCAGCAATCCAAGACGCTTTAGCTAACGGTGAAAAAGTTCAATTAATCGGTTTTGGTAACTTTGAAGTTCGCAATCGTGCAGAACGTAAAGGACGTAACCCTCAAACGAACGAAGAAATTATTATTCCAGCAAGCAAAGTTCCTGCATTCAAACCAGGTAAAGCTTTGAAGGAAGCCGTTAAATAAGGTGTTCTATCTATGGAGCTCTTGATGATTCAGGGGCTCCTTTTTTATACTTTTTTCGAGGTTAGATGATGATTGGTTTAGGAACAATTGTAAGTGTATTCGCAATTATTTTCGACTGAATTTTTGGTTTATTTTTTGGCAAACGATTAAAAGCCTCTATGCAGGAAACTTTAACGAAAATAGCTGGTTTAGCCGTGTTGATGTTAGGTTTAGGGGGGACAATGGAAAAAATGCTACAAGTAACCAAAACTGGATTAAGTAGTAAAGGCAGTATGATGTTGATATTTTGCCTGACAATTGGCGCAATGGTTGGAGAATGGCTTGATATAGAAAAGCGATTGGTTCAATTTGGGACATTTTTAAAGCAGAAAAGTCATTCCGAAAACGATTCCCAATTTTTAGAAGCCTTTGTGACTAGTTCTTTAACGGTTTGTATCGGGGCTATGGCGGTTGTTGGGGCTTTTGAAGATGGATTACACCATAATTATGCCATTTTGTTTGCTAAAGCGATTCTTGATTTCATTATTATCTTGATTATGGCGAGTTCAATGGGAAAAGGAAGTTTATTTTCATTAATACCTGTGGGCATTTTCCAAGGGAGTTTGACTTTACTTGCCCAGTATTTAGCCCCACTTATCAGTAATCAAGGCTTGAGTCAATTATCATTCATCGGCTCCATCTTAATCTTTTGTGTCGGTGTCAATTTGTTTTTTGGACCGAAAATAAAGGCTGCGAATCTACTGCCGAGTTTGATATTGGCACTACTTTGGCAATGGTAAAGGAAATGTGCTTTCGAGGGTTATCGAAGGGGCGTTTCTTTTTTTGTTTTGAAAGAAATAAGGAAAATAATAAAAAAATTCAGAAAATTAACCGAAAAATTAAAAAATATTTAGAAAAGCTATTGACATTTAATTAAATTAGAAGTATATTGTAAAAAAATTAAAAAATACATTGAATTGTAAGGAGACGATTCATATGCAACAAAAATTAACAGGATTATTATTAATTGTCATTATTACCTAGAGGACTTAGAACATGGAAAAATTACCCACATGTTTGAGTCCTATTTGTGCATTGTGAATGGGATTCTTACTAAGCATCCCACTCACTGATAAATCTTTGGGTGGGATTTTTCTTTGTTTTTAAGAAAAATCTTGAGAACTAAAAAGTACTTCAAAATGAAACACAAGCTATAATAATGATTTTAGCTTTGAAATCAAAATTTTGATAAACGGAGGAAATGCAATTGAGAAGTGATCAAATCAAAAAAGGTATTGATGCCGCACCAGCAAGAAGTTTGCTATATGCGACAGGACAAGTAAAAAGCGCAAGAGATATGGAAAAACCATTTATTGCTATTTGTAATTCTTATATTGATATTGTTCCCGGACATGTTCATTTAAGAGAATTAGCTGAAATTGCCAAAGAAGCGATTCGTGAGGCAGGTGGCATTCCTTTTGAGTTTAATACAATTGGTGTCGATGATGGAATCGCAATGGGCCATATTGGGATGCGCTATTCGCTACCAAGTCGTGAATTAATTGCCGATGCTGCCGAAACTGTCATAAATGCGCACTGGTTTGACGGCGTATTTTATATTCCTAATTGTGACAAAATCACTCCTGGAATGATTATGGCAGCCATGCGAACCAACGTACCAGCTATCTTTTGTTCGGGTGGTCCAATGAAAGCCGGTGTCGATCCACGTGGCCATCAAATGACTTTATCAACGATGTTTGAAGCAGTTGGTGCCTATAAAGCTGGTAACTTAACGAATGATGAATTTCAATTTATGGAACAAAATGCTTGTCCAACTTGTGGTTCTTGTGCGGGTATGTTCACAGCAAATTCAATGAACTGTTTATTGGAAATTTTAGGACTTGCATTACCAGGTAATGGCACGACTTTAGCTGTTTCACAAGACCGTCGTGAATTAGTTCGTCAAGCTGCCTTTCATTTAATGGATTTAGTGAAAAAGCAAATCAAGCCGCGTGATATCGTCACGAAAGAAGCCATTGATGATGCCTTTGCCTTAGATATGGCGATGGGTGGTTCAACCAATACAGTCCTACACACACTAGCAATTGCGAATGAAGCCGAAATTGACTATAACTTAGAAGATATTAATGAAATTGCCAAACGGGTACCTTACTTATCAAAAATTGCACCTTCTTCAGCTTATTCGATGCATGATGTCCATGAAGCGGGTGGGGTGAGTGCGATTATTCGTGAATTAATTGATGTACCTGGAGCTATCCATCCAGATCGCATCACCGTCACAGGTAAAACGATTCGTGAAAATGTTAAGGATGCTAAAATCAATAATCCAGAAGTGATCCGTAGCAAAGAAAATCCTTATAGTCCAGTTGGTGGTTTGTCTATCCTTTATGGAAATATCGCGCCAGATGGTTCAGTGATTAAAGTGGGTGGTGTCGATCCAGATATTAAGAGCTTTACTGGTAAGGCAATTTGCTTTAATTCTCATGATGAAGCCGTGGCAGCCATTGATGACGGTCGCGTACAAAAAGGTCATGTCGTGGTTATTCGTTATGAAGGACCAAAAGGCGGACCAGGAATGCCAGAAATGTTAGCTCCAACTTCAAGTATTGTTGGTCGTGGTCTAGGTCGTGACGTGGCCTTGATTACGGATGGTCGTTTCTCAGGAGCAACACGCGGCATTGCGGTTGGTCACATATCACCAGAAGCCGCTGCGGGGGGTCCATTATCTTTAGTAGAAGATGGCGATGAAATTACCATTGATTTAACGAATCGTACCTTGAATTTATTGGTTAGCGAAGAAGAGTTAGCCAAACGTCGCGAAAACTTACCGAAATTTGAATTTAAAGTGAAAAAAGGTTGGTTAGCACGATATACAGCCTTAGTTACTTCAGCGAATACTGGCGGAATTATGAGAGTAACGGAGTAAATAAAAGAATAGAGGGGATTATATGGAGAATCAAACAAAGCTAAATGGTTCCGAGCTTTTGTTAGAATGTTTGAAAAAAGAAAAGGTTGAATTGATTTTTGGTTATCCTGGCGGTGCGGTCTTACCATTATATGATGCCATGTATGATTTTGAAATTCCAAATGTATTAACGAGACATGAACAAGGGGCCGTGCATGCAGCAGAAGGGTATGCTAAAGTAACTGGCAAACCTGGTGTCGTGGTCGTTACATCTGGACCTGGAGCAACCAATGCGATTACCGGAATTGCTGATGCGATGAGTGATTCGCTACCTTTAGTCGTGATTACGGGTCAAGTTGGCACAGGTGGAATTGGTACCGATGCCTTTCAAGAAGCTGATATTTTAGGGATTACTTTACCGATAACCAAGCATAACTTCCAAGTACGCGATGTAAATGACTTACAACGGATTGTCCATGAAGCTTTCCATATTGCTTCTACGGGTAGACCTGGTCCAGTAGTAATTGATTTGCCGAAAGATATCAGCCAATCGATGGGCGAGTTTCTGGAACATTTTGAAGTGGATATTCCAAGTTATCAACCTAATACTTCAGCTTCACTCCCACAAATTGAAAAAGTCATGAAACAATTAAAACGCGCGAAAAAGCCATTACTTCTAGTGGGAGCTGGTGTTAGTTATGCCAATGCAACCGAGGAATTACGTACCTTTGTCGATAAGTATCAAATTCCAGTCGTTGAAACCATGATGGCTCTAGGAACAGTACCAAGCAAACATCCCCTCAATTTAGGAATGGGTGGTATGCACGGAACTTATGCAGCAAATATGGCTTTATCAACTTGTGATTACTTGATAAATATTGGCTCACGATTTGCAGACCGTTTAGCTACTTCGCCAAATAGTTTTGCCCCAAATGCGAAAATCGCCCATATTGATATTGATCCAGCAGAAATTGGTAAAGTCATTCGTACCGATATTCCTGTAGTAGCCGATGCCAAAGATGCGCTAGAAAAAATGCTCGCACTTGATACCAAACCAGGCAATTACAGTGAATGGATTGCAGAATGCCAAGAAAGAGAAGCGAAACATCCATTATATTATGATGAGACAGATGAAGAAATTAAGCCCCAACGAGTGGTTGAAATCGTGGGTGAGATTACCGATTCTAAGGCTTATGTTGTTACCGATGTTGGGCAGCATCAAATGTGGGTATCCCAATTTTATCCATTTAGTTTCCCTAGACAAATGATTACTTCTGGTGGCTTGGGAACGATGGGGTATGGGATTCCTGCAGGGATTGGGGTGAAATTTGCTCATCCTAAAAGCCAAGTCGTCGTCTTTGTGGGCGATGGTGGTTTCCAAATGACGAACCAAGAATTTGCTATTTTGAATGAACACAACTTAGATATCAAATTTGTTTTAATGAATAATCATGTGTTGGGCATGGTACATCAATGGCAAGAAAAGTTTCACGGCGCACGTTACTCAGCCTCTGAATTTAAGACGCAGCCAGATTTTATGAAGCTTGCTGAGGCCTATCATGTCAAAGGCGTACGTTTAAGTAATCCGAAAACGATTGAAGAAGACTTAAAAGCTGCCTTTGCCTTAGAAGGACCAGTCTTAATTGAAGTCGAAATTCCAGCTCAAGAACATGTATTACCAATGGTTGCCGCCGGAGCACCGAACCATAAGATGATTGGGGTGAAGTAAATGAGAAGAACTGTTACAGCAGTTGTCTATAATCAAGCGGGGGTTTTAAGTCGCATTACCAGTACCTTAAATCGTCGCCAAGTCAATATTGAAAGTATTTCTGTTGGTACTGTGGAACGAAAAGATATTTCACGCATGACAATCTCTTTTAATGTCGAATCAGAAGCTGATGCCGAACAAGTCATCAAGCAGTTAAATAAACAAATAGAAGTGCTGAAAGTGACTGATTTAACACATACGCCACATGTTGAAAGAGAATTGGCCTTAATTAAAGTCAATGCACCAGCAAATACAAGATTAGAAATTCAAGCAATGGTTTCTCCTTTTAGAGCAGATATCGTGGATGTGGCTGCTTCAACGATTACGATTCAAGTAGTCGGACATCCCGATAAAGTAGAAGCTTGTATTGAAATATTAAAACCTTACGGCATTAAGCGGATGGCAAGAACAGGAGTCACAAGTTTAATTCGTGGTTAGAAGCAATTTTGCTTTTAATATAAAAAAATAAAAAGGAATATTATTGGAGGTATTCAAATGGTTAAAGTTTATTATGATGATTCAGTAGAAAAAAATGCATTGGAAGGAAAAACAATTGCGGTTGTAGGTTATGGTTCACAAGGACATGCCCATGCACAAAACTTACGCGATAATGGGAACAAAGTCGTTATCGGTGTACGTGAAGGAAAATCAGCACAAAAAGCTCGCGAAGATGGTTTTGAAGTTTTGCCAGTATCAGAAGCAGCGAAAAAAGCGGATGTAATCATGATCTTAGCACCAGATGAAATCCAAGGAGCCCTTTATGAAAATGAAATCGCGCCAAACTTAGAAGCGGGTAATGCCCTAGCTTTTGCACATGGCTTTAATATTCATTTTGATGTTGTTCACCCACCAAAAGATGTGGATGTCTTCTTAGTTGCCCCTAAAGGACCAGGTCATCTTGTTCGCCGGACTTTTGTGGATGGCTTTGCTGTTCCTTCATTATTTGCGGTCCAACAAGATGCTACCGGCAATGCGCGTGATATTGCTTTATCTTATGCGAAAGGAATTGGTTCAACACGTGTTGGTGTATTAGAAACGACCTTTAAAGAAGAAACAGAAACCGACCTATTTGGTGAACAAGCTGTTTTATGTGGTGGTTTAACAAGCATGATTGAAGCTGGTTTTGAAACCTTAGTGGAAGCAGGTTATCAACCAGAATTAGCTTACTTTGAAGTTTGTCATGAAATGAAATTGATTGTAGACCTTATCTATGAAGGTGGCTTTGATAAAATGCGTCAATCTATTTCAAATACAGCAGAATATGGGGACTATGTATCAGGGCCACGCGTCATTACAGAACAAACAAAAGCGAATATGAAAGCTGTGTTAGCAGATATCCAAAATGGTTCATTTGCCAAAGGGTTTGTTGAAGATAACAAAGCTGGTTTCCCTAAATTTAAAGAAATGCGTGCGAAAAATGCAGGTCATCCAATCGAAGAAGTAGGAGCTAAACTACGTAAGATGATGCCATTTGTGCAAAATCCAAATGATTAGAAAATAGGAAGTGAGAGAATTTGACGCTAATAACCAAAGAATCGGTAGAACAAGCCTATGAGGTACTAAAAGAGGCGGTTAGTCATACCCCGTTGCAATATGATCGCTACCTTTCAGAAAAATATCAGGCGAATATCTATTTAAAAAGAGAAGATTTACAAAAAGTTCGTTCGTTTAAACTTAGAGGCGCCTATTATGCGATTAAGAATCGTCCTTCAGCTGAATTAGCCAATGGGGTTGTTTGTGCGAGTGCGGGTAATCATGCACAAGGCGTGGCTTATACTTGTAACGAAATCAAAGTTCGAGCAGTCATTTTTATGCCAACAACGACACCCGCTCAAAAAATTTCCCAAGTCTCCTTTTTCGGGGGTGACTATGTTGAAATCAAACTAGTGGGGGATACTTTTGATGCCTCCGCTCAAGCAGCCAAAGATTATGCAAAAGAAAATCAAATGGCCTTTATTGATCCGTTTGATGATGTAGATATCATTGCTGGACAAGGGACATTGGCTTTAGAAATGATGAATGATTTGGCTGATAAAAATCTAACAGCTGATTATGTCTTAGCAGCGATTGGTGGCGGTGGGCTAATTAGTGGCGTGAGTACTTATGTAAAATCAGTGAGTCCAGATACGAAAGTCATTGGTGTTGAGCCTACTGGTGCACCTAGTATGCAAGCGGCTTTTGCGACGGGACATCCGGTGAGATTACCACGCATCGATAAATTTGTCGATGGAGCAGCCGTTCAAGAAGTAGGCAAACATACCTTTGAAATTGCTAAACTTTTTGTTGATCGCCTAATAAGTGTGGATGAGGGTTTGGTTTGTTCCACTATTTTAGATTTGTATAGTAAACAAGCAATTGTAGCCGAACCAGCCGGCGCATTGAGTGTAGCTGCTTTGGAATTGTTGAAAGAAGAAATCAAAGGTAAAACGGTCATTTGCGTCATCAGTGGAGGGAATAATGATATTAATCGTATGGCTGAAATTGAAGAGCGAGCTTTGATGTACCAAGGATTAATCAATTATTTTGTGGTAAACTTTCCACAACGTCCAGGTGCTTTGAAAGAGTTTGTTACTGAAGTTTTAGGTCCAAATGATGATATTACCTTGTTTGAATACACGAAAAAAGTCAATCGCGGAACAGGACCGGTTGTCTTGGGCGTTTTATCTAAACAAAAAGAAGATGTTCCCGGTTTATTGGTTAGAATCGAACAATTTGATCCAAACTTCTTGAAATTAAGTGAGCATCCAACTTTGCACACCTTGTTAGTATAATGATAATGCATAAACTAAGAGAAGAAACGATTCTCTTGGTTTATGCTTTTTTTACGATAATCTAAAAATAATAAATAAGAGCATTGCCAGTCAAATTGTGGTAAAATAAAGCTAGACTAGATTAAAGGAGATATACGATGTCTTTTAGTGAAAAAATGTTACAGTCGTTGTCTGATGGTGATTTAGACGGCGCTGATTTATTATTACAACAAGCCTTAACCCATGATGAATTACCTGTATTAATTGAGTTGGGTGAAGTATTAATTGAAAAAGGATTCTTGATTGAGGCTAAGGAAGTCTTTTTAGATTTAGTGGAGCGTCAACTACCGGAAAAAGATTTGGTATTAACCTATTTGGCTGAAATCGCAATTGAAGAAGATGATTACGAAACAGCCTTTGAATATTTAGACCAAATCAAAGAGACGAGCGAATATTATCCACGCGCACTCTTTATGATGGCCGATGCTTATCAAGCGATTGGATTTGTCGAAGTAAGTCTGGCAAAATTACAAGAATTACTAGCTTTACTACCTGATGATGAAACTGTTCAATTTGCCTATGCAGAAATTGCTTTGTTAGCCAATAAGTTAACGCTAGCGCAAAATATGTATGAGCTTTTATTGGATGCTGGGTATACGGAATTTTCTAATGTTTCAATTTTAGAACGACTTGCCACGACACTTGCTCATCAAGGAAAGTTTGAAGAGGCTTTAGACTACTATAAAGAAGCTTATCGCCACAAGAAGAATGATCAAATTCTATTAAACTTAGCTCGTTTGAATCAACAAATGCATGAAATGGATGAAGCGATTGTCTATTATGAAGAATTAATCAAGGAAAACCCGAACATTAAAGAGGCTTACCTTGAATTAGCGGATATCTATGTCCATGAACAACAACCTGTAAAAGCAGCACAATTATTGGAACAAGCGATTAAAGAGAATCCGTATTATGTGCATTTTTACTTACATTTGGCTGAAGTGCTAGAAGAGTTGGAAGACTATCAAAAAGCCAACCTTTATCTGAATCAAGCGCTCTTATTAGATGAAGAGGAAGATAGTGTGCTGACTGCTCTAGCTAAAAACGCCTTTTATCAAGGAGAATATGAGCAAACATTGCACTATTTTGAACGAATCGAAAATGCCTATCAAGGCGAATTGCTTTGGATGGTTGCTCGTATCTATAATGAAGAGGAAGAATTTGAAAAGGCAGCCCATTACTATGAAATGGCTTTAGAAGAAATGCAAGAAGTCCCTGAATTTATTCGCGACTATTGTTACTTTTTACGTGATGAAGGTCGTTTGAAAGAGGCGCTGGCATTACTTGAGAGTCATTTAGCCAAAGAAATGCATGATGAATCTTTACATCAACTTTATGATGAATTAAAACAAAGCGATTGGGATTACTAACAAAGAAGGTGAAGCAAATGGCAATCACATTGGCACAAAAGAAGAATTTTCTGGCTTGGTTTGTAACGAGTCAATCATTTACACGTCGCGAAGTTTCATGGTTAGTCAATTATTTAATTAGTCACGAAGCCATTTTAGAAAACGTCCACTTCGTTGAAAAAGCAGGGGTAACACCAAGAGGATTAGTCATTCAAACAGCGGATTATTCTGATACGCCCATTCTTTTATATAAAGAAAAGATTGAATTTGCAGATGTGGATCAGATTTTCCATGAGATTCGTTTCCATTGGCAAGAAGATTTGTATTTAGAATGTCGGTTTAAAGATGCCTGGCAAGAAGCCATTTATCTGGGTGTTTTGGAAGATAATCCCTATGCTAGTTGGAACGAAACCTTAGATCCACAATTTGATCGCCAAGTAGAAGAGTACTTTGATGAATTAGCAAGGGAAAGTCAGAAGAAGGAGTTATTGTTACGAATCAATTTAGCATTGGAAGAAAATGATCAAGCAACCTTTGCTCAATTATCTTCTGAATTAAAAGCATTAAGTTAACAAAAAGGCCACAGCATTTGTTTTGAGCTGTGGCCTTATTTTTATTTATTTTTCTTTAGCACGGTTTTTTTCGGTCTAAGATAAGTAAATCCTTCGCCAATCACTTCATGAACATTGATAATAGAAATAAAGGCTTTTTCATCCACTTCATGAATCATTCGCTTAATGGCAGGTAATTCTCTAACGCCAACTACCATATAAATGATATCTTTTTGGACTTTCGAGTAAGCTCCTTCTCCTTTAATATAAGTAATTCCGCGCATCACGTTAGCCATCAAATATTCAGTGATTTCATTGCTTTTATCTGAAACGACTAAAATTCCTTTTTCAGAATAACCACCATTGATGACTGCTTCAACGACACGAGAGAAGACGAAGCTAAAAATCAATGTATAAATCATGCGGTGTAAATCAACATAAGTCAAGGAAGCAACTAAGACTACCACATCAAATCCAAAAAGCCCACGTCCTAAGGGAATCCCAAAGTTTTTATCTAAAATTCTCGCAACGATATCACTACCACCAGTGGTTCCACCCACGCGATAGATAATCCCGCTACCAAAACCCATTACAATCCCAGCAACGAGTGCAACAATTAATAAGTCATGATCTAAATCAATTACAATTGGAATTTTTTGCCAGAAATCTAACCAGAAAGAAACACCAAAAATACCAAAAATTGTATAAAATAATGTTTGACGTCCTAGAATCTTGCCGCCTAACAATACAATAGGAATATTTAATAACAAGTTTGTGATAGCAGGATTATAATTAAATAAAGCTTTTAAAATCAAGGTAATCCCTGCGATACCACCTTCAGCTAATTTGTTAGGAATGTTAAAAAAAACAAGACCAAAACTAAAAATGGCTGTTCCTAAAATAATGACAAAGATATCAAAAAACACTTTCCAAGATAAATTCTTTTGCATTCGAATACCTCCCCTAAAATTTACTCAACGATATTAATGTAGCAGAAACCACCTTGAAATACAATAAATGTGCTAAAAAATGCTGAAAAATAAGTAAATCTCTCATTTTCTAGTTTTTGATTGTTGCTAGTCAAAATGTAAACTTATGTTATAATGGTTAGGGATTTGTTGAAAAACGTATGAAACGAATAGAAAGGAAGTAGCAATGCGAATAAATAACTTACCTCAAGAGTTTAAGAAAGCATTACCGGTCATTGATAAACTCAATCAAGCAGGCTATGAGGCATATTTTGTTGGCGGTAGTGTGCGTGATTGTATTTTAAATTTGCCGATTCATGATGTTGATATCGCCACTAGTGCTTTTCCGGCTGAAATCAAAGAGGTCTTTGAAAAAACAATTGATGTGGGCATTGAGCATGGTACGGTTTTAGTTTTGCATCAAGATGAAAGCTATGAAATTACCACTTTTCGTACAGAATCGACCTATCAAGATTATCGTCGACCAGATCATGTGGATTTTGTTCGTAGTTTAGAAGAAGATTTAAAACGACGTGATTTTACGATTAATGCATTAGCCCTAAATGCCCAAGGTCAGATTATTGATTTGTTCCATGGACTAGAAGATTTACAAAATAAAAGATTAAAAGCAGTGGGGATTGCTGCTGAACGCTTTCAAGAAGATGCTTTGCGGATGATGCGTGGCTTACGATTTGTTTCGCAATTAGGCTTTGATTTAGAAGAAAAGACGCAAGCAGCTATTACGACGCATGCCCCATTATTAAGTAAAATTTCAGTTGAACGAATTTGTATTGAGTTTGAAAAATTATTATTAGGCCAAAATGTACAACAAGCTTTCCAATTATTTATTGTCACGGATTGTTTTAAATACTGTCCAGAACTGTCAGATAAACGGCATCTTTTACGACAAATGAGTGAAATTTTACGTTTTCCAATTGAGGATTTATCGGTGGCTTGGGGGTTATTAATCGATCAATTAGCCATTGACAGCAAACATCAAAAAGCATTTTTAAAAGAATGGAAGCTATCCAATCAGAGAATACATGAAGTACTACTTTTACGTGAGGCGCTAGAAATAATCAAACAACGACCATTGGATGTCTTGGATTATTATCAATTGAATGAAACTTGTTTGACTCAACTTTTCTATATTGCTCCGTTTTATGATTTAGCCTTATCAAAAGAAAGTTTGCTGAATCAATATCGTTTGCTTGTCATTCATTCGCTTAAAGATTTAGCAATTAATGGGAATGATTTAATGCGAGCTTTGAACCGACGTGGTGGCTTATGGTTAAAAGAAACCCTTGCACACTGTGAGCGAGCCGTCCTATTAAAAGAAGTGGCTAATGAACGTGAGGCATTGCTAAATTATGCCCAAGAGTTTGTGAATTTGCGTAATAAGACTGCTGACTAAGAATTTTCTTATATTTTGCTTTGTTATCTATCAATGACTATAAAAAGATAAAAAATACCGAATTATCACATTTGTAATCTTTATTTATTTTAAATAAAAATTATTTTCTAAAAATCGTTTTTTTGTGAAGATTGCACGTTGTTTACGTTTTCTAAAACCTATGCTAAACTAACAGTGTAAGAACTTTCAGATAGCGCTTTTTTGGTGCTGTCTTTTAATTGAAGGAGTGACCTTTTTATGGCAAGAGAAATGAAAGCACTAAAATTTTTATTTAGAAATGGTGAAACATGGACGATTGAACGCCGTCATATTGGCGATTTGTGGATTAAACAAATCACTACAAGCTATGGACGTATCAATGGTAGCGAATTTGTAGAAATTCATCCATGTGCCGGTTTCAAGATTGAAATCTATCCTGAAGCTGATAATGTGGCAACAACGGATATCAACTTAGGCGGTCTTGAACTAGGTATGTTTGATCGCGCTTTAAAATATGAAGATATTGAAAGAATGGAAATTATCTATCGTGCTGGTACGCCAGATATTGTTTACTTCCCATATGAAGATAAAGATGGCGACGGTTTAGATAACGTACATCAATCAACAAAAGTTAGTGAAAAGAATGGTTGTCTATATATTGTTATTGATCCAACTAAAAATGTTGATGACGTTTATGGCGCAAACTTCTAATAGTTTTTTAAAAGAGGGGGCAAGTGCTCCTCTTTTTTTTGTGCGAACAAGGATTCTTTGACTAGACAATTCAAGAAAAAATTGGTTAAATGGAATCGTTACTTCTAATAGAAAGGATGGAGGATTTGAAGAAAAAACACAGTCTTGGAGCAACGATTCTTCTAATCATTATTGTAGGAATATGGTATGTCTTTTTTGACCAACCAAGTCAAACCACATCTAATAATCATCAAGTGGAAGTTACGCAAACGACCAAAGCCCAAAATATTGATAATACGGATCAAATTCCTATCTTTAGTGGGGAAATGGTACTGCAAGTCAATCACAATCAGCCGACTTTTAGCAAAGCAGACTTGTCCTTAAAAAATGGGAGTTGGCAAACTTTTAGTGATTTGGACCGGTTAAATCGTGTTGGTGTGGCTAATGCGATGTTAGGAAAAGATTTACTGCCTCATGAAAAACGTGGCGACATCTCAAAAGTGTATCCAACCGGTTGGAAGCAAAAGAAAATGAGTAATGGTGAGTTTCTGTATAATCGCTCCCATTTAATCGCCCATCAATTAACGGGTGAGGATGCCAACTGGAAGAATTTATTTACTGGCACAGAGTTAATGAATCAAGAGTATATGACGATTTATGAACAGCAGGTAGCCAGCTATGTGAAGAATACTGGCAATCATGTTCGCTATCAAGTGAAGCCTATTTTTGTTGGCGATGAACTTGTTTGTCGTGGCGTAGAAATGCAAGCGAAGAGCATTGAAACAGATGAAATTAGCTATCATGTCTTTATCTATAATGCTGAAAAAGGCTATGAAATTAATTATTTGACTGGTTCGGCTAAGAAAGCATCGTAAAATTTCGTGCGTCAAGTAAAATTACTTAACATTTTTTTAGAAAAAGACTAGCATTCTTTCTTTAAACATGGTATGATAATTCAGTCTGAGAGATTTCTTAGAGTATTCAAGAACGAGGAGGGAATAACATGCGCGTAAACATTACTTTAGAATGTACTTCATGTAAAGAACGTAACTACTTAACAAGCAAAAATAAACGTAACAATCCAGATCGTTTAGAAAAGCAAAAATATTGCCCACGTGAAAGAAAAGTTACTTTACACCGTGAAACAAAATAATTGAAGTAAGCTGGGATGGGTTAAACCATTCTAGCTTTTTTTCTTTTTTAAGGGTATGATAAGCACAAAAGGTTGGTGAACAAATGGAAAAGAAAGCCTTAAGACAACAAGTATTGCAGCGTTTAAGTCAATTAAGGGAGTGCACGACTGAAAAAAAACAACGTCAAGCAGCGATTTATCAAGAACTATTTGCTCATCCTAAATGGCAAGCAGCTACTTGTATTGGCATGATTCGCTCAACGGATTTAGAATTAGATACCAAACCTATCATGCAACAAGCTTTTCTAGAAGGAAAAAAAGTAGTCGTACCAAAAAGTTTGGCAAACCACCAAATGATTTTTTATCAAGTAACTGAAAAGACAAACTACTACGTGACAAAATTTGGGGTAGAAGAACCTCATAGTAGTCATGAAGTTACAGCTGAACAAATTGATTTATTAATTGTACCGGGAGTCGTCTTTCGTAAAGATGGTTATCGGATTGGCTATGGTGGAGGTTATTTTGATTGTTACTTAGCAAATTACCCTCATGATACATTGAGCTTAGTATTTAAAGAGCAGCTTAATGAAAATTGGCAAGCTGATGATTATGATGTACCAGTTAGTGAACTCATTATAGGTTGAGAGGTGGAGAAATGTTAGAAAAATATAGAAACGGTCCTTTTATTACTTACACCTTATTTGCGATTCAAGTGGTTGTATTTTTATTGGAGTACCTTTTACCAGTGAAGCAATTAGGTAGCATGTATGGTCCACTTGTTGCCTACTTACATGAATATTGGCGTTTTGTTACCCCAATTTTTATTCACTATGGCTTGATGCACATTGTCTTTAATTCAGTGGTTTTATATTATATGGGACAACAGCTTGAAGCGATTTATGGGCATTGGCGTTTCCTAGCCATTTATTTATTGAGCGGGATTTTAGGTAATATGACGAGTTTTGCCTTTAATCAGGTAAACGTCTCATCTGCTGGGGCTTCTACTGCTTTATTTGGGGTATTTGGGGCATTTGTGGCGATGGGCATGCACTTTAAGCACTATCCTGGCTTTAAAGAACTAACGCAACAATATTTAATTTTAATCGGAATCAATCTTGCATTTGGCTTAGTAGGAAACGGCATTGATATCTTTGGACACATTGGCGGGGTGCTAGGAGGCTTCGTTTTAGGGCAAACGATTGCGGTGCCTTATCAAAAAGACAGCTATCGAAAATCTATACAAGTATTATTTGGTTTAATTTTTGTCTTTTTATGCATTTTTTGCTTATTATATGGTTTCAAAAAATATCAATTGCTAGTATAATGGAAAGGTAGTGTGTCAGGTGAAAACTTTGTATGATGTGCAACAGTTGCTTAAACAGTTTGGCATTTATGTCTATGTAGGTAAGCGGATTTATGATATCGAGTTAATGAGCATGGAAGTGAAACAGTTATTTGACAGCCATCTGATTGACAAGGAAACTTATCTGACTGCATGGGCGATATTAAAACGCGAACACACACTTGAGGAAAGTAGAGGAGATGAATTTAAATGGCTAAAAAAATAATCGGGATTGACCTAGGTGGTACCACGGTTAAATTTGCAATTTTAACATTAACAGGAGAAATCCAACAAAAATGGAGTATCCCAACGAATATATTGGACGAAGGTAGCCATATCGTACCAGATATTATTGAATCAATTAATCATCATTTATCTTTATATGACTTAAAACCAAGTGACTTTATCGGTATCGGTATGGGGACTCCAGGTAGCGTTGATCGTGAAGCTGGTACGGTCATCGGTGCTTACAACTTAAATTGGAAAACATTACAACCAGTTCGTGAACAAATCGAAAAAGGAACGGGCATTAAGTTTACTTTAGATAATGATGCCAATGTTGCGGCTTTAGGTGAACGTTGGCAAGGTGCCGGTGATAATAATCCAGATGTTGTGTTCGTCACACTAGGAACAGGTGTTGGCGGCGGTGTGATCATGGATGGCAATCTATTACACGGAAAAGCTGGTTGTGCTGGCGAAATCGGCCACGTAACAGTTGATCCACACGGCTTTGAATGTACTTGTGGTAAGAAAGGTTGTCTAGAAACAGTTTCATCTGCTACAGGTGTTGTTCGTGTTGCACGTAAATTAGCTGAAGAATATGCTGGCAATTCAGAATTAAAACGTCGCTTGGATGATGGTCAAGATATCACAAGTAAGGATGTCTTTGAATTAGCCAACGATAATGATCCATTAGCCTTAAAAGTAGTTGACCAAGTTTGTTACTATCTTGGTTTAGCTTTAGGTAATATCGGAAATACACTTAATCCAGCAAACATTGTAATTGGCGGCGGTGTTTCAGCAGCTGGTGAATTTTTGCGCAGTCGTGTTGAAAAATACTTCCGTGAATTTACTTTCCCACAAGTGCGTCAAAGTACAGAAATTAAATTAGCGCAATTGGGTAATGATGCTGGGGTAATCGGTGCAGCATCTTTAGCTTTACAATTTATTGAAAGTGTGAAAGAGGTCTAATCAATGTCAGTTTTATTTTGGGTAAATATCATATTACTTGCTATCTTAATAGCGTTGATTTTGAATTGGGCGTACTATAAATATATGGCACGTCGATTCGCAACAGTATTAGAAGAAGATGAATTTAAAGAAGGAATGCGTAAAGCACAAATTATTGATGTACGCGAAAAAAATGAATTTGATAGCGGACATATTTTAGGTGCGCGTAGTATTCCTTATCCAATGTTGATGCAATCTTTGGCAAGTATCCGCAAAGATCAACCTGTATATCTTTATGATACCCGTACAGCTTTAAGTACCCGGGCTGCTAAAAAATTACGCAAAAACGGCTACAACAATATCTTTATTTTAAAAGATGGTTTTGAAGGCTGGACAGGCAAAACTAAAGGAAAAAAATACGAATAAAAAAAGACGGTTTGTCGTAAATGACAAACCGCTTTTTTTTAGAGATTATCGATTGCCTCAGACGGTGTGGTCCTTTTCACAACCTTAATAGACGGTGTTCAAAGGGTAGCTACCTCACATATAAGCCGGTCTGTCTAGAAAAATCTAAAAACATGATGGATTTTTCTGCCATTCCGGACAAACTGAGCTTTCTCGGTATCAATCAACTAAATACTCCGAAAATTCACCCTCCTGCTTAAGACAATCTCCTTTCATCCGATTTTCTTAGCAGTAGGTAACACATGAATTTTCTCGTATTTGACCAAGTTGATTGATAACCTTTTGCTTGTAGCTATTCGACCCTTCTCACAACCTTTATCGTGCAAAGCTTTTTCGGTGTGCGCGACGTCGTTTTTCTTCTAATTCTTTTTCTTTTTCTTCCATTGGTTCAATATAAACTTTTTTCACCAATTTAGCCGTACCTAACGCAGCTAAAATAGTTGTCGCAGTACCTGTTAAAAATCCACTAAAAAATTTTTTCATTACAATCACCTCATTTATTTCTTGCCTCTATTATAACAAAAGATAATATATATCTCCATTTATATCTCATGAATTTAACGAAAAATGAAAGCCTTTAATTTTTTAAGAGAAAGCTATTGAAAATATTTAGTAAATAAATTATAATAAATTTACTAAAACTTTTAAAAGTGAGGCGTTCATAATGGAAAATGAATTAAAAGCAATCTTTACTGAACAATTT
>NHCFI00100__coassemble_1518_pt1 | contig 90191 bp, 100 predicted proteins | sample NHCFI00100__metabat2_low_PE_012 | metagenome-assembled genome bin NHCFI00100 | reverse complement strand
TTTGGAAGGCTGCTTTTTTTGAGATTAATTATCTAAAATTTGAATGCCTAATCCAAGCAGCCCCGGTCCTGTGTGAACAACTAATGCAGGCGAAATATCTCCAAATAGAATTTCTGTTGCATGAGGTAATCTCTTTGCTAATTCCTCTTTTAACCATTGTCCCTCTTCATAAGCATCGCCATGTGCCACAGCGAGACGATAACTTTTTGCATCCTTTAAAAATTCTGCTGTTAATTTTAAGATTGTTTCTAAGCTTTTTTTGCGTCCACGAGACTTGGCTACTGTGTAATAGATTCCATCTTCATTACAAGAAATGGTAGGATTTAACTTCAGCATATTACCGACGATTGAAGCAACTAAGCCAATCCGGCCACCTTTTTGTAAATATTCGAGTGTAGCTACATTAAAGTAGATTCGGTTTTTATAGACTTCTTCTGCAAGTTTTTGTTGAATAGTTTGAAAATCTAGACCAAGTTCGATATATTCTGCAGCCCGAATCGCTTGAAGTCCGGCAGCAATTCCAATATTTTTCGTATCAAGTACAAAGGTGTCTAACTCCGGATATTCTTCACTCACTAAACGAACGGCATTAAAAGTACCACTTAAACCACTAGAGATTGTGACAGCAACCACTTGTTGATAACCGTCTTGTTTTACTTGCTCAAAGACTTCATGAATCGTTTGCATACTTGGTAAAGAAGTTTTTGGTATTTCTTCTTTAAAGCGGTCATAAACTTCTTGGGGGGTGATATCTATTTTATCAATATAGGTTTGATTCGAATAAATAATTTGCAAAGGTAGCATATACATTGATTTGTCAGTTACAATATCCATTGGCACATCGCACCCGGAATCAATCACTAAGGCAATCTTTTTATTGTTCATATTTTTCTTCTCCTGTTAATATATATTTTTCTTGAAGAATAATCATTTTTTCAGCGAGTAATTTATTTGCAAAAGCTCTAGTAGCCGCCTGTACTGCGATTCTATCTAGTTCAATCGGAATAGCCAAATTCATTGTACTTAATTGCGCTTGATTAATAATAAATTGAATGGATTTTTCCTGTTCATCGCAAAATAAATCATAAGCTTCCCTGATTCCACTAACTTTTCCTTGAAATAAGATGCCACTTTTTACTTCTGGAATCGTAATGACTTGTTTCAATAAGGTAATTGCGATTAAAAAAGCTAAATGTTTTCGTTGATATCTTTTTTTGACAGGTGCTGGGATTAATCCTTTTTTAACATAATTATTGACCATTGCAGGAGTTAGTAGGGGGTGCTTTTCTGTTTGAATGACCGGCATGAGATATTGATCAACCAGTTGAATGACTTGGTCCATATAAAGATCTAAATCGGGTAATTCTTGCCATCTTGGTAGGTGGAAATCTCTCAAAGACTCTCCCCATAAGGCAAGTTCATTTTTTAATTCATCCATCAATATCACTCCAATATCTATAATACAAAAATTAATTATATTAATTATTTCATCTAGTTTCTAAGACTAGGTAAATTTTAGCATATCTAAATAATCTTGTCACGAAGAAAAAAATACAAAAAAATAGAAAAAAAGTTTTATATAACTCTTGATTTTTATTTAATGGAGTGCTAATATGTAAAAGTAATCGATACGGGTTGTTAGCTCAGTTGGTAGAGCAGCTGACTCTTAATCAGCGGGTCGCGGGTTCGAGCCCCTCACAACCCATTATATTACGGCAAATCTATCTGGTATTTTACTAGATAGATTTTTTTATTTCTCATTAGTGAAAAATATGTTAAAAATAGAAATAAACCCATTGCTTTTAATGAAACTCTTTGCAAAATAGGCTATAATATTCATTGAGATGTACAATAGGTTAAATATTCAACAATATAAAATAATTACTGTTTAATATAGAGGTGAAACTAGATGAAAAAGATTTTAGTCGTTGATGATGAGAAGCCAATTTCTGATATCGTTAAATTTAATTTAGCAAAAGAAGGCTATGAAGTGTTTAGTGCTTATGATGGTGAAGAAGCTTTACAAAAAGTGGAAGAAATTCATCCTGATTTAATTTTGCTAGATTTAATGTTACCAAAAATTGATGGTTTAGAAGTAGCAAAAGAGGTCCGTAAAAATTATGATATGCCAATTATTATGGTTACTGCGAAGGACTCTGAAATTGATAAAGTGTTAGGGCTTGAAATTGGTGCAGATGATTATGTGACTAAGCCATTTTCTAACCGTGAACTTGTAGCCCGGGTGAAAGCCAATTTGCGTCGTGGGGGTCAAGTTGCTAAGGAAACAGAAGAAACCCAAAATGCAGACTTAGTGGTGGGTGAATTAACGATACATCCAAATGCTTATATGGTTACCAAAAAAGAAGAAGAAATCATTTTAACGCATCGTGAATTTGAATTACTACACTACCTTGCAAAACATTTAGGACAAGTGATGACACGTGAACATTTACTTCAAACGGTTTGGGGTTATGACTATTTTGGAGATGTGCGGACCGTGGATGTGACTGTCCGTCGTTTACGTGAAAAGATTGAAGATAAACCTAGTCATCCAAATTATTTAGTAACTCGTCGTGGGGTTGGCTATTTTTTACGTAATCCAGAACAGGAGTAGTTTATGAGAGAAAGAGTTCGCTTTTTTCAATCGGTGAACTTTAAGATTGCCCTGACATTTATCTTGATTTTACTTATTTCAATCGAGATAATCGGGGCATATTTTATTCGCGGATTAGAAAAATCAATTGTCGATAATTTTACTAAAGGGATGGATACCCAAGTGGCTGCCTTGGCAAACACACTATCTTCGGAGCTAGATCGAGATCAAGCTGATGATGAAACGATTCAAGCAAATATTCAGCGGCTATTAGATAATAGTAGTACGAGTGAAATGATTGAGATGCGTGTGGTAGATGAAAAAGGAATTGTTTTAGCTACGACCGATGTTTCAGGTAAGTCTGCGATTGGTAAGAAGAATGATTACCAAGAGCTAGATGATTTTACAATTAAAAGTATGAAAGTAGCAGATAAAGATACCCGCAGTCGCGTACTTATTAATGTCCATCCGATTCAGTCAATGACAGGAGATACGGTTTTAGGTGCCCTGTATGTAAAGAGTGATATTGAAGACCAGTATCAGCAAATTAAAAACATTGCGGTTATTTTTGTCACTGCATCACTTTTAGCAGTAGGTATTTCGATGGTCGTTGCGATTTTAATTGCCCATTCGATTACTCAACCAATCGGTGAAATGCGAGAACAAGCGTTGCGAATTGCTAGAGGAGATTACAGTCGAAAAGTTACCGTTCATGGAAAAGATGAATTAGGTCAATTAGCTTTAACTTTTAATCAACTGGCAGAACAAATAGAAGAGACGCAAGATGCGATGGAATCTGAGAGAAACCGCCTAAACAGCGTCTTATCACATATGTCAGACGGAGTTGTTGCTACTGATCGCCGTGGCAAAGTAATTACAATTAATGATATGGCCCTTTCTTTATTGGGAATTTCTAAAGAGGCAGCGATTGGGCAAAATATTTTAAATTTGTTAGACATTGAAAAAGACTATACGTTACGCAAAATTTTGGAAAGCACAGAAGAGTTATTAATTGAGCGAAATGAATCTAATTATGGGGATAACAAGATTATTCGTGTGGAATTTTCGATGATTCGGCGTGAGTCTGGTTTTATCTCGGGTTTAGTTGCCGTACTGCACGATGTTACTGAACAAGAGCAAAATGAACGTGATCGTCGTGAATTTGTTTCTAACGTTTCTCATGAACTACGTACACCTTTAACAAGTATGCGTAGTTATATCGAGACTTTAAGTGAAGGTGCTTGGCAAGATCAAGAAATAGCTCCTCGGTTTTTAAAAATTACTTTGGATGAAACAGACCGTATGATTCGGATGATTAATGATTTACTTGATTTATCTCGTATGGACAATGACAATTTAAAACTAAATATTGAAATGGTTAATTTTAACGAATTAGTGAACTTTGTCTTAGATCGTTTTGACGTAATTATTGCAAATAGTGAGAAAAAGTATCGTATTGTTCGAGAGTTTACGCAAAGACCGCTTTTTGTCGAAGTGGATACTGACCGGATGATTCAAGTCATTGATAATATTATGAATAATGCGATTAAGTATTCTCCAGATGGTGGAAAAATAACTGTGCGCTTAATAGAAACACATAATAACGTGATATTATCGATTACCGATCAAGGGCTAGGAATTCCTAAAAAAGATATTTCACGTATTTTTGACCGCTTTTATCGTGTGGATAAAGCTCGTGCACGCAAACAAGGTGGAACTGGTTTGGGATTGGCGATTTCAAAAGAAGTGGTCAAAGCATTAGGCGGGACTATCTGGGCTACTAGTATTGAAAATTATGGTTCGACGTTTTATATCAGTTTACCTTATGAACCGTTTGAGGAGGAATGGTGGGATTGAAATATTTGAGTCGTGGGATTCGTTTAGGTTTGGTCACATTGATTGCTTTGAGTTTCTATCTTTCATATCTCATTTGGTTATCTCCTGAACGAAATGATGAAAGCCAAGAGCAAGAGATGAGTCAAAAAATTACAGATATTCGCCCAAAAGAAGAATTGTTTTTGCCTACAAGAGTGGCTTATCATAATGGAAAAGAAATTAGTACCAGTAATTCGCCAGCCATCTTATTATCTTTGCATCATTTTCTTAAAAATCAAGAAATTCGTCGTTTGCAAATTTATACTTATGAAGATGAAGAAGCTTTATTAAAAAATCTATCAAAGGAAAATTATGTTTCTTTTGATTATTTGTCTAAAATGAAATTAAATGAATATTTGTCTGTTTATCAATTACAAATATCAAATAGTGATAAGCAAAGACTAAAAAATAGTTATTTTGATGAAATCAGATTGAATTTCGGACAAAAGCAACTATCATTTATTAATCATGACGATCAGCAAGTGTTCAAATTTCATTTACAAATGGATTTAACCCAGATTGAAAACTATCTTAAAAAGCATCAAAAACAATTTCAATTGCATGAAGGTGAATTTAAGATGGTTTCCGGACAAGTTTATAGTAAAGATCCTATCAAATTACAGTTATACTCTTATATTTCAACGGATCAACCTTATACACTTTTTCGTGATGCATTCTTTTTAAATACACGTGATATCAAAGTGAATGATGATACAAATGATGCTTTGGTCTTAAGTAATCATCAAGGCGATATACTGTCTATTTCATTGAATGATCAAATGGTGTATTTTCGTGCGAATCAAGTGGATTTTCATAATCAGAATATGTATAGTGCAAGTGCGGATTATGTCTCTCGCTTAGGAACGAACCTAGGACAATTGCGTTTCTTTCAACGTGAAGATAAGAAGATTATTTATCGTGCGTTTGTCGAAGGATATCCATTATTTAGAAAAGATGATAACGGAAAAATTGTAGTTTCCTTTAGTGATTTAGGTCAAGAAAATACTAGAAATATGGAGATTAGTGGGAATTTAACTACATTACAAGTTCCAATTCCTTCTGATAAGACAAAAACATTGCCAGGTGCTTTAACCATTTGTGAAAAGTTGCAATCCTTAGGTATCAAAGCATTACCAGAAATGACGATTGGTTATTTGTGGGAGGAAATACAAGATACTGGAGTGGTGGATTTAACACCGACTTGGTTTGTTTATTATCAAAATCAATGGCTACCATACGATGAATTGGTACAAATTTTATCAAACGGGAAAGGGGCTTAAAAAATGGATTTCAAACGAATAGAAGCAATTTTTCTGGTCGCTTTCCTTTGTTTAGATATTTTCCTGTTTTCGATTTATCGACAATCACAAAATGAGCAGACACCAATCAATAATTCCTCTACCATCAAAATTACGCAGCGTTTAAAAGAAGATAAAATCAAGTATGAGGGCAAAATTTCATCTGAGCATACGGATGGTTATTATCTTAGTGCTACCCAGACAAATTTAAATACGGAATTGCAAAATATGAAAAAGGCAAAGAAATTAGAAAATGTCGATGTTTTGCGAAGTAGTGTGAAAGATAATTTACTTTCTTTAACCCCAGAAAAAGATTTATCCGTCAATAAAAAAGGACAGATTCCGACATTGGTTCGTGAAACATTAACAAATCAGAAAGAGATTATCCTCGGAAAAGATTATCGCTATCAAGACGAAATTCATCAACAAAGTGATGGATATTTGGATGTTTATGCTTGTCAGAAATATGAAGGCATTCCAATAAATGATATTACTGCTCAAATTAAATTTACGTTAAAGAAAAATGATGAGAATTATCGCCTTGAAAAGATTCAGCAAATGCATTTGAGCAATTTAACGGCTTTACGCGAAAAAATGCCGCTAGTCTCTGAGGAAGATGCTTTAACGACGCTTTATATTAATAATAAATTGAGTAAAAATGATGAAATTTTATGGTCGAAATTAGCTTACACATTGGTACTACAAGTGAGAGGGAAAAATGTTTATGTACCTGCTTGGTTTGTGTCAATACGGCATGAAGACAAAAAAGAGCAAGTCGAAATAGTCAATGCTTTTCGTAATCGTATCATTACGAATGCTGCAGTTCGTAAAGTAGAAAATAAATAAATTTTACAGTATAATGACCTTAGATAAAAGAGGTGTGAACTTTTGGAAACAGGACAAGCTTTTGAAATTAGTATTTTAGCTAGTGGTTCGACAGGGAATAGCTTATATTTAGAGACGGCTGAAAAAAAGATTTTAGTCGATGCTGGTTTAAGTGGTAAAAAAATCGAATCCTTAATGCAGCAAGTCGGTAAAAATCCAGCAGACTTAGATGCTATTTTGGTGACGCATGAACATTCCGACCATATTCAAGGGGTAGGAGTCTTAGCACGGCGTTATGATTTAGAAGTCTACGCAAATGAACTAACTTGGAAAGCCATGGATAAACACTTGGGTAAAATTCCCGTTGAAAAGAAAAAAATCTTTGAAATGGGTAAAAAGATTACTTTTGGTGATATGGATATTGAAAGCTTTGGTGTATCACATGATGCCGCCGCGCCACAATTTTATCGTTTTTATAAGGATAATAAGTCTTTTGTCATGTTGACAGATACTGGTTATTGCAGCGATTATATCCGAGGAGTCATCAAAGGGGCCGATGCTTATTTAATTGAAAGTAATCATGATTTAGAAATGTTACGAATGGGCGGTTACCCTTGGACTTTAAAGCAAAGAATCTTAGGAGATAAGGGCCATTTGTCTAATGAAGATGGCGCTTTAGTGATGACTGATGTTTTAACTGATAAAACCAAACGTGTCTATCTTGGTCATTTAAGTCGTGAAAATAATCTTGTTGAACTAGCCCATATGACAATGGAAGATACCTTAAAACGTTATGATTTTGGTGTGGGTGAGACTTTTGATATTTATGATACAAATCCAGATACAGCGTGTGAACCCTTTACATTATAGAGATAAAAGATGTTTGATTATCTTGAGGATTCAGATAGTCAAGCATCTTCTTTTTTTAGTTTTTTAGACAAAATACTTGCAAATAGAGCGTAAAATGAGTAATATAATACTTGTAGTTAGCACTCAAATGTTTAGAGTGCTAATATCTAGATATTTATCTTTTTTGGAGGGATTCATTGTGTTAAGACCTTTAGGAAATCGTGTAATTATTGAAGTTGCACAAGAAGAAGAAAAAACAATTGGCGGGATTGTATTAGCCTCTGCTGCCAAAGAAAAACCACAAACCGGTACAGTCATTGCTGTAGGAAGTGGCGAAGTATTAAAAGATGGTACAAAAGTTGAAGTTCCAGTAAAAGTTGGCGAAACGGTAATGTTTGAAAAATATGCTGGATCTGAAGTGAAATATGAAGGAAAAGAATATTTAATTGTTGCGGCTAAAGATATTATGGCCGTTGTAGAATAAGATTGAGGTGAAAAATAATGGCAAAAGAAATTAAATTTGCAGAAGACGCACGTGCAGCCATGCTACGTGGGGTAGATAAATTAGCGGATACAGTTAAGGTAACATTAGGACCAAAAGGACGCAATGTCGTATTAGAAAAATCATTCGGCTCACCATTAATTACCAATGATGGTGTGACCATTGCCAAAGAAATTGAATTAGAAGACCACTTTGAAAATATGGGAGCTAAATTAGTTTCTGAAGTCGCATCAAAAACAAATGATATCGCTGGTGATGGTACAACTACAGCTACTGTTTTAACCCAAGCTATCGTACGTGAAGGTTTGAAAAATGTGACTGCGGGTGCCAACCCATTAGGTATTCGTCGTGGGATTGAATTAGCAACTAAAGCAGCGGTTGAAGAATTACACAATATTTCAGCTATTGTTGACTCTAAAGAAGCAATTGCCCAAGTAGGTGCAGTATCTTCAGGTAGTGAACAAGTAGGTAACTATATTGCCGATGCGATGGAAAAAGTTGGTAATGATGGTGTGATTACTATTGAAGAATCAAAAGGTATCGAAACTGAACTTGAAGTAGTTGAAGGAATGCAATTTGATCGTGGCTATCTATCACAATACATGGTTACTGATAATGATAAAATGGAAGCTGTTTTAGAAAATCCATATATATTAATTACTGATAAGAAGATTTCAAACATTCAAGAAATCTTACCATTATTAGAACAAATCCTACAACAATCTAAACCATTATTAATTATTGCGGATGATGTAGATGGTGAAGCCCTTCCTACATTAGTGTTAAATAAAATCCGTGGTACTTTCAATGTAGTTGCTGTCAAAGCACCTGGATTTGGTGATCGTCGTAAAGCAATGTTAGAAGATATTGCTATTTTAACTGGTGGTACAGTGATTACTGAAGATTTAGGCTTAGAATTAAAAGATGCTACATTACAAAGCTTAGGTCAAGCAAGCAAAGTGGTAGTAAACAAAGATACTACGACGATTGTTGAAGGTGCTGGCGATTCAGAAAACATTGCCGCTCGTGTTCAAATTATTAAAGGTCAAATTGCTGAAACAACTTCTGATTTTGATCGTGAAAAATTACAAGAACGTTTAGCAAAATTAGCTGGCGGAGTTGCCGTGATTAAAGTTGGTGCACCTACTGAAACAGAATTAAAAGAAATGAAATTACGTATTGAAGATGCATTAAATGCGACTCGTGCGGCTGTTGAAGAAGGTATGGTCTCAGGTGGGGGTACTGCCTTAGTGAATGTAATCAATAAGGTTGCTGAAGCTGAAAGTAAAGAAACAGGCGATGTTGCAACTGGTGTCCGTATTGTATTACGTGCTTTAGAAGAACCAGTTCGTCAAATTGCTGAAAATGCTGGCTATGAAGGCTCAGTTATCGTTGATCGTTTGAAGAAAGAAAAACTAGGTGTTGGTTTTAATGCTGCTACTGGTGAATGGGTAAATATGCTTGAAGCTGGTATTGTGGATCCAACAAAAGTGACTCGTTCAGCTTTACAAAATGCTGCTAGTGTGGCTGCATTATTATTAACAACAGAAGCAGTAGTTGCTGATAAACCAGAACCAGCTGCACCTCAAGCACCTGCGATGGATCCTTCTATGATGGGCGGTATGATGTAAAAATAGACGAAGAACCTTGATTTATCAAGGTTCTTTTTATAAGTAAAAGTCATTCCTTCTACGAGATGATCATAGAAGGAATGACTTTATTAATTTCCTGCGTAATATTGAATGATTTCAGCTAATAAATCAGTCGAAGGAGCAATCGTTTTTTCATCATAATACGCACGAAAACGCTCATCAGCTTGGTACATTTCAGCTAAATTTCGATGATAAGTAGCATTATAATAGGGGGCAACCGTTGTTAACCAGGTTTTATGAGCCTCAAAAGCCATTTGCGCTGTATCATTTGGTAGCTCTTGAGGATGTGAAAGTAAGTTGTCCAAAGCTTGAATTAACTTTTCTTCCGCTTGTTGCATGGTTTCAAATTGCTCTGGGGTTAAGTCTAACCATTTTTGATTACTTTTTTGAACGGCTTCTTCATCATATTTTTCCCGTATTTCTTGGCCGTATTTTTCTTCATTTTCAGCTAATTTTTGTTGTTTAAAGTAGTTGAATTTTTCTTGATCAGTCATAGTTATTTCTCCTTGGTATTCTTGTAAAGTTTTTGCTAATGCTTGGATTTGTTGCTCTAATGAAATTTTTTGTTGGATTAATTTCATTTGTTGTGATTGTAATGTTTGGTAAATAGTAACCTTATCTTGTGCCATAATTGTTTGAATTTCAATTAAGCTAAGTCCAAACGATTTAAAGAATAGTATTTGTTGAAGACGGGTAACTTCCTCTGAGCCATAGATACGATAACCATTGGAGCGAATGGCTTTTGGTTTGAGTAAGTCAATTTCATCATAATAGTGTAAGGTTCGTTTACTTACACCGCTTAATTTAGCGAGTTGTTGGACTGTGTACTCCATTGTGCTCATCCTTTCTCGTCTTAATTACAGTTCTATCATAAGCAATGACGTTACGGTAGAGTCAAGTGTTTTTTATCAATTTAACTTTATTTTTTTTCGTTCTTTTGAGAATTTACCTGATAGGTTTTCCGACCATAGACCTATTTAATATTTTATAATTTATGTTACAGTCAATATATCAATATATGGAGGTGCATGTATGCAAAATATTCATTATTTTAAAGAGAATCCGCCGAAATCCTGGTGGCGTCCGATTGTAGCGACATTCTTGGTTTTTGCCCTTTGTGGTGGTGTAGGATCTATTCCAATATCCATCTTGATTTCTATTTTTACGAAGGAATCCTTATCGCAAGTTACCGAAAACAGTATCAGTGGGGAATTAGGTTCTTTATTTGGCTTTGGTTTTGCACTTATTGGCATTATCTATTGGAATAAACGTATGAATAAGCGCCCAATAGCATCTTTAGGCTTTACCCAAGAAAATGTGTTCAGTCAATATGCTTTGGGATTTCTAATTGGTGCCAGTTCACTAGCCTTTTTAGCAGTAGTAGCGATGTTTCTAGGGAGCATTCACTTTAAGCTAAATTCGCATATGAACTTTGGCTTAATTATTTTACTATTGCTTGGATTTATCATTCAAGGGTTAACAGAAGAAGTATTATGCCGCGGCTACTTACAAGGAAGTCTGAGTGCTATTATGGATGAAAAGTGGGCAATTATCATTAGTGCGATCTTTTTTGCAGTTTTACATGGCGCAAATCCTGGCATTAAAGTATTACCATTGATCAATTTATTTATTTTCGGCTTGGTCTTTAGCTTATTATATGCGTATAGCGAAAATATTTTATTTGTAGGTGCTGCTCATAGTGCCTGGAATTTTTTCCAAGGACCTGTTTTTGGGGTGCAAGTAAGTGGGACGGAATCCATTACTTCAATATTAAAGGCAAGTATTCCTCAAGCTAACCTTATTAATGGCGGTTCGTTCGGGATTGAAGGAAGTCTCTTAACTACAGTATTTGGTATTTTTTGTTGTGCATTATTATATCAACTCATATTAAAGAAAAGAAAATAAGTTTTTGAGCCAATGATACTCATTTTTGAGGCATTGGCTTTTTATTGTATTGACAGATGTGTTATAATGTTTGCAAATATATTTTTATGAAATCATTGGTTGATGATTCCGATATTGAAAGGAATGTTAAATATGCAGAAGTTATATCCGGATGATAGTCTAACCTTACATACCGACATGTATCAAATTAATATGATGCAAACTTACTTTGAACTTGGTCGCCATAATTTAAATGTAGTCTTCGAATGTTATTTTAGAGATATGCCATTTAAGCATGGTTATGCTATTTTTGCTGGTCTTGAAAGAATTATTGATTATTTGAGCAATTTGACTTTTAGCGATTCTGATATCGAATATTTACGTAATGAATACAATTACTCAGAAGAATTTTTAGATTATTTAGCAAATTTCAAGTTTACTTGTACGGTGCGTTCAGCTTTAGAGGGCGATTTGGTCTTTAATAATGAGCCGATTTTACAAATTGAAGGTCCATTAGCACAGGCTCAACTTATTGAAACAGCTCTATTAAATATTGTTAACTTCCAAACATTAATTGCAACTAAAGCGGCTCGCATTAAATCGGTTATCGGTCAAGATCCATTATTAGAATTTGGAACACGTCGCGCGCAAGAGTTGGATGCAGCGATTTGGGGGACACGTGCAGCCTATATTGGGGGTGCAGATGCCACAAGTAATGTCCGCGCTGGTAAAATTTTTGGAATCCCAGCTAGTGGGACTCATGCGCATGCGTTAGTGCAATCTTATGGGAATGATTATGATGCATTTATGGCATATGCAAAAACACATAAAGATTGTGTCTTTTTGGTTGATACGTATGATACTTTGCGTTTAGGTGTTCCTAGTGCCATTCGTGTTGCGAAAGAATTAGGCGATAAGATTAATTTCTTAGGTGTGAGAATTGATAGTGGCGATATGGCCTATATTTCAAAACGTGTCCGCGAGCAATTGGATGAAGCTGGGTTTCCTGATGCTAAAATTTATGCTTCAAATGATTTAGATGAAAGTACGATTTTAAGCTTGAAGATGCAAAAAGCGAAAATTGATGTTTGGGGAGTCGGTACGAAATTAATTACTGCGTATAACCAACCTTCATTAGGGGCTGTCTATAAGATGGTTTCCATTGAAAATGAAGAGGGAGAAATGGTGGATACAATTAAGCTTTCAAGTAATGCTGAAAAAGTAACTACGCCAGGTAAGAAACAAGTTTGGCGTATTACTCGTAATTCTGATGGTAAGTCACAAGGGGATTACATTACACTTTGGGATGAAGACCCACGTAAAGAAGACGAAATCTTTATGTTCCACCCAGTGCATACTTTCATTAATAAGACAGTGACTGATTTTACTGCGCGACCTTTATTACAAGATATTTTTGTTGATGGCAAGCTCGTTTACCAACAACCAAATTTAGAAGAAATCAAACATTATGCGCAACAAAACTTAGATTCATTATGGGAAGAATATAAACGTGATTTAAATCCGCAAAAATATCCAGTGGATCTTTCTACAGATTGTTGGAACCATAAGATGAATTTATTAGATAAGGTTAGAAAAGCAACTTTTGAGCAACATAATTTGATGAAATAAAAGGACTGATTCGATGAGTTTACAAGAAAAAATTATTCAAGCTTTAGGTGTGCAACCAACAATTAATCCAGAAGAAGAAGTAAGAAAAAGTGTGGAATTTCTGAAAGATTATATGAAGAAACACCCATTTTTAAAAACCTATGTCTTAGGAATTAGTGGGGGACAAGATTCGTCACTAGCTGGACGTTTGGCACAATTAGCCATGGAAGAACTTAGAGTGGAATTGAGTGATGACGCTTATCAATTTATTGCTGTTCGTTTACCCTATGGCAATCAAGCGGATGAAGAGGATGCAAATCGGGCATTAAAATTTATTCAGGCGGACCGTGTATATACTGTAAATATTAAAGCGCCAGTTGATGGGCAAGTAGCGGCCTTAGAAGAAGCTGGTGTGACAGTTAGTGACTTCAATAAAGGGAATATGAAGGCGCGTCAACGGATGATTACGCAATATGCGATTGCTGGAGAAAATAAAGGTGCAGTCATTGGTACCGACCATGCGGCAGAAAATATTACAGGCTTCTTTACAAAATTTGGCGATGGGGGCGCTGATATTTTACCGATTTTTAGATTAAATAAACGTCAAGGGAAGCAACTACTAGCATACTTAGGCGCTGAACCGGCCATCTATGAAAAAGTGCCAACTGCTGATTTAGAAGATGATAAACCATTAATTGCAGATGAAGTAGCTTTAGGTGTGACTTATGACGAAATTGACGATTATCTTGAAGGTAAATCTGTCAGTGAAAAAGCTCGTACCACTATTGAAAATTGGTGGCATAAGACGGAACATAAACGTCATTTACCAATTACCATTTTTGATGATTTTTGGAAATAGGCGGTTAATAGAAATGCAAAAAAAAACCACAACTTTGACAGTCAAAGTTGTGGTTTTTTTTTAGAATAGTTTTTCAGCTAATAGTTGTAATTTTTGATTAATGGCAACGATATTTTCGCGCAAATTATCTTTACGAACGATGGAATAAAAATGTCGTTTATTATCTTTAGGTAGCTGGCTAAAATGAATTGACGGATCTAAAGTACATCGTGGCACAATCGACTGTCCTACACCATTTTTTAACATAGAACCAATCATTTCATCGGTATCGATTTCAATGATTTTAGGCTCGATTGGATGATTTTGTAGATAATGTTGATTTAATTGACGTAAAGATAAATCATCATTCCCTAATAACCAATATTCACTACTTAAATCTCCGGCTAAAACGAGTTCATCCATTGCCAAAGTTGTTTTGTTAAATTCTTTGTGGTGGTCTACTTGCTCGATTAAGCCAATATCGATTTTGCTATTTTCAAGCCATTCTGCAATTTCATCACTGGTTGAAACCTTAAAGACAAAATCCACTCTTGGAAAAGCAGTAAGTAAGTGGCTCACTAGCTTAGGCAAATAATAAACGGCACAAAAATGTGAACTGGCAATGACGCAGGTTTCACGTAGATTTTTTTGTTGACTGACTTTTTTTACGGCATGATCCCACTCGTTTAAGATTTTCAAAATTTTAGGATACATATAATCAGCCTCAGCCGTGGGAAGAATTTCTTGTTTGCCATTGCGGATAAATAATGGAACGGTCAACATTTCTTCCAATTTCTTGATTTGTGCAGATACAGTAGGTTGGGATAAGAACAATGAATCTGCCGAGCGTGTAAAATTATGTGTTTCGTAAACAGAGATAAACGTTCGAAGTAGTTGAAACAAAATTTGGCCTCCCTTTATTTATTTCAATTAATCTTTGAAATGAACTAATTTTTCATAGATATTTTGGACATCTTGAGTTGTTCCACGAAGTTCAAAATCAGCGATAAACGGAACTTTGAATTCTTCAGCATATTGTTTAGCCGTTAAGCAATATTGATGATTAAAGTTGCGATTTCCACTGCCAATGACGCCTAAACATTTTTTCGCATTTTCACCAAAACGGATATATTCTCTAAAAGGCTCTGTCAGAATTTCCACATCGCCATTATCTACGCCATTACCTCCCTCTAAATAGGTTGGTACGAAGGCGAAAAAGTCACTTGTTTCATTTTCAGGAATCGTTTGTAAATGCACTTCTTTGGCTTGAATTAAAGGATAGTTTTCGTCTAACCCATGTTGCGCTTTTGCAAATTCAACTAATTTTTGGATAAAGGCACGCGTATTGCCTGAAATTGAGATAAAACGTACATCTATTGTCATATTCATACCTCCAACCTATATTATAACATCAATGTCAAATCAACGCACAAAAAAACCTTGAAGAATTGAAAAAATATCTTCAAGGTTTGCTTGATTAATCAGTAATTAGTGAGGCTTGATAATTTAATTCAGCATTTTTAGCCTCTCTTTTAGAACGATTATATAACCAATAATCCATAACGGCAGCGATACAGATACATTTCGGAGCATTTTTTTCGTTAGGTATGTCTAAACTATAATAATTACCTGTTAAAAAATTGGCTTTATCCATCGTCATAATTCGCTCGTTAAAATGGTGAATTTGATATTTATGTTGGTAAATATCCCCATGCGCAGCCCAATGAAGTTGTTTGATGTAATAAAAATCTCCCGGCCAGTTAAATATTTTGCGCATTTCACCGACTTTTTGATAGTTTTCGTAAATGATAAATTTGCTACCAAAGATGAAACTCGCTTGTTTAATACTGGCAACTAATTGACCGTTCATTTTATAAAGAAGTAAGGCATCTCGCTTTCTGCCCCAATTACCCACCATCAAATATATATCATGATTTTTTTCATCTTTGACAATGGTTCTTGTTCGTTTTGAAAGTTGATGCTGTTGAATGTAGAATTCAGGCATTGCAATCCCTTCTTATGATAAGTTTTCATCAATGGCTCGACGAATCGCTTTTCCCACACCACTATTAATATTGGTATCGGCTATATATTTGGCAGCCTGTTTTAATTCATCCACAGCATTTTCCATGGCAAAACTTACGCCAGCTTCTTGAATCATACTCAAGTCATTAAAGTTATCACCAATGGTCATGGCTTGTGATAATGGAATATTTAACATCTCGGCAATTTTTTTCACAGCAATTCCCTTTTGAGCATCGATGTGGTTGATTTCAATATTATTTGTCCCAGAAGAGGTAACATTTAGTGTAGGTTTATCGATTAATTCCGCAGAAACCTTCTCTAAAATATCGGGATCTGTATTATTAAATCCAATAATTTTTAATACTTTAATATCGTCTCTTAAAATATATTCTTTCATATTATCCACGATTTTAATTGGCAATGATTCAAAGCGAGCTGAAGTCATTGCAATGGCCATTTGGTAAGTCAAGTGTGGCAATTTTTGAGAAAGAAAAGCGGCAAATGTTTCAATTCTGCGTGCTAAATTCTCTGAAAAAGTTCCTTGATTGGTCGATACTTCATAGTAAACATTGTATTTTTCAAGTATTCGCATGACTTCAAGGGCATTTTCTTTGGCAATTTCAATTGTGAATAAGACGTGATGATCTTTATCAAACGCTTGGGCCCCATTTAAAGTGATCATTGGACATTTAATATCAGCATCATTTAAGGCAGGGAGCGCTTCAGTAATATTGCGTCCAGTACATACCATAAAATGAATGCCTTTTTCTTGGGCATAACGAATGGCGGCAATATTTTCTTCACTAATATGCATGTGTTCGTCTAAGAGTGTGCCATCCATATCAGAGGCAATTAATTGAATCATAATCTTCATCCTTTACTACTTCAATCTTTATCTTTAGTTTAACACAAAAAGAGGGCTTACAAAACGAAAAATATCTGGAATGATAACAAAAACTCTTTTATCTTTATAAATTTTAGTTACAATGAGAGTAAATAGAAAGATAGGTGAGATGCGTTGAAGACAATTATCCAAAATAGTTGGCAAGATATTTTGCAAGACGAATTTCAAAAAGATTATTATCAACATTTGCGGCAATATCTTAAAAATGAATATGCCACACAAACGATTTATCCCGATATGTATCATATTTTCGAGGCTTTACAATTAACGCCTTATGAGAATGTGAAAGTGGTCATTTTAGGTCAAGACCCTTATCATGGCCCTAATCAAGCACATGGGCTTTCTTTTTCTGTGCAACCAGGTGTCAGAATTCCACCTTCATTACGTAATATCTATCAAGAATTGCAAAATGATTTAGGGATTCAGCCGGCTAACCATGGATGCTTAACTTCGTGGGCTAAACAGGGAGTACTATTGTTAAATACAGTTCTGACTGTGCGAGCAGGTCAAGCCAATTCACATGCTTCACAAGGTTGGGAAATCTTAACTGATGAAATCATAAAGAAATTAAATGACAGACCAGAGCCGATGGTATTTATTCTCTGGGGAAGACATGCGCAAAAGAAAATCGAATTTATTGATACTTCGCGTCATGTGGTCATCCAATCACCCCATCCTAGTCCATTTTCAGCTAATCGAGGTTTCTTTGGGTCAAGGCCATTTTCAAGATGTAATCAAGCGTTAGTCAAAATGGGTTATCAACCAATCAACTGGCAACTCCCACCAGTAGAACAGTTGGAAAAAATTTAAAAGACTGTATTAATGCATTTATTTTGAAAATGTTAACAATATTATTTTCATGCGTATTTTCAAAGTTAGACAGGAAAAAGAACTGTTCATTTTTAATGATTTGGTGTACAATGTAAGGGTATTAAAAAACTGGAGGTTGTTTATCAATGGAACTATTTGATAGTTTAAAATTCAAAATTGTAAGAAAACATATTAAAATCGCTTTTCCGGAAGCAACAGACCCACGTATTTTAGGTGCGGCTGCTCGTCTAAAATCTGAAGAACTTGTAGAACCAGTCTTAATTGGTCATACAGAAGAAGTGAAAAAAGCTGCGCAAAGCCGTGGAATTTCTTTAGAAGGTTTTGAAATTTTAGACCCAGATACTTATCCTGCTTGGGATGAAATGGTCGCTGCCTTTGTTGAACGTCGTAAAGGCAAAGCAACCAAAGAACAAGCAGAACAAATCTTAAAAGATGTCAACTACTTTGGTACAATGTTAACTTATATGGGTGTCACGCAAGGGATGGTATCAGGTGCTGTTCACTCTACAGGAGATACAGTTCGTCCAGCCTTGCAAATTATTAAGACAAAACCAGGAGTTAGCCGTACAAGTGGTGCTTTCTTAATGGTTCGTGGTCGCGACCAAGAAAAATATCTATTTAGCGATTGTGCAATTAACGTGAATCCAAATGCTCAAGAATTAGCTGAAATCGCTGTTGCTTCTGCTAAAACAGCTGAATTGTTTGATATTGATCCTAAAGTGGCTATGCTAAGCTTCTCAACCAAAGGATCTGCTAAAGCTGAAATGGTCGATAAAGTCGTTGAAGCTACTAAAATTGCTCAAGAATTAGCACCAGATTACACAATCGATGGGGAATTACAATTTGACGCTGCTTATGTCCCAAGTGTAGCTGCTCAAAAAGCGCCAAATTCAGAGGTTGCTGGTAAGGCTACTGTTTTTGTATTCCCAGATTTACAAGCCGGAAATATTGGCTATAAGATTGCCCAACGTTTTGGTGGATTTGAAGCCATTGGACCTATCTTACAAGGATTAAACCAACCAGTTTCTGACCTTTCTCGTGGATGTAACGAAGAAGATGTGTATAAATTATCAATTATCACTGCTGTTCAAACTTTATTGGACTAAGGAATAAATGAAGCAAAATCAAAAACAATTAGGGATTTTGATGATTATTCTTTCTGCTTTTTGTTTTGCAGGGATGAATGTCTTTGTAAAATTAGCTGGGGATTTACCAGTGATGCAGAAGAGTTTTTTCAGAAATTTAGTCGCGCTATTCGTTGCTTTTTATGTACTTAAAAAGCAGCGGATAGCGTTTCATGTGCCAAAGGAATCACGGACTTTACTCTTCTTTAGAGCTTTTTTTGGAACAGTGGGGCTCTTATGTAATTTTTATGCCGTTGATCATTTGGTACTCACTGATGCGTCAATGATTCAAAAATTAACGCCTTTTTTCACCGTTTTATTATCATTGGTCATTTTAAAAGAAAAACCTGCCCGCTTTCAATATATAGCTATGGGGATTGCGATGGTTGGGATGCTATTTATTGTCAAACCTAGCTTTGCCAATCCGCAATTGTTAGGTTACACGATTGCTTTACTTGGTTCGTTTTGTGCTTCGACCGCCTATACATTGGTACGTAAATTATCATTCACACCAATAAAGGGGCCGGCAATTGTTTTTTATTTTTCATTGTTTTCTTGTTTGGCCATGATTCCATCGATGATTGTCGATTTTCATCCAATGTCTACCCAGCAAATCATTTATTTATTAATGGCTGGGGTGATGGCAAGCGGGGGACAATTCTCGGTAACTAGTGCTTATAGTTACGCACCAGCAAAAGAAATCTCGATTTTTGACTATTCACAAGTACTATTTGTAGGATTATTTGGCTTTGTATTATACGGTGAAATTCCGGACACTTATTCCTTCATTGGTTATCTTATTATTTTTGTTACTGCCTATATGATGTATGTGTATGGCAAAAGAAAAATATGAGACAAGGAAATTTCATATTCACAACAAAGGCTAGGTTGGTTCAGTAGCTTGCTGAATGTCCTAGCTTTTTTGTGTAGGATTCCATCAGGATAGCATGACGGATGGATGAGATTTGTGTTAATATAAGGTCAAATAGATTTTTTGAAAGTGAGGAAATCGTCTTGATTCAAATCAATGGACTGCAAGAGATGGAACAATTAGGCATGCTGCTTGGTCAAACTGCTCAAGGGGGAAATGTCTTGATTCTATCTGGTGATTTAGGTGCAGGGAAAACAACACTCTCTAAAAGTATTGCTAAAGGTTTAGGCATTCAACAAATGATAAAAAGTCCCACGTATACCTTGATTCGTGAATATGATGAAGGAAGATTACCTTTTTATCATATGGATGTTTACCGCATTGATGGTGATGTGGAAGGTATGGGCTTAGAAGAGTATTTTGAAGGCGATGGTTTATGTGTGGTTGAGTGGGGCGAATTACTCACAGAACTGCCAGAAGATTACCTTCATCTTACCATTCATAAAGTGGCAGATGAGGAAGATAAGCGGGAAATGGCATTCAAGGCGCACGGCAAACTCGCAACAGATTGGTTAGCAAAAGTGAAAGCAGCGGGAAAGTTTCATGAGTGAAGAGATACAGTTGGTGATTCGCCAAGCAAGCGGTGAAGATAGTGCCCAATTATTAGCCTTAAGTCAACAAGTAGCGAAAGAAACAGATTATTTAATTATGGATGAATATGGCATGGGCTTAAGTGAAGAGTTGCTTGCTGAACAATTAGATTTGTTAGCTCAGGCAGATAATCAAATATTGCTATTGGCTTTTGATGGGACGCAATGTATTGGCGCGGCTTCGATTAAAGGAAACGACGAATATCGAATTCATCATATTGGTGAAGTAGGGATTTTTATCTTAAAGGAGTACTGGTCTTTAGGGATTGGCTCGCTATTGATGGAAGAATTAATCGAATATGTCAAACAAGTTCAAATTTTTAAACGTTTGGAGTTGACGGTGCAAACACGTAATCAAAAAGCCATTGCCTTATATCAGAAGTTTGGCTTTAGCAAAGAAGCGACCTTAAAATATGGGGCTCGCTTGGATAATGGTGATTTTGTGGATGTTGATTTAATGGCAAGATATTTTGAAGTAGGTGAGTAAATGCAAAAAATTATGATTATTGAAGATGAAGCAGCCTTGGCCCAAGAGCTAGCCCTTCTCTTAACACAGGCAGGCTATCAAGCATATATTGTCCAAGATTTTGCTCATCCTTTACTTGAAATCGAAAGTCAACTCCCAGATTTATTATTATTAGATATTCAACTTCCCGGTGTAAATGGTCATCAGTTATTGCAAGAAATTCGCAAAAAATATCAGTTTCCGATTATTATGGTCACGAGTCGGGCCAATGAGATGGATGAGGTGCTTGCGATGAGTTATGGGGCAGATAATTACATTACCAAGCCCTATAATCCAACGGCCTTATTACTTCATATCGCTGCGATGTTTAAACGGATGCAACCACAAAGTACAAGTTTGATTCAATATCACGGTTTGCAGATAGACTTAAATAAATGGACGATTACTAAAGAAGGCAAAACCACTCACTTAACGAAGAATGAACAGTTGATTTTTCAAATGTTATGGCAGCATCGGGGAAAAATTGTCACCCGAGAGATGTTGATGACCGAGCTTTGGAATAATGATGAGTTTATCAATGACAATGCGTTGAGTGTGAATATTAGTCGCTTGCGGCAAAAGTTTGCGGATTTTGATTTGGCTGATGTGATTGAAACAAAGAAAAAACAAGGATATTTATTAATGGAGTAGGAAATGAAACTCAGTGAATATATCAAAAGCCGCTTATGGCAGTATATACTTAAAATCTCAGTCAGTTTATTATGTTTAGCACTTTTATGGGTATTTCAAATGCCACCGATGCTTTTGGTGATGATTGTCATTATGATGGGGACAACTTCTTTTGTCGTTGAACTGGTTGAATTTCATCAAAAGAAAAGCTATTATCAAGAATTATTTCAGCAACTCAATCAATTAGAAGAGCAAGCTTTATTGGTTCATTCGATTTTGCCACAGCCTAAATTTTATGAAGGGCAACTGGTGGATGAAGAATTAAGATTGGTTTATCAAGGTTTTATGACCCAATTAAGAGCCAGTCAAAAACAAACGGAGGATTTTAAGGAATTTATTGAGCTGTGGATTCATGAGGCTAAAATTCCACTTGCGACCTTACAGTTAAGCTTGTATAATCAACATCATTTACCCGCAGAAATCAAGCAAGCATTGCAACAGTTAGAGGATTATCTCGAGCAAGTTTTATATTTTACTCGTGCTGAAAATGCGCAAAAAGATTATCTTATTCGCCAAGTGCCTTTACAGCAAATTATCCGACAAGTAGCCATTCGCAATCAAGCGCGTTTATTGAATGGAAATATTCAGTTTATTGCACCAAGTACAGATGTAATTGTGACGACGGACCAAAAATGGTTAGGCTATATTTTGAATCAAATCATGGATAATGCCATAAAATATGTACAAATGATTGAAAATGCGATGATTGAAATCGCGGTGGAGGAGCAAGAAAAGGAAATCTTATTGCATATTCGCGATAATGGTTGTGGGATTTCGGCCAGTGATTTGCCACGTGTCTTTGATAAATCTTTTACTGGAGAAAATGGTCGGCTTTATCCTAAGGCCACTGGATTAGGCCTTTATCTAGTGAAACAGCTGATTTCAAAACTAGGACATGGGATTACGATCACATCGAAAGTTCAAGTTGGCACCACAGTTACGCTAATTTTTGCGAAACCTAGCTTTTATGAAGTCGTTCAAACAAGTGAGAACAAAGAATAAAAGGAGTTCTTTCAATAGAGAGGACTCTTTTTTTGCTAATCTTACAAAATTGTAAGGTACGGTAAGATAAAACCAACGACAAGTATACATTGCTATTCTATACTTAAGATGTCAAATGAATTGAAGGAGGAAAAGAAAATGAATCCAGTATTACAAGTGAAACAAGTTGAAAAATATTTCGGACGTGCAAATAATTTAACCCGCGCCTTAAATCAGATTAGTTTTGAAGTCCAACCAGGAGAATTTGTGGCTATTATGGGGGCATCTGGTAGTGGGAAAACCACTTTATTAAATTGTATTGCCACGATTGATCAAGTTTCCAGTGGACAAATTATTGCAGCAAATCAAGATATTACCAAATTAAAAGGTGGCAAATTGAATCAGTTTAGACAAAAGCAAATTGGTTTTATCTTCCAAGATTTCAACCTACTAGATACTATGAATGCTTTTGAAAATATTGCACTTGCCTTAACGATTCGTAATGTGCCTGCTAAACAAGTCGAAGAAAAAGTTTTACAGGTGGCTAGTTATTTAGGAATTACCGATATATTATATAAATTTCCTTATGAAGTTTCTGGGGGGCAAAAACAAAGAATTGCGGCGGCTCGGGCGATTGTAGCTGATCCGGCCATTGTGTTAGCTGATGAACCGACTGGCGCTCTTGACTCAAAATCAGCCCGTCAAATGTTGGAGCAATTTGAATTATTAAATGAACGCTTAAATTCGACCATTTTGATGGTGACACACGATGCTTTCACGGCGAGTTATACGAATCGGGTATTGTTTGTGAAAGATGGCCAAATCTTTAATGAAATTTATCGTGGGGAATCTAGCCGTAAAGAATTCTTTGATCAAATTATTGAAGTGGTAGCCTTATTAGGTGGTGATGTCAATGATGTCCGTTAAGTTAGCCTTTGGAAATGTAAAGAAAAGCATAGGAAGTTTCTTAGTTTACTTTGTGACACTGGCATTAGGTGTGGCGATGTTCTATGCTTTTAATGCGCTTCAAGATCAAAGCTTATTTAAATATTTTGAAGAAGCTTATGCCCAAAGATTAAGTCTTTTATTTGATACTTTAGGCGGGTTAAATAAATTTATCGCATTTATCTTTGGTTTGATTATTCTATATGCAACCAGTTATTTATTGCGAAAACGTAAAAAAGAATTTGGTCTGTATATGATATTAGGAATGGATAAACTAAAAATCTCGACTATTCTAGTTTTAGAAACTTTCTTTATCGGTCTGTTTTCGTTAGCAGTGGGGATTGTTTTAGGAATTGGTTTGTCACAATTAATTAATATCTTTTTGGGCCATTTATTTGTTGCGGACATTTCACGTTTAACACTAAGTATTTCCATGCATGCGATTGTCCAAACGTTGATTAATTTTGGCATCATTTATCTGGTGGCGATGGTTTTTAGTGTCATTTTAATGAATCGTGCCAAATTAATTGATTTACTCAAAGCGAGTCAACAAAATGAAAAAAGTTGGTGGCAAAAACCTTGGATTGGGTCCTTGTTATTCATTTTGGGATTAGCCGTCTTAACTTGGAGTTATTATATTGCGACTCACTTAATGGATGTTATTATTGATTTGCAATGGGGACCAAAGTTGATTTTATATTCGATTTTTGGCGGAATTATTGGTACGTATCTCACCTTTATGGGAATCGCTGCTTTTATTCCAGTTATTTTACCGAAGTTTAAAGGATTTTATTATCGCAAACTTCATAGCTTTGGGATTCGCCAATTTAGTACGCAATTAGCCAAAAGTGTCTTTTCTTTAGCGACGATTTGTTTATTGCAGTTTTTCGCAATTGGTATTTTAGTTGCTTCCTTTAATTTTAAAAATGGTTTTGAAGAAAGAGGACTGGCTAATGTGCCGTTTGATTTCCAGTTTAGTGTGACTCAGGCAGCCGATGAAAATGTCGAAGGGCAACCAGCTCTAATTGAGAAAAATGCAGATGAGGCGATTGTACGAAACCGAGCTTATTTCAAAGGCATTAAGAAAAAAGAAGTCCAATATGAGTATTATATTGATCCAAAAATTGATAATACAATCGAATTATTAGGCATATCTGTAGAAAAAGGCTTAATTGCTCCTCCGATTATTATCAATCAAACGCAATATAATCAAATGGCACCTTATTATCATTTGGCAAAAGCAGACGTGAAACCAGGGGAATATGCTTTTCTAATGCAGCTTAATGGTTTTTTTGATAAGGCGATTGAAGATAAATTAATGGATTTACCTAAAATTAAGGTAGCCAATCAAACCTTTACACCAAGCCAAACAAAATTTATCGACGGGACCATTCAAACAAGTGGTTATCATACTTTTGTGATTTTAAATGATGCTGACCTTAAGCAATTGCCTTTACAACTTGCTGGTAAAGTGATTAGCACCGTATATAATGCAGAAGGTAAGCGTCATGAAAAAGAGTTGGCTAAGAACTGGGAGAAAATGTTGTCGAAAAAAGAGTTACACTTAAATTATTCGGCACAATCGCAATATTCAGCAAAAACTTCAATAGCTTCTGACTCGTTAATGGTAACCGTTATTGGTATGTATCTAGGTATTTTCTTCCTGATTGCTGCAATTGGTATTTTAGCTTTGAAGAGTTTAGTAGACTTTGAAAAGCATCAACAAAATTATCGTATCTTACGCCAATTAGGTGCTAGTGAGCAGATGATTCAAAAATCGTTATTCAATCAAGTGGCTATCTTCTTTATTTTGCCGCTAGTTGGGGCGCTATTCCATATGATTTTTGGCTTGAAATTTACGAAAGATTATATGATGATTGGTGGCGGCTATGAGTTAAGTCTGCAACAAACAGGCTGGGTCATTGGTTTTGTCATTATGATTAATGCGATTTATTTAATGATTACTTATTTGATGAATCGCCTGGCAGTCAAAGAAATTTAAGGTTTTATCGTCTAGCTTAGAATTTTTTAAGCTAGACGATTTTTTGTATAAAAAACAGACCAAGTGATAAGTACTTGATCTGTTTGTATGCTTATTTTATATCTAGTTCAACTGGACAATGGTCGCTGCCTAATATTTCGGTATGAATTTTGGCATCTACTAAGCGGTCCTTTAGATCATCGGAAACCACAAAATAGTCAATCCGCCATCCTGCATTATTTTTCCGGGCATTAAAACGATAACTCCACCAAGAGTAAATACCTTCTTGATCAGGATAAAAATGACGGAAAGTATCGATATAGCCGTTATTCAATAGTTGACTGAATTTTTTACGTTCTTCAATGGTAAAACCAGCATTGCGTTGGTTGGTTTTCCAATTTTTTAAGTCAATATTTTCGTGGGCGACATTTAAATCTCCGCATAAGATAACCCCTTTTTGCTCCTTAAGTCCATTTAAATACGCTAAAAACGCCTCTTCCCAAGTCATGCGATAGTCCAAACGTTTCAATTCATTTTGCGAGTTTGGTGTATAGCAAGTGACCAAATAATAATCTGGATATTCAAGAGTGATGACACGGCCTTCATGATCGTGTTCTTCCACACCGATTCCTAATTGCACCGATAAAGGCTCATGCTTGGTAAAAATCGCGGTACCTGAATAACCTTTCTTTTCGGCATAATTCCAATATTGATAATACCCTGGCAAATCTAACTCAATCTGACCTTCTTGTAATTTGGTCTCTTGTAGGCAGAAAAAGTCCGCATCGAGTTGTTTGAAGTCTTCTAAAAAGTTTTTCTTAACGATAGCTCTTAGTCCATTGACATTCCATGAGATGAATTTCATAGCACTTCCTCATTTCTTCTGTTATGTTCTTTTATTTTAACGCAATCTGTCGTAGAATGGAAGAAAAAGGGTTAGGTGAGGAAAATGCTAAAAATCGGTGTATTAGGCTTAGGTTCGATTGCGCAAAAAGCCTATTTACCTATCTATGTAAAAAGCAATCAACGGGCAACTTTTGTTTATGCTACAAGAAATCAAGAAGTACAGGCGCAATTAATGGCAAAGTATCGTTTACCAAAAATTTATGACACTTTAGATGATTTAATTGAACAAAAAATTGATGCTTGTATGATTCACACGGCGACCCATACCCATATTGAAATGATTGAAAAATGTCTCTCACATGGCATTCATGTCTATGTGGATAAACCAATCAGCGAAGATATTACAGAAGTCAGACGCATGTATGAGCTTGCGAAGCGTAAAAATTGTTTGCTTATCGTAGGGTTTAATCGTCGTTTAGCTCCATTTGTGCAACAGTTAAAACAATTACCTGAAAAGCGTGTGTTGACTTTGAGTAAGAATCGAATTGGCAAGGCGCAATCCGTTCAATTTGAGATTTATGATTTATTCTTACATATTGTGGATACGGCCAATTATTTATTGGATGAAGAAATTATCGCGATGACTAGTCACATCAAATCTTGCGAGCAGCATTTAGAATTTGCTTCAATGACGTTAGAAACGGCTCATTCCTTGGCGCATTTAACGATGGATATGTTTGCTGGGGCTAATCAGGAAAATTACCAAATCACCACGAAAAATGGCACCTATCATTTGAAAAATTTAACGGAAATGACCCATTACAATCAGTCTGGAGAAACAGTTACAGGCTTTAATGATTGGCAAACGACACTTGAAAAACGTGGCTTTGAACAAGCGGTGAACCAATTTATTGATTTATTAGAACAAGGTAATTATCAGTATGTACAAGAGAAGAGTTTGCTTAGTCATGAACTCTGTGCCCAAATGCTTAAGAATTATCAAGAATCCTGAGAAGTGATAGTATTTTCAGTCAATTAATGATAGAATATTTTGGTGAATAGTTACACAAAAATAGATTAGAGAGGATGTTGAGGGTGTTTACATCTTTAAAAGAGATTTCGATTTTAAAAAATGAACCCTTAAATAAATATACATTTACAAAGACTGGCGGACCAGCTGACTTTTTGGCTTTTCCAAAGAGTGTGACGGAAGTAAAAGCCTTACTAGAAGAATGTCGTCAAAACAATCTTCCTTGGATGGTATTAGGGAATGCCAGTAATCTAATTGTACGTGATGGCGGTATTCGTGGCTTAGTGATTATGCTAGAAAAATTAAATAACATCGAAGCCAAAGGTAATCAAATCACTTCACAAGCTGGGGCGAAGTTAATCGATACCACGTATGTCGCCTTGGAACATCATTTGACTGGTTTTGAATTTGCTTGTGGCATTCCTGGAAGCATTGGTGGCGCTGTATTTATGAATGCGGGGGCTTATGGTGGCGAGATTAAAGATGTTTTTGTTTCGTGTGAAGTCTTATATCCAGATGGCCAAATCAAAACATTAAGTTCCAAAGAGATGGCCTTTAGTTATCGCCATAGTGCCATTCAAGTGCAACACTGTATTGTTTTGAGTGCGACATTTGCCTTACAAGCAGGTAACTATGCGGAAATCAAAGCAAAAATGGATGAACTAACCCATCTTAGAGCAAGCAAGCAACCATTAGAATATCCTTCTTGCGGGAGCGTCTTTAAACGTCCAGTGGGGCATTATACTGGTCCATTAATTGAGCAAGCGGGCCTTAAAGGGATGACAATCGGTGGCGCGCAAGTATCAGAAAAACATGCGGGCTTTATTGTGAATATCAATCATGCCACGGCTACTGATTATGTTAATTTAATCCAGTATATTCAAAAGGTCATCAAAGAAAAATTTGATGTCACCCTTGAAACAGAAGTCCGAATTATCGGTGAAGAAGTGCAATAAAAAAATCAGCTTTCCTATACTTATTGCGGTGTAGAAAAGCTGATTTTTAATTTTAGGCTTTGGTTTTTTCCATGAACTGGTGCATATTTTCTAATTCATGTAATTGGCAATTGCATTGATGACTATCGGTACAAATGTAGTTGCCTTTTTTAGTATAGGTTCCTTCAGCCGTGGCTTTAGTGGTGGATAAAAACAAGGCGACATTTCCGATATGGTTGCAAATACTACAAACATTTTTGATTGTATTTGGTGACATCTGTCCGACAATTCCTTGTAGCTTATTTTGACGGTCATAGTAGAGTAAATATTTTTTCTGACTACCTGCATCATCAAAACCAATATAGGAATAATCACGTAAATCCAACGCATCAAAATCAGGTGCTTTTAATTTTTTCACTTTACGAAAAGCTTTTTGGACTTGTTTAGCACTAGGTTTTTCAAAAGGGATAACTAATTCTTTAATGGGTTCTAAAATACGTTGTGCCCTTGCTTTAGTTAAACGCTTATCTAGCAATTCACTTTTAAGTTGTTCAATTTCAGTTGGTCGATCAAAAAATAATTCATCGATTTTTTCAAAGATGAGTGCTTGATAGACTTGAATCGTTTGTAAGTCATTGACGGATTGGTAAGCATTGATTAAGTCATTTATTTGTTGGTGTAGTGCATGATATTGATGTGGATAAATTTTCTGATTCATTTGATTCTCTCCTTGTGAATGTGTTTGGCCCTTTTAAGACGCACATCCTAAAAGGGAATTAATTGAAAAGAAAAATTTTTGTAGAAGATACATTTCGTACCATCTGACCACCCCCTATATTTTGAAACATTTCAAAGATAGCTGATAATTCAACACTTGTCAAGTAATAAAAAAACAACCTAGCACAAGGACTAGATTGTTTGCATTTAAGATTGGCGTTTCATTAATTTTAATAAAATCGTCGCAACCGCAGCTGTAAAAAGACCAGCGACAATTGCTTCAGGAATGCCCTGGGTTAGAATCACCGCATTAATGGCACCATAGACCGCTTTACCACCTTTGCCGATGAGTTGGGCATATTCTTTTTGGAAAAGAAAATAGATGAAATTCATCACCAAAATCGTATTGACTAAACCACCGGATATACCTGCAATAAACAAGGCAACCGTATTGGCTTTTTGCTTTAATCCTTTTTGACAGAGTCGATACACATAGTAAGGAACAATGCCAATCAAAATACGTGGAATCAAGACCACTAATAAAGCCTTCCAACTTCCATGATCAGTCCCAACAACTGGAATAAAAGGTGAGAAGACAAAGGAAAGGGCAGTAGGCATAGTTGTTGCACGTATCAAGCTGATTACCCCAAAGCTTCCTCCAAGTAAGGCCCCAATTTTCGGACCTAAGACGATTGAACCAATAATAACCGGAATATGCATAGTCGTTGCATTTAACGGGCCGATTGGAATAAATCCTAAAAAAGGTACCGATGCAAGTAAAATCATAATTCCTAAAAACAATGCAGTTAAAACAAATTGAAAAGTTTTGCTTTTTTTCAACTTTATTTTTCCTTTCTTCCTTTTTATTTGAGCGTTTCAATCACAGTTTCTACAATCGTTTCAACTGTAGCCAAAGCGCCTTTACCATAGTCACCACAAGCAAGTAAACTTTCGCGAGGGGTGATTTCATGATAGCCAATTTCTTTTAAATAGGCAAGATTTTTTTGGACTGCTGGATGTTGATACATTTGCGTATTCATCGCTGGGGCAATCAGTTTAGGCGTTTTTTCGGGGATAGCTAATTGAACCGTTGAGAGCAAATCATCGGCTAACCCATTCGCAAACTTCCCGATAATATTTGCACTTGCTGGGGCGACTAAAAATAAATCTGCTTGTTTGGCTAATTCAATATGATTAATCACACTTGGATCAGCTTCTTCTAAAACATCCGTATGTACTCGACGTTTAGCAAGTGATTGGAGCGTCAGTGGGGTAATAAATTGAGTCGCACTGTGCGTCATAATGACATCGACTTCGATATTTAATTTGGTTAGTTCGTTGGTAATATCGGCAGCTTTATAAGCCGAGATACTACCTGAAACGCCTAGTATGATTCTTTTTTTCTTCAATAGTTATTCTTCTTTCTGTTGATAAATTTGTTGCCATTGTTTAAAAATCATTTGGGCAATTTCGGATTTTTGATATCCTTGAGCGATGACTTTACCGGTTGTATCTAATAGATAAGCGTGATGTTGTTGTGTATCAATCTCGCTTAAATCATTGGCAATGACAAAGTCCGCCTGATTTTTCTCAAGACTATTGCGGGCGACTTGTAGTAATTTTTCCTCTGTGACATTGGCTAAAAGTTTAAAACCAAAAAGTACGGTTGTAGGTTGCCAAAATTTTATGGATTGAATAATTTTTGGCGTGGGTTGTAAACTTAAAACCAAGCCTTTTGTTTTAGAAGAGATTTTACTAGCTGTAGGATTTGCCATGGATGCAAAAAGCGCAAATAAATCCTCTTCTTGTAACTGATCTTTTGCTTGGTAAGCCTGATTTAAAGCAGTGGTTAAGTCCTCAATTGAAAGGCTGGCCTGCGTTGTGAAATCACTAATGGCCATGGTATGAATCACTGCGCTATATTTTTGGGTGGTTAAGAGTTGCTCTAGACAATCATAGACTTCTTGTGTGCTATTGACTAAATGCATCTTCAAGTGTTCATCTGCTGCTGGCTTTTTGGCACTTTTAGTTACGACATAGTCGATTGTTACATCATTTTGTAAAAACACTTTAGCAATTTCGATTCCTAAGGCGCCACTTGCATGATTGGTTATGGAACGGACTTGATCGATGGGTTCACTTGTCCCACCGGCTGTAATTAAAACTTTCATTTATGCTTCCCCTATACGAATAATCGTTCTTCCTTGATGTTGTCCCGCTAATAATTGATGCGCTACTTCAGGAATTTGTTCAAGAGTGATTTCATTGCTTGGTAACTTGTCTAAAAGCTGCCGATGACTCGCTAAGAACGTCCAAACTTGTCGGCGTTTAGACATCTTTACATTGACCGAATCAATCCCTATTATTTTAATCCCCCTTAAAATAAAAGGCAAGACAGTTGTTTGGAGCTTGATTCCACCGGCATTGCCACATAAAGCTAAAGCCCCGGCATATTGCACTTGAGGAATTAAAGCACTCAATAAGTCGCCGCCCACTGTATCAATGACACCGGCTATTTTTTGTTTGGCTAAAGGTTTGATTTTTTCCGGTAACCAAAGATTGGGATTTTCGATGGTTGTAGCGCCTAAGTTGAGTAACCAAGGAGCCTCTTTTCTAGAAAGGGCGATCAGATTCTTAAACCCTAGACGAGCAAGTAAACCCACAGCGATACTCCCCACACCGCCACTTGCACCAGTAATCACAATCGGTGCGTTTAAATCAGTCACTTGTTCCTTGATAGCTAAAACAGCCAGTGCAGCGGTAAATCCAGCTGTCCCAAATTGCATGGCTTGTTTTAACTCTAAATCCTCAGGCAAAGCAACCAGTTCCTCCCCTTTGACAATTTGGATTTGACTAAAGCCGCCCGGTGCGCTAACTCCGAGACTATAGCCGGTTTGAAGTACTTTTTGTCCAACTTGCCATTGGGAATCTTTGGAAGCAAGGACTGTCCCTGCTAAATCAATACCTGGTGTCATCGGATATTGACGAACCACACCGCCATTGGTTTTGAGCGCTAAAGCATCTTTATAATTGATATCTGAATAGGCGACCTTTACTGCTACTTCGCCTTCGTTTAAATCACGTAAGTAGGCTTGTTCAATAGAAGGTACTACTTGTTCATTGACTTGCTTGACTTGTAAAAATGAATAGTTTGGATTCATGACATTCACCTCAAAGTAATGCGTTTTCTTTTTATCATAACACAGCTTAAAAAACGTGCAACCATCTTTGGTCAATATATTGTAGAAAATGATTTTTGCTCGTCTGAAAAAAATAGCTAGAATCTACGTTTTTTGCTTGTATTTTTTGACTTAAAGCCCTAAACTTAATGAGTATGCTTTTTGATTCAAGCATCGATATGAAAAAGAATGTCTTGGCAAGAAAAATAATTTGTCAAGAAGGATGAAGGGGGATTTGAGATTGTCTAATAGCATTATTACGTTTAAAAATATTGTGAAACGCTATGATGATGAAACGATTTTAAAAGACATAAGCTTTGAAATTGAGGCGGGTAAATTTTATACCTTACTTGGTCCTTCTGGATGTGGAAAAACGACTATCCTACGCATTATTGCAGGGTTTACTGAAGCATCTGAAGGCGATGTCTACTTTGAAGGTAAACGCATTAATGATATTCCAGCGAACCAACGTCAAGTGAATACCGTCTTTCAAGATTATGCGCTTTTTCCACATATGAATGTATTTGAAAATGTTGCTTTCGGACTTAAAATTAAAAAATTACCAAAAGATGAAATCGCCAAAAAAGTAACTGAGGCTTTACGCTTAGTACAATTAGCTGGCTATGAACAACGTGAAATTAGTGAAATGTCTGGTGGACAAAGACAACGAGTAGCGATTGCCCGAGCGATTGTCAATGAACCAAAAGTCTTATTACTGGATGAACCACTCTCGGCACTTGATTTGAAGTTGCGCACAGATATGCAGTATGAGTTACGCGAATTGCAACAACGACTAGGCATTACCTTTATCTTTGTTACCCACGACCAAGAAGAAGCTTTGGCGATGAGTGATGAAATTTTTGTCATGAATAAAGGAGAAATCGTTCAAAGTGGTACGCCAGTGGACATTTATGATGAACCAATCAATCATTTTGTGGCTGATTTTGTTGGGGAAAGTAATATTGTCAATGGCACGATGATTGAAGATTACAAGGTTGAATTTGTCGGTAAAGAATTTGAATGTGTTGACGGTGGGATGCGACCTAATGAACCTGTTGAAATTGTGATTCGTCCGGAAGATTTGACTTTGACGACAGCTGATAAAGGGAAATTAGTTGTCAAAGTGGATACGCAGCTATTTAGAGGCGTTCACTATGAGATCATTTGTTACGATGAAGATGGCAATGAATGGATGGTTCACTCTACTCGTAAGGCAAAAGTAGGCAGCCAGATTGGGTTGTACTTTGAGCCAGAAGATATCCATGTCATGCGTTTTAACGAATCAGAAGAAGACTTTGACGCTCGTTTAGAAAGCTATGAAGAGTAGGGGGAAGATAAGTTGAGCAAATTAAAACAAATTTATGCGATTCCTTATGTTGCTTGGTTGCTTTTATTTGTCATTGCCCCAGTATTGTTAATTATTTATCAGTCCTTTTTTGATATTAGTGGACATTTCACATTAGCGAATTATGCGACTTACTTTACATCAGGCAAGTATTTAATGATGACGCTGAATTCGATTTGGTATGCCTTTTTAATTACCTTAACCACTCTTTTGATTAGTTATCCAACAGCGTATTTTTTAACGAAATTACGGCACAAAGATTTGTTGCTACTTTTGATTATTTTACCAACATGGATTAATTTACTGCTCAAAGCCTATGCATTTATTGGTATTTTTGGAATTCATGGCAGTATTAACCAATTTCTTTCGTTCTTTGGCATTGCTCCGGTTCAAATCATGTTTACTGATTTTAGTTTTATGACGGTCGCAACGTACATCGAATTGCCGTTTATGATTTTGCCGATTTTTAATGCGTTAGAAGAAATCAATCCTTCGCTGTTAAATGCGAGTCGGGATTTAGGCGCCAATAATTTCGAAACATTTAGACGCGTGATTTTCCCTCTATCCTTAAATGGGGTGAAAAGTGGGATTCAAGCGGTCTTTATTCCATCGTTGTCACTTTTTATGTTGACACGTTTGATTGGTGGAAACCGAGTGATTACGCTAGGGACAGCCATTGAAGAGCATTTCTTAGTGACGCAAAACTGGGGAATGGGTTCAACAATTGGAGTGGTCTTGATTGTAGCGATGTTCATTGTTATGATGTTAACCGCAGAAAAACGTAAAGGAGGGGCTAAAAAATGAAGAAAAACCTCTTTTCGAAAATTTATTTAACGTTAGTGTTTATCATTTTGTATGCGCCCATTTTTTACTTGATTTTTTATTCTTTTAATAAAGGCGGTACCATGAATAAGTTCACGGGCTTTACCTGGGAACACTATCAAACATTGTGGTCAGATACGCGTTTGATTATCATTGTGTTAAACACATTTTTACTAGCCTTTTTATCTGCCTTGATTGCGACCATGATTGGAACTTTTGGTGCAATGGCGATTTATTATACGAAGAGACGTCAAAGCCGCACGACATTACTGAGTTTAAATAATATCTTGTTAGTTTCTCCTGACGTTATTATTGGTGCAAGTTTCTTAATTTTCTTTACGATGATTGGCAATTTGTTCAGTAACTTTAGTCTTGGCTTTATCAGTGTCTTACTTTCACACGTAGCTTTCAGTATTCCAATCGTGGTGTTAATGGTTTTGCCAAAGCTACAAGAAATGAATGATAGTATGATTCGGGCAGCCCTTGATTTGGGTGCGAATTATCGTCAAGTCTTAATGCGTATTATTCTGCCATTTCTATCACCAGGGATTATTGCTGGTTATTTTATGGCCTTTACGTATTCCTTAGATGACTTTGCGGTTACTTTCTTTGTGACTGGTAATGGATTTTCAACATTGTCCGTAGAAATCTATTCACGGGCACGTCAAGGGATTAGCTTAGAAATTAATGCTTTAAGTACCTTAGTCTTTATCTTCTCGATGCTTTTAGTTGTCGGTTATTACTTCATTAGTAAAGATAATCGCTCACGTCGTAAAAAAGGTCGATCAATCCAAACGGGGGTGGCAAATATCCGATGAAAAAATTGCAATCTCTATTTATTGGTATTTTAGTCATTATTGGTGTGTTAGCTTTAGGTGTGCATCATTTACAAAAATCAAGTGGGATGTCAGGGGCCAAAGTCTTAAATGTTTATAACTGGGGCGATTATATTGACCCGGCTTTAATCAAAAAATTTGAAAAAGAATATGGCTATAAAGTCAATTATGAAACTTTTGACTCCAACGAAGCGATGTTTACCAAGATTCAACAAGGTGGTACGGCTTATGACATTACCATTCCTAGTGAATATATGATTCAAAAAATGAAAGAAGAAAATCTTTTAATCCCAATTGACCATAGTAAAATTAAGGGTTTAGACAATATTGATTCGCGTTTTTTGAATTTAAGTTTTGATAAGAATAATAAATACTCCATCCCATACTTTTGGGGAACATTAGGAATTGTCTATAATGACAAATTCGTTGATGGCAAAGATATCCAGTCTTGGGATGACTTATGGCGACCAGAGCTAAGAAATAATGTGATGTTGATTGATGGGGCACGTGAAGTCATTGGTTTAGGGTTAAATAGTCTAGGCTATTCCTTAAATAGTAAAAATGATTCGCAACTACAAGAAGCGGTCAATAAATTACGTAAAATCACGCCTAACGTCAAAGCAATTGTTGCCGATGAAATTAAAATGTATATGGCCAACGAAGAAAGTGCTGTAGCGGTCACATTCTCAGGAGAAGCAGCTGATATGATGTATGAAAATGAGCATCTGCATTATGTGATTCCAAAAGAAGGCTCGAATCTCTGGTTTGATAATATGGTCATTCCGAAAACGGCGAAAAATATCCAAGGAGCTTATGACTTTATGAATTTCATGCTCGAACCAAAAAATGCAGCGCAAAATGCTGAATATATCGGTTATTCGACACCAAATAAAAAGGCCATGAAGCTTTTACCTAAAGAAATAACTAGCGATAAGCAATTCTATCCTTCCGATGAATTAATGAAGCATTTGGAAGTCTATGATAATTTAGGTTCTAAATATCTAGGAATCTATAATGACTTATTCCTAGAATTGAAGATGTATCGTAATTAATAAAAATACATGAGAAGTTGTCGTTGTAACAATTTTCTCATGTATTTTTTGTTTATTTATTAATTATTGCATTATCATCAAAATCAAGATACAATAATATTGTAAGCGGTTAATGCTTTTGCTTAAATTTAGCATGGAATTTGCGACTAGAGATATCGGAAGTACACTTAGAAAGGAAAATAGATAACGGAAAAAATGAAGTGATTTTCGAAATGATATTAGCTTTCCATCCAATATTTACAACTTAGTACTTCAAGTTATCCATAACGGGGTGATTTCCTTGAAATATAATTTTAGATATATTTTTTTTGAAATATTATTTAACACTTCTAATAGCTTGATTTTTCTTGTAACCGTTCTATTCGTTACGTTTCTTTTATTTATCAATAGTCCGAATCTTCTTGATTTATTATTTTGCTTAATTTTATTACTATTTTTTGCGATAATAAAAATATTTATTTGGTGGTTTAAAAAAGATCAACATAGAGTAGAAAGGTATTACGCTTTAAGGGATGAATGGACTCAATCATTAATAAAGGATTTAGCTGGATATTCCATAGTGCTTAGTATTTATGTTGTTGCTTATGTTTTTAAAGAATACTATCTCAAGGAAAATAGCTTCCTTTATTCTCCATGTATCGTTATTCCTGTTTATGTATCATGTTACTTGATTGTTAAATTTTTGATTGTCGTCTTTCGGAATTTTTTTAAATAATGGATTAATTGTACCGTAGATTTATCTTGAAGGGAAAATAAAAATACATGAGAAGTTGTCGTTGTAACAATTTTCTCATGTATTTTTTGTTTATTTTTGTCTTTGTCGTTTCATCCAGGCACTACATTCTTCAAACCATTGTGCAACTTCAGGGAGTATATATTCTGTATCAAATGACTTCGCGCTTGATTCATTTGCCAGTGCTAAGCCGTGTTTGCCATTTTCAAAAATATGTGCTTCAAAAGGAATGTGTTGTTGGTAGAGTGCTTCACAATATTTTAGTGTATTGACTACAGGTACGGATCCATCGGCAAAAGTGTGCCAAATATAAGTTGGTGCCGTCTTTGGATTAATCTGGGCAATCGTATCATATCGCAGACAATCTTCTTTAGTGATACCTAAACGATCCACTGTTTTTGGCCATCCCAAATCAAAACTAGTGACTGGGTAGCAAAGAATCGTGCCTTTTGGTTGATAAGAAGCTTCTTGATGGAATTGATGCCACTGACTACTATAAGAGGCAGCTAAATGGCCACCAGCAGAACAACCTAATAAGAAGATTTCGTCTACATTGGCTTGCCATTTTTTAGCCTTTTGATGAATCAACTCAAAAGTGAGGGCGACTTGTTCTAGGCAATCCTCTAAAAATGTGCCTTTAGCAAACGTATCACGTGTCGTATAGTTTAAAACTAATGCGTGATAGCCTTGGTTCATAAAGGCTAAGGCAAGTGGCTCTGATTCACGATTAGAAACAAAATGATAGCCCCCACCAGGACAGATGACCACAATTGGTAAAGGCTGTGGGTTTTCTTGGACGATTTCTCTTAAGTAAACATCCACACTTGCATGGCGCTGATTTTTGCTTGTTAAATCATAGTGTAGTAATTGCATTTGCTTCATCCTCTCGTAATGATAGATTTATTGTCTACCTTTTTCAGCCAAAAGTAAAGTGCAAAAGATTGAACGTTCAACCTTTTGCACGAGTTGAGAGGATATTTTTTTCAAGTGTTAAGAGTCTTTTCTTTAGCGGGATTCCCCAACCAAATCCGGTTAATTGCCCATTTGATCCAATGACACGATGACAAGGGACGATAATTAAAATTGGATTTTTTCCAATCGCATTGGCAACAGCTCTAACTGCACTTGGTCGTTTCATTTTTTGAGCGACGTCTTTGTAAGTAACAACCTGACCATAATCAATCGTCAATAGCGTTTTCCAGACTTGCTTTTGAAACGGTGTGCCTCTCAGGTCAAGAGAAAAGGAGACAGCTGGTAACTGACCGTTAAAGTATTGTTGGTAATATTGGACAAATGGCATAGTGACTTGTGTATCTTCTAACCACTGATAAGTTGCGCGTTCTTTTTCACAATCACTACTAGGTGCTGCAAAGACTAGACCTTTGTCAGATACCCCCAGTGAAATCTGCATATCGGATACTTCAAAGGTATGGGTATAAAGCGTTTCTTTCATCTATTCATTTTCCATTTCTTCTAATGCTAAAGTGGCTGTTTCCCATTGTTCTAAAATGCGATCTTGTTGGCTTCTCGCTTGTTCTAACTCATGATTTAAGTCTAATAATGCTTGGTGGTCCGCAAGATTTTCCGGTAAGGTCATCGCTGTTTCTAATTGAGCAATTTGCGCTTCGATTTGTTCCATTTCTTTTTCTAATTGTTCGATTTGACGAGTAAGACTCCGCAGTGCTTTTTGCTGCTCTTTACTTTGCATAAATGATTGTTTGCCAGAAGAGATTTCCGGTACTTTTTCTTCTGTTTGTGCTTGGAGTGCTTTAAGTTCTTCTTCTTCGCGTTTTTTCTCCAAATAATAATCATAGTCGCCTAAATAAAGTTTGCTGCCATGTTCTGAAAGTTCAATGACTTTAGTAGCAATCCGATTAATAAAATAGCGGTCATGAGAGACAAAAAGAAGTGTCCCAGGATAATCAATCAACGCATTTTCCAAAACTTCTTTATTATCAATATCTAAATGGTTGGTTGGTTCGTCAAGTATTAAAAAGTTATCTTGATTCATGGAAAGTTTGGCCAAGGCAACGCGCGCTTTTTCGCCACCACTTAATAGTGAAATTGGTTTTTCCACATCTTCGCCTGAGAAAAGAAAACTACCCAAAATGGTGCGAATTTCTCCTTCAGGGGTAGTCGTGTGTTCATCCCAAAGTTCATGTAAAATCGTCTTATTAGAATGTAAATCGGCTTGTCCTTGATCGTAATAACCAATCGAAACATTGCTTCCCAAGTGGATATCACCTTTAATCAGCGGGATTTGACCAATAATCGATTTTAAAAGGGTGGACTTGCCAATCCCGTTAGGACCTACTAGGGCAATCGCTTCTTGCTTACGAATATCGAGTTCAATCGGTTCGCTCAAAATGATATTTTCATACCCAATAGCACCATCTGTTAGCTGCAAGACGACATTTCCAGATTCTTTTTGGATGTTAAAGAGGAAGTGTGCTGACTTTTCATCCCCTTGAGGTTTATCTAGTCGTTCCATTTTTTCTAACTGCTTGCGTCGACTTTGGGCACGTTTCGTAGTGGATGCCCGCACGAGATTACGCGCCACGAAATCTTCTAATTTTTGAATTTCTTCTTGTTGTTTTTCATAAGCTTTCCATTCGCTTGCAAGTTGTTGGGCTTTTAAATCAAGGTATTGACTATAATTCCCTTTATAATAGCGCATTTTCCGACGACTTAATTCATAAACTTCGGTAGCGACTTTATCAAGAAAATAGCGGTCATGAGAGACAATGAGTAACGCGCCTTGATAGCCTTGGAGATAGCCTTCTAACCAAGAAAGTGTTTCGATATCTAAATGGTTGGTTGGTTCGTCTAAAATCAGTAGGTCAGGTTTTTGTAAAAGCAGTTTTGCTAAGGCTAGTCGTGTTTTTTGACCACCCGATAAAGTATCAATCGCTTGTTCATAAAACTCTGGACCAAATTGGAATCCATGAAGGACGGTACGAATTTCATTTTCATAGCCGTAACCATTTTTTTCTTTAAATTGATGTTGTAATTCATCGTATTCTTTTAATAAGCGTTCATACTCAGCAGAAGTAAAGTCGCTTTCACCCATTTGAATTTCTAACTGGCGCATCCGACTTTCCATTTGCCGGACTTGTGAAAAAGCTAAAAGCATTTCCTCCCAAACGGTATTTTCACTTTCCAATCCGGTATTTTGTGCAAGATAGCCGAGTTGAATATTTTTATTGCGGACAATTTGCCCTTGATCAGGTTGTTCAATTCCTGCGATAATTTTGATTAAAGTTGATTTGCCAGCACCATTGCGGCCAACTAAGGCAATACGTGATTGGCTGTCAATTTCCATTTGGATATTTTCAAAGAGAACTTCAGCACCAAAAAGGCGGGCCACTTGATTGACTTGTAAGATAATCATAATTATTTTCATCCTTTAAAATTTACTGCATTCTCAGTCTATCATAGAAATTCAATCTAAAAAAGCAAAAGAATGACTTGGAAAAATTTTGCTTCTTTCTCATGGATTTTGTGGATGTCTGTAATCGCTTTTAAAATGATGAATGAATTTGAAAAATAGTTGCTAATTTGTGAGCAGATAAATTGCTTTTTTTGTGTGAAGTCTGTTAAGATAACCATGGAAATAGTGAATAGTTCACAAATTGGAGGGGAAAAACGTGAAAGAAAAACAAATTCCAAAAGCTACTGCCAAACGTTTACCGATTTACTATAGATACTTAAAAATGCTCCATCAAGCAGGTAAAAAGAAAGTATCTTCTACTGAATTAAGTGAAGCGGTGCAAGTTGATAGCGCAACAATTCGTCGTGATTTCTCTTATTTTGGGGAATTAGGGAAACGCGGCTATGGTTACGATGTTGAAGAAGTGATGCTGTTCTTTGCTGTGACTTTAAATGAAGACAAGATGACGAATGTTGCCTTGATTGGGGTCGGAAATCTAGGAAGTGCTTTGTTGAAGTACAAGTTCCATCATAGTAATTCCATTCGTATCAGTGCAGCTTTTGATGTGGATGAAAATCTAGTAGGACGGATTATTGATGGAATTCCTGTTTATCCAATGAGCGACATGAAGGAACAAATTAAGATTCAAGCAATTGACATTGCCATCTTAACTGTACCTGCTGACAAATCACAAGATGTCGTTAATGAATTGGTTGAATCAGGAGTGAAGGGCATTCTTAATTTTACGCCAGTTCGTTTGAATGCACCACAAGATGTGATTATCCAAAACGTAGACTTAACGAATGAGTTACAGACTTTGATTTACTTTTTAAATTCTGATAATCCACCAATGGATATTTTTGTACATAATTAAATTTATCCTTGGATATCAATAAATGAGTGGAGAGGCTAGTAAAATAGTGCTCTTCACTTTTTTTTATTGACAATGATTTAAAGAGATGTTAATATAATTTACAAATCGAAAACATTACGATTTAAAAGAGTAGAGGTGTATTATGGCAAAAAAAGCAAAGATCGAAAAAGCAAAAAAACAAGCAGTGTTAATTGAACAATATGCTGATTTGAGAAGACGTCTCAAACAGGAAAAAAATTACGCAGCCTTAGCAAAATTACCTAAAGATGCTAATCCAAATCGTTTAAAATTAAGAGACCAGCTTGATGGTCGTCCTCGTGGGTATATGCGTAAATTTGGAATGTCTCGCATTAAATTTAGGGAATTGGCTCATCAAGGGTTACTTCCTGGGGTGAGAAAAGCAAGTTGGTAATAACAGGAAATCAATGAATAGGGAATTGTAGTGTGATAAATTTTATGATTCATAGGTTTTCAAGTTGAGAATTAGACGATAATTTCGAAAAAATATCTACTGGGAGGGAAAGAACTATGCGAAAAAATATTATTTTAGAATGTACGATAACAAAGGAAAGAATTTATTTAACCACAAAAAATACACGTAATACGCCTGAAAGGTTAGAATTAAAGAAATATTCACCCAAATTACGTAAAAAAGTAGTTTTTAAAGAAGTAAAATAAATAATCCAAATAAGTGAAGATATATACGGAAAGAGGGAAGAAATATTGGAAAAGAATGATTTGTCTAGTGCTTACAGACGATTGAAAAGTCCAAATATCAAAACAAGAAAACGAGCATTAAAGATAATAAAATTGCATAAAAAAAATAAATTAAAAAATTCTATATAGTAAAAGTTTAATTAGGTTTATTTATGATACCATTGTTCATAAATAAGCCTATTTTTAAATTCTATGAAAGGAGAGACTACTTAAATTTATTATTGGTAAACCTATTTTCAAGTAGTTTGTAATTAGATGTACCACTTAATGAGAATGAAGTTAGGCGATCTTATTTTGATTGTATTATTTCTTTTTGCTTCATTTTTACCATTAGTTTTTTTTCATGTTCAACAATCAAATGAAAATAATGTAGTAACCACAAAATATGCTATTGTAAAAATTAAAGGAAAAGAAGTAGAAAGATTTGATTTAACAAAAAAACAACATATTTTAAAAACATATTATCCTAATAAAAAGCAATATAATATTATTGAAATTTATCATGGACGAATACGTGTGAAAGAAGATAATAGCCCTGACCAAATTGCTGTAAGAACGGGTTGGATTGATACAGTTGGTCAAACAAGTATCTGTCTACCACATCAATTAATCATTACTATCGAACAAGAGGGTATAGATAATTATCATATTTATTGAGTATGCTTTTTTCTTAAGATTAAGCTTGAATGGTTGTACTTTCTTTCGTTTCGTTATACTCTAATTAGTTGAAAGATAAGTCGTTAGGAGGATATTTATGTTTAATCATTTACCCAATTCATTTTTGCAGATGAGTATGATTTTTTTATCTATCGTGATAGAAGCATTACCATTTGTCTTATTGGGCTGCATTATTTCTGGTGCGCTTCACGTATACCTAACTCCCGAGCGCGTGAAAAAATTTTTACCAAACAATAAATTTTTATCGATATTAGTTGGTTCTACCATGGGCATCTTTTTTCCATCTTGTGAGTGTGGGATTGTACCGATTGTGAATCAATTTGTACGTAAAAAAGTACCGACTTATACGGCATTTGCTTTTATGTTGACCGCACCCATTATTAATCCGATTGTCTTATTTTCAACCTTTATTGCTTTTGGAAATTCATGGAAATTTGCCTTGCTTAGAGCAGTGGGGAGTTTACTTGTAGCAGTAGTTGTGGGTAGTTGGTTGGCCTATTTTTATAAGCAACCTATTTTAAATGAAGAAGGTCTACGCGCGATGCAAGAAGTGTCAGTACATCAACAGGACCATCATGAAAAAACAAGTCGCATCCACGCCATTGGTCATGTGTTAGATCATAGTTTGGATGAATTCTTTGATACGGGACGCTACTTAATGATTGGTGCACTTTTATCAGCAAGCATGCAAACTTACTTACCGACGAAATGGATACTAACTTTGGGCTCTACGAAATTACTCGCTATTTTTGTGATGATACTTTTAGCTGTTATTTTATCGCTGTGTTCCGAAGCAGATGCATTTATCGGTTCAAGTTTATTAAGTTTATTTGGCCAAGCACCGGTGATTGCCTTTTTAGTCTTTGGGCCAATGGTGGATATCAAGAATTTGTTAATGATGAAACGCTACTTTAATACGCGCTTTATTGCCTCAATGGTTGGATTAGTTGCGCTTGTAGTCGTTATCTATGCATGGGTGGTGTAAGGATGATAAGATTTTTAATTTTGATTGGTTATGTTTGGTTGATGATGTTTTTACAAATAAGTGGCAAGCTTAATCAATATATTAACGTCCATTATCGCTATTTAGCCTTTTTATCTATGGGACTTGCTTTTTTATTAGCGCTTGTGCAACTTTTTAAATGGGTGAAAAATGAGAAGCATACCGCTCACTACGAAGACGATCATCATCATGGCATGCAAAAAGGCTATCAAAAAGTGATTGGTTATGCCTTATTAGTGATGCCGATTGTGGTTGGTTTAGCTTTTCCTAAAGTTAGTTTGGATACGACCATTGTTGAGGCAAAAGGCTTTCAGTTTCCGCTAAGTAAAGAATCTACGGGTGATCCGTACTTTCAAACGCAGTATTTACGTCCGGATACTAGCATTTATTTTAATACCTCGGATTATCAAAAACAAATGAATCGACTCTTAGATAAATATACTAAAGATCAAAAAATTGTTATTACTGATACGAATTACTTGGAATTGATGGAAATAATCTATAATTATCCAAGTGAGTTTATTGGTAAAAAAATTCAATTTAAAGGTTTTGTGTACCATTCAACAACTGCCAACCAGCAAGATCTTTTCTTATTTAGATTTGGTGTTATTCACTGTATTGCTGATTCTGGGGTGTTTGGCTTAAGAATTGATTTTGATCAACCAACCTCATATAAGAATAATGATTGGTTATTAGTGGAAGGTGAATTAGTTTCGGAATACTATGCCCCCTTTAAACGAGAATTACCAGTTGTAAAAGTATCCCAGGTGAAAAAAATTCAAGCACCGAAAAATGAGTATGTCTATCGTACTTTTTAAAAATTTTAAGAAAAAAGCTAAAATCATATCTAAAAATAAAAATATCAGTTATAATAGAACTTAGAAGTAGTATGATTCTATTTTAGAAAAAGAGGTGTTTACTATGGGCTTTACAGATGAAACAGTCCGTTTTAGTTTTGATGATAACCGTAAAAAAGAAGTGAGTGAAACTTTAGAAATTGTTTATCGCGCACTTGAAGAAAAAGGATATAACCCAATCAATCAAATCGTGGGTTACTTATTATCCGGCGACCCAGCTTATATTCCTCGTTATCGCGATGCTCGTAATCTCATTCGTCGTCATGAACGTGATGAAGTGTTAGAAGTGTTGATTCGCTATTACTTAACGAACCACGGGATTAATGTCCAATGAGAATTATGGGATTAGATGTCGGTTCGAAAACAGTGGGCGTAGCAATCAGTGATTTAATGGGCTGGACGGCTCAAGGTGTAGAGATTATTCGAATCGATGAGGAAAAAGAAGAGTTTGGTTTAGAACGTTTGGCTGAATTAGTTAAAGAATATGAAGTCGAAAAGTTTGTTGTGGGTTTACCAAAAAATATGAATAATACAATTGGACCCCGCGCCTTGGCTTCACAAGCTTATGGGAAAATGATTGCTGAAAAATTTCAGTTACCAGTTGATTATCAAGATGAACGTTTGACAACTGTGCAGGCAGAGCGTATGCTAATACAGGAAGCTAATACTTCGCGAGCAAAACGCAAGAAAGTGATTGATAAATTAGCAGCCGTAATGATTTTACAAAATTATTTAGATATTACAAGTAAATCATTATGAACATAAATAGAAAAGAGGAATGCAACATGACACATCATCATCATGACCATGATCACGATCATGAAGGACATGAACACATTACTTTGGTGGATGACCAAGGAAATGAAACTTTATACGAAATTCTTTTAACCATCGATGGACAAGAAGAATTTGGCCGTAATTACGTCTTGTTATATCCTGCTGGTGTGCCAGAGGATGAAGATGTTGAATTACAAGCCTATGCCTACTTAGAAAATGAAGATGGCACGGAAGGCGAATTACAACAAATCGAAACGGAAGCCGAATGGGATATGATTGAAGAAGTATTCAATACCTTTATGGCTGAAGAGGAAGAATAATCAATCAAAGTGTTGGTATTTCAAGGATGCCAACACTTTTTTTACGCTAAAAACAGGTTGGGAGGGGCAATTTGGGGGAAATGTAAGATAAACCCTTTTATTTTTAGCATTTTCAGGTATAGTATAAGTATTATGAAATTTTTTGCGGAGGATAAAAAGTGAAAACTAAGGGAATGATTTATGCAGCTAGTGCAGCGGCATTTTGGGCGATTTCAGGAATTTCCGGACAAATTTTATTACAACAATTTTCCTTTACTGCCAATTGGTTAGTCTCTGCACGCATGCTTGTCTCAGGTTTCGTCTTAATTTTAATCAGTCAAGGGAGTCATAAAGGAAAGCTATTTGCCATTTTTAAAAATCCTAAAGATGCCTTGGCTTTAATTTTATTTGGAATTTTTGGGATGTATGCTGTTCAAGCTGGTTTTTTCCAGACCATCGCTTTTAGCAATGCTTCTTTTGCGACGATTATCCAATTTACAGGTCCAGTATTTATTATATTTTATGAAGCATTTAGGCAAAGACGTTGGCCAAGTTTTCAAACAATATTTTTGTTATTATTGACATTTGTTGGTATATTATTACTAGCGACTCATGGACATTTACATCAATTAATTGTTCCAAAGATGGCTATTATAATGGGATTGATTGCAGCACTTGCCATTGCCATTTATAGCATCTTGCCAAGACAACTGATTAGTGATTATGGCAGTTTAAGTGTTGTTGGTTGGGGGATGTTAATCGGTGGGACTTTTGCTAATCTTATTCATCCATTTTGGCATCCAACAGGAACTTTTACGCTATTTTCAGTGAGTCAGTTTTTAATTGTCGCTTTAGTGGGAACGGCTTTATCCTTTTTTTGTTATTCTCAAAGTTTACGCTATATTTCACCGTCGCTTGCAGGAATATTAACTGCGGTAGAGCCACTCTTATCTTTAGTATTTTCCATTATCATCTTCCAAATGGCATTTGGTTGGATTGAGTGGGTAGGATTTTTAATGGTTTTTTGTTCGATTCTGCTCATTCAAAAGCAATTATAGAAAGGATTTTGGTATGAGTTTTAAACGTTTTTTTCAATTATTTATTATTTATTTAGTTGCAATTCTGATTTGTGAGGGTGTAAGTAATGCATTACATCTTGCTACAGGTGGGAGAATAGCTGTTTTTGCCATTTTAGGCTATATGATTTTAACCATTCCGTTGACCATACTTACAATTTTAAAAAATAAAAAAAGCTAGGCAGTTCAAATTTGACTGCCTAGTTTTTCTCTAGAGTATTTTTTTCAATTGCTCTTTTTTGGTCACGAATTTAAAGAGAATATGAAAGATGCCAAATGCGATGAGTCCAATACCAAAGTAGAAATTGCCTTGCCAAATAAATAGCGTGTTGATACAAGCAACAACAATTAAAAGGATAAAGAAATATAGCATTTGCGTCATAAACATTTTTCTTTGAACCTCCTTTTGGGGAGTTGGCATCTTTTGAACCATTTTTTTGGCACGCAACGTTAGGGTTAAGACCAATAGCCCCGTACTTAAAAAGATACATAGATAAATACTAATTAAAAAAGTGAAGGCGAGGTTAAGTATACTAATCAGCATTGAAAGTAAACACCAACTTACCATTTTCTTTTTCATAATTATCTACATATTCTTGGGCTTCTTTTTTGATTGCTTTAAAATCTATCCCTTGTTGTTTGGCAGCAAAGACACAACCACAATAACATTGACGAAACACATCATATTCTTTACACATTTCGATTGAGCGTTGATAGCCTTGGTTTTTCTTGAAATCACTTGGTAGATAATTGGTATTGTAAATTTTTTGAATATCCATGCCAATCTGGTTAATCAATTGGCTATTTTTCTTAGGAGAGATGGTTAAGGCACTTCCAAAATAATCATATCCTAACTCTTGGGCTTTTTGGGCAACTAAGTCAAGGCGTAGATTAAAGCACGCATCACAACGTTTACCGCCTTCTTTTTCGTTATGTAAATTTTGTTTCACCATCATTTGAATAAAATCATTTGGCTTATATTCATCGACAATCAGTTGCACATTGTTCCCTGTATTTGCATTGAAATCTTCAATAAATTTCTTTTGCACAATCATCCGACGCAAGTATTCACTTTCAGGATGAATGTTAGAATTAGAGAAGAAGACAGTCACATCAGCATATTGGCATAAAAACTCTAACGTATAAGTCGAACAAGGGGCACAGCAAGAGTGTAGCAAAATTTTTGGACGCTCTTCATTTTTCTCCCATTCAATAATCATTTTTCGTAACACACGATCATAATTGATTTTTTGATTTTTCATTTTTTCAACAATCATATCTGCATTTAACATCAAAAAATTCCTCCTTGAACTCTTATTATACTAAAAAAGATAGATAGAAAAAAGAACCCCATTCAATTTCTTTATCTTTAAATCGTGATGAGAGTTAGTTAAAAAAATATTCATAAAAATAAATATTTGTAGTTGACACATTGAAAGACTACTTGTATACTTACCTCATATTCATAGTTTTGACATTGAAGAGAAGAGTAGCTTATGTGAAATTAGTTAAAGAGAATCCGGTTGGTGAGAAAGGATGCTAATTGATTAAGTGAAGATGAGCTCGGAGTTTCTAAATTGTTCACGCAGTTTAGACGGGAATGACCGTTATATCATCGGGTTTCAAATGGAACTTATGGAGGCATTGTCTGTAAGGATAATGCGAATTAGGGTGGTAACACGATTTTTCAGTCGTCCCTTTGCTGATAGTGGCAAAGGACGGCTTTTTTGTTTACAATAGTTATTTGAAAGTTATCATTCATAGAAGTATCAGAAAGGGAAAGAAAATGATTGAATTAAAAAATGTGAGCAAAACGTTTCAAGTACAGTCAAGAGAAGTAACAGCAGTTAAAGATGTTTCCTTAAAAGTTGAAAAAGGCGAAATATTTGGTATTGTTGGAGCTTCTGGGGCTGGGAAATCGACTCTTGTACGTTGTATGAATTTATTGGAAGTCCCTACCTCGGGGGAAGTGCTTTTTGACGGTGTAGATTTAGTCAAGCTTAGTCAAAAAGAATTATTACAAAAGCGCCAATCGATTTCGATGATTTTCCAAGGATTTAACTTATTTAGTCAACGTAGTGTGTTAAAAAATATCTGTTATCCTTTAGAAATTGCAGGTGTAAAAAAAGAAGCAGCTACCAAAAAGGCTCAAGAGTTATTGGAATTGGTTGGTTTAGGTGATAAAGCTAATGCCTATCCTTCACAATTATCAGGTGGGCAAAAACAACGAGTGGCCATTGCCCGCGCTTTAGCAACTGATCCAAAAGTATTGCTATGTGATGAAGCAACCAGTGCACTAGATCCTGGAACGACTTTGCAAATCTTAAATCTTTTGCAAGAAGTTCGTGAAAAACTTGGTGTGACTGTTATCATTATTACCCATGAAATGGAAGTCGTACAAAGAATCTGTGATAAAGTTGCCGTAATGAATCAAGGACAAGTGGTTGAAACAGGGACAACGGAACAAATCTTCTTAAATCCGAAATCGCCAATCACTAGAAAAATGTTACTAACAGAGCAAAATACGGAATTTATTCCAAGCAATGGACCAATCATTCGTATCAGTTTTGATGGGCAAGCGGCATCTTTACCATTACTTTCTAAATTAATTTTAGAATCACAAGCGCCAATCAATATTTTAAAAGCTGATACAGAAGAAATTAAAGGAAAAGCTTTCGGTCAGATGATTGTACAATTACCAGAAAAAGAAGCTTTAGTTGAAAAAATTAAAGAAATTTTGGTTCGAGAAGGCTTAGATTTTGAGGAAGGAAGTGCTTATCTTGGACGCAACAATGATTAATACTTTAACTACTGGAATTATCGAAACAATATATATGGTTTTTGTTTCAATGATTGTCACTTATGTATTTGGCTTACCATTAGGCGTTATATTATTTGTGACGGATAAAGGTTCGCTCTATCCGAATCGTATCGTCAATTTAATATTAGGATTTTTAGTCAATGTCTTTCGCTCGATTCCATTTTTGATTTTATTGGTTTTATTATTACCATTTACTCGTTTTGTTGTAGGAACAACACTAGGTTCTACTGCGACAATTGTGCCATTAGTGGTCTCAGCGATTCCATTTGTTGCTCGTATGGTGGAATCTTCCTTAAAAGAAGTGGATGCTGGTGTGATTGAAGCGGCATTGTCTATGGGATCTAACTGGTGGCAATTAATCACTAAAGTCTTACTTCCTGAAGCAAAACCATCTTTAGCAGTAGGAGCCGTGATTACTTCGGTTACAGTTTTAGGTTATTCAGCGATGGCCGGCTTTGTTGGTGGCGGTGGTCTAGGGACAATTGCCATTAACTATGGTTACTATCGCTATGATAATAATGTAATGATTATTACCGTTGCAGTAATTGTCATTATTGTCCAACTCATTCAAGTGTTGGGAATGAAATTAGCAACAAAAATAGATAAAAGATAGGAGAAATGAAAAATGAAGAAAAGTTTTAAAAAGATTACACAAATTTTAACAGTTGGTTTAGCAGTGGTTGCTTTAGCTGCTTGTGGTGCTGGCAAAGGAAATGAAAAAGAGGCTAGCAAATCTGCAGATAACAAAACTTTAATCGTCGGAGCAAGTCCAACCCCACATGCTGAAATTTTAGAGTATGCCAAGGATGCGATGAAAAAACAAGGCTATGATTTACAAGTAAAAGTTTTTAACGATTATATTATGCCAAATACGTCTTTAGAAGATAAACAAATCGATGCGAACTATTTCCAAACAGTACCATACATGGATAACTTCAATAAAGAAAAGAAAACGCATATTGTAAGTGTTGGTAAGGTGCATTTCGAACCACTTGGCATTTATCCAGGTAAAACGAAAGCTATTAAAGATTTACAAAAAGGTGCAACTGTTGCGATTCCAAATGATCCATCGAATGAAGCACGTGCCTTATTATTATTAGAAGCAGCTGATTTAATTAAATTAAAAGATGGCGCAGGCATTAATGCAACGATTCAAGATATTGCTGAAAACCCATTGAATTTAAATATTAAAGAAGTTGAAGCTGCCCAAACTGCCCGTTCATTACAAGATACGGATATTGCTGTAGTTAACGGTAACTATGCTGTTGCTGCAAAATTAGATGTGAAAAAAGATGCTTTATTTGTAGAATCTGCTCAATCTGAATCTGCCCAAACTTACGCAAATGTGATTTCTGTACGTAAAGGTGATGAAAAGAATAAAGCAGTAAAAGCCTTAGTTAAAGTTTTACAAAGTGATGATGTGAAGAAATTTATTGATGATAAGTACAATGGCGCAGTTGTCCCAGTGAACTAATTGTTTTAAGTAATCAGAGTGTCGGTTTGGCACTCTGATTTTTTATGCTTTTTCATGCTAGCTATTTTACAATCGATGAAATTTGGTTATAATAGGTAGAGGTATTTTGTCTATAAAGAAAGTAGGCAAAATGAGAATTTTCTCTATTGATGAGAGTCGGTTAAAGGAGAAATGAAGATGTCCTCGCCTAAAACAAGATATAAAGCGAATATCGATGGTCAAACTTATACAATTATTGGACACGAAAGTAAAGAACATATGGATTTAGTTGTCCGTTTAGTCAATGAACAACTGAATGAAATCAAAAGTTTGTCCCCTCAAATTGATAATGAACAAGCTGCGATTTTAGCTAGTGTTAATGCGATTTCAGATCAACTAAAAAAACAAGCAAAGATTATGGAACTTGAGAAAGAAAATCAAGAATTACACCAAAAGACTATCAAACTTGTTGAACTTGAAAATCGTATCAAACGGATAGAGGCGATTGAAAAAGAAGCCAAAGAAGTACTTGAAAAAAATGGTCAGACTGAAGTAGAGATTCAGAATCATGTCCAAGCGCAGCAAATATTAAACGAAGAACGCAAACGGAGCATTCAAGAAAAGAGTAGCCAATCTCAGGAAGGATAAGCATGTTAAATATTTTCTTTTTCTTTTTATTAATATTTTCCTTTTATTCTGGGGGGCGTCGTGGATTTGCCTATCAGTTAGTTTATTCAGCAGGATTTATTCTCTCTTTTATGATTGCTAGTTCCATGTATCAGGGATTAGCAAAAAAGTTAGAGCTTTATATTCCGTATATGTCTGTTACGGTGGATAGTAGGTTAGCTTTCTATTCTCAGGAGGCAGCACTAGATTTAGATAAAGCCTATTATGCGGCTGTTTCATTTTTTATCATTTTGTTTATTGGATGGTTGCTTACAAAATTTATTGGTATCTTTTTTGTACAATTACGTTTTGTCCGCTTGTTGAATGATTTAGACTGGTTACCCGCGGGAATATTAAATTTAGGTATCAGCTATACATTCATTTGCTTATTTTTCTATATTTTGAGCATGATTCCATTAGCGACAATCCAAAATCTATTTTTCAAACCTGATTTTGCAAGTTTCGTTGTGAAGCATTCACCGATTCTTTCAAATATGTTTGAGCAGATGTTCTTGAAATAAGTTTGATGAGGAAGGCGATTATATAGTCCTTCCTTGTTTCGTTTACCATCAATTGTGAGAGGAAGGTTAGATTGAATAAAAGAATTTTAGAAGTATTAGAATATCAGCAAGTCAAAATGCAAATTGCCCAGTATCTAACCACAGATCAAGGGCTGGAAATATTAGATAAATTACATCCCATTGCCAAAAAAGAAAAACTGGATTATTGGTTAGCCGAAACCTTTGAAGCGATGGAAATTCTAAGACTTAAAGGAGGCATCCCAATTCCTCGTTTAGAAAGCATTACTCCTCATATGAAACGAATTGAGATTGGTGCCAACTTAAATGGTCAAGAACTTGCGCAAGTCACAAAAGTATTAACAACTACTCAAGAATTAGTGACCTTTTTTGAAGAATTAAAAGAAGCAGATTTGCCTTTAGATCGTATGTATCATTGGGCGGAACAACTCACTTACTTACCAGCTTTGACGAAGGAGTTGAAGCTAGCGATTGACGAAGACGGGCGTGTGAATGATGAAGCTTCTGAAGTATTGCGTAATTTACGTCGTCAAATTAGACAAAGTGAGCAAACGATTCGCGAAACACTAGATGGCTTAATTCGTGGGAAAAATGCTCGCTATTTAAGTGATACGTTGGTAACGATGCGTAATGACCGCTATGTAATTCCGGTTAAACAAGAATATCGGGGGATTTTCGGTGGGGTCGTTCATGATCAAAGTGCTTCAGGACAAACTTTATTTATCGAACCAAAACAAGTGCTGGAGTTAAATAATCGCCTGCGTCAACAGCAAATCGCTAAACGAGCGGAAATAGAACGTATTTTAGCAGAATTATCGGCAAAATTGGTGCCAAATCGTAAAGAAATTGCGCATAATGCGACGGTGTTGGCTTTTTATGATTTTATGAATGCCAAAGCGCGCCATGCCAAAGAATTAAAGGCTTGTGTCCCGGTCATTCACCCTCAGAATGAAATTAGTTTAAAAAAAGCCCGTCATCCATTAATTGATGCTAAGAAAGTCGTGGCCAATGATATCTTTATCGGTAAGGATTTCCAAACAATTGTCATTACCGGACCGAATACTGGGGGTAAAACCATTACCTTAAAAACACTGGGCTTATTGCAACTAATGGCGCAATCTGGTTTAGCGATACCGGTGGATGAGGAGAGTCAAGTCGGTTTATTTGATGAAGTTTTTGCTGATATCGGGGATGAACAAAGTATTGAGCAGAACTTATCCACTTTTTCTTCGCACATGACGAACATTGTCAGTATTTTAAACAAAGCGAATGATAAGAGTTTGATTTTACTAGACGAACTTGGCGCAGGTACCGACCCACAAGAAGGAGCAGCACTAGCCATTTCAATTTTAGATGAGTTGCAAAAACGAAATAGTTTCGTCGTTGCCACTACCCATTATCCTGAGTTAAAAGCTTATGGCTATAATCGTAAACGAACCATTAATGCTTCAATGGAATTTGATGTTGATACCTTAAGTCCAACGTATCGTTTGTTAATTGGAGTTCCTGGACGTAGTAATGCCTTTGAAATTTCGCGACGTCTTGGTTTAGCAAGTCCGATCATTGAGCAAGCGAAACAGATTTTAGATGGCGAAACTCAAGATTTAAATGAAATGATTGCAGACTTAGAAAATCGTCGGAAAATGACTGAAACGGAATATCTTGAATTGCGTCATCATGTTACTGAAGCTGAACAATTGCATCATGATTTAAAAGTTGCCTATGAAGCCTTTTTTGAAGAACGCGAAGTTGAACTTGCTAAGGCCCGTAAACAAGCCAATGAACTGGTTGAAAAGGCACAAGAAGAAGCCGATACAATTATCGCTGACATTCGTAAAATGCAATTGCTTCAAGGACAAGGCAATGTAAAAGAACACCAATTAATCGAAGCTAAAACGAAATTAGCTGATTTACATCAAGAAGATCATTTGAAGAAAAATAAAGTTTTACAAAAAGCGAAAAAACAAAAAGCACTTAAACCTGGTGACGAAGTAATAGTGGCACAATATGGTCAACGAGGAACATTGCTTCAAAAAGTGGATAATCAGCATTGGCAAGTCCAAATGGGAATTTTGAAAATGACGATAGCTGAAGATGAATTGCAAGCAACGGACCCTGTGAAAGAAGAACCAAAACGCGTGATTCATACCGTACGTTCCAGTCAAACGAGTCATGTCGATCCACAGCTAGACTTAAGAGGAAAACGTTATGAAGAAGCCTTAAATGAGGTCGACCAATATATTGATGCAGCGATTTTGGCCGGTTATCCGCAAGTACGTATTGTTCATGGTAAAGGAACAGGTGCATTAAGACAAGGAATTACCAAATATCTACAAAATCATCGCAGTGTGGCTTCCTTTGAATTTGCTCCAGCCAATCAAGGAGGAAATGGTGCGACGATTGTGAAGTTTAAATAGGCTATAAGCATGCTTTTTGGTAAAATTGCTAAGACATGTTATAATTCAATTAAGAACAGAGGAGGTGTAAAAAATGGCAAAAGAAATTACTGATGCTACTTTTTCACAAGAAATCAGCGAAGGTTTAGTCTTAGTTGACTTTTGGGCTCCTTGGTGTGGACCATGTCGTATGCAAGCGCCAATTTTGGACCAATTGTCACAAAAATATGATGAAACTGAGCTAAAAATTACAAAATTAAATGTCGATGATAACCCTCAAACAGCTGCTAGCTTTGGTGTAATGAGTATCCCGACACTATTATTCTTCAAAGATGGTGAACTAGTTGAAAAGCGTGTAGGTGTGCAGCCTAAACCAGCTTTAGAGGAAATCGTTGAAAAATTATCTTAATAGATGGGGGTCGACTACTTGATAGCCGGCCTTTTTTTGGTGAAGACATGAAAGAACATATCAAGCAAAAATTAGCATTATTACCTGACCAACCTGGTTGCTATCTCATGAAAGATGCACAAGGTCAAATAATCTATGTAGGAAAGGCTAAAATATTAAAGAATCGCGTTCGGAGCTACTTTACTGGTAGTCATAATACTAAAACCGAATTATTAGTTTCAGAAATTGCCGATTTTGAATATATTGTGACTGAATCGAATGTTGAGGCTTTACTACTAGAAATTAATCTTATCAAGAAGAACCAACCAAAATACAATATCTTATTAAAGGATGATAAAACCTATCCTTTTATTAAAATAACTAATGAAAAATATCCACGACTATTAATTACGCGTAAAGTATTAAAAGACAAGGCTTATTATTTTGGTCCTTATCCAAATGTTGGGGCTGCCAATGAGACGAAAAAGTTATTGGATCGACTTTTTCCGTTGCGTAAGTGTCAGGTTTTACCTAAAGAGGTCTGCCTATACTATCATATGCATCAATGTTTAGCACCTTGTGTATTTCAAATCGATCCTGAAGTGTATGAAAAAATGGTGCAAGCAATTCGACGCTTTCTAGGGGGAGACTATCAAGAAATCCGCCAAGAAATCGTGGAAAAAATGACGCAAGCAGCCGAAGATTTGCAGTTTGAAAAAGCCGCTGAATATCGTGATCAAGTGAAGGCAATTGATACGATTATGACACGCCAAAAGATGACGCAAACCGACTTTGTGAATCGTGATGTGTTTGGTTATTATGTCGAACGTGGTTGGCTTTGTGTACAAGTCTTTTTTGTGCGTCAAGGTAAATTAATTCAACGAGATGTCACAAGCTTTCCCATCTATGACGAACCGGAAGAGAGCTTTTTAACCTTTATTGGACAGTTTTATCAAAAGGCTGAACATATTATCCCAAATGAAATACTTATCCCCGAAGAAATTGATTATGAAAGTGTTGCCTCCTTGGTTGATTGTAAAGTAACTCAACCAAAACGTGGAGATAAAAGGAAATTAGTTTTTTTAGCGAATAAAAATGCTCAAGTTGCTCTGCAGGAAAAATTTGCTTTAATTGATAAAAAGCAAGAAAAAACTATTGGCGCTGTACAAGTATTAGGGGAGAAAATGGGAATTGTTGCACCAACGCGAATTGAAGCTTTCGATAACTCCAATATTTCTGGGACAAATCCAGTTTCGGCGATGGTTGTCTTTATTGATGGGAAGCCTGCTAAAAAGGAATACCGAAAATACAAAATAAAAACCGTTACTGGTCCTGATGATTATGCCTCAATGCGTGAGGTTATTTATCGGAGGTATTCTAGGGTGTTAAAAGAAGGACTGCCTTTACCTGATTTGATTATTATTGATGGTGGTAAAGGGCAAGTGGATGCGGCCAAAGATGTACTAGAAAATCAGCTCGGTTTGGATTTGCCGATAGCCGGATTAGCGAAAAATGATAATCATAAAACTAGTGAAATGTTATTCGGTCCTGAACTTGAAGTAGTCCCATTAGAGCATAATTCACAAGCGTTCTTTTTATTGCAGCGGATACAAGATGAAGTCCACCGATTTGCGATTACCTTCCATCGTCAATTGCGCAGTAAAAATAGTTTTGCTTCACAATTAGATGCGATTGAAGGACTAGGACCTAAACGTAAGCAACAGTTATTAAAGACTTTTAAATCTTTGAAAAATTTAAAAGAGGCGAGTTTAGCCGACATTCAAGCAGCAGGCATGCCTCAAAATGTAGCAGAAAATATTATCGCCTTTTTCAAAAAAAGTGAGTCGCAATAAACGGCTCACTTTTTGTCTATATGATATGGTTTATCCACGAATGACTTCGATTTTGTAGCCATCTGGATCGATGATGAAGTAGTATGAAGGCTTAGTTCCTGGTAATCCTTTTAGTGGTGTAACTTCAAAACCTTTTTCTTCATGTGTTTTATGTAATCCTTCTAAATCATCAGAACTAATCGCGATATGACCATAACCATCACCTAAGTTATAAGCACCATGATCATAATTATAGGTTAATTCCAATTCATAGTCATCACCTGGTAAGGTTAAATAGACAAGGGTGAATTTATGTTCAGGGAAATCACGACGTCGACTTTCCTCAAATCCAAATGCTTCTTGGTAAAATTTAACTGAAGCTTCTAAATCTTTGACGCGCACGCAAGTATGTGCCATTTTCATAAAGAATCATCCTTTCAAGTTTAATTAAGATTTTGTTGTTTTTCGCAAAACCTTCATGTATATCATAGCATATAAAAAACAGATATGACAACAATAATGATTTACAAATATTGTTATGTAACTTGCACATATGCGCGATATCAAGTACAATCAAAGCAATTATAATGAGATTAGAAATTAAGGAGAATGAATAAAATGAAAGAAGCGGTTTTTGGGGTAAAATTAGCAAATAAAAAGTATCAAGACCGATTTGGGGCATATGGGATTGTGGTCAATGAAAATCAAGAGATGGTCATCATTCAAGCGCCAAATGGGGCCTATTTCTTACCAGGTGGTGGGATTGAAAAAGGTGAAAATCATCAAGAAGCTATCAAAAGAGAAATGATTGAAGAGTTAAGCTTTGAAGTAAAAGTCGGAGAATATCTTGGGGAGGCAACGGAATATTTTTACTCCAGTCATCGCGATATTTATTTCAGACATCCGGCATACTTTTATGTGATTGATGCTTATCGTTCCATTGGTAAACCATTAGAAGATAATAATCAAATTGAATGGGTAACAGCTGATGATGCGATGCTTTTATTAAAACGAGGGAGTCATCGTTGGGCAGTACAAAAATGGATGAAAGCGAATCAAAAATAAAAAATATAGGAGTGGACCGGCAGTGGGTTCACTCCTATTTTCTTAATTTAAGACATATTTTTCTACAGCTTTAGCCACGCCATGTTCGTTATTGCTTGCGGTAATGACATTTGCGATATTCTTTACATTTTCGGTCGCATTACCCATGGCCACTCCAATTCCAGCAAATTCAATCATTGGTAAGTCATTTTCATTATCCCCAATGGCCATCACTTCTTCTTGTTTAATACCTAAATGATGTGCTAAATGTTTTAAAGCAGCTCCTTTATCTGCTTGTTTATTCAAAATTTCAAAAAAGTAAGGAGAGCTTTTAACCATTGTATAGCGTTCGAAATATTCTTTTGGTATTTGGGCGATTCCTTGATCTAACACTTCTGCATCGTCAATCATCATCATTTTGACAATTTTGATATCTTCAGTCATTTCTTCAGGCGTTCGATAGCATAAATCCATGTTGACTAAATAAGCTTCACGGACGGTATGGCTACTAATGTTGCGATTGGCGGTATACATTGTTTCTAAACCAGTCGCATGGAAGTGTACGCCAACTTTGCGTGCTAAATATTCCATTTCTAAATAATCCTCTAAAGTTAGTCCAAATTCGACAATGATTTCTTTGGTTAAGGTATTTTGGACAAGGGAACCATTATAACAAATGACATAATCTTCACCAGTGAATAATTCCAATTCATTTAGATAATTCGTAACACCAGGTAAAGGACGGCCCGTACATAGCACCACTTTTACGCCTTGTTCTCTCGCTTTTTGTAAGGCCTCATGTACTTCTGGGGTGATTTGATGTTTGTCATTAATTAAAGTACCATCGATATCAATTGCGATTAATTTAATTGCCATGATAATCTCCAATCTATAAGTTATTCAACCAGTTTGTTATTATGGATATGTTGATTAAACTGATTGTAGGTTTCATAAAATAAATCATAATTGTCTTGCAGCGTTTGGTCAACCATTTCTTTAGGAAAATAGAAGCGATCATCTCCTTGACCTTGTCCAGAAAGCGCCCGTACCAGTGAGCTGACTTGACTTAATTCGACAAGTGTACCATCTGGCTGCTGTAATTCGATTTGAGTCCGTACTTTTGAACTATCAGGACGATATAAATCATAAGGTAAGTCAAAACTCGAATGGATGGCAGTATAATATTTGGCATAATAGCCGACATGTTCCACATAAGTTTTCATTTGTTCGATTAATTTTTCTTGTTTTTGAGCCTGAACTTGAATAGATTTAAAAGGTTTGCGATTTAAGAAACGTTTGGCTAAATCACTTAAAACTGGATCTTTATCATTGCTCCAATAATGGAAATAGGTGGTCAAAACGCCATCATCTAATTGTAAATAATCATCTAAGGTAAATTGTGCGTTTAAAAAAGGCAATAATAAACAGTTTTCACGACCAAAATAATGAGGATTACTTTGATAGAGTTGACTAGCACGATTTAATAGATGTTCTAAGACCACTTCCATTCCACGTGAGACTGGGTGAAAATAGATTTGCATATACATTTGATAACGACTAATAATATAGTCTTCAATCGCATGCATGCCACTAATTGAAAAAGTAATCCCTTCTTTACATGGACGAATATCTCTTAAAATTCGGGTTAAATCAAAAGTACCATACTCGGTTCCTGTATAGTAGGCATCGCGCAATAAATAATCCATCCGATCAGCATCAATTTGGCTAGAAATCATCTGTACCACTTGAGGATTTGGGTAAGTTTTTTGGATGACGCTGGCTACTTTTTCAGGAAAATCAGGACCTACTCGCTTTAAGATTTGATAGATTTCTGTTTGTGGGTTGGTAATGATTTCAACTGTGATTTCTTCATGATTGGTATGGAAAATATGTTCGAAGGTATGTGAATAGGGACCATGACCAACATCATGTAATAGAGCCGCACATAAAGTAACGAGTCTTTCTTCTGGGTTCCAACCATTCGCGCCAATTTTCTCTATCGTGTAATGATTTTCAAAAATATCACAAATTTTTCGTGCAATTTCATAGACGCCTAAAGAATGGGAGAAACGACTATGTTCCGCACCATGGAAGGTAAATGAGGAAGTACCTAATTGCTTGATACGTCTTAATCGTTGAAATTCTTTAGCGTTGATTAAGTCCCAGATAACTTGTGATTGCACATGCACATACGTATGGATAGGGTCGCGAAAGACTTTTTCTTTTGGTAATACTTGATTGCGATAAGGTATTGTCATAAAAGTTCCTCCTGTAATTTTTGGTTTCTGGTTCGCATAGATTGGAAACGTTGATTTAATTCGTCGGTTAACCCAAAGTTCGCGATGAATGCACCGTCATGCATCTCTTGTTGAATATGCAGTGTTTCTTTTAGGTGGTTGATGACTTCTTGGGTTGTGTAAGGTGTTTGATTTAGCGCTTCAAGAGTGGTCATAGAAGCCGGACGAACATGTGGAAATTCTTTTTCAGGAACCTTAGCTATGCCAGCAATTTCATAAAAATTTTGAATCAGTTGACCACGTTTGAGTTGGTCACCATTTAAGCCTAGATACATCATTACTGCAATTCCTTGATTGACCCGACGTTGGGCAATTCCCGCAATCTTTTGCCCATTGACGCTTAAATCATATTTTCCTGGACAATAGGAATCAACTATTTCTTTAGCTTCTACTTTTACATTTGGATAGGCTTTTTGGGTTAACTCAAGCATCACATTATAAGCAGCGTCAATAGAATCTATCCCATCTTTTGGAAAGGCCAACGTCACATTTAAGATACCTGGATCACTTAAAACAGCTAAACCACCTGCATTACGAATGACGGTTAGATAGCCTTGTTGATTCAGATATTTTGCCCCTTCGAAAAATTGCGGTAGTTGTTGGTCGCGCATACCTAAAATGACAAGCGGGTCGGTTTGCCAAGTATGAAGATAAGCTTGTTTGATTTCGCCGCTAATTTTGGCTACTAAATCAGTAAATGCAAAAGGTAATAATAAAGTTTCCTCTGTATAATGGTTATGACTTAATTGGATATAATCCACATTAACACTTCCTTTGGATATAACATTCTTCTTGTTTTATTATACCTGATTGTTAGAAAAATTTCTTGAATTGTGGTAAAAATAGTATTAGATGAATGAATGAAAGGAATATATATAGTGAAATTAGCAAAAAACGGCATTCCAGTCAGTGTCAAATTAAGAACAAAAATCTCTCAAGATAATCATCATCAAAGTTTTCTGCATGAAAGTATGGGACAAGCAGTGCGAGTAGGGGAAAATTGGTATATCAGATATGAAGAAGATGGAGAAGACCAACAGCCAATTACAGTGATGATTAAGTTGACAAGTGAGGGTTCGATTCATTTAACAAGAAATGGTATTCAGAAAACAAAACTGATTTTTCATCCTAAGCTTGTGACTCAGAGTAATTACCAAACGCCATATGGTATCATGGTGTTAACCAATCAAACACATCAGCTAAGTGTCCATTTCGCTGAGAATCCGCTAAGTGGAAAAGTAGATATTTATTATGAATTATTTTCTGGTGAAGAAAACTCGATTGGAAAATATCAGCTTCACTTAGAATTTAAACAAATATAGTCAGTTTTTTTAAATTTTTTTCAAGATTAAATTGCAATTTTGCAAAAGTTTTTGTATGATTAATCGTAGACTTTGAAAGGACGTGTCTTGAGTGGAATTAAGCGTATTTGAAGGAATGAACAAAAATGAGCTTTCAATGATTGAAGTGGCTCATGCAATTTTAGAGCAACGTGAAGATGTAATGGACTTTACTGATTTAGTAAATCAAATCCAAGTTTTCTTAGAAAAATCAGATTTAGAAATTCGCGAATCTTTAGCTCAATTCTATACGGATTTAAACATTGATGGTAGCTTTATTTCTTTAGGTGAAAATCGTTGGGGATTACGTTCATGGTATGCTATTGATTCAATTGATGAAGAATTAAATCATGGCTTAGATGATGAAGACGAAGAAAATCAACCACGTCGTAAACGTAAGAAAGTAAATGCCTTTATCAATGATGATGAAGATGCGATTGACTATAATGATGATGATCCAGAAGATACTGATTTATCAGATGATGATGAAGATGATTTATTCGATGATGAAGATGAAGATGAAGAAATCGCTGAATATGATTCTGATTTGAAAGAAATTGGTGCCAATGAAGATGATGAAGAAGAATTACCATCTGGCATAGAAGAAGATTTGACAATTATTGATGATGAAGAGGAAGATGAATACTACGATGAAGAGGATAAAGATATGTAGTTCTTCCTTAAAAAAACTCAAGGAATCCATTTTGGAAACCTTGAGTTTTTTGTTTGTTTTTTAGTTGAAAAAAGTTGCCTATTAGCCAAAATATTTTTCAGCCAATTTTTGACCTTGATCAATTTTAGCCCACTGTTGTTCAATGCTTAATTCATTTCCGCAATCACATGAGGCAAAACCACATTGATGTGATAAGAATAGTTGTTCTTTTGAAAGGATGCTGCTCGCTTTATCCAATAAATCAAGCACGCGTTTTTCATCATCTAAAGTATTGGTTTTACTTGATAGTAAACCTAACACAACTTCAACCTCAGGACGATCTTTCAATACTTCTAAAGCTTGAATATCGCCAGCCCGTTCGTCATCCCACTCTAAGAAGAAACGGTCATAATGTTGATCACGAAGGAATTTTTTAGCAATGGCTTGATAACTTCCACCTGCAGCATGGCGGCTTTGATAGTTTCCGCGACAATTATGTGTCCAGACTTTCAACCCTAGTTCATGTGCAAAGTCAATAATTTCATTGTTGATGGCTACGAATTCATCTGCTAAATCTTCTAAACCTTTTTGACCTTGTTCAAAGAAGCTTTTATCATTATCCTCAGCAAATAATTCCCATAAACAATCATCAAATTGAATGATTTTACCACCAATTGCTTGATATTCAACTAAAAATTCTTTATAAGCATTTAATAAGCCTTCTTTTAATGCTTCTTTGGTTGGATAGACTTGACCTTCGCCATATAATTTTTTAAAGACTACAAATTCCGTGTAGGCATGAGCAGCACCCCAGACAGTTAATTTCACGTCTGCATCACCAGCTAATTCTTTCGTTTGTTTGTAGATTTCTAAATAATGATGATTTTTAGCTGAGAGCGGTTGAGTGATACGGATACCGATATCTTTACGAGTTTCAAAATGTCCGCCATCATGGTCTTCAAAGAAATAGCCTTGCTTTTCGATAAATCTCTCTATTCCTTGAAAGCCCCAAATAAAGTCAAGATGCCACATAGAGCGTCCATATTCGCCATCGGTTATGACGGTGATGCCATGATTTAATTGGTCTTGAATCACTTGCTTAATGGCATTGGCTTCTGTTTGTTGATAACCCTCGAAATCTTCATAGAATGGATAAGTGATATCTTCCCTTTTTTCGATTGCTTGCTTATAAGTTAATAAGTCTTTTGGTCGTAATAGTGAACCAACTAATTGAAATTTATCTGTCATTTTTCATTCCTCCAAAACTTTAAGTTGAAGTCATTTTATCAGAAAAAATGAAATATAGATAATACCGATAAACTTTCTAAAATAATAGCTAATAACTATAACCGATAAATCTTACTACGCCATTTTGAGCATTGAAACTTGTTTGACAATTTTGACCTCGTAAGTTAATCTTAAGTTATATAAAGAAAACGATTACGCTAATGAAATAAAAAAAGTACCATGTCATTCAACATAGTACCCTACGCACCTTAAGGGAATCGAACCCCTGTCTCAAGAACCGGAATCTTGCGTGATATCCACTACACTAAAGGTGCTTAACGAATATATTCTACACAATTTTGATTTAGATGACAAGAGGTATTCTATGAAATTCGAACAACAAGTTTCTCAAAAACAAACACAAAAGTTATTAATGACACAATCTTTGCAACAGTCTCTTCAAGTTTTACATTTTTCTATTGATGAACTCAATCAGTATATTAAATCACAATCAATGGAAAATCCGCTGATTGAAATTAAAGAAGCAAATTATACATCTAATTATGCCAAACCTAAATCTTCAACCGGTCAAGAATTAGATTCATTTTCTCAAGTGGCGGATATTCATGAATCTTTATTTGAACATTTAATCCAGCAAATTCATTTAAATTATCGTGATACTTATTTACGTATATTAGTCTTGTTTTTAGTCGAATATATAGATTTAAATGGCTATTTAAAAATTACTTTAGAAGAAGCACAACAGATTACTAAAGCTGAACCTATTCAAATGCTTGATGCACTGACCTTGATTCAACAACTCGATCCAGCAGGGGTAGGTGCACGTAATTTACAAGAGTGTTTAATGTTACAGACTGAGCGCGATCAAAAGGCACCGTCGTTAGCTTATTATGTATTAGAAGAGTTCTTCGATGAGTTAGTTGGTCGCAAATGGGATGTGATTGCTAAAAAGCTAAACATCGGATTAAATGAAATTCAGTTAATATTTGATTATATCCAGACACTTACACCAACTCCTGGTGCGCAGTACGGTAGTGTGGAGGGGCTCTATGTGATACCTGACATTACTGTTAAAGTTGAGAAAGGAAAGTTAAAAGTGATTCCGAATCGACAAGGAATGCCAGAATTACGTTTTCAACAAAACTATTTTGAACAATTCAAAGATAGCCAAGATATAGAGGTAAAAAAATATTTGCAAAATAAGGTCCAAGAATTTGAATCGTTACGAAAAGCAATTATGCAAAGAGGCGATACTGTATTAGCCGTTGGAAAGTACATTATTGATGCGCAACAGGAATATTTTTTGGATGCAACACGTCCATTAAAGCCACTAACCATGAAAGAAGTTGCCAATGCGCTTGATATTCACGAATCAACAGTTTCACGTGCGGTTAATGGAAAATACATTGAAACCGATAATGGTATTGTCGAAATGCGTGATTTTTTTGTGCAAAGTATAGTAAGAACAGATGGCAAAGAAGTGGCTAATTCGCAAGTGAAAACGCGATTGAAAGAATTGGTTGATCAAGAAAACAAGCGAAAACCTTTATCTGACCAAAAATTATCAGAGATTTTAGCGGATGAAGGAATGGAGATTTCTAGAAGAACGGTTGCGAAGTATCGTGATGAATTAGGTATTTTAGTCTCTTCAAAACGAAAAAGATTTGATTGATTTATATACGAGTGGGACGATATTTACCCCACTCGTTTTGCTTTTATCTTTTTCTGAAAACTATTTTGAAAATATCTATAGAATTATCTTGATTAATTAAAAAAAAGATGATATGATATTTACAGTGAGAAGGTTAATGAAGCCTGCCACAAATTTTTTTATCCGACACGGGTCATGAATCGTCTTATTAGGACATATTTAGTCCAACGGAGGGAATAATGATAAATGATCTTAAATTGATTGGTTCAGTAGTTCCTGAAGTGATACCAATGCTTCAACAACGCTATAAAGTGTTGCAAGGATTATACTGGTTGCAGCCAATTGGTCGGCGGGCCTTATCAGAGGCGTTATCACTGACAGAGAGAACATTAAGAACCGAGACAGAACAATTAAAACGTCTTGACTTTATCTCTATCTCAAAAACAGGGATGCGGTTAACTGATAAAGGTGAAGATATTTATAATCAATTGGCTAGTTTGATGGATCAAGTTTTAGGAATGCAACAAATCGAGTCCAAACTTGCTAAATATCTAGGAATTGCTCGCTGTATCATTGTATCGGGTGATAGTGATAAGCAGAGTCAAGTGATTTCTCGTTTAGGGAAAGTTTTATATCATACCCTAGATGAGCAACTGCCAAATGGTGAAAATATCATAGCGGTAATGGGCGGCACGACAATGGCTCAAGCTGCAGAACAATTTAAAAATCTTGAAACAGAACATCGGCACAATTTATTTGTTCCCGCAAGAGGTGGGATTGGTGAATTGATGAATGTTCAAGCGAATACCATTAGTGCTGTGATGGCGATGAAAACGAATGGAGCTTATCGAGCGATTTATGTTCCTGAACAACTCAGTGTGAATACATATGAAAGTTTATTACAGGAACCTTCAATTGCTGAAGTGTTAAGTTTGATACAAGGTGCAAATTGTGTTATTCATAGTATCGGACGCGCGCTTCCGATGGCGGTTCGCAGAAAAATGACAGAAGATGAAATTTTGATGTTAAAACAAAATGGTGCTATTGCAGAATCTTTTGGATATTTTTTCAATCAGGAAGGACAAATTGTTTACAAAACACCTAGAATTGGGTTAAAATTAAGTCAGTTGCAAAATGTCCCGTACATGTTTGCAATTGCCGGTGGTAAAAGTAAAGCAAAAGCAATTGCTGCGTATATGAAAAATGCGCCTAAGCAAACTTGCTTGATTACTGATGAAGCCGTCGCAAGTGAGATTTTAAAAGGGGTAACCCTTTAAAATAAAAATTTTTTTGATTTTCATAAGGAGGAAATCTTAAATGACAGTTAAAGTAGGTATTAATGGATTCGGACGTATCGGACGTTTAGCTTTCCGTCGTATCCAAGATGTAGAAGGAATCGAAGTTGTTGCTATCAACGACTTAACAGATGCTAAAATGTTAGCACACTTGTTAAAATATGATACAACTCAAGGACGTTTCAACGGTACTGTTGAAGTTCACGATGGTTCATTCAACGTAAACGGTAAAGAAGTTAAAGTTTTAGCTAACCGTAACCCTGAAGAATTACCATGGGGTGAACTAGGTGTTGATATCGTCTTAGAATGTACTGGATTCTTCACTTCAAAAGAAAAAGCTGAATTACACTTAAAAGCTGGTGCAAAACGTGTAGTTATCTCAGCTCCTGGTGGTAACGATGTACCAACAATCGTTTACAACGTTAACCATGAAACATTAACTGGTAAAGAAACAGTTATTTCAGGTGCTTCATGTACTACAAACTGTTTAGCTCCTATGGCTAAAGCATTAAACGACAAATTTGGTGTTGTAGAAGGATTAATGACTACAATCCACGCCTACACAGGTGACCAAATGACTCTAGATGGACCACACCCTAAAGGTGACTTCCGTCGTGCTCGTGCAGCTGCTGCTAACATCGTTCCTAACTCAACTGGTGCTGCTAAAGCTATCGGTTTAGTAATTCCTGAATTAAACGGTAAATTAGATGGTGCTGCTCAACGTGTTCCTGTTCCAACTGGATCATTAACTGAATTAGTATCAGTATTATCAACTAAAGTAACTGTTGATGAAGTTAACGCTGCTATGAAAGAAGCTTCAACTGAATCATTTGGTTACACTGAAGAACAATTAGTATCATCTGATATCGTAGGTATTACTTATGGTTCATTATTTGATGCTACTCAAACTAAAGTAATGACTGTTGGTGACCAACAATTAGTTAAGACTGTTTCTTGGTACGATAACGAAATGTCATACACTGCTCAATTAGTACGTACTTTAGAATACTTCGCTAAATTATAAGATTTATTTCTAAATCTAGATGCAGTTTTAAAGCGGGGAAGCGACGCGCTTCTTCGCTTTTTTTATTAAGAATAATTAGGAGGCTATCTCATGGCTAAAAAAACAGTTCGTGATATCGATTTAAAAGGTAAAAAAGTTTTAGTTCGTGTTGACTTTAATGTTCCTTTAAAAGATGGTGTAATCACTGATGATACTCGTATCAAAGCAGCATTACCTACTATTAAATATGTTTTAGAAAATGGCGGTAAGGCTATTTTATTCTCACATTTAGGTCGTGTGAAAACAGAAGAAGATAAAGCTGGTAAATCATTAGCACCAGTTGCAAAACGTTTAGGCGAATTATTAGGTCAAGATGTTACATTCGTGCCAGAAACTCGTGGTGCTGAATTAGAAGCTGCGATTAACAATCTAAAAGAAGGCGAAGTTGTTGTCTTTGAAAACACTCGTTTTGAAGATGTTGACGGCAAAAAAGAAAGCAAAAATGATCCAGAATTAGGTAAATATTGGGCTTCTTTAGGTGACGTATTTGTCAATGATGCATTTGGTACAGCACACCGTGCACATGCATCTAACGTGGGTATTGCTTCAACAGGTATTCCTACAGTTGCTGGTTTCTTAATGGAAAAAGAAATTAAATTTATTGGCGAAGCGGTTGAAGAACCAAAACGTCCAATGGTTGCAATCCTTGGTGGTGCAAAAGTTTCTGATAAAATTGGTGTTATCGAAAACTTAATTCCTAAAGCTGATAAAATTTTAATCGGTGGAGGAATGACTTACACATTCTATAAAGCAAAAGGAATGGAAATTGGTAATTCATTAGTGGAAGCTGACAAAGTAGAATTAGCAAAATCATTAATTGAAAAAGCTGGCGATAAATTAGTATTACCAATTGATTCTGTTACTGCTGCAGAATTTTCAAATGATGTACCTACAGAAGTTCATGAAGGCAACGTTCCTGATGGACAAATGGGTCTTGATATCGGTCCTGCAACAATTGCATTATTCGCTGAAACATTAGCTGGTGCAAAAACTGTTGTTTGGAACGGACCTATGGGTGTATTTGAAATGTCAAACTTTGCTAATGGTACTATCGGTGTATGTGAAGCTATTGCAAATCTTGCTGATGCTACAACAATTATCGGTGGTGGTGACTCTGCAGCTGCAGCTGAACAATTAGGATTCGCTGATAAATTCACTCATATCTCAACAGGTGGCGGTGCAAGTTTAGAATTATTAGAAGGTAAAGTTTTACCTGGACTTGCAGCAATCAACGACAAATAATAAAAACAATTGAGGAAAGTTAGTTATACTAACTTTCCTTGCTATAAAATTTTAAGGGAGTGTCATTCATGCGTAAACCAATTATCGCAGGAAACTGGAAAATGAACAAAACTGCTTCAGAAGCTAAAGCTTTTGTACAAGCAGTAAAAAATAGCTTACCAAGCAATGAAAAAGTTGATTCAGTGATTGGATCACCTGCTTTATTCTTAGAAACATTAGTATCTGAAGCAAAAGGTACTGAACTACAAATTGCTGCCCAAAACTGCTACTGGGAAAACGCTGGTGCTTTTACTGGTGAAACTTCTCCAGCAGCTTTAGCAGATTTAGGTGTACAATACGTTATCATTGGTCACTCAGAACGTCGTGATTACTTCCATGAAACTGATGAAGAAATCAATAAAAAAGCAAAAGCGATTTTTGCAAATGGTATGACGCCAATTTTATGTTGTGGTGAGAGTTTAGAAACATACGAAGCTGGTCAAACTGCCGCATGGATTGAAGGTCAAATTACTAAAGGTTTGGCTGATCTTTCTGCTGAACAAGTTAGCAGCATGGTTATTGCTTACGAACCAATTTGGGCTATTGGTACTGGTAAATCGGCTGATGCAAATATTGCTGATGAAATCTGTGGTGTTGTACGTAGCACTGTTGAAAAATTATACGGTAGCGAAGTTGCTCAAAAAGTACGTATTCAATATGGTGGTTCTGTTAAACCAGAAAATATTGCTGAATACATGGCAAAAGAAAACGTTGATGGTGCATTAGTTGGTGGTGCAAGCTTACAACCAGAATCATTCTTAAAATTATTAGAAGCTGTGAAATAATCCGATAATAAATACGTTTTCATTGAAATTATTATTGCAGTTTTCAATAAAATTATCTAAAATAAAGATGTAACTAAGGGATTCCCCCTTAAGATAAAAACTCAAAGGAGAGACACAAACATGTCAATTATTACTGATGTTTACGCTCGCGAAGTCTTAGACTCACGTGGTAACCCAACAATCGAAGTAGAAGTTTATACTGAATCAGGTGCATTCGGTCGCGGTATGGTTCCTTCAGGAGCTTCAACTGGTGAACACGAAGCTGTTGAATTACGTGATGGAGATAAAGGACGTTACGGTGGTAAAGGTGTTCTTAAAGCTGTTGACAACGTAAACAACATTATTGCTGAAGCTATCATTGGTTACGATGTAACTGACCAAATGGCTATCGATAAAGCAATGATCGAATTAGATGGAACTCCAACTAAGAGCAAATTAGGTGCGAACGCTATTTTAGGTGTATCTATTGCTGTTGCTCGTGCTGCTGCAGATTACTTAGATGTTCCTTTATATCACTACTTAGGTGGATTCAATACTAAAGTATTACCTACTCCAATGATGAACATCATCAATGGTGGCTCTCACTCAGATGCGCCAATCGCTTTCCAAGAATTCATGATTGTACCTGCTGGTGCACCTACATTCAAAGAAGCATTACGTTGGGGTGCTGAAGTATTCCATGCTTTGAAGAAAATTTTAGCAGATCGTGGTTTAGAAACTTCTGTTGGTGACGAAGGTGGTTTCGCTCCTCGTTTTGAAGGTACTGAAGATGCTGTTGAAACTATTCTTTCAGCAATTAAAGCTGCTGGTTTAGAACCAGGTAAAGATGTGTTCTTAGGCTTTGACTGTGCTTCATCAGAATTCTATTCAGATGGAATCTATGACTACACTAAATTTGAAGGTGAAGGTGCTGCAAAACGTAATGCAGCTGAACAAATTGACTACTTAGAAGAATTAGTTAACAAATACCCAATCATCACTATTGAAGATGGTATGGATGAAAACGACTGGGATGGATGGAAAGAATTAACTAAACGTCTTGGTGATAAAGTGCAATTAGTTGGTGATGACTTCTTCGTAACTAACACTTCTTACTTAGAACGTGGTATTAAAGAAGGTGCAGCTAACTCAATCTTAATCAAAGTTAACCAAATCGGTACTTTAACTGAAACATTTGAAGCTATCGAAATGGCTAAAGAAGCTGGTTACACTGCAGTTGTATCACACCGTTCAGGTGAAACTGAAGATTCAACAATCTCTGACATTGCAGTTGCTACAAATGCTGGTCAAATTAAGACTGGTTCATTATCACGTACTGACCGTATTGCTAAATACAACCAATTATTACGTATTGAAGACCAACTAGGCGAAGTTGCTCAATACAAAGGATTAAAATCATTCTATAACTTGAAAAAATAATTATTAGATGATTGATTGGCTTTCCTGTCATTTGATGGGAGAGCCTTTTTTATGTGAAATTCAAGAGCTATCCTGTAAGTTTCGTGTGGGAAGTACTAGCTTTTCGCAATAATTTATGTTAAATTAAAGAAGTTAGATAGAGTTTATATGAATGAAGGAGGCCTTTTTGTGTATAACGTAATCCTTGGTATTGTCATTGTCTTATCAGTTGTATTAATTTTCACCATTATGATGCAACCAAGTAAACAAAATAGTGCAGCAAGTGCTTTTTCTGGTGGCACTGATCAGTTGTTTGGTAAGCAAAAAGCTCGTGGTTTTGAAGCTGTCATGCAACGTGCCACTGCAGTTTTAGGTGCTATTTGGATGATTTTACTTTTCGTATTATCATTTCTTTCATCAAAATAAGAAAAAACAGACAGAGGTTATTCATTGACCTCTTTTTTTTTACTAAAAATAGGCTTAAATACTATATATTGGGAAAAATATGGTAGAATAATGATTGAGGTGAAAAATATGAGTAGAACATTTAATTTGCCTAAACCATTATTTGAGAAACATAGTAACAAAGGTGTATTATTATTACATGCTTATTCTGGTAGTTCCAATGATGTCCGTTACGTAGCAAGACATTTGGAAAAATATGATTATTCAGTTTACTTACCTATATTTTCTGGGCATGGTACGTTGGAGCCTTTTGATATATTAATGTCTAATCCAAAAAACTGGCAAAGAGAAGTGAAAGAAGCGGTGAATGTGATGAAAGCACATGGAATTGAACAAATCGCTGTCTTTGGCTTATCAATGGGAGGTATTTTTGCCCTAGATTTACTAACAGAGAATTTACCCGAAGTGATTGGGGGAGGTGCGTTTTGTTCGCCTGTTGTCATGGGCGAAAATCAGGTAGCCCAAAACTTTTTAATTTATGCTAAAAATGTCTGGCAAATGCAAGATTTTTCGAAACAAGAAATTGAAGAGAAAATTGAACACATGAAAGTGGACCAACCTTTGCAATTAGCTGAAATTGAACAGTTTGCTGTGGCTACGGCTGAACAGTTATCCAAGGTACAGGTCCCTGTTTTTCTGGCACAAGGCGGGAAAGATGAAATGATTTTACCTGAAAGTGTCTTTCAAACGGCCCAAAAATTAACACAGACGCATATAACACTGCAATGGTATGAAAAGAGTGGGCATGTCGTTACAGTAGATTGTCAAAAAAATGAATTAATTAATGATCTGTTAGCTTTTTTGGCTAAGTTATCATGGAATGAGGTATAGATGCGAGAAACAATACAAACAAAAATTATTCAAACCCTAGAGAACACGACTAAAAAAAGCCTGTCTTTGGATGAGTTAGCCCAAAAATTATCATTAAATAAGAGTGCAGATTTCAAACTTTTAGTTCAAGCGATTGCGCAACTAGAACGTGACAAAAAAGTTGCATTTAACCGCAAAGGCAAAATCTATCTCCCTAAAGCAGCAGTCTATATTGAAGGGGTCTTTCGTGCTAATGAGCGGGGATTTGGCTTTGTAACGATTGCAGATGATGAAGCCGATGTTTATATTGCTCCTGAAGACACTGCCTATGCCATGGATGGGGATGTCGTGGCTATTGATATTCTTCGTCCGGCAAATCCATTTTTAGAAAAGACAGCTGAAGGAAAGATTGTTGAAATAAAACAACGTGCAATTAGTAAAGTGGTAGGAGAATTTGTTTCCTTTCCACCTGAAGAAATTGCTAGTTCTGGATTATTAGGTCAGGTAATTGCAAAAGATAAAAAACTAGCAAACTTCACTTTTTTAGTAGCGCCAACAGGGTTACATCCAGTAGAAGGACAAATTGTATTATTTGATGTGACACATTATCCTGAAAAAGGCTATGCTAAGATCTTAGAAGGCAACATTGTTCAGACTTTAGGACATAAAAATGACCCCGGTATGGATATTCTTTCAATTGTTATTGCTAATGGAATATCGACTGATTTTCCAGATGAAGTAAAACAGCAGCTGAATGATATACCTGATGAAATTAATCCTGCTGAGTTTTCGCATCGTAGAGATTTGCGTAATGAAACCTTAGTCACAATTGATGGTGAAGATGCTAAAGACTTAGATGATGCCGTTTCGCTTAAAAAATTGGCAAATGGAAATTATCAATTAGGGGTACATATTGCAGATGTCTCCTACTATGTCACAGAAAATTCACCATTAGATCAAGAAGCTTTTGATCGTGGTACGAGTGTTTACTTAACAGACCGGGTAATTCCGATGCTCCCACATAAGCTGTCTAATGGTATTTGCTCCTTAAATCCTAAAGTTCCACGTTTAGCGATGAGTTGTGTAATGGAAATCAATCATCAAGGGCAAGTGGTAGACTATGAAATTTTTGAAAGTTTAATCCAAACAAAAGAGAGAATGACTTATACCGCAGTCAATCAGATTTTAACCAGAGAAAATGAAGAAGTACTATCTAGATATGCTGAATTGGTACCGACATTTGATTTAATGGCAGAGTTACATCATATCTTAGAAAATATGCGCCTGAATCGTGGGGCAGTGAATTTTGAAGATCATGAAGCGCGAGTAATTGTTGATGAGGAAGGAACCCCTTTAAAAATTGAATTACGTACTCGTGGTGTGGCAGAACGCTTAATCGAATCGTTCATGCTAATTGCTAATGAAACCGTGGCCACGCATTTCCATCGACTGTTGTTACCATTTATCTATCGGATTCATGAAGAGCCTAATGAGGATAAGATGAGTCGCTTTTTTGAAACAGTGGCTGCGCTAGGTATTGTACCAAAAGTGACAAATGGCAATATGATGTCAAAAGATATTCAACAGTTAATGGATGAAGTGGCTGATTTACCTGAAGCTTTTGTCATAAATATGCTATTATTAAGGAGTATGCAGCAAGCAAAATATGCTGCGGAAAATGTTGGTCACTATGGGTTGGCAGCTCCTTATTATACACATTTTACATCGCCAATTAGACGCTATCCTGACTTAATTGTTCATCGTTTAATTCGTAGTTATCAAAAAGACAGTGGTGCCAAAAATCAAGCATATTGGCAAGCGCGTTTGCCTGAAATTGCCAATCACTCTTCACAAATGGAAAGAAGAGCAGTTGAAGCAGAACGACAAGTAGATGCGATGAAAAAAGCGGAATACATGCAACAATTTTTAGAAGAAGAATTTGAAGGGATTATCAGTTCGGTTGTTAAATTTGGTTTCTTTGTTGAATTACCAAATACTGTAGAGGGATTAGTGCATATTCAATCTTTAGAAGATGATTATTATCACTTTATTGAAAATCATTTGGCTCTAGTTGGTGAACGAACAAGACGAGTATTAAAAGTTGGTCAAAAAGTGAAAGTAAAAGTTTTGGAAGCTAATCCAGATACAAGAGAAATTGATTTTCAGTTGGTAGAAGTATTAGAAGAAGCACAGGTACCAAAATCACTCCATCAAGTGAAAACAAAAAATTCACCAAAACAGCAAAAAATAAAGAAAAATAACCGATCAAAAGGAAAGAGAAAAGGGAAAAATAAGAAACAAAAGCCTTTTTACAAAGAAGTGGTTAAAAAGAAGAAAAAACATTAAATAGAATAGAGGAATATGACTATGCCTAAAGGGGAAGGAAAATTAATTGCGCAAAATAAAAAGGCGCGTCATGACTATCATATTTTGGAAACTTTCGAAGCAGGAGTGGTCTTACAAGGAACAGAAATCAAATCCATCCGCAATAGCCGTATCAATTTAAAAGACGGTTTTGTCAGAGTGCGTAATGGTGAAGTATTTTTAGTGAATGTTCATATTAGTCCATATGAACAAGGAAACATCTTTAATCATGATCCTTTGCGTACGCGTAAACTTTTACTTCATAAACGTCAAATTAGACAATTAGAAGCTGAAAGTAAAAATGCGGGGATTACTATTGTTCCTTTAAAAGTCTATATCAAAGACGGTTATGCGAAGGTGCTCATTGGTTTAGCCAAAGGGAAAAAAGAGTATGATAAACGTGAAAGTATTAAGCAAAAAGATCAGGAACGACAAATTAGAAGAATTGTCAAAAACATTCGTTAATCTTTTTTGTATGAATTTTTATCTTATTTTGTTTTTATTACGTTTACAATATTGGTTATTCAATATTTGTAATATAAGGTTTGTTCATCATTTCGTTTAATAGAAAAAATTGATAGAAATTCATTTTTTCGATTTAAATATTCAATGAATAAACCGATAACTTTTTATGAAAATACTTTGAAATTTCTTTTTGGTGGTGGTACGATACAAATTGTCATTACTATTGCGTGAAAAGATTTGCAAGAGTATTTACATTTTAGAAGTGAGGTGAGCTTATGGAAGAACAATCGCTTCTGTTTCATGTTGGACCAATTTGGTTCGACGGTACGGTGGCAATTATGTCGGCTTTAGTGTGTGCAATTATCTTTTTAATCGTGTTTATCTGCACAAGAAATCCGCAATTAAAACCAACTGGGAAACAGAACTTTATTGAGTGGGTCATTGATTTTGTTCGCGGCATTCTCAGTGATCAGCTTCCCGCAAAAGAAGTTGGCAATTTCCATCTTCTAGGATTTACGCTTTTCCTATTTGTTTTCTTTGCTAATGAAATTGGTTTGATGACGAAATTAGTCTTTCCAATGAATGGCCAGGAAGTAACATTTTGGAAGAGTCCAACAGCAAATCCTATTATCACAATGGGTTTAGCATTGATGTCCATATTATTAACTCATTATTTTGGTGTAATGCGTTTTGGTTTTAAAGGATATTTCAAAAATTCTTATTTAGAACCAGTTTTCTTCTTAATGCCAATTAAATTTATTGAAGAATTTACAAATGTAATTACGCTAGGGTTACGTTTATATGGTAATATCTATGCCGGTGAAGTATTGCTTACGTTGATTGCTTCACTTTTCAAAGCATTCGGTTGGATTACTTTGCCATTGGTAGTTCCAATTGAAATGACATGGATTGGATTTTCATTATTTATCGGTGCCATCCAAGCCTATGTATTTGTTACTCTAACAATGGTATTCTTAAATCACAAAATTGCCGCCGAACATTAATTTAACGGCGCATAAATTAGGAGGAAAAAATTATGAATTTCATCGCAGCAGGTTTAGCAGTTATCGGAGCAGCTTTAGGGGCAGGTTTAGGTAACGGACAAGTAATTTCAAAAACAGTAGAATCTATGGCTCGCCAACCAGAAATGGCAGGACAATTACGTTCAACAATGTTTATCGGGGTTGCCTTAATCGAAGCTGTGCCAATCTTAGGTATCGTTATTGCTTTCTTATTAGTAAATAAATAAGACTTCTTTGATCTAAGCAAGATAAAATTAGAGAAAAGGAGAATCAATTATGTTCAATCCAATTATTTTAGCGGCTGAACATCCAAGTTCTACATTTGGGGATATGTTAATCGTTACATTATCATTCCTTATCTTGTTAATCTTATTAAAAGTATTTGCTTGGGATTCTGTTGCTGATATGATGAACAAGCGGGCGAAAAAGATTTCTGATGACTTGGATAATGCGGAGAAATCAAGAGTCAATGCTCAAGCGTTAGAACAAAAACGTCAAGAGCAATTGATGAATTCACGCTCTGAAGCGGCAGATATTATCAAAAATGCCAAAGACAGTGGAGAACAAAGCCGTCAAAACATTCTTCGTGAAACACAATTAGAAGTTTCTCGCTTAAAAGAAAAAGCTCAAGCGGATATTTCTCAAGAACGTGAACATACGATGAATGCAATTAAAGATGATGTAGCATTATTAAGTATTCAAATTGCTGAAAAAATCTTAAATAAAGAAATCTCTACTGAAACACATGAAGCCTTGATCAATCAATACATTGAAGGATTGAGTGCAAATCATGAAACTAAGTAAGTATGAAGTTGGCAAACGCTATGGTAAAGCTATTTTTGAATTGGCGGTCGAAAATGATTGCTTAGCGCAGACCCATCAAGAATTATTAGAATTAAAAAGCATCTTTGAAAAAATGCCTGAAATTGGTCTTTTGTTAACCGATGTGCGTTTGGATACAACAAAAAAACAAGCCATTGTTGATGTTTTAACCAAAGATTGCTCCAATTTAGTAAAAGAATCCGCACAAGTGATTTTTGAAAATTCAAGATTTGTTGAATTTCCATACATTGTTGATTCCTTTACGAAATTATACAACGAAGAGTTTGCAATTCTTGAAGGTACTGTGATTACTGCTGTTCCTTTAAGTGCACAACAAAAGGCAAAATTAGAAGAAAAAATACTCGCAAAATTTGGCTTGAAATCGGCTGAACTTAAAGAAATAGTCGATCCATCAATTATTGGTGGGGTAATTGTGGAGGCAAATCATCAAGTCATCGATGGTAGCTTGAAGACACAATTAGAAAATATTAAAGCGAAATTACTATAAGAGTAGTTAAAGAGGTGAATTCGATGGCCATTAAGGCAGAAGAAATTAGTGCTTTAATCAAAGAGCAAATTAAAAATTATCAAAATGAACTTTCTGTTGAAGAAGTGGGAACTGTTACTTATGTCGGTGACGGAATCGCTCGTGCTCATGGTTTAGAAAATGCCATGAGTGGTGAACTTCTACAATTTTCAAATGGCTCATTCGGGATGGCTCAAAACTTAGAATCAAATGATGTTGGTATCATCATTTTAGGTGATTTTGAAACCATTCGTGAAGGAGATAAAGTAAAACGTACTGGTCGTATTATGGAAGTGCCAGTTGGTGAAGCGTTAATTGGACGTGTTGTAAATCCATTAGGTCAACCAATTGATGGCTTAGGACCTATCGAAACGACAAAATCACGCCCAGTTGAAGCAATGGCACCAGGTGTTATGCAACGTAAATCTGTTCATGAACCAATGCAAACAGGTTTAAAAGCGATTGATGCCTTAGTACCAATTGGACGCGGACAACGTGAATTAGTTATCGGTGACCGTAAAACGGGTAAAACTTCCATTGCGATAGATACAATTATCAATCAAAAAGGACAAGATATGATTTGTATCTATGTAGCAATCGGTCAAAAAGACTCAACTGTGCGTGCACAAGTAGAAACTTTACGTAAATACGGCGCTTTAGATTATACAATTGTTGTAGCTGCAGGTTCGTCTCAACCAGCACCATTATTATACATCGCACCTTATGCTGGGACTGCAATGGGTGAAGAATTTATGTACAATGGCAAACATGTATTGATTGTATTTGATGACTTGTCAAAACAAGCCGTTGCCTATCGTGAATTATCTTTACTATTACGTCGTCCACCAGGTCGTGAAGCTTATCCAGGGGATGTTTTCTATCTACATTCTCGTCTATTAGAACGTGCGGCTAAACTAAGTGATGAATTAGGTGGCGGTTCAATGACCGCTTTACCATTTGTTGAAACACAAGCAGGAGATATTTCTGCATATATTCCAACAAACGTGATTTCAATCACTGATGGCCAAATTTTCTTAGAATCTGATTTATTCTATTCAGGTATTCGTCCGGCGGTTGCTGCAGGACTTTCAGTTTCTCGTGTTGGGGGTTCTGCCCAAATTAAAGCGATGAAAAAAGTTGCCGGTACATTACGTTTGGACTTAGCAAGTTATCGTGAGTTAGAAGCATTTACCCAATTTGGTTCTGATTTAGACGCAGCGACACAAGCAAAATTAAATCGTGGTCGTCGTACGGTCGAAATATTAAAACAAAAACTACATGCGCCACTACCTGTTGAAAAACAAGTCGTGATTTTATATGCATTAACTAAAGGATTCCTTGATGCGATTCCTGTTGATCATATTTTACGTTTTGAAAGTGAATTATTTGAATATATGGAAGCAAACCATAATGACTTATTTGAAACAATTCGTACCACAAAAGACTTACCTGATGAAGACGAATTGAAAAAAGCAATTGGTGAATTCAGAGATTCATATAAAGAAACATTGGATGCGCAACAGTCTAAAAAAGAACGCATTGCAGAAATGGTAAATGCACAAAATTAATGAGGTGAATTGAAATGGGTGCATCTTTAAACGAGATCAAACAAAGAATTACCTCTACGAAAAAAACAAGCCAAATTACCAAAGCGATGCACATGGTTTCAGCAGCTAAATTAACCAAATCGGAAACGCATTCTCGTCAATTTCAAATTTATGCGGAAAAAGTGCGTGAAGTTGTTACTCATTTAGCTGCGCAACAAATTTTAGCTATTGAAGATAATAAGAATGCGAACAGTTTGGACTATAACAGTATGCTAATTACGCGTCCTGTTAAGAAGACTGGCTATATCGTTATTACTTCTGATGGTGGTTTAGTTGGTGGTTATAACAGCTCGATTCTAAAACAAATGATGGCTATTTTTGAAAAAGATCATGAGAATAAAGAAGATTATGTCGTGATTTCTATTGGTGCAACTGGGGCTGAGTTTTTCAAATCTAGAGGCATATCACTAGCTTACGAATTACGTAACTTGTCCGATCAACCAAGCTTTGAAGAAGTACGTAAGATTGTTCATATGGCAACGACAATGTATCAAAATGAAGTTTTTGATGAATTATACGTTTGTTATAATCATCACGTGAATTCATTGACTAGTCAGTTCCGTGTTGAAAAAATGTTACCTATTTCAGACTTGGATCCAGATCAAAAGAAAGAATACGAACAAGAATACATCTTTGAACCTTCGAAAGACGCGATATTAAATCAACTCTTACCACAATACGCTGAAAGCTTGATTTATGGGGCAATTGTGGATGCGAAAACAGCAGAACACGCTGCAGGAATGACTGCGATGAAGACTGCGACAGATAACGCAACGAAGATTATCGATGATTTAACTATTGCATATAACCGTGCACGTCAAGGGGCTATTACCCAAGAAATTACCGAAATTGTTGGTGGCGCGGCTGCCTTAGAATAATTTCGAGAATGAGTGGAGGAAAATAAATGAGTTCAGGCAAAATTGTTCAAGTCATTGGGCCAGTTGTTGACGTAGATTTTTCTAAAAGTCAAGAATTACCTGATATCAACAACGCCTTATTGGTCTATAAAAATGATGAACAAAAAAGTAAAATTGTGCTAGAAGCTGCCTTAGAATTAGGTGATGGCATCATTCGTACAATTGCCATGGAATCAACGGATGGTTTACAACGTGGGATGGAAGTTGTCGATACTGGTAAACCAATTTCAGTTCCGGTTGGTAAAGAAACGCTAGGACGTGTCTTTAACGTTTTAGGGGATACGATTGATATGCAAGAACCATTTGCACAAGATGCAGATCGTTCTGCAATTCATAAAGCTGCACCAAAATTTGAAGACTTAAGTACAAGTACTGAAATTTTAGAAACAGGGATTAAAGTTATTGATCTATTAGCACCATATTTAAAAGGTGGTAAAGTTGGTCTATTCGGGGGTGCCGGAGTAGGTAAAACCGTTTTAATCCAAGAATTAATCCATAATATTGCACAAGAACATGGTGGGATTTCTGTATTTACCGGTGTTGGTGAACGTACACGTGAAGGAAATGACTTGTATCATGAAATGCGTGATTCAGGAGTTATTGAAAAAACTGCCATGGTGTTTGGTCAAATGAACGAACCACCTGGAGCTCGTATGCGTGTTGCTTTAACTGGGTTAACGATTGCTGAATATTTCCGTGATGTAGAAGGACAAGATGTGTTGCTATTTATCGATAACATCTTCCGTTTCACTCAAGCGGGTTCTGAAGTATCAGCCTTACTTGGTCGTATGCCATCTGCCGTGGGTTATCAACCTACATTGGCTACAGAAATGGGTCAATTACAAGAACGTATCACTTCAACTAAGAAGGGCTCTATCACTTCTATTCAAGCGATTTATGTCCCAGCCGATGACTATACTGACCCTGCACCAGCAACTGCCTTTGCGCACTTAGATGCTACAACTAACTTAGAGCGTAAATTGACAGAACAAGGGATTTATCCTGCCGTTGACCCACTGGCTTCAAGTTCAAGTGCATTATCACCAGAGATTGTTGGTGAAGAACACTATGAAGTTGCAAGTGAAGTACAACATGTTTTACAACGTTATCGTGAATTACAAGATATCATTGCTATTTTAGGGATGGATGAATTATCTGATGACGAAAAAGTGTTAGTTGCACGTGCTCGTCGTATTCAATTCTTCCTATCACAAAACTTCCACGTAGCTGAACAATTTACTGGCCAACCTGGTTCATATGTGCCAGTTGCTGAAACGATTAAAGGCTTTAAGGAAATTTTAGAAGGTAAGTATGACCACTTACCAGAAGAAGCTTTCCGTAGTGTTGGTCGTATTGAAGACGTTGTTGAAAAAGCGAAAACACTAGGATACTAGAAAGAGGTGTCCTATGGAAAATAGTATAACTGTTCGAGTTGTCACACCAGCAGGACTTGTTTATGACCATCATGCAGCTATTGTTGTTGCTAAGACACCAACTGGCGAAATTGGGATTTTGGCAAACCATGCACCAATTATCGTTCCATTAACTATTGAAGAAGTTAGGGTTAAGCGAACTGACTCTGATACGCACGTTGATTGGATTGCTGTAAATGGTGGAATTATGGAAGTCCGTGATAATGTAGTGACCATTTTAGCGGATAGTGCTGAGCGTGAACGTGATATCGATGTACCACGCGCACAAAGAGCAAAACAACGCGCTGAACGATTAATTCAAGAGGCAAAAGAAAATAAAGATAGTGATACATTGAAACGTGCCGAAGTTATGTTACATCGTGCTATGAATCGATTGAAAGTATCACAACACCAATAAAAAAAAGACTTGAGACCCTGTATTTGGCTCAAGTCTTTTTTATTCGTTTTATTAGCGAATACCTAGGGCAATTCTAGCATATCGACTCATTCGATCAGTTGTCCAAGCTGGATACCATACAAGTTTGACATCTACACTTTTGACCTCTTCTACTTCCTCTAAGGCATCATGAATATTATCAGTTAAGATATCTGCTAATGGGCAGCCCATTGTAGTTAAAGTCATTTTAATGACCGTTTCACCGGTTGAACCATTAAATTCAACTTCATAAATCAATCCTAAGTTTACGATATCAATCCCTAATTCAGGGTCAATAACTGTTTCTAAAGCTGTTAAGATTTTCTCTTTAATTACTTCGATTTGTTCTTCTGTATATGAATGTTGTTGATCAGACATGAATATCCCTCCAAAATTTATATACTTTATGATACAGAATTTTGAACGTTTTGTAAATTATTGAAACTCTAAAAGCATGTTTTTCAATTAGGAGGATATTTTGTACGTTAAAATCAAGTACTTATCCAGCTCTTTCATTTCCTTTTGAAAAAGTCTTGATTGCTTTTCATGAAAAAATAATGTATCATAATAATGTTAAAGAATTAGGAGGTAACATGTTAAATAATAGTATTGAACAGATTGTACGTTTTACAAGTCATCTCATTTGGATATATTTAGCATTTTGGTCTTTGCAGTCACTAAATCTGCAAACGCTATTTAAAAAGCAAAAGGCTAGCCAAATTAGGGTATTCATGTTACTTCTCGCTATAGGTCTCGGTTACCTGGTAAGTAGTTTTTTCTTTGAGATTTTACAATTGTCGAAAAGTCTTTTTATTGCTAGATTGCAGTAAAGAGTAGTGTATTTTTGGAGGGAACGAATGTAATGGAAGAAATTATCGTTCAAGGAGGCAATGCTCTTAAAGGTTCAGTAAAAATAGAAGGTGCTAAGAATGCGGTTCTTCCCATTTTAGCTGCAAGTCTTCTAGCGGATCAAGGGCAGACAGTATTAAACAATGTACCAATTCTTTCAGATGTGTTTACAATGAATGAAGTGATACGTCATTTAAATGTAGCATTAACTTTTAATGAAGATATAAATCAAGTAGTAATTGATGCAACAAATGAATTAGCTATTGAAGCACCTTATGAATATGTCAGCAAAATGCGCGCTTCAATTGTCGTCATGGGCCCTTTGTTGGCAAGAAATGGTCATGCTAAAGTTGCGATGCCTGGTGGTTGTGCTATTGGTGCACGTCCAATTGATTTACATCTTAAGGGATTCCAAGCATTAGGCGCAACAATTAATCAAGCAGAAGGGTATATTGAAGCGATTGCAGATGAATTGCATGGTGCTCATATCTATTTAGATTTTCCTAGTGTGGGCGCAACACAAAATATTATGATGGCTGCGGTTAAAGCAAAAGGTACAACTATTATCGAAAATGTTGCTCGTGAACCTGAGATTGTTGATTTAGCAAATATTTTAAATAAAATGGGTGCGAAAATCTATGGCGCAGGTACAGAAACCATGCGTATTGAAGGTGTTGAACATTTACATGGTGTTACGCATTCTATCGTTCAAGACCGTATCGAAGCAGGCACATTTATGGTTGCTGCTGCGATGACTGGTGGCGATGTCATTATTAATGATGCCATCTCAGAACACAATCGTCCATTAATTTCTAAATTGATGGAGATGGGTGCAAAAATATTTGAAGTTGAAGAAGGTTTACGAGTGATTGGTCCAAAAGAATTGAAGCCTACTGATGTGAAGACTTTACCTCATCCAGGTTTTCCAACTGATATGCAAGCTCAAATGACAGCCATTCAATTAGTGGCAAAAGGAAATAGCTTTGTAACGGAAACAGTTTTTGAAAATCGTTTCCAACATTTGGAAGAAATGCGTAGAATGAATGCGCATGTGAAAATTGATGGCTCTGTAGCATGTATTGAAGGTGGCCATGAATTGCAAGGGGCAACAGTCTATGCAACTGACTTGCGTGCAGCAGCGGCTTTAATTCTTGTAGGTTTAAAAGCAAAGGGGAGAACACGAGTCCGTAATTTGAAATATTTAGATCGTGGCTATTATAAATTCCATGAGAAATTACGTGCTTTAGGTGCCGATGTTGTCCGTGTAGATATTGACGAAAAGTTAGCTGAAAAAGAAAAAGTGAATGCGTAAAAGGAAAGCATTATGAAAAATACTCGCTATATTAGAAATGTTTTATTTAAAATATTTTTTGTATTTATTTTAGCAGTGCTGTTATTCTTTGTTGGTTTAGTGATTGGTTATGGTATTATCGGTGATGGCCATCCACTTAAAGTGTTAAATCCAGCTATCTGGTACCATATTTTTGATTTTTTGAAGTAAAATAAGAAGGTTGACTAGTAAGATAGCTTGCTAGTCAATTTTTATAGTTGGAGGAAAAACAAATGAAAAAATTTCTGATTGCAATTGTGCGTGGTTATCAACGTTTTATCTCTCCATTATTTCCGCCTAGTTGTCGCTATCATCCGACCTGTTCGAACTATATGATTCAAGCGATTAAAGTTCATGGGGCATTTAAAGGCACATTAATGGGGATCGCAAGGATATTAAGATGTCATCCATTTGTAAAAGATGGTGTCGATTATGTGCCTTTAACATTTTCATTGAAGCGAAATACAAAGGATCAACATCGTCCTAATTATAAGGATTAGGTTTTTGTTGGTCCTTTTTTGCAAACACTTTTAAATTGTGTATATTTTTCCGAATTGAAATATATTTTCTAAAATAATAAATTTTCTGAAAATTCTGTTGACAATTAGAAAATTTTTATGTATATTGTTGACATATCTTAAATGGTATTAAGGGGGACAACTAGGATGAAAATGAAAAAATTAGCTTATTTAGTAGCAGGTTTAGTATTACTTTCAGCATGTAGCGCTGCACCAGGTGGTGGTAAAGGAGCTGCCGGTGGTGGAAACAAACAATCTGGAGACACCATTAAAATTGGGGTGAACCTTGAATTATCTGGTGGTGTAGCAGCCTATGGTAGCGCTGAAAAAAATGGGGTTGAATTAGCCGCTGAACAAATTAATAAAGACGGCGGTATTTTGGGTAAAAAAGTGAAGTTGGTTGTCAAAGATAATAAATCGGACAATAATGAAGCAGCCACAGTCGCAGCAAACTTAGTGACTAATGATAAAGTTGTAGCAGTTATTGGACCAGCAACATCAGGAGCAACCAAAACTGTGATTCCAAATATGACGAAAGCACAGGTGCCAGTCATTTCACCATCTGCAACTGATGACTCAATTACTTTAAATGGCAAGGACGTTCAGAAATATGTTTTCCGCTCATGTTTCCAAGATAGTTTCCAAGGAATTATGTTAGCTGATTATGCAACAAATAAATTAAAAGCTGAAAAAGTAGCGATTTTGGCTGATAATTCAAGTGATTATGCGATTGGATTAACCAAAGCTTTCAAGAAAGAATACAAAGGTGAAATTGTTCTAGAAGAAAACTTTACACAAGATGATAAGGATTTTCAAGCAGTATTAACAAAACTTAAAGGAAAAGATTTTGATGCTATCTATGTTCCAGGTTATTACACACAAGCAGGTTTAATCATTAAGCAAGCTCGTGAATTAGGAATTACGCAACCAATCATCGGTGCAGATGGTTTTGGTGATGAAAAGATGGTACAAACAGCTGGAGCACAAAATGTAAACAATGTATTTTATAGTACCCACTTCTCTACAAAGGCACCTGCAACTGATAAGGTACCTGTGTTTATTGAAGCTTATAAAGCAAAATACAATGCTGAACCTTCAACATTTAACGCTTTAGCCTATGATTCACTATACATGATTAAACAAGCAATTGAAGATCAAAAATCAGCAGACTCTGCAGCCATTCAAAAAGGCTTAGCAAACTTGAAGGATTTTGAAGGTGTTACTGGTACGATGACTATTGATAAGAACCACAATCCTGAAAAATCACTTGTAATTCTTGGCTTAACAGATGGTAAAGAATCATCTGCAGAAACCATCAATGCAAAATAATGAAAGTGGAGGTCTGGCTCAGGTCAGCCTCCTTCTTTTAAACTTTATATAGAAAGAGAGATTTGCAATATGGAAGCAATCATTCAACAGTTAATAAATGGTTTGTTCCTGGGAAGTATCTATGCCTTATTAGCATTAGGTTACACCATGGTATATGGAATCATCAAGTTGATTAACTTTGCCCATGGTGAGATTTATATGATTGGTAGTTTTATTGGCTATTTCCTATTAAATAATACGGGAATTGGTTTTTTCCCAGCAATGATTATTTCAATGATTGCCTGTGCTTTTTTAGGTGTAACCATTGAATTTTTAGCTTATCGTCCTTTGAGAAAATCAACACGTATTTCTGCTTTGATTACGGCGATTGGAGTATCCTTCTTTTTACAAAACATTATGATTTATTTCTTTTCGCCAGATGTACGTCCGTTTCCACAAGATATTACTCGCAAAACCTATCATCTCGGCTTTATTGAAGTAAGTAATATTCAAGTATTAATCTTAGTTGTATCTATTGTTTTAATGGTCTTGTTACAATTAATTATTCAGAAGACCAAGATGGGTAAAGCAATGCGGGCTGTGAGTGTGGATGCAGATGCTGCCCAATTAATGGGAATTAGTGTCAACCGAACTATTTCCTTTACCTTTGCGCTTGGATCTGCATTAGCTGCTGCCGGTGGTATGTTAATTGGTTTGTATTATAATTCAATTGATCCAATGATGGGGGTTGCTCCAGGACTTAAAGCGTTTATTGCTGCGGTTTTAGGTGGTATTGGGATTATTCCTGGTGCGGCTTTAGGTGGATTTGTGATTGGCTTGATTGAAACAATTTCCACTGCTTTTGGATTTTCTGATTATAAGGATGCTTTGGTGTACTTGATTTTAATAATTATTCTTTTCGTACGTCCGGCTGGTATCCTTGGTAAAAATGTTAAAGAGAAAGTGTAGGTGCCCAAGATGAAGAAAAATTTAAAATATAATATCGCCTGGGTAGCTATTGCCGCAGTTGTTTATGGGGTTTTACTTGCTTTATATAATGGCGGGTTCATCACGTTATTTACCGATGCGATTATTGTTAATATTGGTATTAATATTATTGCTGCAGTTGGGTTAAATTTGATTATTGGTTTTTCAGGACAATTCTCTTTGGGACATGCTGGTTTTATGGCAATTGGAGCATATTCTTGTGCTATCATTACTTCTAGCAATCCAACATATGGTGGTTTTATTATGGGCTTATTCGTAGGTATGCTTGTTTCTGGTATTGTTGCCTATGTGGTTGGTCTACCTACTTTACGCTTAAAAGGGGACTATTTAGCCATTGCTACTTTAGGGATTGCAGAGATTATCCGTATTTTGATTGTGAACTTTAGAGATATCACAAATGGACCTTCAGGAATTTTCGGGTTACCACAAGTTACCACATGGGAAGTTGTTTTTGTTTTTGCTTTGATTTCGATTATCTTAGTTTCTAACTTGATGAATAGTGCGCCAGGTCGTGCCATACTTTCGGTACGTGAAGATGAAATTGCTGCTGAAGCGATGGGAATTAATACGACGAAATATAAAGTGCTCGCTTTTGTGATTGGTGCAATTTTAGCAAGTATTGCTGGAACTTTGTTTGCAAGTTACCAACAATCTGTTTTCCCTAAAGACTATCAATTTATGAAGACTATTGATATTTTGATTATTGTTGTATTTGGTGGAATCGGTAGTACAACGGGTGCAGTGCTTTCTGCTGTTGTTTTAGGGATTTTAAATATGTATTTACAAGATTTTGGCTACTTACGAATGATCCTTTACGCGCTTACTTTGATTATTATCATGATCTTTAAACCAAGTGGCTTATTAGGTACATGGGAATTTTCAGTGAAACGTATCATTGATAAATTCACGAAGAAAGGAGACGATGTCAATGCCTCTGTTGGACGTTAAAAATTTAACTAAAAATTTTGGTGGACTTACTGCTGTCTCACATGTAAATCTAACTTTAGAAGAAAATGAACTAGTTGGGTTAATTGGTCCAAATGGGGCTGGCAAAACGACCTTGTTCAATTTATTGACTGGCGTGTATGTACCTTCTGAAGGTGATGTCTTATTCACTGTTGAAGGTAAGGAAAATCGCTTAAATGGCATGAAACCATACAAGATTGCAGATTTAGGCTTATCACGTACTTTTCAAAATATTCGGCTATTTAAAGAATTAACAGTAATGGATAATGTTTTGATTGCGATGAATACCAAACATGCAAAAGGGGTGTTTTCAAGCATTCTTCGTTTACCACAGTTTTATAAAAATGATGAAGAGATGAGACAAAAAGCCAAAGATTTATTAGCGATTTTTGATTTGGATCAAAAAGTAAATACCTTAGCCAAAAACTTGCCGTATGGTGAACAAAGACGTTTGGAAATTGTCCGAGCATTAGCCACTGAACCGAAGATTTTATTTTTAGATGAGCCGGCTGCTGGAATGAATCCACAAGAAACTGCTGAATTAACCGAATTAATCAGAAAAATTCAATATGAATTTGGTTTAACCATTATCTTAATTGAACATGATATGAGTTTGGTTATGGATGTCTGCGAACGAATTTATGTGTTGGAATATGGACGTGTCATTGCACAGGGGACACCAACTGAAATAAAGAGTAATCCAAAAGTTATTGAAGCTTATCTAGGAGGGGAAATGTAATGCTAAAAGTACAAGATTTATCTGTTCATTATGGCATGATTCAAGCTGTCCATAATGTCAGTTTTGAAGTCAAACAAGGCGAAATTGTTTCCCTGATTGGTGCCAATGGTGCAGGTAAGACTACAATTTTAAGAACAATATCTGGGCTAGTTCGTCCTTCAAATGGTCATATTATCTTTGAGGGAAAAAATATTGAGAAAGCTGCGCCGCAAAAAATTGTTGCTGATGGCTTATCACAAGTTCCTGAAGGGCGGCATGTTTTTAGTGGCTTAACTGTACAAGAAAATTTAGACATGGGTGCTTTTTTACGAAAAGATAGTACCCTTAAAGAGGATTTTGAACAAATTTTTGCGAAGTTTCCAATTTTAAAGGAACGTCGTAATCAAGATGCTGCGACTTTATCCGGTGGAGAACAACAGATGCTTGCAATGGGACGAGCTTTGATGTCTAAGCCAAAACTTTTATTATTGGATGAGCCTTCAATGGGACTTGCACCGATTTTTATCAAGGAAATTTTTTCTATCATTCAAGAAATTCAAGCGCAAGGTACGACAGTCTTATTGATTGAGCAAAATGCAAAAATGGCATTATCAATCGCCAATCGCGGCTACGTATTAGAAACTGGAAAAATTGTATTAGAAGGTACAGGAAAAGAGCTATTGGCAAGTGAAGCTGTACGTAAAGCATATCTAGGGGGGTAAACCATGACTGTAAGAGATTTTATGACGGAAAAGTTAATTACCGTAACACCACAAACACCTATTTTTGATGCGATTGACTTGATGAAAAAGCACGATATTCATCGCTTACCGGTGATGGAAGATCATAAATTGGTTGGCTTGATTACGCAAGGGGTTATTCAAGAGTCGATGCCTTCAAAAGCAACTAGTTTAAGTGTATTTGAACTGAATTATTTGATTAATAAAACTAAGGTTGGCGATGTCATGTTAACAGATGTTACCACAATTGAGGCTGCTGCGTTGTTGGAAGATGCCATAAAAGTAATGCGCACAAAATCAATCGGTGTCTTACCTGTAATGGAAAAGAATCAATTGGTGGGCATTATCACGAATAATGATATTTTTGATGCCTTTTTAAAGATTTCTGGTTATGAAAATGGTGGCGTCAGAGTTACACTAAAAATCACTAAGGAACACCATGGTATTTTAGCGGTGATTGCTAAGGAACTAGCAGATGCCCAAATGAATATTGAAACGATAGTGGTTAATCGTTTATCTAAAGGAATCTTTGTGGAAATTCAATTAGCAACTAAGGATGTTGAAAAGGTGAAAGCAGTATTGACTAGCGATGATTATGAGTTAGTTGATGTTGTGCTAACGAATACGATTATGTAATAAAAGCATTTTGATGGCCAATTCAAGTGAGGATTGGCCGTATTTTTTTATTGACAGTATCTAGATGGTTTGATTAGAATAGATATGTTAAGAAAAGAGGGATGAACATTGAAGAAAAATAAAGATATTCAAGTACAAGTCGTAGAAACAACGAAACAAATAGATGGTACAAATTATGATGTTACCCAGCTTGCAATTGGTAAAAAGACTATTGGTGAAGTATTACATTATGGGCCTAAATCTTTTGTTAGTTTTATGAATGAAGAAGAAATTCAAACAGATCGTAGTTTAGATGCTGCAATTGAAACGATTTTAATGCGTTGGAATTTACAAGAATAAATAGCTTTACGCATTATTTATTCAAAAAAATTATGTTTTTCTCTTGAAATAATTATTATTTTATAGTACTATTTAATAGTTGACTTGAAAAACATATGGAGGAGTAGCGAAGTGGCTAAACGCGGCGGACTGTAAATCCGTTCCTTT
>NHCFI00100__coassemble_1517_pt1 | contig 96538 bp, 84 predicted proteins | sample NHCFI00100__metabat2_low_PE_012 | metagenome-assembled genome bin NHCFI00100 | reverse complement strand
TTATGTATCAAGCATTAGGGGCGTTTTATAATTAAATAACTGTAAAACTCAGGATTGTAGCATTAGATGAAATGATTATCAATTGAAAAATAAGGTTGTGAGGCAGCTTGCACAGACATGAAGAAATTCGTGTGTTTACCTACCACTGCAAAAATCGGATGAAAGGAGATTTTTGCAAGTGGTAGGGCGAATTTCACAATGTCTAGCTACCGAACACCGTCTAACAAGGTTGTGAGAAGGGTCGATCAGCTACAAGCAGCTAAGGTTGTCCGGAATGACAGGAAAATCCGCTAGTTTTAAAGATTTTCCTAGGCAGGCCGGCTTAGATGCGATGTAGCTACCCTTCGAACACCGTCTAATAAGGTTGTGAGAAGGGTCGATCAGCTACAAGCAGCTAAGGTTGTCCGGAATGACAGGAAAATCCGCTAGTTTTAAAGATTTTCCTAGGCAGGCCGGCTTAGATGCGATGTAGCTACCCTTCGAACACCGTCTAATAAGGTTGTGAGAAGGGGCATTCAATGAAATAAAGGTACAAATTACTTAAAATGTGATATAATGAAAGTTACCAGGAAAATTGTGAGGATTATTTATGAAATCAGCTTCGAAAGCGGCTTTTTTATTTGCTTGTGTGCTGACCTTTTTACATATTTTGCTATTTATCAATCGTGATTATATTCAAGCCTACTTTATGATGCACCACGGTATAGCAATCTTTTTACAATTGCGCCTATTATTCAAAATTCTTTGTTTAGTAGGAGTAATCATTCTAGGTGTGCCACAGGTCCGCAAAAAGCCCAATCTTTGGTTCCCATATACGGGACTATTCTTATTGAATCTCATATTATCTTAAAGAGGTGTTGATCGAATATGGAATTTTCATCAAAAGCCGAAGAAAAAAAATATTACGAACAAATCGCAACGGAAGAAGGATTCTTAAAATGGTACCATGAACAAGAACATCCTACCTACGAAGCCCCTTCTTTAACCGTAGATATGGTATTGCTTTGTTATAATCGCCAAGAAGAACAACTGAAATTGCTATTGATTCAGCGTAAAAGTCACCCATTCCGTCATTCTTGGGCTTTACCTGGAGGATTCGTTTCAAAAGGTGAGTCCACTGATGATAGTGTCATTCGCGAAACATTAGAAGAAACTGGTGTACATATTAACCAAAGTCAAATTGAACAACTCTACACATTTTCTACACCAAATCGTGACCCTCGTGGTTGGGTGGTAACTGTTAGCTATTTAGCCTTTATCGGTGAAGAGCCAGTAGATGCCGGCGATGATGCGAGCCAAGTACGCTGGTTTAATTTAAATCGCAAACAAAATACAATTGTCCTCGAAAACCAAGAAACGCAAATCATTCTCGATTTAGAAACCGGTGAATCGCTTGGAAAAGATACCTTAGCCTTTGACCACAGCCAAATTATTCTTAAAGCATTCCATCATGTATTAGAAACAATGATGCATGACCCACGCGTACTATTAGTATTGGGACCTGGCTTTACGATTACCGATGCCAGAAAGGTCTTTGCTAAATTTTTAGGCATTGATTTTAAAAATATCGACCACTCTAACCTCAAAAAAGCATTGAATGATCATTTAGAAGCTATCGGTGAACGTGCTAGTGGTGTTGGACGACCATCAAAAATCTACCAATTAAAGACCGATAAAAAAATCAGCCCGAAATAGGCTGATTTTTTGTGGTTTTTCATAATTAGTGGGCACTTTTCCTAGAAACAAATCAATTATTACCTAGGCGAACCCTGGCACCCCTACCAGTTATTTTTTTAAATATTTTGACAATTTATGATTTGAATCTCTTTACCGTACCATTGTGCTTTATATTTCAATAAACGAACTAATTGATGCCATTCATTGCTGGTGAATAAATCATCTTTAGCACAAGACCTATCTTCTGGTTCGACAATTTCGATTACATCATATTCCTTAATATAAAAGATAGATAAATGATTCAAATAATCTTTTATCTGATTATTAAGGTGTGTCAATAATTTGTCATACTGTTTTTTTTGCTTCTGGTAATTCTTACAGTCGACTAATATCCGATTTTGCTTACGCGCAACCCGAGCCTTTACCTTTAATCTTCGTTGTAAAAACGCCAGACGTCCTTTCGTATGCTGAATGGGTTCAATCACTTCAGCACGATATTTCGCTTGTTGGACTAATTGATGCGCATCAAAAGAAAGTCTGATTTTTTTACCTGTTTTCTCGAACTTATCAATAGTTTCCACGCACAAAATCGAAGCATAAAACTCCTCGTTATTCTTCGCTGAAATAGTCACTGATTTAATTTTGCCGGTAATTTTTCGATGTTCGCATATTTGAATTTTTTCTTTTAACTTTGGCAATTTCAGATAACCATCCTCTATACGTACTGTCCCATTTTGATTATTGGTCGTGTAAGATTGCCAGACAGAACTCTTATTTTTCAACTTAGGATAGCCACTACGCTGTTGATAGTAATTTTGAAAAGCCCTATCTAAATTTCTTTTCGCATTTGCAAGGGCTAGACTATCCGTCTTTTTTAAAAAAGGATAATCACGTTTGAGACTCGCTGGCGTAATAATCTCTTCACTTGTGCGCTCAGCTGTATCTAACTTCAGAAAATAATTATAGATGAAGCGAACACAACCAAACGTTTCAATAAAGAACCTTTTTTGTGCTTCATTGGGATAAATTCTAAATCGATAACCCTTTAAATTTTTCATCGAATCAACCTTATTATTTAATATACAAAGGGTAGCTCCTAGGTAGATAAGCCAATTTGGTTAGAAAAGACTTATATTACGCTGTCTTTTTCGCCGATTTGGGAACCTTATCTACCTTTAGCTGACCAAGCCTTCTTACATCCTTTTCTAATCAGTGTAAATCGACTAGCTACTTCGGCGTAAGACATTCTCGTCTGGGAAAGTCTTTACTTTTCGGACTTTCTCGACGTGTTGGACAGACCTTATCCTTCTCGGTATCAATCAACTAAATACTCGGAAAATTCACCCTCCTGCTTAAGAAAATCTCCTTTCATCCGATTTTCTTAGCAGTAGGTAACACATGAATTTTCTCGTATTTGACCAAGTTGATTGATAACCTTTTGCTCGTAGCTGATCGAGTCGATTTACGACCTTTTTTTCATTTGTTTGCTTCGTAGTTGGCCACAGGCGGCATCGATGTCGGTTCCGTGTTCTTTACGGATGACACAGTTAACGCCATTTTTCTTCAATGTATCATAGAAACGCAATACATCGTCTTTACTACTTCTTGAATATTGGTCATGTTCGCTGACTGGATTATATGGAATTAAGTTCACATAGGCTAATTTCTTCTTATCTTTAAGTAAATTCGCCAATTCTTGAGCATGATGCACACGGTCATTCACTCCTGCCAACATAATATATTCAAAGGTAATACGGCGGTTGGTCTTTTCTAAATAGAAATCTACCGCATCCATTAATTTTGCCAATGGGAAGCTACGGTTAATACGCATAATAGATGTACGTAATTCATCATTTGGCGCATGTAAAGAGATAGCAAGATTTACTTGTAAACCATTATCAGCAAACTCTTTAATCTTCGGTACAATCCCACTCGTTGAAACAGTAATATGACGCGCACCAATAGCCATACCTTTAGGATCATTCACGATGCGTAAAAATTTCGTTACATTATCATAATTATCAAAAGGTTCACCAATTCCCATTACCACGATATGAGAAACGCGTTCACCTAAGTCACGCTCATCAAAATAGTGTTGCACAAGCATGATTTGGGCCATGATTTCCCCTGCTGTTAGGTCGCGTTGTTTTTTCAATAAGCCACTCGCACAGAAGGTACAACCAATATTACAGCCCACCTGCGTCGTCACACAGACACTCATCCCATAATCTTGACGCATTAAAACTGTCTCAATCATATGTTTGTCAGGTAATTCAAATAAATATTTTACTGTACCGTCACTTGATTCTTGCACAACAATTTGATTTAACGGACAAATTTCAAAATTTTCTTCTAATTTAGCAATCAAGGCTTTGGATAGGTTGGTCATTTCCGCAAAAGTCATCACTCGCTTTTCATATAACCATTCCCAAACTTGAGTCGCACGGAATTTCTTTTCGCCATTTGCTTCAAACCAGGCAATTAATTCAGCTTTTTCTAATCTATAAATAGATGGTTTCAATCGTTTTTCCCTCACTTTATCAGTATCGTATTCACTATAGCGAAAAATTTAGGGAAATGCAATGAAATCTACTTTAAATTTTGCTGAAAACCGGCCTGAGAAAATCTAAGCGCGAGCACCACTTGCGTCAAACCAAAGACCACATATGGACTATAGTAAGTTTGAATATGTATCATCTGACAACCAAACATCACGAGCAACCCAAGTAGATTGACAATAATCGTTTGCGTAACAACCATTTTTTCTTGATTTTGCGCTTGTAAATAGACCTTAATGATTTCATAAAATGGGATAGCTAGCATCACACTAAAAGTAAATCCCGCCATGAATGTTAAGTGACTAAACATTTGCTGGGTAAAAAGTTGCGCAAAAGCTGGGATAGTCAAAGTTCCTACGATGGATAGCCCAATAAACAATAGAAAATTTATCCGCAATAACCATTTTAACAGTTGTGACTTTTGTTTTTGAGTGACTTCTGGTAAAAAGACTGGCAAACTATTGGCATACATTAGGCTCGGTAATTTTATAATTGCAAACATTTGAGAAATGACAGCATAAGCACCTAACGTAGTATTCCCCAAATGTCCTATAAAACTTTCAAAAACGAGGATAAATAAGACACTCTCAAATATTTCCTGGATGGCTAAAGGAATACCTAAGCGTGTGATAGCAAGCATTTGATTAGCTGATTGCAAGAGACTTTGCTTGAGGATGGGGAAAATATGCCATAAATAGGCCAATACGAGGTACAAGACACCCACCATATTCGCTAAGGCTGCCCCTTGAATCTCCCACAGTAGCACTAAAATGATATTCAAACCACATTCGAGTAAAGCACTGATTACGCCGATACGAAAAATCACTGTTGTCTTTTGGGCGAATTTGAGAAGATTGCTAAAAAGAAACGAAAGCAATAATAATAAGATATAGCCTGACATGATATAGAGATACTGACTCGCTTTTAGCAATAACTCCCCTTGAAAACCATAAAAATATCGCAAAAACAGTTTGCCAAAAAGCAAGCAAATGGCTAAGAAGCCCCCGCCAAACAATAAACACAAGCGCAAGGCTGAATGCACATATTGCTGGAACTGTTGCTTCTCTTGGTAAAAACTTCGCGCCGCTAAAATATTAAAACTCAGACTAAATGCCCCTAATATTCCACCAAAGGCATATAAAAAATTTTGAATAATCGTAATAGCGGAGAGTGAATGTGTAGAACCAGCTGTTGCAAAGTGTAGCGTTGCAATACCAATCGCCATCTGTAGCAACTGACTGGCGATTAAGGGAAATACATAATGATTGATTTGTTGTTTAAGTATTTTCATCTTAATTCCTTTATATTTAATATACTTGTACATTTTATCACAAATAAAAAATACACAATACAACAAAAGCCTTGCTATCAGAGTCGATCCTCTCGACCTAGCAAGGCTAATTTGTTATTCATAATCTTGAGGCAGCTCATCATACTCCGCAGGTGTATCTAGGGATTCCAGATAGACTTTACGTGGTTTACTCCCCTCAGAAGGTCCGACTACTCCATTGGCTTCTAACTCATCCACCAGACGGGCAGCTCGATTATAACCAATTCTAAAGCGCCGTTGTAAAAGCGAAACACTTGCCGTTTGCATCTCAACAACTAAGGCCTTGGCTTCTTCATACAATTCATCTTGTGGATAGTCATTGTTGCTTTCACTTGGTGCTTCTTCTAGATTCATCATCTTCTCGTCATAATTTGCCCCCATTTGATCGGTCACAAATTTGACAATACGCTCAACTTCTCCATCTGAAATAAAGGCCCCCTGCACACGGATAGGTTTATTCTCACCCATTGGTAGGTAAAGCATATCTCCACGTCCCAATAGTTTTTCTGCCCCATGACTATCAATAATGGTGCGCGAATCCGTTCCTGAAGAGACCGCAAAGGCAATACGTGAAGGTACATTGGCTTTGATAATTCCCGTAATGACATCAACACTTGGCCGTTGTGTGGCTAAAATCATATGAATCCCAGCAGCACGGGCCATTTGCGCTAAACGAATAATCGCATCTTCTACTTCATTACTTGCGACCATCATCAAGTCAGCCAATTCATCAACAATCACCACAATAAATGGTAGAATTGGACGTTTTTGCCCATCTTCTTGATTTTTTGCTTCTATTAATTCATTATAACCAGCAATGTTGCGCACACCAGTAGCCGCAAATTTTTCATAACGTTCTTCCATTTCTTTTACGACTTTTTGGAGCGCTTGGGCAGCTTTACGTGGGTTGGTTACCACTGGTGTTAACAGATGTGGGATGCCATTATACACATTCAACTCAACCATTTTCGGATCGACCATCATTAATTTCACTTGATGTGGTTTGGCTTGCATCAAAATACTGGTGATAATCCCATTAATTGCTACCGACTTCCCACTACCTGTTGAACCAGCAATCAATAAGTGCGGCATTTTCGTTAAATCACATGTCTGCACTTTACCAGAAATATCACGACCTAATGGCACTTCAAGAATCTTATCCGGATGTGCTGGTGTGGCTTCAATGACTTCTCTAAACGAAACCATCGAAATATTTTGGTTTGGTACTTCAATCCCAATCAATGACTTACCAGGAATGGGCGCTTCCATCCGAATATCTTTGGCCGCTAAAGCTAAAGCAATATCATCAGTTAAACTAACAATTTTGCTCACTTTTACCCCAACAGCTGGCTGAATCTCAAATTTCGTCACAGAAGGGCCTAAACTTGCCTTCACCACCGTGGCATCGACACCAAAGCTTTGGAAAGTCTGATTTAAGATTTCCCCGTTTTGCTTAATTTTTTCATATTCATCGCTTTGATCTTGAACTTTCGCCGGATCAAGCAACGTACTTGGTGGCAACTCATAAAATTCATCTGGCTCATCATTTTCCATACTAAATTCTAATGGATCATCGCCTTCTATATCCTCATCAGGAGCTGCTTTGGTTTTGCGGGAACGTTTAGGTGGAACCTGACTAGCATCCTTTTGTTCTTGCATTAACTTTTCAGCCTCAGTTGGCTCAATCAAACTCATCTGATGAGGCTCAATAATCATTTCTGGTGCTTTATGCTGGCGTTCTTGTTCCTCAGTTTCAGTAAAAGGTCGCACTTGATTTTTCTGCTGTTCTAACATTTGTTGACGGAGTGCTTCTTTTTCAGTCTCTTTTTTCGCTTGTTTGGCCTTTTTCTTTTCTTCACGCAATTTTTGTTTTTCTTCACTGACCTTGAGACGTTGACTAATTGCCTCGCCAAAATCTTGCAGAAAATCAATCAAATCTTGCGCCGACTTTTGCGTAAATAAAAAGACCCCAACAAAAATACTTAAGACACCTAATACATAACTACCAAATTGGGCTACTAAGAAGTAAGTTACTTGGTAGAGTGCGCCACCAATCATGCCGCCACCAAGACTTTGGCTAATTTGGCTATGTTTTAAATCACTCACCCATAGATTTAGCGTTGTTCCTAAAATATTAGGATTTTTAGTATGAATCTTCGCAAAAAGCATCGCCGAAACAATCACTAATATCCCAACATAGGTTAATGCCAAACCAGCACTACGCTTACGAGAATCAAAGACGCTAAGCTGATGTTTGACCAATAACCAGATTCCATAAAAAATGAGTATTACTGCTAATAATGGGTACGTATTTCCAACAAAAAATCTTAATATATTGGCAAATAAAATGCCTAAAAAGCCTAATTTAAATAAACCAAGTAAACTTAAAAAAATAAAAGAAAAGCCGGTAATAATCATTGCCATGGTTTGATTATTGGCTTGCTGTTTTTTTGTTCTCTTGGTCGATTTTCTTTTCTTTCTTTGCGCCATAAATCATTTCAATCCCTTCATCCTTTCCATTATACTAAAAATATGACAAAAAAACGATGCCCGAAATCAAATTCATCACATCGTTTCTAATTTTATCTAAATTCGTATCCCTTTATCATTTTTAAAAAGTAGCACGCACTCAAAGCAAGCTCACATCGGATACTTTTTTTGAAAATACAAATTGATATACATTCCAATCATAAAAATAATGTAAATAAATAGAAAGAAATAGTCGTGTGCCACAAATAATTTATAAATTAAGTAGCCAGTCATAAAGCCAAATAGCGCGCCATAAATGACAACCAAAAATTTCATTGTACTATCTAAACTTCTAAATTTTAAATCTAGACTTCTCATTTTTTTGTTTAATTCTTGCAACATAAGACTCACCCTTCCTTTCTAATGTGTAACTCCAATGATGAGTAAACAGGATGAACTATCGAGATTTTTCCTATCTCCCTTAATTCACCATCACTTCCACAAGTTCATTATATCACAACTCAAACTTGGGATAAAGCGTTACCATTATAAAGAAATAATCATTCTCCCTCATTTAATTTTCGAAGGAGAATGACGTACTTAAAACCCAAATAACGTAATTGCAAGTGGAAGAAGTCCAGCTAAAAGAATGCTTAAGCCAGCTATCCAATAATTCTTATAGCGTAGAGCCAGCAGTAAACAGATTATGCCAATTATCGGATTAATAATCAACCCAACGACACCACCCCAACGAAAATTTCCCAAAATATCACTCAAAAAATCAGTAGGGAGGATAAACACACTCAACCAAAACAACAGACCAATCACAAGTAGAACTGGATAATACTTCATAATTACCATCTGAAATTCCCTCCTTCATCTCTTTCTTCTATTTATTAAGACTCTATATACTATCACAGCAATTAGTATCCAAAAGGTGACAAAATTAAATACTTTTGCGACGGAAGGAAGATATGCATTGAAAATTATCGACAGTAAAAATGCTAATACAAAACTAAAGATTAATAAATGGTCTTTTTTCATCGCTTTTCCCTTCTTTTCATCCATGTTCTATCTATAACGGCTAATGAGTAATCGCTGCCACCACTTATGAAAAGTCATCTTATAACCACACTTTCCTTTCGTCAACTTAATTGTAATCCATATGAATCAAAAAAATAAGAATACATTAACAAAATGCAGGTTTTATCAACGAAATGCAGTCTATACTAAAAACATTTGATTACAACCAAATATTTTCAACTAATCTAAGGGCAAAACGACTCTAGCTATAAACTGTTGATTTTTAACGTTGATATCAAAAATTCCCTTACTTCTTTCAACAGCATCTCTAACATTTTTCAAACCCAAGCCGTGATTTTTCTCATCTGCCTTCTGCGATTGAATCAGTCCATTTTCAATACTGATTTCATTTGATACCTTATTTTTCACAACAAAAATAAATTGTTGATTCTTAATCGAACATGACACACTAAAGAAATCATTTTTTCTAGGATTGTTGCCTCTAGCGCGTTTTGTAATAAGTTATAGCAAATAATCGTTAAATCAACGGAATGCACATTTAAGTCTTTTGGAATGATTCCTTCTATATTAACTGTGATATTATTTTCGCATGCTTTTTCAGTTAAATTCGTCAACAAGATATCAATTATCTGATTACCCGTATAAAAATATTGCTTATCAAAATGAAAAAGATGAGCTATTTCATCCAAATAATTCATCACTGCTTGATCAATGGGCTTACTGATAAAACCAAGTGTCTTTTCACTAAAAGCTTCACTCATGCGTTCACCAAAATTAGAGATATACACTATCCATGCAATCTTATTATTCCTTATTAAATATTGATTTAAAGCAATCCCATCTAGTCCATCCATTTCAATATCTAAAAGTAAAAGGTCCATCTTTACTGCTTTTTCATCCTGAATATAGTCCAATACTTCTTGAGCATTCATAAAATCGAACACTTTGATTTCTTGACCATACTGATGAGAAAATTCTGACAATAGGTTATGTAATTGTTCATGAATAGCCATATTATCATCACAAATTGCTACGTTTATCTTTCTCACCTCTCGTTATAATTATATCACTTTTTCGTCATTGAATATACCAAAATATAAAACGCTTTCTTAGTTTTTTCTCTGAATAATAAAAAGAGCCACTTCCTTTTATTGAGAAGTGGCTCTGACTATAAAAGCAAATCCTTATTATTTAGGTGTGACGTCTTGGCCAAACCATTTTTCTGAGATTTCTTTAAACTTGCCATTTTCTTGTAATTTTTTGAAACCTTCATTAATTTGTTTGGCTAATTTTTCGTCATCTTTACGTACCCCAACAGAGAAATCTTCGCTATCAAATGGTAATTCGACAATATTATATTCCGCTAATTTTTTGGCTTGTGTTAAGTAGTATTCAGCATATACCTTATCAATTAGCAGGCCATCAATCCGGCTATTTTCTAAATCGATAAAGGCCTCATTAAAACTAGCATACAGCGTCGCATCATTATTTTTAACGATATCTTGTAAAACTTCTGGCTGTTTCGTAAAAGTATCATAACCTGAAGAGCCTTCTTGTGCCCCTAACACTTTGCCTTTCATTTGTTCAGGCTTGGTGATATTGCTTTTCTTAGGTGTAACTAGTACTTGGGGATTTTTCATATAAGTATCTGTGAAAGTCACTTTTTTCTGACGTTGAGGAGTCACAGAGTAACCATTCCAAATCATATCGATCGTTCCATTTTTTAATTCTGTTTCTTTCATAGACCAGTCAATTGGTTGGAATTTCACCTTTTGATCCGTTAATTCAAATACGGCTTTCGCTAAATCAACATCAAAACCAACAATCTTGCCGCTGTCATCTTTGAATCCCATTGGCACAAAGGTATCATCTAGCCCTACCACGACTTCTTTTTTGTCGGCAGCAGACTTACTCGTTTCGCCTTTTTTCTGAGTAGAACATGCGCCTAATACTAAACCTAATGCAACAACTGATAATACTTTAAATAATTTTTTCATTTTCATCTTCTCCTTTAATTTCTATGTTTATTCAACAGGGGTTACCTGATAAAGTTGATCAGCAATTCTCTTGGCAAATTCCAAATCATGAGTCACCACAATTTGCGTCATACCTGCTTCTTTCATTTCTAAGATTAAATCAGCGACTTGTTTACTTAAACCTGGATCAAGGGCACTCGTTGGCTCATCATAAGCTAACACTTTGGGATTCATCGCCATCGCCCGGGCAATTGCCACCCGTTGTTTTTGCCCACCAGATAATTGATAAGGATAATGGTTCAAAAGTTGAGATAAACCTAAACGTTGCGCCAAGTTTTGTGCCATTTGTTGGGATTCGGCCGCCAATTGCTTCAATGCCAACTTAGGAGCTAACGTAATATTTTCCATCACGCTTAGATGCGGAAATAATTGAAAATCTTGAAAGACGACCCCGACAACTTGTTCCTTTGAAGTACTTGGATTAAAGGGTTGCCCATCTAATAAAAATTCGCCACTATCATAAGTTTCTAAACCAGCTAATATTCTTAACAGTGTCGTTTTCCCACCACCAGAGGGACCTACAATACATAAAATCGAGCCTTCTTCAATGGATAAATCTAGATTACGAATAATTTGTCGTGAACCAAATGCTTTATTGACTTGTTTTAGTGCTAACATACAAACCCTCCTAACGATAATAGTTTAAGCGTCCTTCAAAGTATTTCAACAGTAAAGTCACGATGGCAGTCATTAATAGATAAACGATTGCCACGCCTACTAATGGCAACAAGGTAGATTCTCTTTCCATCGCAATTTTACCAATACGCATCACATCTGATAAACCTAAAATATAAACAAGCGAAGTATCCTTGACTAGGTTAATGATTTCATTGCCGACAGAAGGTAAGGTAATTTTAGTGACTTGCGGAATGATGATTTTACTAATCGTTTGCCAAGGACTTAGATGTAATACTTTGGCTGCTTCATATTGGCCTTTAGGTATGGATTGAATCCCGCCACGGAAAATTTCTGCATAATAGGCGGCATAGTTTAGAATAAAGGCAATCAAAGCTGCTTCAAAACGATCAAAAACGATGCCGATATATGGCAAACCGTAAAAGACTAAAATTAATTGTAATAGTAACGGGGTTCCACGCATGAGCCAAACATAGAATTGAATCAATAATTTCACTGGATAAAAGCGGCTCCTTAATAAGAATGCTAACATTACTCCTAGTGGAATCGAGCCTAAGATGGTCAATCCAAATAGCTTTAATGTTACCCCTGCCCCTTGAATAATTTGGGGAAACGTATCTAATATTACTTGCACATGTATAACCTCATTTCTCTATGATTGGTGAACTTACCCGCTGTCTTGCCCTCAAGGTATAAAATAAGTCCTTTGATCATTTTGACCAAAGGACGTGATTGACGTGGTGCCACCTTTTATTTATCTTTCCCTCGCAGAAAAGAACTCCGTGAGTCAAGTAAACTTTTTTGGGGAAACCTTAGCTTTTTCGGTATCAATCAACTAAATACTCGGAAAATTCGCCCTCCCACTTGCAAAAATCTCCTTTCATCCGATTTTCTCAACGGAAGGTAAGCACACGAATTTCTTCGAGGCTTCCCAAGCTGCTTCACGACCTTAATGCAATCTGTGTTCGGCGTGTAGCTCCTGTGCATCTAAGCCGGCCTGTCTTGGAAAATCTTAAAAAATGGTGGATTTTCCGACATTCCGGAAACCTTAGCTGCTTGGAGCTGACCGACCCGCCTCACATCCTTAAAATAAAAAAGTCCTTTGGTTTTTTTAACCAAAGGACGTGTTGACGTGGTGCCACCTTTTTTCACAACTACCTCGCAGTAATTGTCTCAATAAGTCTACTTGACTCTGGCTATAACGGGCCACCCGAATCTTCCTACTTCCTCATTTCAGAAAATCTACTCCAAGATGTGTTTCACGCATAAGTCTCTACTTCTTTGCACCAACCAGAAGCTCTCTGAAAAAGGACTATGGCTACTCTTCTTTTCAACGTATTTTCAATTTGATGAATCCAATTTATCAGAAAATTTTGAGGATGTCAATATGAAAATTCGATTAGAATTTTAAATTCGAAATTAAATAGACCATTAATAAATCATTTAGCTCTTTCAAATTCAAATCAAAACGTTGTTGAAACTTTTCCATTTTATACAATAATGTATTACGGTGCATGAATAAATCTTTAGCAGTCGAAGAAACGTTGGCTTGATTTTTCCATAATGCATGGATGACTTCTTTCATGCCTTCTTCTGCAAAAAAGATTTTTCCTAACTCTTTTAATGACTCATAATTCGTTAAATCTTGACTCGTTGCTAAATATAAAACGCAATCACTCAAAGAAAGATACTTTTTAGGATTTTCGACTAACATTTCTTGAAATAACCGGCTTTCCTCACGATAAATCTTCGTAAAATCAACCTCGCTTGGATAAAAAGCCCCCACAAATATCTGGGTAAAGGTCGCAAAATCATCATCCAAAGCCGTAAATAATCCGTCTAACTCTTCCTTTTGATAGTAATTCTCTTTCCTTTTCTCAATGAGCAAGGCTTGATTGGAACTAATAAATAAGCAATCCACCAAATTAGGAAAAACAGTTTCCATCGTTTGTATCCATGAATGATAAATACTGTCATCCATCCGCTTAAACTGGACTTGAATAATCCGGTATTCACCCGCTTCTTTTTCAGAAAGTCGTGTATGTTTGAATAATACTTGATACCAAAATTTGCGCTCTAATTCATAAAGAGGGGCTACATTGGGATATAATGTTAAAAGTAATTTTTGCTCTGTAACGCTTAACTTTTGCTTTTCAATACAAAAGAACTTTCCCTTATATGGAATACACAAAAAATCTTTATTAAATAAAGGCTCCTCCTTAATGAAACCTTCCGCATAAATTTGCTCTAAAGGTAAAATTTGCACTGTCATCACCTCAATTATTTTCATCTTTATTGTATCTAAGAAAGACAGATTCGACAATTCTTTCTATGTGTGAAAAGCGATTTCAACATTTTGCACAATTCACTGAGGTGTTCTTTGTACATGTTAACGTTGAGATGTAAAAGGCTTTCATTTATATTAAGGATGTCGATAAAAAGATTTCTCGCAAAAATAAACTTTGCGAATAGGATGATTAAACATAGAAAGAGGTATAAACTTATGGTAGAAATGGCTTTACGACATGTATATAAAAAATATGATAACGCTGAAAAATATTCAGTAACAGATTTTAACTTAGAAATTGCCGACCGCGAATTTATCGTTTTCGTTGGTCCTTCTGGTTGTGGTAAATCAACTACTCTACGTATGATTGCCGGTCTTGAAGATATTTCTGAAGGTGAATTATTAATTGGCGATAAAGTGATGAATGATGTTGCACCTAAAGACCGTGATATCGCGATGGTATTCCAAAACTATGCCTTATATCCACATATGACAGTATTCGATAACATGGCTTTCGGTTTAAAATTACGTAAATATGATAAAGCAGAAATCAAAAAACGTGTAGAAAATGCAGCTCAAATCTTAGGCTTGTCTGAATATCTTGATCGTAAACCAGCTGCTCTATCTGGTGGTCAACGTCAACGTGTTGCCTTAGGACGTGCGATTGTGCGTGATGCTAAAGTCTTCTTAATGGACGAACCTTTATCAAACTTGGATGCGAAATTACGTGTAGCCATGCGTGCAGAAATCGCGAAGTTACACCAACGTTTAAATACAACAACTATTTACGTAACTCACGACCAAACAGAAGCGATGACAATGGCTGACCGTATCGTTATTATGAAAGACGGTATTATCCAACAAATCGGCTCTCCAAAAGAAGTTTATGATACACCAAGCAATGTCTTTGTAGCTGGTTTCATCGGATCACCTGCCATGAACTTCTTCAAAGTAACCTTAAAAGATGGTTATATTACAAATGATGGTGGTTTGAAAGTGAAATTACCTGAAGGACGTAATAAAATCTTAGTTGAAAAAGGTTATGAAGGAAAACAATTAATCTTTGGTATCCGCCCAGAAGATATTCATAGCGAACGTGTCGTATTAGATGCAACACCTGATGCTTGTGTGAAATCAACTGTTGTCGTATCTGAACTTTTAGGTGCTGAAACCATGCTTTATACTATGATTGGTGATACTGAATTTGTTTCTCGTGTGGATGCGCGTGATTATCACAAACCAGGTGAAGAAGTAGAATTAGCCTTTAACTTGAATAAAGCACACTTCTTTGATGTAGAATCTGAAGAAGTTATCCGTTAATCTTGCACATTTCTAGTCTTCGTCCCCTTTTTATACATTAGTTTAGGCCTAGCAATCCATCTGCTAGGCCTTATTGTTATGCTTTGTTTTCTTGTGGTTTTATTTCCGCTAATTTTAAATCGGCTTGTGAAATAATGGGTAAAAGTACCATCATGACAATCACTACGATTCCCGAAATAATGAAAATCAGCCCATTATCGGCTACTTCAAACAAGAATGAATAAAAAACAATTCCTAGAGGCATTAATAATTGCACCCCAGTCATTAAAAAGTGAAAGACACGTCCTTGAAACTGTGGATCGACATATGCACTTAACCAAGTATTCAGCGGTACATTTAAAAGCGTAATACATACACCCATTACAAAATTTCCGACAATCATAATGACAATCATCCATTTTAACGGAAGAGATTGCATCAATATAAATCCGAGAATACTCATAATTGCCCCTAATGAAATCACATAAATGTAGGTATTCAAAAGTGGATAACGAATATTTTTAATCATAGATAAAATCAAGGAAGCCAAGATTAATCCAAATCCAAAAGCTGATTCAGAAAAACTATAGGCTTGTGTTGGAAAATGAAGTTGGTGGATTTGAATGTATGGAATTCCGACATTAATAGAAGATAAGACAAAATTAATGGACATTCCAATCACCATCGCAACCATCAATAAGCGATCCTTTTTGATATAATTTAATCCAGATAAAAACATCTTTAACAAAGAATCCTGTGACTCATCCACGTGACTGTCGCTAACTTTGCGATAATGAAAATTCACCATCATTAAGACTATTGCTGCCAGACTTTCACAAACAACTTCCAACAATACGATATTGGCTAAGGAAATAAGCACATAAATGATTCCACCAATAATTGGCGCAATAATTTGACTCACTGCTGAAACTAATTGTTCAAAACTTCTCACCTTTTGTAAATCGGCTTCATCCACCAAATGAATGGTCGCTGCTCCATAGGCGGTACTAAGAAAAATATCCGCTAGTCGTAATACAATCAATAACAAATAAGTAGAAATCAACACGGAAAAACCACTTTTTAATGAAAAAGCATAAAAGACGAGCATCAGAATACTCACAACTTGTGCCATAAAGATGATTTTCTTCTTTTCATAACGATCGACCACTGCCCCAGCAAATGGCAGTAAAACCAACGATACCACTGGACCAATTAACTGTGTTCCGCCAAAAGCTAGAGCAGAATTGGTTTTGGATAAAACTTCTAACCCAATAACAAATGATAGAACATTACTCCCTAATGAACCAAATATCAAAGAAGTAATGATTTTAACAATCTGTTTGTTTCCCTCTTTCATTTCATCACACCTTTTTTTAATTATTTTTTCATTCATTGTATCATAGCCAAATATCCTGTACAACAAAAAAAATACTCGCCTCCATAAAGGATTTGAGTATCTTTTGTATTATTTATCTTCAGCCATCATCGCTTTTAAGGCTAAAGCTAATGGACTTTCCATTTCTGTATTTTCTTGGCTGTATTTTTTCAATAGTCGTTTTTCTTCATGTTTGGTCATTTTTTGTTTTCGTTCAGCCTTGGTTTGCATTTTTTCGGTCGTACCATCATATTTGCAACGATAATAAGCGCCATTTTTCCCTTCGATGATTTCCATTTTCTTATGGCATTGTGGACAACGATGATTGGATACTTTTGGCTCTTTTCGTCTTGAATAATGACAGTCCTCATTCGTGCAGACCAAACGCTTGCCATCGCGACCATTCTTTTCTTTTAAGAGCGAACCACATTCTGGGCAACGTTTTTGTGTAATTGAAAAATCTTGATAGCTTTGGTTACTTTGCTTAATCTCAGCCACTAAACGCTTCGTATCTTGTTCGATTTGTTGGATGAATTGTTGACTCTTCATCTGACCTTTCGCAATTTTTTCTAGGTTTTTCTCCCATTTTTCCGTCAATTCAGGCGTGACTAATGAAGGATTCACCAGACCTAGTAGCTGTTTTCCCTTAGGAGTGACCGCTAAATAATTGGCTTTGCGTTCCATCAAGTCGCTTTTAATCAACTTTTCAATCATTTCAGCACGCGTGGCCGGCGTACCTAAGCTATATTTTTCCATCTTCGCCAACAAAGTACCTTCACTCAATGGCTTAGGCGGGGTGGTCAATTGTTTTTCAATGCTAAACTCACCCTTGATTTTTTGACCTTCTGTATAGTGCACGACTTTTGCTTTAGGTTCGTCACTTGTCCCTTTCCAACCTGGTTCAAGTACTTTTTTATTATTTGCAACAAAGCGTTCAGAACCAAATGATAGTGTGATTTTCTCAACCTTTTCTTGATATTCAGGTAAGAACAACATCAAAAAGCGTGACACAATCATCTGATAAATGCGTTGTTCATCACTGGATAACTTAGCAAAATTTGCCCTTTGTTCGGTCGGAATCAAGGCATGGTGGTCAGAAACCAACGCATTATTAAAAACTTTTTTTAAGACAACTTTTGCTCCATTTTTAATAATCGTCTTGACTTGCGGATTAAAATCACTAATTGCTTGTAGTCGTTCCTTCATCGTATTTTGCATATCGGTGGTTAAATACTTACTATCAGTCCGCGGATAAGTGACGACTTTATGGATTTCATATAGACTTTGCACCAAAGAGAGCGTTTTTTTAGCAGAAAAGCCGTAACGTTGATTGGCCTCACGCTGGATTTCCGTTAAGTCATAAGGTAATGGCGCGGCTTGGCGTTTGACTTTTTCTTCAATTTTTTCCACGGTGCCTGCTGTTTGGCTCATCTGTTGAACTAATTGTTGGGCCGCTTCTCGTGTTTTGATAGCTTGCGGATTCTTTTGTTGATGAGTAAAGGTCAACTGATTATCGGCAAACTGAATTGTAAAATATTCTTGTGGAAGAAACTTTTCAATTTGCTTTTCTTGCTGTCTCACTAAGGCTAAGGTCGGTGTTTGTACACGTCCAGCACTTAGATTATCTTGATATTTCACAGTTAAAGCGCGGGTCACATTTAACCCCACCAACCAGTCCGCCTTTGCTCTAGAAATAGCTGACTCATATAAATTGTCATATTGACTGGCTGGTTTTAAATTGGCAAAACCTTGTTTAATGGCTTTGTCTGTTTGTGATGAAATCCATAGACGCTTCACTGGTTTGTTAAATCTCACCCACTGCAAAATCCAACGGGCAACTAACTCTCCTTCACGTCCAGCATCGGTCGCAATCACGGCTTCTCCTACATCTTTTCGTTTGGCCAACGATGCAATCGCCTTTAATTGATGACCAGTTTTTGGTAAAGGTTTGATACCTATTTGCTTTGGTAACATTGGCAGTGTCTCTAATTGCCATTGTTGCCATTCTTTGTTTAGATCTTCAGGCATTTTTAAGGTTAATAAATGTCCTAAAGCCCAAGTGACGATCACTTTGTCGCCTTCATAGTAATTTTTAGTTTTCTTCGTTGCTTTTAACACTCTACTCAGATCTTTGGCAACACTTGGTTTTTCCGCAATGATTAGCTGTTTCATATAAATTCCTTTCACTTGTTATTGTGACGGGTTCAGAATCTTTTAATAAAGCAATGGAGTGATATTGTTGCATATCATCCTCACATTCCTCACAATAACGTAATTCTTCTTCATTCCAAAACGCGCAAAGATAATTTTCTTTTGCACTGACACAGGGATATTTGATTTTATATTCGTGCCATAATAAGGTGTAAGCTGCGACGGCTTCCTCAAAAGTGGTAAAATGTTGTTCTTCCACAATATCTTCTTGCCAACCTTCAAAGAACCACCACACTTCATTATCACCATGCATGCGAATTACTTGATACATTCTATTCACCATCTCTATTTTCCTAAATCATTCGTAACAAATCAACAAAAACTTTTATAACAATTTTTAGTTTGTATTTTCTTTTGTTTCATTCGTTGTAAACTATATACTATTTTTCCTTGATAACTCTATAGTATTAAGCTTTGATTTATCTGGCAAATAATTTACTTGTGAAAAGGACAGTAAAGCAAATTTGTGGTATCTCATTTATAAAAAAATACCGAACAGCCGCTAACAAACAACGACTATTCGGTAATATACAGTCTAACTTTTGGTCATGCCGGTGCTCGTAGCTGACCGAGTCGATTTACGACCTTTATTGACGGCGTTCAGCAGCTAGACATTGTGAAATTCGCCCTCCCACTTGAGAAAATCTTCTTTCATACGATTTTCTCAGCGGGAGGTAAGCACCCGAATTTCTTCATGTCTGTCCAAGCTGCTTCACAACCTTTATATATACTGCATTTGTTTTTGGTCTTGGTAGGCTTGGTCGATGAGTCCGCCGCCTAAGCATTCTTCTCCGTCATAAAAGACGACTGCTTGGCCAGGGGTGATGGCGCGGGCTTTTTCATCGAATAATACTTCAGCACGGTCCCCATCTAATAAACGGACAGTAACGGGTACATCTTGTTGCCGATATCTAAATTTAGCGGTACAGCGAAATTCTTGTGGTTTTTCTTCATTCGTTGTGAAGTGAATTTGGCTGGCTGTTAATCGGTTCGCATACAATAATGGATGATGAAAACCTTGATCCACAATTAAGGTATTTGTGGCAAGGTCTTTCCCTACTACAAACCACGGCTCTTGTGTTTTACCGCCCCCACCAATGCCTAAACCTTGGCGTTGACCGATTGTATAATACATTAAGCCATCATGTGTTCCTTTTTCTATTCCATCAGGAGTCATCATTTTCCCAGGTTGAGCGGGTAAATATTGACTCAAAAATTGTTTAAAGTTCTTTTCGCCAATGAAGCAAACACCTGTTGAATCTTTTTTCTTGGCAGTTGCTAAACCAGCTTTTTCCGCGATAGCACGTACTTCTTTTTTCTCTAAATGTCCAAGTGGGAACATAGTTTTAGACAATTGTTCTTGTGATAACTGACTTAAAAAGTAAGTTTGGTCTTTGTTATTATCATTTCCTCTTAGCATATGCACGACGCCATTTTCATCACGTTTCACTTGTGCATAATGACCAGTTGCAACAAAATCTGCACCTAGTTGCATGGCATAGTCTAAAAAGGCTTTAAACTTGATTTCTTTGTTGCACATGACATCAGGATTTGGGGTACGACCCGCGCGATATTCGGCTAAGAAATATTCAAAAACACGGTCCCAATATTCTTTTTCAAAATTCACTGAATAATAGGGAATCCCAATTTGTGAAGCGACTGCCGCAACATCTTTATAATCTTCTGTTGCCGTACAGACACCATTTTCATCGGTATCATCCCAGTTTTTCATGAAGATTCCGATGACATCATAGCCCTGTTCTTTTAATAAGAGGGCAGTAACCGACGAGTCAACCCCGCCACTCATACCTACAACAACACGAATTTTGCTGTTGTCTTGCATAAAAAATCACCATCATTTCTTTATAGATTCTGAAATCTACTACGATTGAAGGTCGCATTATTTTCAGTAAATTTCATTATAGCGCAATTTTTATCAACATGCACGAAAAAAATCGCAGTACCATGACTACGATTTTCTTACCTTATGCTTTTTCTAATAAACCACGATCGATAAATCCATCCATCAAGAAATAGAATTTATCTTGCAACATTTTATGCTGTTCGCTCTTGAAAATATTGACTGACTTTAGACCTGTCGCATTGGTAATCGACATTTTTAAAGTTTGTAAGTCTTTAGAAACAGTTATTTTTAATTTAAAGCCTTCCTTACTTTGAGGAGTTGCTTCTAATGAACGAATCAGTTGGAAGTTGCCTCCATTTGTTTCAACAAAACCATTATCACGCAAGGTATAACGTTTTGCATTTGGGTTCATTTGGTATTTGACAGTTGAACCTAGAACTGTTGCTGTTTTTTCAAAAGCCATAAATCTAGCCTCTTTTCGTGTTTTTATTTATTTTATCACAGCTTTTGTCATCTGAAAACCTTTGCCTAGATTTAAGAAAACAATTTTACGATCGTTGAAATTTGCGCACGACTTGTCCTAATTGTTGAGCTAGTTGCCCTACTTCGTCTAACGTATTGCCAAGGCCAAAACTGACACGAATAGCGGTATGAATTTTTTCATCCTTTTTTCCATACATCGCTTCTAATACATGGGAAGGATTAACATTCCCCGCTGTACATGCCGAACCAGTTGAAATAGCCATGTTTGCTAAATCTAGATGCATCAAAAGCATTTGATTATTCACTTGATCAAAGGAAAGATTCCATACCTGTGGCAATTTATTTGCTTCATCGCCGTTCACTTGATATCGAACCTGTTGTTGGGATAACACGTCTAGAAAATGCTGACTTAACACTTGCATCTGTGCTTGTTCTTCAGCTAAATGTTCATGGTGAAATTGCGCCACTTCAGCCATCGCACAAATCGCGGGTAAATTTTCAGTTCCAGCCCGACGCTTTTCTTCTTGCTCGCCACCATGTGTGATTGGCTGTAATTTCACGCTATCTTTTTTATAAAGAAAACCAATTCCTTTAGGGCCATTGATTTTATGGGCAGAAATACTTAATAAATCTATGCCTAATTCTTCTGGAAAAATCGCCACTTTTCCATAAGCTTGCACCGCATCTGTATGAAAAATGGCGGGATGTTCTTTTAAGAATTCACCAATTTGGACAATCGGTAATAAGTTGCCCGTTTCATTATTCGCAAACATGATTGAGACTAAAATCGTGTCCTCCCGCAGCGCCTGTTTCAAGTCAGCTAGCGAAATTTGTCCGTTAGCATCCACTGGTAAGTAGGTCACTTCAAAGCCTTGTTTTTCTAAGTAATGTAAAGTTTCCATAACTGCTGGATGCTCTATGCTTGTAGAGATAATGTGACGTCCTTTCGCTTGATTGGCAAAAGCGGCGCCGATAATGGCATAGTTATCGCCTTCTGTTCCCCCACTGGTAAAAATAATTTCATGAGGTTTAACCTTTAAAGTTTTAGCAATGACTTGGCGCGCCTTTTCTAAATATTCATGAGCTTTGCGACCATATTGATGAATACTTGAAGGATTACCAAACACCTCATTCATTAAAGTAGTCATTTTTTCAATGGCTACTGGATGCATAGGGGAGGTTGCTGCATGGTCAAAATACATAAGATTACTTCCTTTACTAACAAAATAAGCCAAATTAGCTTACTAAACTTCGCAATCTCTGTCAAGTAAACTCCTTTGGCTAAACATTTATTTTTGATCTTCAATGGATAGTCGGAATAAAGGACTCATTGGGGTATTTTCTTGGATACGTTTCATCGCTTCACCCATTAAATCCGCACAAGTAATATAATGAAGGACATTTGGCTTGCGACTATCATCAATCAGACATGAATCAGTCACACAAATAGATTGAATGGGTGCTGCATCTAAATCAGCTTTAGCCCCTTCACATAATAAAGCATGAGAAGCACAAGCATAAATTTCAGTAGCGCCTTGTTCAGTTAGCAGTTTACTTGCTTTAACAAAAGTTTGACCGGTATCTAAAATGTCATCCACCATGATACATTTCTTACCTTTGACATCCCCAATCACATAGCCACCTGCTTCATACTCATCTGATTGATCCACAATGGCTAAAGTAGAACCTAAATATTCTGCTAAGCTACGTGCACGTTGAACACCACTATTTTTTGGTGAAACAACGACATAGTCATCACCAGACATTCCTTGATCTAGATAATACTGAGCAAACAATGGAATCGTGAATAAATTATCCACTGGAATATCAAAGAAACCTTGTACTTGTACTGTATGCAAATCTAATGTTAATACTCGAGTTGCACCCGCTTTGGTAATCATATTTGCAATTAATTTTGCAGTAATTGGTTCATGTGGACGCGCTGTACGATCTTGACGCGCATAAGCATAATAAGGTAAGACGACATTGATTGACTTCGCACTCGCCCGTTTCATTGCATCAATCATAATTAAAAGTTCCCAGTAATAATCATTCACTGGTTGATTGGTCGATTGGATTAAGTAAGTATCCACCCCACGGACACTTTCTTCAATATTAATCGCAATCTCGCCATCACTAAATTGTCGCACTACACATTTTCCTAATTCTTGTCCAAAGACTTTAGCAATTTTTGCTGCTAATGGTTGATTCCCGTTGAGACTAAAAATTTTAACATTGTCTGTTGCATTATTCGCCACCGTTTCATCCTCCAAAAATGTTTTTTTCTTTTATTGTATCATATCTTGAGGTGATTTTGAAAATTTTCTTGTGTTTTCATAAGAATAATTATTGTTTAATCGAAACTGTGCTATTAACCCACTTTGCCGGAATAATTTTGGCCGGATTACCCCAGACATCATGCACCAGCAAATCATAGCTACCGTCTTCATTTTGCAAATACCCGTAGCAAACAACCCAGTGATTCCCATAGCTACTCCCTCTTTTCTTAGATAAACCCACAATCAAGGGAAGTCCGGCATCAATTCGTTTTTTAATACGTGTCAGACAAACCATAGTAGTACTATGGGCACGATAAGGCATCTGGTAACGCCTAAAAAATCGATTCGCCCCCATCGACAACTCAATCGGTAAGGTAGGAAAGCCAAATGGTTGCACCAATAGTTTTAATATTTCGACCAAGCTTGCTTGACCTTGCTGTGTATTTTCCTGTAAAAAGTCAGGCAAAATAGCTGGCGTAAAATGTTTTTGAAAGTAGATTAATAAGACCGCACAGCAATACGTCCCACAGTAATTTCCTTGGGTATATTCTAAATCAATGAGTTGCTCAAAAGTTTGTTTATCTAAAATTTTTGCTTTCATTTAAACAATTGTCGCCCCTAATGTATTTTTGAAATGGTTAAGCGCCCATTGATGACCCACTTGATCAAAGCTTTGCACAGCATCTTTCACGATAAAAATTTTATAGCCCAAATTATAGGCATCTACAGCGGTATGCAATACACAAATATCGGTACATACCCCAGTTAAATAGATTTCAGTAATTTGACGTTCTCTCAAGCGTAAATCTAAATCCGTCCCACAAAAAGCAGAATAATGACGTTTATCAAGCCAATAAAGTGTATCTTTGCTTTTATTTTGCTCATACAAGTCAGCCAATTTACCATATAAGTCGCGACCATGTGTGCCTATCAGATTATGTGGTGGGAATAGTTTGTTTTCTGGATGATAGTGATCTTTTTTATCATGACCATCAATGGCGAAAACCACAAAATCATCATTTTCAATAAAATCTTTCGTAACCTTCACCAACGCTTCTTCAATTTGTTGTCCATATTCACCAGTCGTTAACTTACCATCTGTTGCGACAAAATCATACGTATAATCAATCGAAATTAAAGCCTTCATATTTTTCACCTTTTTTCATTTATTTGATTGTATTTAAAAACTCAATTACCATTTCTGCAGAGCGTTTTCCAGCTTCATCAATAAATTCATCAAAACTCATCGTTGCTTGATGGTCTGCTGTATCGCTAATTGCTCGTACAACTAAAAATGGAATATGAAATTGACGGGCAGTTTGGGCAATCGCTGCACCCTCCATCTCACAAGCAAGTGCCTCTGGAAAGTGTGCTTTAATTTCTGCGATTTTTTCTGGACTATTGACAAAGCTATCCCCGGTTACAATTAAACCACTGCGCACTTGTTGACCAGTTTTATCCGCGGCTTTTTTCATTTCATCAATAATATACTGGCTTGCTTCAAAATATAATGGCATGCCTGCTGGTAATTGACCATAATCATAGCCAAAACCTGTGACATCGACATCAAAATACGCTAATTTTTCGGAAAAGACAACATCACCGACTTGCAAGCCTTCACCAATTCCTCCAGCAGATCCTGTATTAATCACCATGTTGACGCCATATTGTTGAATCAATAAACTCGTTGTGACACTAGCAGCCACTTTCCCAATGCCTGAGCGTACGACAATGACATCATGTTTGCCTAAAGTTCCCGAAACAAACAAAACTCCTGCGCGTTCCCAAGACATTGGTGCTTCCATTTTTTCCTTTAATATTTTTACTTCTTGATCCATTGCACCGATAATTCCGATTTTCATTTTCTACCAACTTTCTGAACAAATTATATAAAAAAGATAAACATAAAAATTAAAACCAACAGTAACCCAACGATAATAATTGCTTTCCATAAAAAAGAATTTAAGGCACGAGAAGTTTCTTTTTCTTCTACCCGTGATTTATGAATTTCCTTATTCTTTTTTGCTTCTTTGCGATAATGGCGAGCGATACGTTGTTCTTCTTGATCAAATTCTTTTTGTGCTTGTTTGGAAACAATTTTTTGATTACGTTCTAACGCCTGTTGCTCTTGTTCACGCCGTCTTCTTAATTCGGCACGTGTGAGTAAGGGCTTATCTGACATTTCATCGACCTTCCTTAAATTTTAGATTTTCCGATGCGAAAAATATATATATTTCTAATTGAATATTTATATTTCTACTGTGGCGCGACTTATATCCTAAGAATTTCGTTTTGTGCCTTGCTCATTCATCCTGTCCGATTTTGGAATTCCTACTTTCGTTTGATGTAACAGTCCAGAGCCTTAAATTCCCTAGCATCGATAGGTACATATTTAAACCATCTTTTGAGTGATTAAGTTTAAATTTGATAATTTGCCAAATTTATCGAAGCATTTAAATCTCTATCTAGCGTAAATCCACATTCACAACGGAATACTCTATCACTAAGTTTTAAATTCTTCTTTATTTTTCCACAATGCGAACAAGTTTTTGATGAAGGATACCATCTGTCTACTTCTACAAATGATATTCCTAGTCTTTCGCATTTATATTTCATTTGTCTTTTAAATTCATAAAAACACTGACTAGCAATAGACTTAGCTAAATATTCGTTTTTCATCATACCTTTTACATTTAAATCTTCCATTACAATTCGATATGGTTTGGTTTTCACTATATCGCTTGTTGTTTGATGTAAATGGTTTTTTCTGATGTCTGAAAGTCTTTTATGTAGGCTTTTAATTATCTCTTTTTGTTTGACTATATTCTTTATTTCTTTTAGTGGTTTTTTATAGATAGGTTTTCTGTTTTTAGTGTAACCTGCTATATTGCGTTCAATCTTTCTGCTAAGTTTCCGTTGTTCTCTCTTTAGCTTTTTCTCAAGACGTTTCACTTCTTTGGTGTTGTTTATGTTTTTGTATACTTTGCCATTACTTGTAACAGCAAGATTCTTTACTCCTAAGTCAATACCAAGACTCTCATTCGTAAGCTCATCCTTCTCGAACTCTTTGTCATATCCTAAAGATAAATACCAATTTTTGCCATCAAATGATATTCTAGGGTTTGAATAATGTTCACCTTTTTTAATCTTAGGTAATGAGCCACACGTCTTAACGTTTCCTATTTTTTCTCCTCTGAAACCATCTTTTGTTCTTTTTAGACTTTCATAATTGACATAAAAGCTATCCTTACATCTATGTTTGCTTTTAAATTTTGGCTTACCACTTATTCCTTTCAACCATCTTTTTAGCGCTAAGTCCGCATCTTTTACAGCTTGTTTCATCACATTGCTTCCGACTTCTTTTAACCATGTATGCGTAGTTGGTTTTAACATATTATTAATATGCTTTCTAACTTCTGTTTCTTTTAGCATTTTTTTATGTTCTGTGTAATACTTCTCGTTTTCAGCTAGAAAATAATTATAAGACTATCTAGCTACACCACAGGATTTTCTAAATAAGATTTCTTGCTCTTTTGTTGGTTTCAATCTTATTTTAATCGCTGTTAGCATTGTTTTTCACCTCGTCAATCAATCGCTTAGTTTTCTTAGAACATTGACCGTATAATCTATTGGCAAAAACTGTAATAATTTGTATTAAATCATCAACTTATACTCCCAGATTTATTCAAGTTTTCCCAATATTGGATGGCAAAAATCGTCTTTGCATCACATATTTCTCGATTAAGAATCGCTTGTTTGGCCTCTTCTAATGTTAATTCATACACTTCTAAGACTTCATCTTCATCCATTGCTTTAGGATTTTCTACCTTGCTTAAATGTTTGGCATGATAAATATATAACTGTTCATTGGCAAATCCGGGTGAAAGATACATTTGCGCCACTAATTCCCAATCTTGCGCCTGAAGTTGTACCTCTTCTTCTAATTCACGTTGCCCAGTGATTAAGGGATGAATATTTTCACCTGGATCGATTTTACCGGCTGGAATCTCTAAAATGACAGATTCAAGCGGCTTTCTAAATTGTTTCACAAAAACCATCTTATCTTCATCAGTTATCGCGATGATTGCTACCCCGCCTGGATGAAAGACAAGTTCTCTTTGTGATTGGGAGCCATCAGGTAATTGGACTTCATCGACACATACATCAATAATATTTCCATGAAAAATTTCTTTACGGTGGATTGTTTTTTCTTCAAAATCTTGAAATTCCAACATTATATACTTCACCCTTTGCTTTTATTTGTTTCTAGTTTACCATAGGACGCAAAAGATTTCTTATATTTTTCATAAATCCATAAAATACTTCCTCAGTTGGATACTTTTCTGGGCAAAAAAATGCTAAAATATAAAAGAAGTGAACGCTTGCCCAATTTTGAAGCAAGCACAGTATATAATCTACACCTTTAAGGGGAGGGTTCTAATGAAAAAAAATCTATTTATATTCGGCGTACTGATTGTGATTGCTTTTTTAGTACTAGGTTATTTTGAGACTTTCTTTTTACTTGCAGTAGCCATTGCCTTTATTATTTTTATGGCTTATTTAGCAATCCAAGCGCTAGAAAATCGGCATAAAGCGAAACCACTATATAAGAGTCTGATTTATGCTATTGCCATTATCGCCTGTGCTACAATTGCTTTTGATCATGAATTTTATTATGATTTACGCTATGATTTTGTAGAAACCGTCATCGAAACAACGATGAAGATTTTTGCACTATTCATTCCCATTTATTTGTATATAGCTTGGCGTAAATATTTTCAAAATAAAGTCGTGCGTCCGAATACTTTGCCACCATTATCCAAAGCCAAAGAACAATATTACCATGAATTAGGCTTAAGTGATAGCGAAATTGAGTTATTCCGTGATACGATGAATCAAGCCAAAATTCAAATTGAGCAATTACAAAAAAATGTGAGAAGCAATTCAAAATTAAAAGCCTTAGATTTGCGTCACGACTATCTTAAAATTTCTAAAGCATTGTTTAAAGAAATCGTCAAAAATCCAACACGCTTATCCGATGCAAGTCTATTTTTATACACACATCTTCCTAACTTGGTCGATTTAACCAATAAATATGTTGAAATCAATAATCATGAAATCAAAAGTCGAGAAGCTTATGATCGTCTAGAAGAAGGCATTCAAGTCATCGAACAATTAACTGAATTGATTCAACGTGATTATCAAGACTTTGTAGCGGATGATTTTGAAGATATGGACATTGAAATCAATATGGCAAAAAAACAAATAGAAAAAGATTCAGATCATCAAACCCTACAATTTTAGCATTGAAAGGCAGGAAACATGATGGACAATTTAACACCAGATACTAATAAAAGTTTGGATGACTTATTAGCCAATCCTTTTTCCGTTGATACCAATGAATTAACTAGTAGTCAACAAAACGAAATCAAACAATTTCAAGAAAAACAAACAGCGCCTCGTTTAATTGATCGTTTAGATGCCAATTATCAAGAGCAAGCCAAACAACTCGCTTCCCAAATTGATGTCAATGATGCTCAGGCGGTCATCATCTACGGTGCTAATGCCCAAAGTAAGTTAAGTGAATTCTCGCAAAGTATGCTAAGTCACGTCCAAGCTAACGACATTGGGCCAATAGGGGATTCTTTAAACGAGCTAATGTATCGCCTACAAGAAGCCAACCCTGATGAATTACGAGCAGGTGAAGGCAATTTCTTCCAAAGAATGTTTGGCAAAGTGAAACAATCAATTTATGAAATTACCGCTAAATACCAAAAAATCGGTGCCCAAATCGATAAAGTCGCTGTCAAATTAGAACACGAAAAAGATGGGCTAATCAAAGATAATCAAATGCTTGAACAAATGTATCAAAAAAATAAAGATTACTTTGATGCTTTAAATATTTACATTGCCGCAGGTGAATTGAAAATCGATGAATTACAAAATCAAATCATTCCTCAAGCAGTGGCTAAAGCTCAAGACTCAGGTGATCAGATGGATGTCCAAATTGTCAATGATTACACCCAATTTTTAGACCGACTTGAAAAACGTACCCATGATTTAAGATTAACGCGCCAAGTCACCATCCAACAAGCGCCACAAATTCGCTTAATTCAAAATACCAATCAAGTCTTGGCTGAAAAGATTCAATCGTCTATCCATACAGCCATTCCTCTTTGGAAAAATCAAGTCGTCATTGCCTTGACCTTATTACGCCAAAAAGATGCTGTGACTGCACAACGTCAAGTATCAGAAACGACCAATGATTTACTGAAGAAAAATGCAGAATTATTAAAAGTTTCCGCAATTGAAACCGCCAAAGAAAATGAGCGCGGTATTATTGATATCGAAACCTTACAAAAAACGCAAGATGATTTGATTGAAACCATTCAAGAAACATTGCGTATCCAAAAAGAAGGAAAAGAAAAACGTCAAGCAGCTGAAATTGAACTTGGCGTCATGGAAGAAAATCTCAAACAAAAACTATTGGAAATTACCCATTCTTAGTAGAAAAGGTTCAACACAAAATTTTGCGTTGAACCTTTTTTTATTTATTTAATGTTGAATGTTTATAACCATAACCGAAGTATATGCCTAAACCAATTACCAAACTAATGAAAAAGACAATCCAAGTGGTTAAAGATAGTTGCACCATTAAAAAGATACAAAAGCCCACGGTAATGAGTGGTAAAATAGGCACAAACGGTACTTTAAATTCACCGGGTTTCGGATTACCCGCTACTTGACGTAAGCGAATAATGCCCAATGCCATCATAATCAGATAGCCCAAAGCAACAATATTGGTTAATTCGGCTAAGATTTGTAGTGGAAACATCGTCGCAAAGACAAAGACTACCGCACCTGAAACTAAAGTCGCGCGCACAGGCGTATGGGTTTTGGTATCTACTTTATTCAAAGAGATTGGTAGTAAGCCATCTTTACTAATCGCATAAACCAAACGTGCTAAAGAATACATCATTGAAATCGTCACAGTTAGTAAAGTTAAAATCGCCCCAATAGAAATAATGGAACCAACTAAATCCAAATGTAAAAAGCGCATCGCAAACGCTACTGGATCATTGACACCTAATTTTGTATAAGGGACTAAACCTGTTAAAATAGCTGTGACAATGATATAAAGGACTGTTGAAATGGCAATAGCGCCAATCATCCCTCGTGGCACAGTCTTTTGTGGTTCCACGACTTCTTCTGCAGCCATTGCGATGGCATCAAAACCTAAAAAGGCAAAGAAAACCAAAGCTGCCCCATCAATCACACCTTCCGCTCCAAAAGGTAAATAAGGTTGCCAATTGCTAGGTTTCACAAAAAAGACACCAACTACAATAAACAAAGCGATGATACCAAACTTGATCCATACCATAAAATTATTGAGGGCTAAGGCTTTTTTCGCTTCTTGTAGCACCCAAAAGACGACCAAAATCACGACAAGGCCTGCAATCAAATCGAAATAGGTTCCCTTTTCAAGATTCAAACCAGCAGTCAAGGCTTGTGGTAATTGAAGATGTAGGTAACTTAAAAAGCCTTGAAAATACGCAGACCATCCCGAGGCTACTGAAGCCACAGCCAACATATATTCACATAATAAAAACCATCCCGTAAGCCATGCGATAAACTCTCCAAAAACCACATACATATAGCTATATGCCCCACCGATGACCGGAATACGTGAGGCAAACTCAGCGAAACTAAAACCAGTTAATATCACGATAAAAGCGGCTAATACAAAGGATAAGGTCAAGCCTGGTCCTGCTAAATTCGCCGCAGCTTGTCCTGGCACGACAAATATTCCCGTACCAATGACCGCCCCAATCCCTAGTAAAATTAAATCTTTTAACTTTAACGTCTTGCTTAAATGACTGGATTGCTGAGTATTGATTTGTTTTTTTCTAAATAAATCCATCTTATTTCCTTTACATTCAAAAATTTAACCAACAATACCATTCATTATACACATCATGACATTTCTTTTCATGAGATTTTTATCATTTTTCATTATTTTATTTACGAATTTAGCAATTTTTTCAGAAAAGCCATTTGGGAAAATTAAGTTTTCATTAAGAACAATACGTATATCTTATCATTTTTCCTAAGCATTATTTGAAATTTTCAGAAAATGTAATAAAATGATAGTATTCACAAAAAAGAAAGTTAAAGGAAGTTATTCATGAAAAAAGAAAAACAGGATTTACAACGTGGGCTGAAAAACCGCCATGTCCAACTCATTTCAATCGGAGGCGCCATTGGGACAGGTTTATTCTTAGGCTCAGGTAAATCGATTCAGTTGGCTGGTCCATCGATACTTTTAGCCTACGCCATTATGGGAGGCGTGTGCTTTTTAATTATGCGTGCATTAGGTGAGTTGCTTTTATCTAATACTAGCCACCATTCATTTATTGATTTTATCGCTGAATATCTCGGGGTTAAGGCAGCTTTTGTCACTGGCTGGACATATTGGTTTTGCTGGATTGCGATTGCTATGGCTGACTTAACGGCAATTGGTACATATATGAAATATTGGTTGCCTCATTTACCCAATTGGTTGCCCGAACTGATTGCCTTAACACTGCTCATTGCATTTAACTTAATTGCTGTTTCTTTATTTGGTGAGTTAGAGTTTTGGTTTGCTTTAATCAAAGTCGTTGCTATTTTAGCGCTCATTATCGTCGGGATTTTTATGATTATCACACATTTTCACACCAATCAAGGCGTAGTGAGCATCAGTAATCTTTGGTCACACGGTGGCTTTTTTGCCTCAGGTCCTAAAGGGTTTATCCTCTCTTTTCAAATGGTTGCTTTTGCCTTTGCCGGAGTTGAACTAGTTGGCCTAGTTGCCGGTGAAACCAAAGACCCTGAAAGTGTATTACCAAAGGCGATTAATAATATTCCGGTACGTATCATATTATTTTATATCGGTGCTTTAGCGGTAATTATGTCGATTTACCCATGGAATTCAATGGATGGTAGCCAGAGTCCATTTGTCCAAGTTTTTTCAGAAATCGGCATTGTCTCCGCAGCTACCATTATTAATATCGTTGTCTTGAGCTCAGCCGCATCCGCTTGTAACTCAGCCATTTATTCAACCGGTCGCATGTTGCGTTCATTATCGGCTGAAGGAAATGCACCACAAGCTTTCCATAAATTAACCAGTCATAAAGTACCAGCTAGAGCGATTTTCTTCTCAGCTGGAGTGATTTTACTCGCAGTTATTCTAAACTACGTGATGCCAAGCGGTGTTTTTGTATTAGTTACAAGTGTCGCAACAACTTGTTTCTTATTTATTTGGAGTATGATTGTTTTAGCCCATTTACGCTACAAGAAAACCATTCAAGGACGAAGTGAGCATCCTTTTAAAATGCCACTATATCCTTTAAGTGACTATTTTGTGCTAGCTTTTATGGCATTTATTGCAGTCGTCTTACTCTTCCAACCTGATACACGACAAGCATTACTTTTTGCGCCAGTCTGGTTTATCTTTTTATTGCTTGTCTATCGTTTCAAATTCGCCAAAAGCATGGTTCATGTCAAACAAACCGAAGAATAAAATACAAGTCAAAGAGGCCGTCTTTAAATCTGAGACGACCTCTTTTATAATTATCCTAAATGAAGATTGGCACTTTCTAAGGCTTGATCAACTACTTGCATCACTGTGAGACTATGGTTTAATTGTTCCAAAGCAAAGGCCAAATCTTTTTGAACAATTACCTCAGTAAATTTCTCAAACTCTTGATACATCCGATGCTTATCCAAATTCACATTTACGGCTTCTATCTCCGTTTTGCTTCGCCGTTCATAGCGTGGCATTTCATTGGTTGCGCCCAACACTTCAATTGAACCATCTGTCCCTTGAATAACAGAACGAATTTGAGCCGTCGAATCCTTTGCACCAATACAAACCGCTTTAAATGCCCCATAATCTAAAACTAAAATTCCTGAAGTATCGATATCACGTTCAATATTTGCTAAATACTGTACCTTTTCTGGCTTTCCAAACAGACCAACTATAAAATGGATATTATAAATATTAATATCCATCAATGCCCCACCACCTTTTTGTGGATCAAAGGCTGGGAGAATCTTGCCTTCTTTAAAAGCATCATAACGAGAAGAATATTGTGAATAATTACATTCGACAATCTTGATTTTTCCTAATTGAGCTAGGTCCTTTTTAATCTGTAAGAAATTGTTTAAGTACTGGTTGGTAATCGCCTCAAGTAATATCAATCGTTTTTCTGTAGCTATTTGGATTAATTCTTGTAATTGTTGGGCATTGAGTGTAAAGGGTTTTTCGCAGATTACATTTTTGCCCTGTAATAAAGCGGCTTTGGTATATTGATAGTGCAAATGATTGGGTAAAGCAACATATACTGTATCGATTGTTGCATTACCTAAGAGTGTCTCATAATCTGTATATACTTCTTGAACCTGATACTGTGCTTGCATCTCTTTGGCTTTATCTAAACTACGTGGGGTACTTAACAAAGCGACCAATTCCACATCTGTGACTTGTTGAATCATCGGCAAGAATTCTTGAACGATTTTTCCTGTTCCTAAAACGGCTAACTTCATCTCTCTTCATCCTCTCAAACGTTTTCATGTATATTATGGCTCAAATAAGTTAAAAAAGCCAACTAGATGAATGAAACGAAACAATTTATTCAAATATTGAACAAAAAACATAGAATCATTGAAAATCAAGTTCAAAAAGGCTGTGAGAAAAATCCCACAGCCTGAAACTTTTTTATTAAGCTAAATCTGCACCATTTGTAGCAATCACTTGTTTATACCAGTCAAATGATTTTTTCTTCATACGTTTGCCGCTACCTTCAATCTTGTCATCTAAATCTACATAGATAAAGCCATAGCGTTTACTCATTTCACCGGTAGACGCTGAGACTAAGTCGATACAGCCCCATGGTGTATAACCCATCAAGTCGACACCATCTTCTATTGCTTTAGCCATTTGTTCGATATGCGCACGTAGGTAGTCAATGCGATAATCATCTATAATTTGGCCCTCAGCAGTTATTTCATCAACAGCTCCTAGTCCATTTTCAACGACAAAGACTGGTTTTTGATAACGATTATAAAGTTCATTTAAAGCAATTCGTAAACCAACTGGATCAATTTGCCAACCCCATTCACTCGCTTTTAAGAATGGATTACGCACACCACCTAGTAAGTTACCAGCTACTGTATCAGATTCATCGCCAGTCACCGTCACCGCAGAAGACATGTAGTAACTAAAACCAACATAGTCAACTGGATAAGCTTTTAATAAGTCTAAGTCTTCTTTGGTAATATCAAGATCTTCAAATTTCACCCCACGGCTATTTAAGAAGCGGTTAGTATATCCTGGATATTCTCCACGTACTTGCACATCCGCACAGTAATAATTGAAGATTTGGTTTTGTTCCATCGTGGCTGCCTGGTTCACTGGATTAGCATCCAAACTATAGGTTGTCGCATAGATAATCATACAACCAATTTTTAAATCTGGATCTAACTCATGACCAATCTTCACAGCTAATGAACTGGCTACAAATTGATTATGCCAAGCTTGAGCAATATTTTTGAAGTCACCCGCACCATTTGATAAAACCATTCCTTGGCTTAACGCTGGAAAATGAAGCGCTGAATTGATTTCATTAAAGGTCATCCAGTATTTTACTTTACGATGGAAACGTGTTAATACCACTTTGGCATAGCGTTCATAAAAGGCAATTAATTCACGATTTTTCCAACCACCGTACTTCTTCGCCAAATTTAACGGCATTTCGTAGTGTGAAATCGTGATAACTGGTTCAATACCATATTTCAAGCATTCATCGATGACTTGATCATAAAATTTTAACCCTGCTTCATTTGGTTCTAATTCATTACCTTGTGGGAAAATACGACTCCAGGCAATAGAGAAGCGATAACATTTAAATCCCATTTCTGCAAAAAGCGCGATGTCTTCTTTAAAATGTTCATAATAGCTAATTCCTTTATGATTTGGGTAGACATATTTTTCTTCATCAATCGTCCAGTCAAATTCTGGGCTACCTAAGACTTCAAAACGAATTTTTCCACCTGGCATCGCATCTGCAACCGATAAGCCTTTGCCATCTGCTAAATAGGCACCTTCTAATTGATTTGCTGCTGTAGCGCCACCCCATAAAAAGTTTTCAGGAAATACTGTTTGACTCATATTTATTACCTACCTTTATTATTTGATTACGACTAGAAAATCTTCATTTGCTAATACTTCTACTTGATTTAAATCTAAAATATCCGCATAATCATTGGTATTTGTCACAATGATTGGGGTAATTAGATTATAACCTTTATTGGAAACGCGTTCAACATCAAATTGTACCAACAAATCTCCTTGTTTCACTTGTTGTCCTTCTTTTACTTTTAATGTGAAACCATCGCCCTCTAGTTCAACGGTATCCATTCCGATATGCATTAAGATTTCCACACCGTCATTCGTTTTCATTCCAATCGCATGTCCAGTTGGAAAAGCCGTCATAATCACGCCATCAGCTGGAGCCAATAATTCTCCTTTAGTCGGCTGAATAGCGATTCCTTTACCCATCGCACCTGAAGCAAAGACTGGATCAGGTACTTCAGATAAGGCTACTACTTCACCAGTTAATGGGCTTTTTAATACGACACGTTGGACTTGCGTATCCGTTGTTTGTGCTTTGGAGTCAGTAGTTGTTTTTTCAATCGTCTCAGCTGTTTGCTTTTCTTTATATAAAACTAAGGTCAAAATAAAACCTAAAACAAAAGATACAATTGTGGCAATTACAGCCATCATTACGTTAGATTCGATTTCTGGATTAGGACTAATAAAGGTTGGAATAGAAAGTACGCTGGTTAAACCAAAGGCAAAAACTTTTACTTTTGCCCAACCGATGATGGCACCACCAACTGCACCTGAAATACAAGCTGCAATAAATGGCTTTTTCAGTGGTAATGTCACCCCATAAACCGCTGGCTCAGTAATTCCAAAGAAAGTGGTTAAACCAGAAGAAATCCCCAACGAACGCATTTTGATATCTTTTGTACGTACCGCAACGGCTAAGGCTGCCCCACCTTGTGCAACAATTGCTGGTAATAACATTGGTGCCATTGTGTCAAAACCTAAATTGGATAAGTTAAGCATCATAATCGGTACAAAGCCCCAATGCATACCAAACATGACAAATACTTGCCATAAGCCACCCATTACCGCACCAGCAACTAGTGGACTAAGGTTATAAATACTATTATATACGCCACCTAAAGTATTACCGATAATTGTACCCACTGGACCTAATGCCACAAAGGTTAAAGGAACCATCACTAATAACACAATTAAAGGATAAAAAATAGTGTGTAGTGATTTTGGCACAACTTTTTTAATGATTGGTTCAATTTTACTTTGTACAAAGACAGCTAGTAAAATTGGTAATACTGAAGAAGTATAGCCAGATGGAGATAATACTGCTGGAATGCCTAGAAAATCTAAACCTTTGCCCGCTGAAGCAAGCGAAGTAATATTGGGATAAACTAACGCAAAAGCAATTGTTGCAGCAAGATATTCATTTGCTTTAAACTTTTTAGCTGCTGTATAGGCTAACATCACTGGCAAGAAAGTAAAGAGCCCATCCGCACCAGCATATAATATTTGATACGTCCCACTCGTTGCATCCATCCAATGAAGAGTCGTTGCTAATGCCAAGAAACCTTTGAGTACCCCCGCAGCTGCCATAGCCCCTAAAAACGGAGTAAAAATACTAGAAACAATATCAATTAATACACTTAACACATTTCCTTTTGGCGCGCTGTCTTCTTTTGATTCGCCAAGAGCATTGTTTTCCATAATTTCTTGATATACATCCGCTACATGACTACCGATAACTACTTGATACTGGCCACCACTTTGTACAACTTGAACTACCTCAGGATCGGCTTTTAGCGCTTGGGTATCAGCTTTGCCCTCATCTTTTAACTTAAATCTTAGTCGGGTAGCACAGTGCGTAAGGCTAATAACGTTATCTTTCCCACCTACCGCTTCAAAAACACGTTGTCCTACTGAATTTTTACTCATGATTGAACCTACTTTCTTTTTTTATTAAAAAAACCTAGATTGAAAAAACGGCATACTAAAAAGTATACGCATCATTTTCAATCTAGGTTTTGCCTGACTTACTCAGTAACAATCCTTTGAATATGAATCGTTAAATAGATTTGTTCTGACTCCTCCATTAACGGAAGATGTTGGGTGTGCAAATAATCATTTATTCGCTGCACACATTGAAAAGCTTGTGGATATTTTCCTTGAACTAAAGCATATAAGAATTCGTCGGGTTGCTCTTTTAGATTTTCGTTACGAACATAGCGTTGGGCAAAATATTGTAAATGTGTGACCATCCGCTGATAAGCAAGACTTTCTTCATCAAAAGTTTTACCAAAAAAGCGCCGAATCAAGGTAAGGATATCGCGAACCAATTTAGTTGCTTGCATAGTTTGCTGCATATTTTGACTATCTTGTTGACTATTGACCAAATGAAAAGCAATAAAACCAGCTTCTTCTTCAGGTAAAAGAACACCCAACCGTGTTTGAATAATGACTAAAGCTTGCTTTGCCAAATAATATTCTTCTGGATAGTATTTCTTAGTCTCGAATAGTAAAGGATTCGCTAAGGTGATGCCTGATTTTTGACGCTCAATCGCATAATGCACATGATCAGTCAAATTCAAAAATACACTTGGCAAGAGTTTAATTTTCAGCGAATGTTCTGCCAAATCGACAAATTCACGCACCGCCTCTAATTCTTCAGGCTGGATATCGGTCAGTAACTGCTCAAATTGTTGCAACTCTTGACTATCCTTTAAGACAAATTCTTTTTCAACCTTTGTTCTGTCAAATTGTTGCCCAGCTTTTCTACCAAATGCTAGGCCGCGTCCCATACAAACAATTTCTTCGCCAGCTTCATTTTTTGAAAGCACCACATTATTATTAAATACTTGTAAAATTTCCACGAAGCTGACTCCTTAAGTAATTTATTGTACAAAAAAAGCCAGAATCCCCCCATTTACTGAAATGAGAAATTCCGGTTTTGCCTGCCGAACAGTAACAATCCTCTGTATGCCGAACAGTAACAATCCTCTGTACAAAAAGTATATTAGCAGATTCTAAAACCGTTTTCAAGTACTTTTTTAAATATTTCAAAAAAAATAGACGATAAGCCACTACACCTATCGTCTGTTTTTTGAGGATTATACTAAAATTCCGGCAATAATCGCACTTAAGAAGCTAACTAAAGTCGCCGCAAATACAATCTTTAAGCCATGTTTAGCGACTAAGTTTCCTTTTTCTTCATTTAAGCCTTTCATCGCACCACTAATAATCCCGATAGAAGAAAAGTTCGCAAAGGAAACCATAAAGACTGACAGAATCGCTTGTGTATGTTCGCTAAAATGCCAGTTGCCTTGAGAGAGTTCGCTCATCGCTACAAATTCATTGGTTACTAATTTAGTCGCCATTAAACTACCTGCATCCACTGCTTCATGCCAAGGAATCCCTGTTAAGAAAGCTAACGGTGCAAAGACATAGCCTAATAACTCTTGGAAAGTAAAGCCAGTGATGCCTTTAAAAATCGCGTTAATCATCGCAATCGCTGCCACAAAACCAATCAACATCGCCGCAACAGTAATCGCCACGTGGAAACCATCCAGAATATACTCCCCTAACATCTGGAAGAAAGTTTGATTTTTGTCCTCTTCAGAAGCATTGAATTGATCTTCTTTTTCGCCTAGTTCATATGGATTGATTAAGCTGGCGATAATAAAACCACCAAATAAGTTTAAAACCAATGCACAAATAACATATCTTGGCTCAATCATCGCCATATAAGAACCGACAATCGACATTGAAACAGTAGACATCGCCGATATACTCATCGTCAATAAGCGTTTTTCAGTTAAAAATTTCAATTCTTTTTTATAAGAGATAAATACTTCTGACTGCCCTAAAATTCCGGAAGCTACACCATTATAAGATTCCAATTTACCCATACCATTGATATAGCTAATGGCTAACCCTACATATTTAATGAATAATGGTAAAATCTTAATATAACGTAATATCCCAATAATAGCTGAGATAAAGACGATTGGCATCAAAACATTTAGGAAAAAAGGTGCACTGCCTTTATTCGCTACTCCCGCAAAGACAAAATTGACCCCACTAGCTGCAAATTCCAATAAATAATCAAATAATTTAGCAAAAGAGGCCACTAAAAAGGTACCCATAGAAGTTCTTAATAAGAAAAATCCTAAAATAAACTGCAAGACCAACATGATTCCAATCGATTTCCAACGGATTTGACTTTTGTTACTACTTACAAAATAACTTAATCCAATAACGATAATTAAACCAACGCACGCAATCAATAGCTGCATTTTCCCACCTCTTCATTTCTTTTTTCTTGTATATACATTTGACATACTGTTTTATAGATTAAGTATTTTCCACTATAATTGCAAGCGTTGGATAACGATTTTTAGTATATTCTAAATAAGTAGACGCTAACATTTTAATAAAAATAATAAGTGGGGATATAAAAAAAACTCACCACAACTAGGTGTGATGAGTTCAAAAATGATTCTTATTATAAGCTTGTTACAGTTGCAACTGTTTCGCCAGCATTCACTGGTTTCGTAGCTACCACTGGATCTACTTGGAAATCATTAGAGTTAGTGATAATTACTGGTGTTTGTGTCGTATAACCTGCTTCTTTAACTACATTTAAGTCAACTTCAAGTAATAATTGTCCCGCTTTAACCGCATCGCCTTGTTTCACATGTGCAGTGAAGCCTTTACCATCTAATTCTACCGTGTCTAAACCAACGTGAATCAAGACCTCTACACCTGTATCACTAACTAAACCAATCGCATGTTTTGTTGGGAATAATAAGCTGACTGTACCATCAAATGGTGCAACTAATTTACCTTCAGAAGGATCAATCACAACCCCTTGTCCCATTGTACCTTGTGCAAATACTGGATCTTTGGCTTCAGCTAATGGTAATAATTGTCCAGTAAATGGTGCTTTAACATCAGTTTTTGTACCTACAGCCACAACTTTTGCTTCGGTTGCTTTTGGTGTTTCATCTACTTCATCTAAACCAACTGGAATGGTTTGTTCTACACGGTCGATTTTGTTAAAGATGCCTGCTTTACGGAAGAATAAAGTTAACACTATTGGTACAACAATTGCAATCGCCATCGCAATTAAGAAGATTAAGTAACCTTGAGCACCTGTGCCTTTACCTGCACCTAGACTATTCTTGATAGCTAAGATACCTGGTAGACCACCGACACCGATAGCATTGGCACGAACTTTCATAATTGTAATAAACATACCTGCAATACCTGAACCAATCATCGCTGCCACGAATGGATAAACATATTTTAAGTTAATCCCGAATATCGCTGGCTCAGTAACCCCTAACCAAGCTGAAATGACAGATGGTACAGAGATTTGTTCTTCTTTTTTATTTCCACGGTGAGCAATAACAACCGCTAATACTGCAGCACCTTGCGCGATATTAGATAAACAAATCATCGGCCAAAGGTTGGTCGAACCAAAGTCGGCGATTAATTGAGAGTCAATCGCTAAAGTTGTATGGTGCAAACCAGTGATTACTAATGGCGCATAAACCGCACCGAAAATACCACCGAATAACCAGTTAAGAGGTGATTCTAAACCAGTATTCACAATCCAAGAAATACCTGAACCAATCTTCCAACCAATTGGACCTAAAATAGTATGAGCTGCAATGATTGTTGGTAATAATGAGAAGAATGGTACAAAAATCATAGAAACAGATTCAGGGATACGTTTTCTAAAGAATCTTTCTAAGTAAACAAGTAAGAATCCGGCCATCATCGCTGGAATCACTTGTGCCTGGTATCCAATTTTAGCTACTTGGAAGAAACCAAAATCCCAAGACCAGTTTTTCGCAATTTCAGCAGCAGAAGTACCATTTACAGAATAAGCATTTAACAATTGAGGAGAAACTAAAGTAATCCCTAATACAATCCCCAAAATTTCAGTAGCACCCATTCGACGAGCAATACTCCAAGTGATACCTACTGGCAAGAAGTGGAAAATTGCTTCACCTGGTAACCATAAGAAATTATTGACACCGTTCCAAAATGGAGATACTGCAACGATTGTTTGATTACCTAAAAAGCCGAATTGCACACCTTCTAAAATATTACGAAAACCTAAAATCAAACCACCTACGATAATTGCTGGTAATAATGGTGTGAAGATTTCAGCTAACATGGTAATCACACGTTGGACTGGACTTTGATTTTGTTTTGCAGCTGATTTCGCATCTTCTTTAGAAACCCCAGATAATCCAGATACTGCAATAAAATCATTGTAGAATACAGGAACATCATTACCAATAATTACTTGGAATTGCCCTGCATTCGTAAACATTCCTTTAACCACTGGAATGTTTTCGATTGTTGCTTCGTCTGCTTTTTTTGGATCATTTAAAACAAAACGCATTCTTGTCGCACAGTGGGTAACGGCTGACACGTTTTCTCTACCACCAATGGCAGATAGCAATTCTTTGGCTTCTTTATCATATTTGCCCATAGTTTTTTTCCTCCTTATAAACAACTTGTATAACTATGTTTCTTACATGGTTAATATACTGTATTTGATATTTTTTGTAAACCGTTTACAACTTTGAAAACGCGTTTGAAAATTTTCTTAAATTAGAGCATTTTAATCATTCGGATTCTGTTACCGGTTCCCCAGATATAAATATGTCTTTATTCTACCTACCTGTATGGGAATTCACCAACAAGCTAAAGTATCACTTGCTTATAAATTAATTTTTTTAATTTTTTATAAATAATATCCGTTTTTTTCGTATGATAGAGATGTTAAGTATTTACGATGTACATACAAGTTAGAGGGGTCCTTGATGAAAATATATGAATTAATCTATCAACAATTAGAAAGTGAAATCTTATTGGGAAATTATCCCCCAGAAACCTTTTTACCAAGTGAAAGCCAGTTAGCTAAACAATTTGAAGCCTCACGCGATACGATTCGCAAAGCCTTGCAACAATTGACCAACCATGGCTATATCAAAAAAGTTCAAGGTAAAGGTTCCCTAGTCTTAAGAAGAGAACAGTTACGTTTCCCTGTTTCTGGTCTAACTAGTTATAAAGAGTTAGAAAATGCATATGGTTATGATAGCAGCACCCAAGTCGAAAGTTTAACCAAGCTAATTGTCAAAAAAGAACTAGCTGAAAAAACTGGCTTTGAAGAAAATCATGAAGTTTGGTCCGTCCTAAGAAGCCGTAAAATTGATGGGCAAAAGGTAATTTTAGATTGGGATTTGATTGCGCTAGAATTTGTGAAAGAGCTCGATACTGAAATTGCCAAAGATTCCTTATATGCATATTTTGAAAAACAGCTCGGACTAGAAATCTCTTTTGCTGAAAAAGAAATTACGGTTGACCCTGTTAAAACCTTGGATAAATTATATTTGGATTTAAATGAGCAAGATACCCACATTGTTTCGGTGACAAGTCGCGTCTTCTTAAAAAATATGCGGCAATTTCAATATACAGAAAGCCATCATCGCCTCGACAAGTTTAAATTTCATGATTTTGCTCGTCGCCACCAATTGTAAAAAAGTAGCTTTCTTCTATTGATCAATCATAGAAGAAAGCTACTTGTTATTTTTGAGCATTTCTATATAAATCTGTGGCTTGCCTCATCGAAAGCTTAAAGGAACAGCGAATACGTTTGATGGCTAAATCTTTATTTGGACTCTTACGTATGATTTGGGAAATCAGGTGTTCATCTTGCCTCGACATGACTTTAGGCAGTGGTTTGCATCGTGTGCTGAAAAACCATAGACCTATACCAACTAATAAACCGATTATGACAAAACCTAGCCACATCACACATCATCCTTTGCTTTTTATTTGATTTTAGCAAAAGAATATTAAAAATGTATCCGCCTCCAGCATGATTTTTTCATAGATTTTAGGCTTCAAAACCATTTTGATCAGCCACTTGTTTGAACCAATGTCCTGATTTTTTAATCGTCCGTTTCCCATCGTGGGCCAAATCGACTGAGATAAAACCATAGCGATTCTTATAGGCATTCAACCATGACCAGTTATCCATGCAAGTCCACATATGATATCCTTTACAATTGGCACCTTCTTGAATGGCTTGATGGACATATTTCAAATGATTTTGCACAAATTCAATGCGATAATCATCCTCAATTTGCCCTTCTTCATTGATAAAGCGTTCTTCACCTTCCACACCCATGCCATTTTCCGAGATATAACATGGAATATTGCCATAATTATCACGAACATTGATTAAGATATCATAAATCCCTTTTTCATATATTTCCCAACCACGGTAAGGATTCATTTTACGACCTGGCATTTCATAGTTATCAAAGAAATCATCAGGCATTGGATGATTCGGATCAACTTTTGATAAATCTTCCTTTGCTTTAATTCGGCGTGGTTGATAATAATTAATGCCTAGAAAATCAATCGTATTCTCTTTGAAAATCGCAGCATCTTCAGCTTTTCTTTCAGGTAGTAAATCTAATTGTTTGACCACTTCAATTAAATCTTGTGGATATTCTCCTTTGATGGCTGGTTCTAAAAATGAACGATTAAAGAAAGCATCGGCCAATTGACTCGCTTTGACATCTGCGGGATTGTTTTCATCACGAGGATAGCTTGGGGTAAGATTTAAAATAATCCCAATTTGACCACCTAGATTCATTTGATGATAAGCTTGAATTGCAAGAGCACTGGCTAAAGCTTCATGATAACCGACTTGAACCGCATGCTTCATATTGACCTCAGCTGGATAATGAAATTGATATAAATACCCACCTTCAACAGGCACAATTGGTTCATTATGGGTAAACCAATATTTCACCCGATCCCCAAACAATTCAAAACAAGTCTTCGCATAATTTACATAAGCCTCTACTGTTTGGCGATTTAACCAACCACCTTGTTCTTGTAGTTTCATCGGCATGTCAAAATGATATAAATTGATAAAAGGCTCGATACCATTGGCAATGAGTTCATCAATATAATCATTATAAAATTGTACCGCCTTTTCGTTCACTTTCCCGACACCCTCTGGAATGAGTCGACTCCATTGAATTGAAGTACGAAACGAATTATGTCCGACTTGCTTCATTAATTGAATATCTTCTTTATATTTGGTATACACTTGTGAAGTCTTGTCTGGTCCTACTTGATTAAAAAAGGGGGTTGGATTTTGTTGATACCAATAATCCCAAATATTTTCGCCTTTACCATCTCCGGTTACGCGTCCCTCTGTTTGCGGACCACTAGCGGCTGAACCCCAAAAGAAATCTTGTGGAAATTGATATTTCGTCATTTTCTATCTCTCCTCGTTTCTAGCTTGTTATCTCACCTAATACATATTTTTTCCAAGAATTAAATAAAGGCAAATAGCATCGTTTACTGAGCTTATAGCCGCTTACTTTTTCGTTCATCGCAGCTAATAAATAAAATAGAGATTCGCATATTTCTTGACAAGATTGTTTATTCGGTTCATCTGCCCATACAGACAAGGCTACTCCAATCACCTGATTTTTGTTGTCCTTTTCAATATTTTGGTTATTTGCAAAGGTAAGAGTTTCGAAATTCTCTTGGATCTTTTCATAAGTAGGCAATGTGTAACTAGAGTTATTTCCTAAAACATAGTATAAATAATTATCATTGTGATTGATTACTTCGTATCCTAAAGATAAATATTTTTCGATTGGAGCCATATTTTTATTCCATTTAGTCCAATATGAAATTTGGCAATCACTAGTTAAACTTATTTTTTCCTCACGATTTAACCGATAAAATCCATCATTCCATACACGAACAATAAATCCTAAATTATTCATTTTTTGTATTAATTCATTAACATATAAAATGAATAACTCTATTCCACTCGCTTTATCCCCAAATTTACTTTGAGCTTCTTTTACCAGAGTAGGATAGTCTTCTAGATTATCAAAATCAATAAACTCATCTGCACCAATATGAAAATATTTGCTTTGTTTAAATAGATTAGCATATTCTTGGTATATACTAAAAACAAATTCTACGGCTTCAGGATTCAATATATCTAAAGCGGTTTTGTCTCTAACTAGTTGATTTTCTTGTAGTTTCATCAATTGATATTCTGGATAATTCTGTAAAACCTTAGCAAGATGACCTGGGCTATCTATGTCAGGAATTATTTCAATATAATATTTTTGCGCATAATCAATGAGTTCTTTGATTTCACTTTGTCTCAAAAAATGATTAGAAACAATTTTTGGATATTTTTTTGATTCAATTCTAAATCCTTCATTCTCAGAAAAATGCAGCTGCAAATGAGTAAAATTGAAAAGAGCCATTACTTGAACCAAACTTTTCAAAATTGGTAATGAATAATATTTTCGTCCAATATCCAACATCAAGCAACGTTCATTCACATTAGGCGAGGAAACCTTTAGACCCTCACCTAATAAACTGTGAATGAGTAATTGCACCATGCTACGAAATAATATACGTTCATTTTTAGCTACAAGTTTTAAGCTATCATCTTGAAGGAAATTGAATTCTTCATCTAATCTAGCATTAATCTCTACATAGATAGATTTATCTGAGTCAATTAATCTATAACCAATTTCACTAAATAACATTTGAACACGATTAATTATCTTTTCTTCCTTTTCACCAACTGCAATAAATTTGATTGAAGTCATTCGTTGTGCCTCCATTCTATCTATATCTCCACAGTTCGAATTTCATATGCTTTCAACTGTTTTTTATTGTCGTCAATAGGTTCTTCTAGTAAATTTAAAGTTTGTTTAGGAACCTTTCCATCTTTAAATATCTCTAATCCAACTTCCTGATTTCCCAAATTATATCCTCTTAAAATCAAAGCATTGTCTTTTGATCTTCGTTTCAATGCGGTGGGTTCAAACATTAATCCTCGAATTTTAATAAATGTGTGACTCGTTTGTAATCTTCCCTCATGAATGCCCGTTTGTTTAGCAATAAAAGGGACCCCTAATTGATGTGCACGATGATAACTTTTTATTCTATCTAATTCATTTGCATGGAGTTCAAATGCATAATTAAAAACATGCTCTCCAATACATTGAGCATCTGGAGTTGGAAAATATCCCCAATCTCCCATTTCTCCCACACACCGTAATAAAGTTAAACAGATTTTATCATCAACTACTTCATATTCATTTAATCCGATATTAGAAATTGTTACTCCATGCTCATTATCGTGAATATTAACAAAAGATTGTTGATGCTGAGGGTTGGTAGGATTTTGCCAATAGTTAGAAACTTTATTAGGGCGAATAACTGTTTCGAATATACTATCTGCTTCATGGGTTTCTGAAATGATATTTGTTGGAAAAACAACTCTCAATCTATGATCTTTTGCAACATTATTTACTTTTGTACTAAAATGGATATTCTTGCTATTTTTAGATATTGAAATTTCTGTTTCAATTACATAAGAAACTTTTTTTTCAGATCTTTGCGCTTTTCTATATCTAAAATCAACAATTTTTTCTTGCTCTTCTTTTAATAACTTATTTGCAGATTCAGGGATTAGCATTTTATTTTTTAATATAATTTTTGCTTCCAATCCATTATCTTCAGCAACAATGACTTCAAACGGAAATTGTGTAGACAATATTGCCTGATCCTCAGATGGCTGCTTAAAAACATATTCATTGCCGATATCTCCAACATCTTCAAAAATTAGTAGATTACTCAAGGTTTTATTGGTTTGTTTATCGGTAATTTGTATACTACCCTGATTTTCAATTTTTAACTTAATAAACTCATTTTCTAGACCAACCCCATTATCTATTACCATTGACTCTTGATTAGATTCATAATCGGCTTTTACAAGTGCGAAACTCTCCCATGAAAATCCAGGCATTTGCTCCATCGCTACAGTTACTGTCACATATTTTTCCATATACGGTTCGCGAAATTTATCCTTTGGTAAATCGTAATTAAATCGTATTTTCTCATCCGATACAATTGCGGCCATTCTTTCGCCAAACTGGTTAATCACGTGATATTTTTTAGATTTCTTTTCTGATAGTTTATTATATCCATCTGTAGGATACAGAGAAGAAAAAGGAATTCTATCTACTTCAACATCAATTTTAGCTAAACCTGCTTTTTCTGTACCTGATGTATTAAAGACTACAAAAGGAAAACTATCTTTTGGAAATACACTAGTATCAATTTCAGAGACTAATTGATTTTTGGCCTCTTCTTCTACATATTTTCCTACTTCATTTGCTTTTTCGAACCGAGGAATCATCTCTCTACAAACTTCATCAACAGAACAACCGCAAATACTATCATGAGGATGATTTTGCATAAATGTTTTCCAAGCATATGTTAATTGATCGGTTGGATATTTACCTGTAATCTCGTATGCCATCGAAGCCAATGGTTCAGCAATCTTTTCTAGTTGATGACTAACTTTAGTGTTCCATTGTTTTAAATACACTCTTGTAGAAGCTGTATTTGCTAGTGTGAACCATCCATCTGTTTCTTGAGAAGTAAGTTCTCCAAAAACATTCCCCACATTTTTCGGTAATTCTGCTTTTACAGCAGACAGATAATCAGTAAAATTAGAGTGAATAAAATCATAATCAGGATATAATTCATTAGCTAATTTGATTGCTTTTGTAATGTCCTTTTGAACTGGTTGATGATCCACACCATTCATCAAAAGTAAATGATTTGTTGAAGCATATTTTTCAGCATCCATTAATTTCTTATCCCAAAATTTTTTAGCTTTTTCAACACTTGTTGGAATTTCATTACCATTCGAATACCAATTAGCAAAAAGTATTCCTAAAATTTTAGATCCATCTGGACCTATCCAATTCATTTCAGAAAATTGAGAAGAATAGTTTTCATCTGATAAAATTTGATTATCAAACCCTATTGGCCGCACTCCTCTACCAAATGCGGCAGTCGTAATATTTACTTGTTGCATTAATTGCGGTGTTTGTCCCATATTTCCAAAAGTATCAGGAAAATACCCTAGCATTACAGGACTACCCCATTTTTGGCTTTCTTGCATGCCAATTAACATATTGCGAACATTAGACTCTGAACTTGTCAAAAAAGCATCCTGTAGTATATAAAAAGGCCCTATTTTCAATTTACCTTGGCGTATTGCTGACCTTAGCTCTTCTTCTTTTTCTGGTCGAACACTTAAATAGTCATCAATAATGATTGATTGCCCATCAAGATGAAAACTGTTAAATTCAGAATCTGTTTTGAATAACTCCAATAAATCATCAATCAGTTCAATTAATCTCATATGATGTTGCTCATAGGACATATACCATTCTCTATCCCAATGACTATGAGAAATAATATGAACTTTCTTTCTTGTTTTATTCATTTTATGATTACACTTCCTTTATTTCATCACTCTAATATCAAAATAATCCATAACCAGTTCGCAAAACATCATGTTCGCCCATGAGAACCATTCACGAGTATAATTATTCGGATTATTAACATCAAATCCTTCGTGCATAAAATGTGTCCCTGCATCAGTTGCTACCAATAAATCCAAAATTTTTTCTTTTTCTAATTTATCGTTAGTTGTTAAGCCTTCCATTGCAATCGCTATCGGCCAAACATAGTCTTTAGGTGTATGAGACGATCCTATCCCTTTCGCGTATAATCCTTCATAAAAATAAGGGTTCTCTTTACTTAAAATTGTTTTACGAGTTGCTAGATAAATCGGATCATCAAACGTACAATACCCTAAATATGGTGCTGAAAGTAAACTAGGTACATTACTATCATCCTGTAATAGTGTCCCTCCTAATCCATCTACTTCATATGCATAAATGGTTTGCCCTTCTTTATTTTTTATACATCCATAGTCTAAAATTCCTTGATTAATTTCCATTTTCAATTTTTTCGCTTTTGTTGCAATTTCGCTATTAGGAATAATAATAGTAAATATTTCTTCAATGTAACCCAATATAACAACAGCAAACATATTCGATGGAATCAGATAACCATATTGGCAAGCATCATCACTTGGTCGAAATCCTGACCATGTCATTCCCGTAGGATTTACATCAGTACCTTTTCCCTCATTAACTAAAGTATCTTCTTTACGAGTAGTTGTCCGTTGGAATCTGTATGAAGATGAATGATGATCTTGTTCTAAACTAAACACATTCAATATTTTAATGATTCCTTCTTTAAAATCTTCATCAAAATGTGATTCAGATCCCGTATTCTTATACAATAAGTACGCTAATTGAACAGGATAACAAAGAGAATCAACTTCATACTTACGCTCCCAAATCCAGCCGTTCATTTTAGTATCATCACTTTGATGTCCAAAACCATTATCACATTCATTAAAAGCGTTTGCATAAGGATCTAAATTAATATATTTAAATTGTCTTTTTACTAAACCAGATATCATTTCTTCAATTTCTTTATCATGTTTAGCCAAAACTAAATATGGACGAACTTGGGCTGTAGAATCACGCAACCACATAGCTGGAATATCTCCAGTTAAAACGAATGTCGTACCATCATTTTGAGGCTTAACTGTCGTAGTTAATGTATTAGCAAAAGAAGCTTCAAAATTCACTGCCCAATCCACATGTTTTTCTCCACATTTTTCTACGATTTTTTTAATAAGAATCGCAGCACTATTAGGTATATCTTTTTTCATGGAAAATCCTCCTTGTCACTATATATGATATATCTTTTTTGTTAATTTTAACTTATTTTTCCATATATGTCTATCTATTTTTCTATTTACAAGTAAAAAAATATATATTAAACTATATTTGATATATCAAATGCTGGAGGAATAAGATGGAACCCTTATACTTAAAAATATTAAATGATTTGAAAAAAAAGATTTTTGATGGTGAGTTACGTCCTGGGGACCAACTACCAACAGAAAAAGAGCTATCAGAAACATATAAAGTAAGTCGCATCACTTCAAAACGAGCTTTAAGTGAATTAGAAAAAAATGGATTAATCGAGCGCACGAGAGGAAAAGGAAGTTTTGTCAAGAAATTAGAAAACAAAGTAACTAATAAAAAGATTTTGCTAGTATTACCTTTTACTGATGATTTTGCTTTAGGTAATTTATCGGGAAGCATATTATCTGTCACTCAAGAAGCGAATTACGAATTATCAATTGTTACACATAATTATTTAAATGATATTACTATTACTGAATTACAAAATAACTTTGATGGAATCATATACTACGCGAATAATGACAATCAGCATTTAGATTTATTATTCACACTAAACCAGACAAATTTTCCTACAATATTATTAGATAAAGAAATTCCAGATTTAAATCTCCCAACTTTTTTATCTGATAATTTTGCTGGTGGCATAGCAGCTACAAATTACTTCGTTGAACTAGGACATAAAAATATTGCCTATTTATTTGGAAATCATGAACATCCTCAATCTGCTAGACAACGATATTTAGGATATATCCAAAGTATCATAAATAATACTCTTCCTTTCCACACAGCATATAATGAAGATATTTATGACGAAAAAAAATTAATTAAATATATACACAAAAATCATATTACAGCGATTGTTTGTGAAAATGATGTTGTAGCAATTCAATCAATGCGGCATTTAAAAAATAATAAATTATCTATCCCAGATGACTTATCTATTATAGGATTTGATGATATCCAAGCAGCACAACTTGTTGATCCCCAACTAACAACTATTTCACAAGATTTTCATACCATCGGAAAAAAAGCCGGCCAGGCCATACTCCAATGGATTGAAACAAAACAGAAACCAAGTGGTCAAAAAGTCCCAATTCACTTAATAATTAGGGAATCTACTAAGGAGGCAACTAATGATTAATAAAATAGATACTCGACATGGAACTGCTAATCAACAAAGCTTTTCAAATGGTAATTGTCTACCCTATACAGGCGTCCCTTTTGGAATGAACTATTTTTCTATTCAAACAAGTAATGAAAGAGGAAGTTGGTGGTTTCATCCAGAAGAGCATATCTTCCAAGGCTATCGATTAACCCACCAGCCTAGTCCCTGGATGGGCGATTTTTCTCATTTGTTATTAACTCCATTTAGTGGTGAATTAACTGACCCATCAATATTTAAAGTACAAAGCAGTTATCGGCCAGATGAAGCTTTATTCAAACCATTTGAAATCAACATTTCTCAATTAAGATACCAAATAAGTTCAAAATTGGTTCCAAGCATGTATGGTGCTATATTAGAAATAAACTATACACATTCAAAAAATGGTTTACTGCTAACATTACCCGGACTAAAAAAATACAAACAGCTTAATGAACATGAATTGGTGATTAGTATCGTAAATTTTTCTGATTGCGAAGATTTGGATTTCACTTTTTACTTATCCCTACATTTCGATAATCCTTTTCAAAATATCGAATGCTTCACTTCTGATGATGAAAACGACTATCTAATCATCCATTTTGAGAATATAAATCATCAAATATTACATCTGGGAACATCATTTATCTGTTTCGACCAGGCAATATTAAACAGAAAACGTGAGCAACATTTACACATAGATCATTTTCGAAATAGCAGCGTAAATCAATGGAAACAATACTTTGATAAATTTCAAGTAGAATTTTCGGATTCCAATCATGAAAAAACATTCTATCATAATTTATATCGATTATTGTTATTTCCACAAACATTTTATGAAATCAATGATGAAGGAAATAAGATTCACTACGATACAACTAGCAAATCAATTAAATCTGGTATTCTATACACAAACAATGGATTTTGGGATACTTATAAAACAGTCTATCCTTTATTCTCACTTTTTTTAAGAGAAAAATACGAAGAAATACTTGAAGGAATTCTTAATAGCTACAAAGAAGCTGGATTCTTGCCAAAATGGTTGTCCCCTGATGAGAGAGGGTTAATGCCTGGAACTTTAATTGACGCGGTTATTGCAGACGCTGCAGTTAAGGGGATAAAACTAGAATTAATGCCTGATTTTCTAAACGCAATGATTAAATCTGCTACTACTCAAAGTAAAAGTAAAAAATATGGACGCCAAGGTGCGCTAGAATATTTGAAATATGGATATGTACCTAGTAACTTTTCAGAGTCAGTAAATCATACACTTGATTATGCCTATAGTGACTATTGTATTAGCAAAGTTGCCGATGTATTAGGAATGAAGGAAGTTTCACAGTATTATGCGGACCAATCATTAAATTATAAAAATATCTTTGATAAAGAGCACAAGTTTATGCGTGCAAAAGATATTAATGGTCAATTCCGTACAGATTTTTCTCCAATCAGCTGGGGAAAAGATTACGCTGAGGGAAGTGCTTGGCAAAGTAGTTTTGCAGTTTATCAAGATTTTAATGGCTTGATATCTATTTTTGGTGGTAAGGAAGCATTTACGGAAAAGCTTATCAATCTTTGTAATCAAGAACCAATCTTTGATGTTGGCGGCTATGGATACGAAATTCATGAAATGAGCGAAATGGCTGCAGTAGATTTCGGACAACTTGCTATTTCTAACCAGCCTAGTTTCCATTATCCATTCCTATTTAATTATATTGGTAAGCCTGAGATGGCCCAACCATTAATAAAAAATCTTTTAACGCAATGTTTTAATGCTAGTTATCGAGCTTATCCTGGTGATGAAGACAATGGGAGTATGGCTGGGTGGTATATATTCAACGCTCTTGGTTTTTATCCAGTTACTCCTGGAAGTGGAGAATATGTCATTGGTATGCCACTAATAAAAGAAGCACATTTAAAACTTTCAAGTGGAAATATCTTAACTATTCGTACTAATAAGAACAAGCCTCAACATCAGTTCATCCACGAAATATACCTAAAAGACAAACGATATCAAAAATTGTACTTTACACACAATGAATTGATGGAAGGCGGTGAAATATTCTTTGAACTAGGGACAGTCCCCCATCCGAAGAAATATCAAAAATCTGACTTGCCTTTTTCATTATCTAAATAGATACTTCCCGTTTACCTACACTAATTATAATGATATAACGTTAAACACCCCCACCTACTATTCAATACACCTATTTTTGAACAGTAAGTGAGGGTGTTATTTTATCTAATTTTGTATTGATTATCTAAAAACTTTATGTAAAAAGTAATTCATAATTTATTGCTGCACCAATTAAATTCGCATCATTTCCATATTTACATGCTACTACTTGGGGCATAATATCATCTATCTTTTCTATTTTTAATAGTTTTTGAAGTCTTACACTAATATTTTCAATTAATATTGCTTGAGTAGAAACGCCTCCGCCAACAATAATTATTTCAGGATCCAAAATGACCTGTATATTGTACAAAGCCTGAGCAATTCCATCATACATTTGATTTAAATAGTCTTGAGCAACTGCATCGCCAGCATTTGCTAATTCAAATAATTTTTTCCCATCGATTTCAGTTCCTGTAGCTTCCGAATATTCTTCAGCCTTATGGACAGCAGTTGCTAAAAGACTGAGTTTTTTACTTGCATATGGTTTAATTAATCCAAATTCTCCCCCAAATAGATGGCTTCCTTTGTACACCTTCCTATTGATAAATATTGAACCGCCTATTCCTGTGCCAATGACAATAAATATGCTGTTATTTACGTTTTTTCCAACCCCCAAGCTCATTTCAGCAATGCCTGCACAAACAGCATCATTTTCAATTGATACAGGTAGCTGTAAATACTCTTCCAGTTGCTGAAGAATGGGACGATTATGCAAATAACTTATTGCACTTACACCTTCAATACAGCCTTTTTCAACATTCACTGCCCCTGGGGAACTAATCGCAACCCCTTCAACATTATCATACCTACCTACTATTTCTTTCATTTTAGCAATGAATTTTTCAAAACAATCTGGAGTGCTAAAATTTCCCCGAGATACTAATTGATTTTCTTTCCATCCTGCATACTTTATACTTGTACCACCTATATCGAATACAACTATCAATAGAATCACTTCCTTATTATATTTTTATATTGATTCTCTACAACTCAGTATATCCATCCTTATATTCTTCTCGAAACTCTTTAGGTGTTATTCCATTTAATTTTTTGAACATTTTAGAAAAATAGTTTGTATTATTATACCCAATCTCTTCTGAAATCTCATTTATATTAAAATTACTATTTAACAGGAGATACTGAGCCCTTTTTATTCTAATTTGATTTAGATATTGTGAAAAACTGTATCTAATTTCTTTTTTAAATACTTGACCAAGATATACTGCATTAACATGTAATTGATCAGCCACGCTTTTTAAAGTAAGTTCTTCTCGATAATTTTTTTGAATGATTTCAATTACACTTTTTGTAAGCAATGAAAAATGAGTATCCTCACCTTGATAAGCCGCACCGTTCAATAATTCTTCAAGTAAACGTTTCAATTCATAAACAGTATTACTACTACGGATTTTTTCAATAGTTTCTTCATATATTTCTCTACTAATTGTAGGATATTGTCGAAACATATCATTAAAGAGTAAAAATGTAATATATCTTGCATTCTCTGGTGGCACTTGCTGATTAACTACACGTTCAAATATACTATCTAGTTCCTGGGAAATTGTTTTTGTATCGCCTATCATTAGTGACTTATTAAACGAAAGAAACGAAAAGTCATCTCTAACAAGTTCAGAATCAATCCTATTCGAAAAATTTGGCAATAAGTCAGGATAGAAATTTCTTATTTCTTCTAATTGTGAGACTCTTGAATAACTTTCATATAGATTTTCCCAATCAACAATTGTTTCACCAACATATATTTGAATTGATTTTTCATATTTTCTTCTTATATTAGATAAATAGGTATTTAAGGCCGAGACTTTCCCGATAAAGATTATTAGCAGTTGATTATGTTGTTGAATACCTCCAGAAATCATTAACGGCTGTCCAAATTTTTGTGTGAATTCTATTATTGAAAGTAATTCATCTTGATTGCCCTGAATTTTCAATGTCGTAAAAGGACCTTTGCCGCTTATGTGAAAGTCCAATAATAGCCTCTCAAATTCACTCTCATTCAACTCGTCGTTTATCCACCTAATCAATTGGTTTTCACGTATCAAATGTTCTTGATTTTGACGCTGAGCTAATTTATCAAGCTCTTTTTTAATTTTTAAAACTATTTCTGCTAACTCTTCTTTATCTACAGGTTTTAAAAGATAATCTTTCACTCCAAGTCGAATACCTTCTTTAACATAATCAAATTCTTGATATCCGGATAAAAAGATTGACATAAATTTTTTGCCTTGTTGTTGCGCGGTATTTATCATCTCAATTCCTGTCATTTCCGGCATAGTAATATCACTAATCACCAAATCAACATGATTATCAGCCAAATAATCCAGCGCTTCCATTGCTGTTCTAGCAGTCTTTACAAATTCAAAACCTAAATCATTCCAAGGAAGAAGAAATTTTAATCCTTCTAAAATCATATATTCATCATCTACAGCCAAGATTTTATACAAAATATTCTCCTCCTTTAATCACTAATGTTACAGTCGTTCTTACATTTTCAATTGAATGAATATTCATGAAGAAATTTTCATTGAATGTATTTTTTAAACGATCATAGACATTATGTAAACCAATTGAATTTTGATTTTCATCAGCTCTCTGAGTTAATTTTTCACGTATCTCCTTTAATCTTTCTTCTGAAATTCCTTTTCCATTATCAATAATTTGAATAATAATATCCTCATCCACCAACATTGCCTTTACACTAATAGCATTATCATTTCTTGTATAATCTACACCATGTACAAAATAATTTTCAATTAATGGTTGAATAGTGAATTTAGGAACAATTAATTTTTCAAGCTTCTCGTCTAATACAAAATTATACGCAACTCTATCAGGATAACGCATTTGATATAAATATACATATTTTTCACAGAAAAACAGCTCTTTTTTTAAAGTGGTAGTTTTTTCTTGATTCGTATTATTTCTAAGTAAAGCAGAAAATGCATAAACAACATCAGCCAATTCATTCTGTTGTTTACTTAAAGCATACATTCGAATATATTCCAATGTATTATATAAAAAATGTGGATTAATTTGTGCCTGTAATGCTCTCATATGTGCATCTCTTTGTTTTATTTCAAGTTCATAATTTTCTTGGATATACTGATCTAAACTCTCAATCATAAAATTAATTGCTTGTGATAAATTCTCTAGCTCATCCTGAACTTTCGATACATCTATTCTCTCTTTTAAATTTCCTTCAGCAACACTATGTGTAATACCTTCAATCATGGAAACTTGATTAAAATATCGTTTAAATGTATGATTTAGCGTGATTAATAAAATTCCAGCAAGCAATACTCCGAATAATATAATAATCGTAAAAAATTTTACATTTTCTGACCATAGTCTTTTTTTACTTGCAAGTATTACATAACACAAATCTTTACTACTATGACTTTTTAAAACATAGAATTTTTTGCTGATTTCATCTGGTATATTATTTCTACGTAAAAAATGCGCGATTATTTTTTTATATTGTTTATCATTCAAAAAATTTTGAGTTGAAAACATCATTTGATTTGAATTATCAAAAATAAATGCTTCCATTCCGTTCAATTCCATCATATGTTCAAAAGTACCTAAAACAGACTTTTGTGAGAAAACGACTGATAACTCACCTACATGTTCGAATCCAAATGGACTAATTATTGATTTTTTCATAACAAACCCTTGCTCATGTGGAATTTGTCCATATTCTTTTCTACCCATAGGATTTGATTTATCTGCGACTAAATACTTAGAAGATTCTTCAAGTTTTACATAAACTTTATCTAAATCATTAAATGCACTAAAAAAAACAGGAACTGTCTCCGAAATTCTGGTATCTCGTTTATAAGCTAGCCAAGAATCTTGCGTGTATGAAAAATAATCAGATGCAGACATATTTAAATAAGCACGTATATTATCAATAGCAGTATTAGAGCCTGCTAATTCCATATAAATAAAATTTAGCGCATCATTATTTGCTTCAACTGAATTTTGTATACGCTTCTCTAAATCTTCCATATTGGTTACCATCTTACGATAATTTGTATCCGCTGTATATAAACAAAGTCCCACTACCGTTAAAAAGATGACACCCACTAACAAAACAGCATAAATTTGCATGAGACGATTCATTAAGTATTCTCTTTTAAAAATTTGCTTTATAAGCTTCTTCATTCTCCTCCAACTTTCTTGAAATAATCTCACGTTTTTCTTTAGTGGAAAATTCACTCCATATAGCTATTAAAGCAAAAGTAGCAAATAACAGCAACCCTTTAAAATTCCAAGTAATAAAAATAATTGTAATAATCCCAAGAATTATTTTCAAAAATCCAAAAAAGTTAAAGAATACACTAATGAATGACAATTTAAATAAATTAATTGTTGATATATCATATTTACTTTCATATTGAACTAAATATAAATACATCACCATTATCAACAACAAAATAAATACCATTATGATATCTGCTATAAACCAAACTAACCCTTTCATCTGAGTGGATAAAAATAAATTATATACTACTAAAATTGTTAACATTTCCATAATAAAAAAATGCAGATTACTTCTTCTAAAATTATATTTCCAATTTATATAATAGTTACTTAAGGTCATATTTTGATAATCCAAACCATATTCAGATAATAAGTCCACCATCGTTTGAAAGGATGGTCCAATCCCAAGCAAAATACCTCCAATTAAAGAAAATAATAAAAAAAACATATTCAACTTAATAATAGTCCAAATGAAATAAAATCCTCGTTGTATGCCACTGCTCACCATATATATCACTTCTTTCAGATTATTGCCATAAAAGAGCGTAGAACATGATTCTACGCTCTAAAATTAGCAATACTATTTGCTATTTTCAATAAATTCATCTAATTGTTTTTGAATATCTTTTTGAACATCATCCCATCCAGCTTGCTTTAACTCTTTAACTAGCTCTGGAATTGTTGTTTCAGGATCAATAGAACCAGTATTTAGGTTTGCTTTATATCGATTCATCACATTCATAATATTGGATAACTGAGTTTTAACTTTATCGGTTTTAGCATTGAAACCTAAAATAGGAGAAGTTTTTGCTTTTTCAATACTTTCATCGCGTTCCTGTACTTGTTTTTCAGTAATAGTATCTTGAGTATATAAAATCATATTATTACCAGTATTCCAAGCAGCCATATGTTGATTTGCTTTATATCCTGAAAGTAATTTAACTTGATTATCACCTACTTTTTCCCAAGCCTTACCTTCCACACCATACACAAGTCCATTTAATAATTCTGGATCAGTGTTAAGTAAATTTAGAAATTCTACAGCTTTTTCTTTATTCTTTGAAGTATTCGAAACAACAAAGTTTGCCATTTGTGCTTGGCTTGTCGTTTTAACTTGCTCTGTTAAAGGTCTTGAAGTTAAATCTTGTTGTGCTGCATTACGCAAAATTGTATCACCATAATCCATTGGTCCTTGAGTTTCTTCACGCATGAACCAAGTATTACCTTCTAATGGAAATCCTGTTGTATTTGTCGCTGCATCAGTTGGTATCAAACCTTCTTTATACCATTGATGTAATGTTTTTAGACTTTCTTGAAAATCTTTATCTTCATACTGATTAATAATCACTGGCTTATCATTACTATCTAATCGAACAGCAAATGGATAGTCTTTGCCTAAAGGATAGTCCATATTTGCTGAAGCATTGAAGTTTTGTCCTATAGCAAAAGCAGCAATTTTAGGTTCCTTCTTATGAAATTCGCGTAAAATTTCTGTAGCAGATTGATAAGATCCGTCTACTTTAGAAATATCTAAATTATATTTTTTAACATATTGGTCATTAAAAGTTAATACTTGTTGCCCCCAAGCATTTCCGTAAACTGGAATGGCATATAATTTTCCATCAACTTCATTACCTTTGATGTACATTTCTGGTAACTGATCTAAATAATCTTTAGCGTATTTCTTAGATAGCTCTGTTAAGTCTGCAAAAGCACCTTTTTGAGCATTAGCAACATAATGATAAGCGAATGCAATATCATAGCTTTCACCGGAATTAATTATTGTAGGCATCTTTTTATCCCAGTCACCCCATCCAATATACTGGATATCAACAGTTACACCAATTTTATCTTTGATACGCTTATTAGCAATTTTCATTAATTCATCAAAATTTTCTGGTTTATCACCAACTTGATACATCAGTAAAGATTTAGAATCTCCAGTTTTTGTATCCTTTGATGACGACTTATTTTGATTCCCACAAGCAGCTAAACTAATAGCAAGTAAAGTAGCTGCACTAACACCAATAAATTTTTTCCAAGTCTTCATTAGAAAACCTCCTTGTAAAATATATCTATTAAATAGACATTATTTGCCTATTTATTATTATCAATACTCCTACTCTTTAACCCCACCGATGGTTAATCCTCCTACAAAATACTTTTGGAAAAATGGGTAAGTTAATGCAATCGGTAAAGTAGAAACGACAACTATTGCCATTCTAGCGGATTCAGAAGGTAAAGCAGCTAAACCGCCTTGAATTTGAGCACCCATTCCTGCATTTTTGGCTAAAAAGTCTAAATTACTTTGAATCTTCATAAGCAAGTATTGTAACGGAACTAAATCATCATTTTGAATATACAGTAATGCATTGAACCAATCATTCCAGTATCCTAATGCAGCAAATAAGCTAATCGTAGCTATTCCCGGCACAGCCAACGGTAAAACTATCTTCATAAAAATTTTCAATTCACTAGCACCGTCCATCCTGGCAGATTCAATAATACTGTCAGGTACTGTTTTTATGAAAAATGTTCTCATAACTAATATATTAAATGGTCCTAATGCCATCGGTAAAATTAGAGCCCAAATAGTATCTTTCAAGAACAGCATATTACTTACAATTAAGTAGGTAGCTACCATTCCTGGAGTGAATAACATAGTAATTAGCGCGAATATTGTAAAAAATTTTCTAAACGGGAAATTAGAACGAGAAATAACATAAGCATATAATGATGTCATCGTTGAATTAACAACCGTTCCCAAAACAGTCACCAATACCGTAACTCCGAAAGCTTTGAATATCTTTGAACTCATCTGACCAGCAAAAATATAGGAATACGCAGCTGTAGAAAATTCTTTTGGCCAAAATCGATATCCTAGCTCAGCTAAAGAGTGCTCTTCTGTTAGCGATATCATAACTACAAAGAAAAAGGGAAGTACACAAGATAAAGCAAAGAGAGCAATGATAATATTGAAGATCAAATTGGCTGTTGGATTAAAGTTGCGAATTTCAACTTTGGTAACCTTTTCTTTTTTTCGCATCTCAAAACCTCCTTAAAACAGTGCTGAATCAGGTTCAATCCTACGTACAATAAAATTGGTAATCAACAATAATATTGCCCCAACAACTGATTGATATAAACTTGCAGCTGAAGACATCCCTATATCTCCTGTTGCTGTTAACCCATTATAAATATATGTATCTAACACTGAAGTCACCTGATATAATGCTCCATTATTTCTAGGCAAATTATAAAACATCCCAAAATCAGCTCTAAATATACCACCAATATTTAATATCAATAATACCATCATCATCGGAACAATCTGAGGAATTGTAACATTTTTTATTTGTTGCCACTTACTTGCACCATCAACCATTGCAGCTTCGTAATAAGTTGGATCAATCCCCATGACAGACGCATAGTAAATAATGCTGTTATATCCTAAACTCTTCCATACATTCATAATAACAAAAATTAATGGCCACCAAGTTGGATCTGTATACCAATTAATAGCTGTTTTGCCATGATGTACTAACCATGTATTGATTATCCCTTTATCAGGACTTAAAAATGCGTAAAGAAAATATCCAATTACGACCCATGATAAAAAATAGGGTAATAATGACATTGTATGGTATACCTTAACTAATTTTTTATTTCTCAATTCACTCATAACAATTGCAAATGTAATAGCAAAAAATAAATTAAAGGCTAAAAATACTAAATTATATGCCAATGTATTCCGAGTAATTAACCAGGCATCTTTTGAAGCAAATAAAAATTTAAAGTTTTCAAACCCAATCCATTTACTAGAGATTAAACTATCGATAAAACCGTTTGGTGAAATATGAAAGTCTTTAAATGCAACTATATTTGCAAATACAGGTATATAGAAGAAAAATATAAACCAAACAAAACCTGGAAGTGCCATAAGTATTAATGCTTTATAGCGCCAAACATTCTGCCAAAATCCGACCTTTCTTTTTTTACCCATAAATAAACATCCTCCTCTCAACACCATTCAATTAACTTTACGAATTAAGCATAGCATCATATTGACCTATTATTAATGAACAAACTTAAGAAGTATTGAAACAAACTTTAGATAGTACAAAAAAACTGATATTTGATATATTATTGAGATATATCAAGTATCAGTTTTAATTAGAAATACTTTCACGTTGCTAGATAGTCTATATCTATCCCACCAAGACGCTTTCATAAGGATATTGGTAGCGACAAGTTGTCTTTTGATTATTGGACATAAGTGAGAATAATACCGTCATAATCCCCACTCTTCCGATATACATTAACCCAATAATTAATAACTTCCCAAATTCCGTTAAATCCGGGGTTAATCCCATCGTCAACCCTACGGTACCAAAGGCAGAGAATACTTCAAAAGCCGCATACTCAATCCCATTTTGACGTGGTAGATGTTCGGTTGCTGATAAAATCATAATCGAGATAACACATAGACTTAAGGAGATAAAGAATAAGGTCATCGCCCGAAATACTGCAGTTTCTTTAATCGAGCGGCCAGCAAATTCAGCTCGTTGACGCCCCTTTAATAGTGAAATCATCTGAATTAAGACGACCCCGAAAGTTGTTGTTTTCAAACCACCGGCAGTCGATCCAGAGGTACCACCGATATACATCAAGAACATGGTTAAAATTAGCCCTGGATTAGACATCGCCGCATAATCTACAGAATAAAAGCCAGCTGTTCTTGGTGTTACCGACATAAATAAAGTATTCATCAATCGAACCAAGAAATTATCGCTTTGGACTAGGTAACGACCATTATGCTCAGAGAAAAAGAAAATCACGAATCCACCAAGCAGCAATAACCCAGTCATCATCAACGCAATTTTACTATGCATGGACATCCGCTTAGTATGTTTATACTGTAATAAATCACGCCAAACTAAAAATCCTAATCCCCCAGAAACAATCAAGAAAGAAATGACCAATAAAATATATGGATCATTTTGGAAAGGAACCAAACTATCTCCAAATAAATCAAACCCAGCATTACAAAAACTGGAAATCGCATGGAAGATAGCATACCAAATTCCCTTGATAACGCCATATCGTGGCACTAAATCAATCGCTAATAGTACCATTCCCGTTGTCTGAATGGCAATCGAAAACTTTAATACATACAAGGTTAACTTCATCACACCAGACATATCATCTAGGTTTAAAGCTTCTTTCAAAACAATCCGTGTGCTTAGATTAACCTTTTTCTTCGCTAAGGTATAAAAAATAATAGGGAGCATCATAAAGCCCAAACCACCTAGTTCAATTAAAAGCATAATAATGATTTGACCAAAAATACTCCAGTGTTGTGCTGTATTTAATGTCGTTAATCCCGTAACACAGGTAGCCGAAGTTGCGGTAAATACGGCATCTAAAAAATTCGTAAATTGACCACTTTGCGAACTAATCGGCAAGGAAAGCAAAAAGCCCCCTGTCAAAATAATTATCGCAAATCCTAAAGATAAAAATTTGACCGGCCCTAATTTTTGAATATTACTCTTTTTTTCTTTTTTTAACATTTTCGCCCCTTCATTTCAATAGACTCTATACTCATTCATATTGTACCGCAATATCATAACCGAGTCATCCTATAAAAGCAACCCTTATTCAAAAATCTGATAGAAAGTAAAAGTTTGATTACGAATCTTGAGGTTTTTGGTGATATTTTCTAAAATAAATAAACTCCCCTGCCAGCAACAGAGGAGTCCATCATTTATTGGTTCATATTTTTAATTTTAATTAAACGCGTAATCTCAGAGCGTTCATTTTCTTCAAGTTTCATGCGAATGCGATAAATGGTTTGCTCTAATTGTGGAATGGTCATGTATTCCAAAGCATTCACCCGACGTCTAGTCTTTTCAATTTCCGTAGACATCAATTGACACGTTTTTTCGATTTCCGTTAACTCTAATAGCTTGGGTAGAATCGCGGTAAAATCATCAATTACCGTATCTAACTCTGCATTGGAATTCAGATAACCATATTCTAAAGGTGAAGAAAGCAAGTCATCATCATAGTCAAAATTCATAACCGGTACTTTGACACTCATGATATTTTTTTCTAACACATCTAGACTCACTTCACTTGCTGGCAACATGAAAAGCTCTTCAATAAAGTTTTCATTAATGGCCGCATCAGCTAACATCAATTGGCGCATCGCTTCTTGTAGTTTTGCCTCGACTTCTTTACGCAATTGGTCATTTTTGCGGATAAGTAAGATAAATTGACGCATCAGTTCATCTTGTTTATCCTTTAATAATTTATGACCACGAGTAGCTGTTTGTAATTGCTTTTTGAGTCGAGTCAGCTCCATTCGCGTTGGATTGACATTTAACTCAGGCATGGATCTCACACCCCTTTAGTAGGTAGATATTCATCCAACATGTCATCTTTAATCCGTTTTAATTCTGTACGTGGCAACATTGAAAGCAGTTTCCAACCTAAATCTAACGTATCAAAAATAGAACGATTGGTGCTAAATCCTTGGTTCACATATTCTTTTTCAAAACGATCAGCAAATTTTGCATAGATTTTATCCACATCAGATAAAGCTGAATCCCCTAATACTACCGCTAATTCCTTGGCTTGTTTTCCTTGGGCATAAGCTGAGAATAGTTGGTTCATCGTAGCAGCATGGTCTTTACGCGTTTTGCCTTCCCCAGTCCCTTTATCTTTTAGACGTGATAATGAAGGTAACACATCAATTGGCGGTTGAATGCCACGTTTATATAAATCACGTGAAAGAATGATTTGGCCTTCTGTAATGTATCCTGTTAAGTCGGGAATTGGATGGGTCTTATCTTCTTCAGGCATCGTTAGGATAGGAATTTGTGTCACTGAACCTTTCAAGCCACGAATACGCCCCGCACGTTCATATAAAGTCGCTAAGTTGGTATAAAGATAACCAGGATAGCCACGGCGACCAGGGACTTCACGACGAGCGGCTGAAATTTCACGTAAGGCTTCACAGTAGTTGGTCATATCGGTCATGATAACTAAGACGTGCATGCCTTTTTCATAAGCGAGATATTCTGCTGCAGTAAGTGCCATACGTGGTGTCGCAATCCGTTCAATTGCAGGGTCATTGGCTAAATTCATAAAGATTACCGAACGATCAATCGCTCCTGTTTGACGGAAATCTTCCATAAAAAATTCAGCTTCTTCAAAAGTAATCCCAATCCCTGCAAAGACAACGGCAAAGTCATCATCGGTATTTAACACATTGGCTTGACGGGCGATTTGGGCAGCCAACTCTTTATGTGGTAAACCAGATGCTGAGAATACTGGTAATTTTTGACCACGAACCAAAGTATTTAAATGATCGATGGCCGAAATCCCTGTTTGGATAAATTCATCCGGATAGTCACGAGCAACTGGGTTAATGACTTCTCCATTAATATCCATCATTTTTTCAGGTAAGATGGCTGGACCGTTATCTTTTGGACGACCTAAACCATCAAACACACGGCCAATCATATCTTCAGAAACCCCGAGCTCTAGCGGATGGCCTAAAAAACGCACCGCAGAGTCTTTTAAGTTAATCCCACTTGTTCCTTCAAAGATTTGCACCAAAGCTTTATCTTCTTGTACTTCTAGGACTTGGCCGCGACGTAATTCACCATTTTGCAAGCGAACTTCGATAAGCTCTTCATATTTGACCCCTTGCACCCGATCGACAGCCATCAAAGGACCGACGACTTCACCGATTGTACGATATTCTTTAATCATTCGTCATTCCTCCTTGAGCCACAATTTGTTGCATGGTTTGCTTAATATCTTGATTAATTGCATCTAATTTTGCTAATTCTTCTTCAGGTACATATTTACTGCGGGAAATGCGGTCTCGTAATGCCACTGTACCATTCATAATTTCACTTAGATAAGCTCCTAATTCTAAGGCGCGTTTACCTTCTGCGTTAAACGTTAAGATATTGTTTAACATCTTAAATTGTTTTTCACGAGAAGTAAACGTATCGACGCTATCGAAAGCATTTTGTTGTAGGTAATCTTCACGAATTGATTTAGCCACTTGTAAGGTTAAGCGGTCTTTATCTGAAAGTGAATCAATCCCTACCAAACGCACAATTTCTTGTAATTGTGATTCTTCTTGTAATAGACTCATCCCTTCAGTCACTAATTCAGACCAATCAGCTTGTAATTGTTGATCTAAGAATTTACCAACTTCAGTGGAATAAAGTGAGTAGCTTTGTAACCAGTTAATGGATGGGAAGTGTCGTTGTTGCGCCAATTGCGAATCTAATCCCCAGAACACTTTAACAACGCGTAAAGTATTTTGCGTCACTGGTTCAGAAATATCCCCACCTGATGGCGATACCGCTGAAATCGCAGTGATACTACCTTCACGTTGATCGCTACCTAAAGCTATAACACGTCCAGCACGCTCATAATATTCAGCCAAACGTGAGCCAAGGTAAGCTGGATAGCCTTCATCCCCAGGCATTTCTTCTAATCGACCACTCATCTCACGCAATGCTTCAGCCCAACGAGAAGTAGAATCAGCCATAATTGCCACATTATATCCCATATCACGGAAATATTCAGCAATCGTAATTCCAGTATAGATAGAAGCTTCACGGGCTGCTACGGGCATATTTGATGTATTCGCAATCAAAATGGTTCTTTCCATTAAGGATTCACCAGTATTTGGGTCAATTAATTCTGGAAATTCATTTAATACATCGGTCATTTCGTTTCCGCGTTCCCCACAACCAACATACACTACAATATCCACATCGGCCCATTTAGCAATTTGGTGTTGAACCACGGTCTTACCAGCACCAAATGGCCCCGGAACTGCCGCTGCACCACCTTTTGTTACTGGGAAGAAAGTATCAATAACACGTTGGCCAGTAATCATTGGTGCATCAGGATTTAATTTTTCCTTCACTGGACGAGCTTTACGAACGGGCCATTTTTGAAGCATGGTTAATTCGCGTGGTCCTTGAGCAGTTTCCACTACATAAATCACTTCATCAATGGTAAATTCACCGGACTTAATTTCAGTGATTGTTCCTTCTACACCTTTAGGCACCATGATTTTATGAACAACAATTTTCGTTTCGTCCACAGTACCCACAACATCCCCACTCACTACGGTATCTCCTACAGCGACACAAGGATTAAATTGCCATTTTTTCTCATGGTCTAACGCAGGTAATTGTACGCCACGACCTAAGAAATTACTTTTAGTGACTTCCATAAATGTATCTAATGGACGTTGAATGCCATCAAACATTTGTGAAACAATCCCAGGAGCCAACTCAACTGATAAAGCTTCTCCGGTACTTTTTACTACTTCTCCTGGTCCGATACCAGAAGTTTCTTCATATACTTGAATAGAAGCGACATCGCCACGCATTTCAATAATTTCGCCAATAACGCCTAAATCACCAACATAGCAAATATCTTGAATACTTGCATGTGACATATTTTCAGCCATTACTAACGGACCTGAAACTTTAATGATTTTTCCTTCTTGCAAAATCGCTACCTCCTAATTTTTTATTGATGGTGTTCTTATCTATTCCACGGCGTTTAGCAGATAGACATTGTGAATTCCGTCCCCGCCTCACATCTATGTTTTTTCCACGGCGTTCAGCAGCTAGACATTGTGAAATTCGCCCTCCCGCTTGTGAAAATCTCCTTTCATCTGATTTTCTCAGCGGGAGGTAAGCACACAAATTTCTTCGAGGCTTCCCGAGCTGCTTCACGACCTTATTCTGTGTTCGGCGGGTAGCTACTTCAGCGTATAAGCCATCCCGTCTGGGAAAGTCTTTACTTCTTGGACTTTCCCGACGTGTTGGACAGACCTTATCCGCTCGTAGCTGATCGACCCGCCTCACATCCATGTTTTTATAATATATTTTGTCCGACGGCTTTTTCGACGCGGTCTCGGATATTTTGTTGGCCGATCCCTAAGCTTCCTGAATGGTTTGGGATTAGGACAATCGCTGGTGTCATTACTTCATCGAAACGTGCGATGGTTTCACTAACCTTTTGTGCATATTCTTCTGTAATGTAAATGACACCATAATCTTTATCAGCCATCTCTTCAATCGCTTGACGAATTTCAGCAGCCGTATCTACAAAGCGGACATCAAAACCAAATAATTTGAAAGGTAATACTGAATCTTTATCACCGATAACACCAATTTTATAAGTCATAAGTCAGTCTCATCCTTTCTTTAATTTCTTGATTGGTAAAACCACTGCGTTTTCCTACGATAATCGTTCGTAAATTCTTCGTTTCGACTTCTTTTGCGTTTAAATAAGCTAAAAGTGGTAAAGGCCCAAACGCGACGGATGTGGCACGAACATAGTGATCTGTTAAGAAATTATCCTTGATTTTTTCTAAAAGATGGAAGTTCAACTTATTATCACGTAAAGCCTCTTGTAATAACTCACCATAAGTACTATTAAGTAAATAATCTACAAAAGTCGCTTCATCTTCTTTACAAAAACGCAGTAATTCTTCTTTATCAATACTGCCACAGCTTGAAAGCACGCCAGTCATAAACGCTTGGCTACGATTTTGGACAATGCCACGACCGGCTGTGATAATGTTCGTCAAATCAATAAAGCCGATAATTTCATCCAACAGTTCGGGATAACCTAATTGTTCACCGATTTTACGCTGCATCCTTAAAAAGGCGCGATCATAAATGACATCTATCCCTTGAATGACCTTTGATTCTTCGAGATATTCACGTACTTCTAAAATACTAGCCATCAAATCTTCTGGTAATTGCGATACTCCTGTTTTAATGGCGCTCTTTAAAGTATCGATATCATAAAAGCCATCATAAATACATAGATAATCATAATCTTGATCTAAAACTTGTGCTTTGGTTAAAACTTTCAAATTGTGGAAAGTATAACGCATGGTATATATCCAAATAACCTCTTTTTCAGGTGCTAAATCAATCAGTTCTGAAATTGTATTTTCGATATCATGATTCAAATTTTGCTCGAAATGATAGGCAAAATTCTCCCCAAGATAGTCTTGATAAACCGTATTGGATAAAATTTGAGACACTTGTTCTAAATCATCAGCTGCAACCAAGCGTTCAAATGTGTCTTTGGAAAGCAAACTCGACTCACGAATTCGCACCAATGGATTGACCTCATGATAGGTAGGCTTACTCATTGAATCACCTTCCTTTTAATCAAACAACTGCTTAGCTAAGTCAAAACTCATGGTTGTTTGGATATCTTTAATTAAGTTTTCGAAAATAAAATTATATTGAACCCCACCATCATCAATGATAAAGCCTGCTTGTTTATTGATGATTTTATCAGCTAACTGCAGTGAAAAAGGTAATTGCGCATTCAATTTCGCAATAAAATCAGCTGAATAAGCCTTTTTAGAATATTCTCCACTGATAAATTGTACCTCATGATTCAAGTCTAAACTTGCTAAGGCTTGTTGCGCAAAATCTTGCATTTGCTCAGGTGACCAAGCTGCCATTTCTTCAGCTGCTTGCACAAATAAATGCTCTAAATAGCGTTGTTTTTCATTTAAGATGGTTTGTCTTGCTTCAACTTCTTGACGGTTATGAAGTTGTTTATATTTTTTATCTAGCATTTGCGCTTGTTTTTTCAGTTGACGTTCTTTGTCTTGTGCTAACAGGTTAAATTTTTGTTGATAGACTTCATCAAGACGTGCCAACTCTTTTTTCTCAAAAGCTTCACGTTCGCTACGTGCTTGACTTTCGATTTGTTCGATAATATTGTCGATGGCACTCATTTTCTCACCTCGCGATTACTTAGTTAGAATCATAATAGAGATAACGAAACCTAAAATTGCATAAGTTTCAACCATCGCTGCGTAGATAATCCCTTTACTCATATGTTCTGGTTTTTTCGCTAAAATTTGGATACTTGCTGCAGAAACTTTACCTTGGGCAATCCCTGAGCTTAAACCAGCAAAAGCAACTGGTAATGAAGCGGCAAGAAGTGTCAAACCTTTTACTAAATCCATGTTAGGAGAAGCTTGTAAGAAAATCATTACCGCGATAACGAAACCATATAAACCTTGTGTACCAGGAAGTAATTGTAGTACTAAAGATTGACCAAACTTTTCTGGTTGTGAAGTCGTTAACGCCGCCGCAGCTTCCCCGGTAAAACCTACCCCTTTAGCTGATCCAATTCCTGAAAAGATTGTTGCAATAGCCATACCAAAGACTGCTGCAATAAATCCACCATTTGCATTAAAAAATTCCATCATTTTTGATTTCCTCCATTGTTTTCATTATTCCATTTAATATTAACATGTTTTTCACTTGATTTGAGTGGCATAAATTTACGTCCGCCACCTTCATAGAATTTACCAAAGTACTCTACATATTGTAAACGTACCCCATGCACATAAGCACCTAGTAAAGATAAGAAAATGTTTAAAGCATGTAAAGCTAACAATAAGGCAATACCTACCGTAAAGCGGACAACTGGCGGTAAGAAGCTAACGATTAAGTTAAACGCTGCTGCAATTGAGCCACCAGAGATACCTAAAGCCATTAAACGAGTATAGCTGACTAAATCGCCGACATAGCTACTGATACCATATAAATCATATAGCCCGCCCACAAAGCCTAATACTTTAGATTGACTATTAAAGGTTGGAATCAAGACGATTGAAGCAGCACCTAAAATAGCTAAGAACAGACCAATATAATAGATGGTTTGGCCTAAACCTAACATCTTACCTGCTACGGCTAAAAGTACGCCAACTAAGATTGCTTGCCAGGCAAATCCATTGGTAATTGCCGCTGCATAATCTTTTTTCTTTATATTTTGATAACCAGCTAAACTCAAACCAACTAAAATTTGAATAAAGCCAAAAATAACTGTTAATAATAAGATTTGAATGACATCATTGGTCGTAGAAAGAATCGGCTTATAAGGTAAACTTTCGCCAAAACAAGAATTATAAATAATCCCCCAAATAATTGTCGGAATACTTAAAATTTGGAAAAAGCGGACAAAGCGTTCGGTCCCACTTGGAAACACCATCACTTTTAAAGCAATCGTCGTTCCGATAAGCATCAATGCACCGTAACCAATATCTGCAACCATCATCCCGAAAAAGACTAAAAAGAACGGGAACATCCATGGTGTTGGGTCAATTTCATTATATTTAGGTAAACTATATAATTCGATGAGCATCTCAAACGGACGAATCAACGGATGGTTTTTCAATTTTGTTGGTACTTCTTGATCTATTTCTTCCGTTGTTGGATCTTCAAAATCAATATAGACTGTATCTGCGCCCAATTTTGCTGCTAATTGTTGTGTTAAGAGATTGACTTCATCTTCGCCAACCCAACCTTGTAAAACCAATAAATGCTTAGTGGCAATTAATTTACTTTGGGCTTCTAAACGACTTTTTTGGGCCAATAAATATTCTTCGGCAATTTGTAACTTATCCATCCATTTGCGCTTTTGTCCAAGGGCTTCTGTTAGTTCTCTTTGCTCTTTGAATAATTGCTTTTTCTCTTGATCGATGGCTTTTAGACTATTTTTTACTGTACCTTGAATGTCAATCCGTGTTCGAACCACACTAAAGCGACTAAATAAGGCTTTGACCACAGTCTCATCTGCTTTTAAATAGATACACGCAAAAGAAGCAACCTTGGTATCATCATAAACTAATTCCAGATAAACATTATTTAAAGTGGATACTTCTTGTTTAAATGCCTCATAGTTTTCACTACCAATCTGGCCAAAATATACTTGCGTAGTAGCAGAGTCGAGGTTTTCAAAATTCAAATCTAAATTCTGCCAACAAAAGAGCTCGTCTTCTTTATCTGACAAATGACGTAGCTGTTGTTCGACGGTTTCCCATCTTTGCTTTAAATCAAAAATTTCACGTAATTGTTGCGTAATGACTTCTTCTTTATGCAGTTGGTCCAAATCATACAAAGATAGATTTTGACGTTTTAATAATTGATTTTTAACCTTGATGCTGCCATAATGGTTCACAAAATCGATGGCTTCATTAATTTTTTGAATTTTTTGTTGGTAATCAAGCAAATCTTGGCTAATATCTTTAGGAGACACGCCGTCAAAATACTTATGAACCCATTCGTTTGATACATTTTGAACAAATACATCGCGCACTTGTACTTGCTGTAAATCTTGCAAGACTTTCAGCAATTCTTCTTGCCATTTACTTTGAGCAATCAGGGTTACTTTTTTCATTCTAGTGACTGCCATAGGTTACCATCACCTTTTCAATCACTTGCGCAACTGCCTTTTGTGCATTTTCTTGATAACTTGCCTCTAAATGCTGCTTAGTCGTAGCTACTTCTTTGGCTAATTTTTGCGCTTCTTGTGTCAAACTTTCTTGCTTTTGGGCTTCTGTTTTTTCAATAAAAGTCTTCACTTCAGCTTTATTTTGCGACAATTGAGCTTCATATTTATGTTGAAGTTCTAGTTCATAGTCGTTCATCTTTTGTCGTAAAGCCTGCATTTGCGCTTCATTTTTCGACTCCGTTGCTTTAATTTTATCAAGCACTTCTTGCAATTGATTCACATCCTTTCAAATTTGGCTAGATACGCTATACTTGTATCCGCCAATTTTAAGCACCATTAAATCTCTATTAAACAAAAAATTGACCATTTCTACAAGAAGTCAGTCCTTCTCACCCCTTGAAGAACGCGATCCTTGAAGCATATGCTCAACCATTTCGTAATATTCGATTTACATTGGATAGTATAGCAAAACTTACTGAAAAAGAAAAGGAAAAAATGAAAACACCATACCAAACGAAGTACTTGAAAACTTATAAAAACTCTGCATTTTAATTACCTAAAAATATTTCTTCTATTATATTTATTTGTCTATAGGATTATTTATCGTTCGCTGAATTTATTAATTTTTCTTAAACATTTCTGAAAACACAATCATTCTCTTTTCAATCGTGAAAACCGCGCTGTTCACCCAAATTATTAATATAACAAGCAAACTCGAGAAAATAATACGAGTCTTTGTTATATTATACAACTTGAATAGTTATATCTAAATACTTTTCATTAAAATCACACTATTTTTTAAAATTCGCTTTAAATAATTAGTTGACCTAATATCAATCTAAAATCGCCATTCGTGAAAAGTTTTATTTTATTTTTGATTGAGGTTAGATTCATAATATTGCTTGCAAGTTGATAACGTAATCGCTAAAATGAAGAATAAAGGAGGGGATATTTTTGGATGATTTAGATTACAAGATATTAAATATCCTACAAAGAAATGGTCGTATTACCGTCAAGCAAATCGCTGAAGAGTGTTTTATTTCCTCTCCGTCGGTATCTGTGCGACTTCAAAACCTAGAAAATAATAACTATATTAAAAACTACCAGGCAATGGTTAATTATCAAAAATTAGGTTATTCTATCAAAGCGTATGTGAACTGTGCCGTTAACGCGAAAGACAAGGATGCTTTTTACCAATATATTGAAGCAATTCCCAATGTCGTAGAATGTGATTGTATTACTGGAGATTATTCTATGCTACTAAAGGTATATTTTCCAAATACGGTTGACCTAGATAATTTTATTAATGCTTTGCAGAGATTTGGCGATACTAAGACACACATCGTCTTTTCTACCAATGTCGGCCCTCGTGGCGTTCAATTTCAAACCAATGCCTAACAAAAAGCTTCATCTCCTCGCTTAGGAAATGAAGCTTTTTTTGTCTATTCAATATTTTCTTGATTTTGCCACTTTTTAGAAAAGAACTGGGCATTATTTAAATGGTAATTGGTTGGTTGATAAGGTTGCGCTAAAAATGGTGCAATTGCCTCATCTGCTCTTAACCACCCGCGCCAACCTAGATGAATCGTATCAGCCATAAAGAAACGCACATTGGCATCCTTAGAAAAATCCGCAATATCCGTAAATCCTTGACTTTGCAATTGATACTTGATTTTTTTTGCAAAACGCTGCAACATCTCTTGGGAAAGACCAGTATAATCACTCCACTTTTGATTTACCGGTGGAATGATAAATAAAACTTGCGTATGAGATTGGGCAAATTGATTCAATACCAATTGAAAATCTGCATACTCTGGTGATTGACAGTAGTTCCATTTACGTTGAGAATTCTTCAACTCCTTGAGACCAAATTCTAAGCGGGATTTATAAAAAACATTATCAATTTCAAAACGATTATTATTGGTGTGTTTTTGACCAATTTTTTCCGCTAAAGAATCTAAAGTTTGGTAATTATATTCACTCGGTAATTTTTTAGCAAAGTAATTGATTTTCTTTTCCTTTGATAACATACCGATTTGCGTAAAAAGATGATCCTCTTTTTGTAATAATTGATAATTATATTCTAAGTAATGACGTTGTTTACGCGACAATTGATTCGATCCATTAGCTATCTCACTTAAGATAGCACTCATTTTTGCATTGTCCTTGATGCGACTGAAACCAAGTAATCTTCGTGCATAATAACGGTCAGAATCACGCACTTGATCAATCGAAAGCAACCAATGATATAGTTCAAGTTCAGAAAAATAAGCATTGAACTCTAAATCTTCCATCCCCTTTTTCGTAAACCATTGCGGTGAAATAATGAAGACTGCTTTTTTATTTGTTAATTCCTTACTTAAAGAATTACTAATCGCAAATTGACTTAAAGACTGGGTACCTGGAGCCCCTAATAAAAATGGACGGTAGGAACGATGATATTTTTCAGCCAACACACTTGGATGAAATGGACTTAGACGACTTAACTCAGAAGAACCAAAAAACGGAACATACTCTCCTGAAGCAATAGCCGGATTTTTAATCGCCATACCTCCAAATACGTTACTAGCCATACTCGTAGATGCTTGTTGCCAGACTTTCGGTTTTTCAATAGTTTTCTTTGAAGGCCAACAAAAAATCAGACCTAAAATAATAAGTGCGACCAATAAAGGTGCAAAATGACTTAGTATCTTTTTTGACATTATTGTATACCAACGTTAGATAAATAACGTAATTCCTTTCTTAAAATCAAAGTACAATTTATTCTTCTCATCCAAAATAACGCGAAAAGAGATAAACTGCAAGCCATTTTAAGTTTTTTTTGAAAATTTCAATAAAAAATCAGTCTTAAGGATGAGACTTCGACCACTGCTTGATAAAGGAAATCATTTCTAAAATAATTGGTTGTGCAAGATGTTCTCTTTCAACTAAATAAAAATGATGCAAATATTCTTCTGATAAAGTTTGGTAAGGTAAATATTTTGCCGCACGTTTCGATAAAATAGTCTGACCAAAGCCTAATTTGAGCATTTCTACAATTAGTTCATTATTTTGGATTTCGATGATTTTACTATCGATATTATTTTCCTCCATAAAACGCTTCGTATAATAATAAACACCGGAAGTCCCCTCTCTTAGTAACCACGGTTGATCTTTTTGACCGACATAGACTAACTCATCTTGCATCAAAGCCGTTCGTTTCACCGATCCTGTAGCCAGTGGCTTTTCAATAAATCCAAATTCGATTTCATGGCTTTGAATGGCTGTAAAAACTTCATAGGAATTAAGCATCTGAACAGAGAATTGCACTTGCGGAAATTTTTGTTCTAAATCAATTAATAATTGCGGTAAAACATAAATCGCAAAAGTATGAGAAGCAGCCAATTTACAACGGATTTTCTTGGTATCTTTGTGATGCATCTTATATTTGATTTCTTGCCAGTCTTCTAATAAATTCAATGTATCTTTATATAGCGTATCAGCTTGGGGAGTGGCCATCACTTCTTGGCGACCATTTCGAATAAAGAGTGTTACTTGTAAATCCGCCTCTAATTGTTTGATTTGATTAGATACAGCAGGTTGTGAGATAAATAATTTCTCGCTTGCTTTTGAGAAGTTACGCGTTTCATAGACAATTTTAAACGTCTCTAATAATTTAAACATTCGTAATCCTTTCCATAAATATTTTTTATACTTACTATAATAGCATTATTCACAGTAATTAGAAAAGTTCCTGTATAATAAAAAGCGTAACAGAATATAAGAAATCGACAAGTACCTAAAATACAATCAAGTACAATCCTTCCCATTTTTCATTCTTTCAAAAAGGGCTTGTTTGATTTCTATTATTCTAAAAATACAGCACTCATTTTTTAACAACAATATTTGTAGAAGGAGGAGATTTTTTGGTTGAAAAAATGAAGCCAATCTTACCTGGTTTAGGACTTTCAGTGGCCGTAGCAGCTATCAGTAAAGCTTTAGCCCTCTTGTTTCCTGAATTAGGTGGAGCAACAATCGCGATTTTATTAGGGATCGTTTTAGGAAACACCATCTTTAGACAAGAATATTTAGCAAAAGGAACCCAATTTTCTGAAAGCAGGCTATTAGAATATTCTATCGTGCTTTTAGGATTTACAGTAACTTTTCAAACAATTGGCCAAATGGGTATCAAAGGAATCGTCTTTATCCTTATCCTAATGGGTATTACCATTGTGGGTACTTATTTGCTTGGAAAAAAACTCGGCTTTAACGATGAGATGAGTTTGATGATGAGCGGAGGAAATGCAGTCTGTGGTTCATCAGCTATCGGAGCCATCGCACCAAGTATCGATGCCAAAGATGAAGAAAAAGGTCAAATTATCACTTTAGTTAACCTACTCGGTACAGTGATGATGCTTACCTTACCTTTTTTAGGGATAGCTTTATTCGGCGATCAAGTTTTAACTAAAAGTGCCCTACTTGGTGGGATCTTACAATCAGTCGGACAAGTTGTAGCAGGTGCTTCCTTAGATAGTCCAGCAGTAGTCCAATTTTCGATGCTCTTTAAGATTATGCGTATCATTATGTTAGTTGTGGTAGTACTAAGTTTTGAGAAATTTATCTTAACGAAAAAAGCCCATCTGAAAGGTGCCAATGCAAGTAAAAAGAAATTACCTATTCCCTGGTATGTCTTAGGCTTTTTAATTGCTTGTATTTTAAATAGTACCTTTAATTTACCACAATTCTTTGATCATGGTGCACATTTTGCTAGCACTTGGTTTGAAACAACTGCCTTAGCCGCTATTGGTTTGAGATTAGACTTCAAAAAATTCTTAAAAGAAGGACCACGTTTCCTACTTTATGGTTTAGGAGTTGGTACTTTGCAAACTATCGCAGCGGTTGGTCTGATTTACTTACTGCATATTTAAGCAAACGAACGATTCAGTTATTACTGGGTCGTTTTTTTGTTTTGTAAATGTTTCTTTATTTCTAAAAAAACAGCTGAAATAGAACCGTTCCCGTGATTAATGAATCTACTTTAGTTATGAAGCCTCTTGTGAATTGAAATCGAAAAAAAATAGTTATATAATTAACTTAGAATCATTTTAATTAAGGAGGAGACATTTATGCCGACTACCTATGCACACTTGAGATTTGGGAAAGAAGTATTACCTTTACTACCTAAGGATTTACAAGCAGAAATAAAGCAATACTTGCCATTATTTTTAACTGGCCAACATGGACCAGACATTCTGTTTTATTACCGTCCTTACCATAAAAATGCGTTAAGTGCTTATGGCAGCGAATTGCATAATGAAACAGGTCGTCAAGTATTCCAGAGATTCCGCCGTTACTTAAAGATGCAACCAGGTGATAATACCGCCTTAAAAGTCTATATTTTAGGATTTTTATGTCATTATTGCTTGGATAAATACTGTCATCCATATGTCTATAAAGTCCAAGATACTGGCTTTTCACATGCAGAAATCGAAGCTGAATTTGACCGTATGTTATTAATTAAAGACGGGTTTGATCCACTTAGCCATCGTTTGAGTAGCCATATCTGCACAGATGATGAAGATGTGGCGGTCATTAGCAAGTGCTTCCCGCAATTTAGTCAATCACAAATCAAAGAAACCTTAGTGACCATGCGAGCTTTTCTAGACGTTATTGTCGCACCGGGTAATTTCAAACGCGGCTTAGTGAAGGGAATCTTTTTAATTAGTGGAAATTACGCTACAAGAAGCAAGCTAATTATCAATAAACAACCAAATCCAAAACTAGCTGCTTCAAATGAAGAATTATACCGCCGTTACAAGATGGCTGTGGCTAATGCAGTGGATATGTTAACTGATTTTAATTGCCAACTCTCAAAACCAAATATGACTTTTAATAGCGATTATGCACCGACATTTGAAAGAGAATAGGGGAAAATATGCAAAAACTATTAAAACAGAAAGTCACTAAGAATGAACGTGACTGGATATTATATGATGTGGGAAATTCTGGTTATAGCTTGATGTTGGCTACGATTTTACCGATTTATTTCAATCATCTCGCCCAACAAGAACACTTATCTTCGGCTCAGTACTTAGCTTATTGGGGTTATGCTACAAGCTTGATTACACTTTTTGTTGGGTTTATTGGTCCAATTTTTGGAAGTATTGCTGACTTTCAAGGGATGAAGAAAAAACTCTTCATACTGTTTTTGACTATTGGAATTGTAGGTTGTTACGCCTTAAATTTAGCGCATAGTTGGTGGCTCCTTTTAATCGTATATGTTATTAGTAAATTAGGATATTCTTCTAGTTTGATTTTCTATGATGCGATGCTGACCGATATTACCACCAAAGAGCGCTATGATAATATTTCTTCCTTGGGTTATGCTTGGGGCTATATTGGAAGTATTGTTCCGTTTGTGCTAAGTATTGGTCTAGTTTTAGGTCGTAATGCTTTTCATCTCAGCCTTACTGCAGCAATGATTTTAGCATTTAGTATTACAGCGACTTGGTGGTTAATCAATAGTCTGCCCTTACTGAAAGTTTATGAGCAAAAATACTATATTCCTAAACAAACAGCAGTCCTTAAAAATACCTTTAGCCGTTTGAAGAAAACCTTAAAAGCCATTTATCATCAAAAACATATTTTTTATTACTTGATTTCCTTTTGCCTATACATTGATGGCGTCAATACCATTATTAGTATGGCTACGGCTTATGGTAAAGCATTAGGACTGGGTGATACCGACTTGCTCCTTGCCTTATTGGTAACTCAGTTTGTTGCCTTTCCTGCTACGATTGTCTTTGCGAGAATTACCAAGCACTTCAAGACATCTACATTAATCTATGTTTGTCTATTTGCTTATGTTGGCATTACCCTCTTTGCCGTTACCTTGGTTTATCCAATCCAATTTTGGATGTTAGCAATCTTTGTTGGCTTATTCCAAGGGGGGATTCAAGGATTATCCCGATCTTATTTTGCTGGGATGATTCCAGCGAGCCAATCAGGTGAATATTTTGGTATTCTGGATGTTTGTGGAAAAGGAGCCGCCTTCTTAGGAACTTTCCTTGTCAGCAGCGTCACCCAAATTACCAACCGTGAACAAATGGGACTTGGCGTATTGATTATCATCTTTATCGCCGGACTTTACTTCTTCCATAAATCAGTAAAATTAAAAGCATAAAATAAGACTACGAAGACAAAGATGTTTTCGTAGCCTTTTTACTTATTTCAATTCATCTAAAAGACGTTTTTGTCCGGTTAATTGCTGAAATTCAGTAATATCTTGCGTCACTTCTAAACAACCCAAGTATCTACCTTGTTCATCATGAAGCGCATAATAGCGAATCGAGATTTTCATCCCACGCAAATCAATCCAAAAATCAGCTTGCGTACGTGCCCCTGATCTGAAATCATCTAAAATTTGTTGGACAATATGCATGCTCTTTGGCGGATGACAGTTCACCACTTCTCGTCCAATGACTGATTTCGTTCTCGGGAAAATACGATGTGGGCCTTCTGAGTAAAAACGGACCTTCTCATCAGCATCAACAAAGGTTAAATCAACTGGTAGATGAGAGAAAATCGCGATTAATTGATCTAATTGTAAGTTTCCTGTTGGCAGATCAATGGTTTGCGTTAAATCTCCACTAAAATTATCTGTCTTTTCTTGAGTAGTAACCGAGCTCACAGGATAATCGGGTAAACTTGCGGCAATTGCTTCAGTTGTTTCTTTCGCTTGGGCAATAGCTGCTAGACGTTGTACCTCATTTTCCTTTTCTTTTTCAAAGGAAGCAGCACTCGGTACCCATTTTAACGGTTCAGGAATAAAGCTAAAACCAATATCATGACTATCTTTAGCGATTTGTTGCCAGTCTGCCAAGCTAAAGACATCTAGCGTCATCGGAATCATGATTTCTTCTTCTTTAAAAATCATTTCTTCTATTTCGTTTTTCAAAGCGGCCCATTTTTCAGATAACGGATTATACGCTACTTTAGGAGAAGCCAAAAGTTCAGCAAACTCTTTAATCATCGTACGAATTTGATCATCCACACCCCACATGACTTTAGGTGGCGCAGTGATACCATATTTTTCCATAAAGGCAAAAATCAACGTTTCCTTGCGTGTATAGTGTTTATCAATATTTTTTAAATCAGCCACTGCTCTTTGAAGACGTTCCAATTGTGACCAGTCTTGTTTGGCCATTTTCGCTAAAATCCCATCAATTTCATCTGTTAGCAAAGATTGCAAGACTTGATTTTCTAATTTTAAAGTATGTATCGGATGTCCTACTTGCCCATGCTCTTCATTTGAACGATGAATCTCATTGATGGAACCTTTAAAGACAGCCGCATGAATATTACATAACCGTTGAATTTCGCTTGGATCAAGTCCTGATTGAATCAAGGCTTTTTCGGCAGCCGTTATTTCGGTCACATCCACACCATCAAAGGCTTCATTGAACATCGCCTTCGCTTCTTCAAAACTGCCCCCATTATGTAAAGTAGATAAGATTTCTACAATTTTTTCTTGTCTTTGTTTTCTTGTTTGATCCATTTACTTACCTCCCACAACTGTAAACCCAGCATTTTCAAAGGCCCGAATAACTTGTTCTAAAGGAATTTTCTTTAATTTCACCCCTTTAGGAATCGTCATATATCTCCCAGCCGTTTGTAGCATGCCAGGTGCCTTAATTTCCTTAAATCCTAATCGAAACATAATATCCAAAATTTCTGGATAACTTTGAACCAATTGATATAAAGTCAAATTTAAATCAAGTTCTTTCACCAAACCACCTCACAATTGATAATCATTCTCATAAACTATTCTACGCTATTTTGCCATTCTTTTCACTAAAAAATTTATAGAAAAATCAAAAACATCTTTTCATTGAAACGATAAATTTATTTGTTCATTCTACTTTACATGAGAATAGAATTAGAATATAATGTTCTACAAATTAAACTTTTATCATTTTGAGCCGTTGATGCGGAGATAAAGGTAATCATGCTTCTACAGAGAGTCTACGTTGCTGAGAGTTAGGCAAAAAACAAGTTATCAAATGGACCGCAGAGGGGGTAGTCAAAGAAAGCTTGCTTTTGAGTATACTACCACGTGATGGCTTACGTAAGTAGTCGAAGATATGTTGGTATCTTGATGAGGGTATGGAGTTTTCCATGAATCAAGGTGGCACCGCGGATTAGTCGATTCGTCCTTGACAGTCATTTATTATGCTGTCGAGGACTTTTTTATTTTCTACGACAATCTAAGAAGGCCTTTTTATGTATCCAATTTATCTGGATTTGTCTTTTTTACAAAATCAAGCAAATACAAAAGACTACACACATTATCCACTGACACTAGAATTGCTAGCAGATATCAAAACACCGCTAGAAGTCTTAAAACTATTCAAAGAGCAAAACAAGCCTTGCTTTTTACTAGAGTCCGTCATCTCTAAAGAACAATGGGGGCGCCATACTTTTCTAGGCTTTGATCCAGTTTTAGAAATCACTGGCTTAGACGGTCAAATCTATGAAAATGGTCAAGCAATTAAAAGTACTATCCCTCAAAAATATTTACGCAAGCTTTTAGCTCAATACCGCGTACCTAAACTAATCAACCTACCGCCCTTTATCGGTGGTTTAGTCGGCTATTTTGGCTACGACTATTTCAAATATGTCGAAACAAAATTAAAATTAGATGCTAAAAACCCCGAAGCATTAAATGATTTCAACTTGATGCTTTTTACCAAAGTGGTCTGCTTTGATCATACGCAACAAAAAATCTATCTTATCGCTAATGTGCCGCTAACTGATTTGACGGCACGGTATCAAAAAATCTGTCAAGAATTACAAGATTTGGCTGAACTTTTGACTAATCAACATGCAAAACGTAAATTTACGGGTGAATTATTAGCCCCTTTTCAACCTCGGTTTACCAAGGAGCGTTTTACCCAAATGATTCAAAAAGCGAAGAACTATACTTATAAAGGAGATATCTTCCAAGTCGTACTTTCTAATTGTCTAAGCGCGCCCTTTCAAGGAAGCTTACTGGATACTTATCGCCAATTACGGTTGCTAAATCCTTCGCCTTATCTCTTTTATGTGCAAACAAGTGACTTAGAAGTGATTGGAGCTTCTCCTGAAACCTTAGTCAAATTAGAAAATGAAACACTATACACCTATCCATTAGCCGGAACTAGACCCCGGGGAAAGACCTTGCAAGAAGATTTGGCCTTAGAAAACGAGCTCTTACAAGATGAAAAAGAACTGGCCGAGCACAATATGTTGGTGGATTTAGGACGCAATGATTTAGGCAAAGTTTGTCAGTTTGGCACAGTCGAAGTCGAAAAATATTTAAATATTGAACGTTTCTCACACGTTATACATATCGGTTCAACCATTCGCGGAATTATCCAAAATGATAAAGATGCACTAGATACCGTAGATGCGATTTTACCAGCTGGAACTTTATCCGGTGCACCGAAATTTCGAGCATGTGAAATTATCAATGAATTAGAAGATGTCAAACGCGGTATTTACGGTGGCGCAATTGGTTATATCGATTTTAGTGGGAATCTTGATTTATGTATTGCCATTCGCATTATTTATAAAAAAAACCAAAAAATCTTTATTCAAAGTGGTGCTGGAATTGTGGCTGATTCAAATGCCAATAAAGAATATCAAGAATGTATCAATAAAGCCAAAGCCATTGTTAAAGGTTTAGAACTTGCAGGAGGAAATTCAAATGATCTTACTCATTGATAACTATGATAGTTTCGCCTATAACCTCTATCAAATGGTTGGCGAAATTGCCAAAGAAATTAAAGTCATTCGCAATGATACCTATAGCGTGGCACAAATCGCACAGCTCAATCCACAAGCCATCATCCTTTCACCTGGACCTGGTCGACCGGAAGATGCTGGAGTTTGCCAAGAAGTTATTACTCGCCTAGGACACAAAATTCCGATTTTAGGTGTTTGCTTAGGCCATCAAGCTATCTGCCAAGTTTTTGGTGCTACGATTACCCATGCCCCACAATCAATGCATGGCAAGTCCTCCTATATTCAAATCAATCAGGCAAGTCCTCTATTTAAGGAGATTGCAGCACCTATGCAAGTGGCACGATATCATTCTTTAATTGCACAAAAAGAAACAATTCCTGAATGCTTAAAAGTTATCGCAAGTACGAATGAACAAGAAATAATGGCCGTAAATCATCAAATTTATCCAATCTTTGGGGTCCAATTTCATCCCGAATCAATTCTTACACCAAACGGACGAAAACTATTAGCGAATTTTATTCAATTTGCGCAAAACTTGTCAATCAGCGAATCATTCAGGTCATACAATTACATGGCGCTGAAGATGAAGCAACCATTCGTCACTACCAACAAACGCTTAAAATACCAGTAATCAAAGCCTTTGGGATTCAAACGCCAGACGATGTAAAGAAGGCTATACAATCCTCAGCCGATTATTTACTTTTTGATTACAAGGTAGCTGGTAGTGGCAAAACTTTTGACTGGCGCTATATCCAAGAAGTTAAACACGATTACTTTCTTGCAGGTGGGATCAATAGTGAAAATCTTAAAGATGCGCTATCCCTTAATCCCTATGCCATTGATTTAAGCTCAGCCATCGAAACAAATGGCCGTAAAGATAATCAAAAAATGACCACTATTATAAATATCATGAGAGGATGAAGACAATGACAAATCCAAATGGACGCTTCGGTATCCATGGCGGTCAATATATTCCCGAAACCTTAATGAATGCCTTCATAGAACTTGAAGAAGCCTATAATCACTTTAAAAATGATCCAACTTTCCAAAAAGAATTAAAAGAATTATTCCATGACTATGCCAATCGTCCAAGTAGACTCTACTACGCCGAAAAACTGACGAAAAAACTAGGTGGCGCAAAAATCTATCTCAAACGTGAGGACTTAAATCATACTGGCGCCCATAAAATTAATAATGTATTAGGACAAGCCTTATTAGCGAAGAAAATGGGCAAAACACGTCTCATCGCCGAAACAGGTGCCGGTCAACACGGAGTTGCCACCGCCACCGCTGCTGCACTTTTAGATATGGAATGTGTAGTGTATATGGGTAAAGAAGATACCATTCGCCAAGCCTTAAATGTCTACAAAATGCGTTTATTAGGAGCTGAAGTCGTGCCGGTTACTAGCGATACAGCAACTTTAAAAGATGCTGTATCTGAAGCGATGCGTGAATGGACGAGCCGCATTGAAGATACGCATTATTGTCTTGGATCCGTGATGGGGCCTCATCCATTCCCAGTAATTGTCCGTGATTTCCAAGCAGTTATCTCTCAAGAAATCAAAGAACAAATGCTAGAAAAAGAAGGCCGGCTCCCTGATATTGTGATGGCTTGTGTAGGTGGCGGCAGTAATGCAATTGGGGCTTTCTACCACTTTATCGAGCATCCTGAAGTCTGTTTAATCGGGTGTGAGGCAGCAAGACGCAGCATTGATACCCTTGATACGGCAGCCACCATTGCAACCGGGAAGCTTGGGATTTTCCACGGGATGAAATCTTATTTTTGCCAAGATGAATACGGACAAATCGCCCCTGTCTACTCTATTTAAGCTGGGCTAGATTATCCCGGAATTGGACCAGAGCATGCCAATTTACATGACCAAAAACGAGCAGAATACGTCGCTATTACTGATGAAGAAGCAGTCAATGCCTTTGAATTATTAAGTAAAACAGAAGGAATCATCCCAGCAATTGAATCCGCTCATGCAGTAGCTCATGCAATCAAAATCGCCCCTACTCTAGACAAAGATAAAATTATGTTGTGAATTTATCTGGACGTGGCGATAAAGACTGTGCAGCAATAGCAAGATATCGAGGTGAAAACATCCATGACTAAACAAACCGGACAACAACGAATTCAAAAAGCTTTTATTCCCTTTATTACTTGTGGTGACCCAGATTTAGCTACTAGTAAAGCCATTATCCGCACATTAGCAGCAAATGGCGCTGATATTATCGAACTAGGTATTCCTTTTTCAGATCCAACTGCAGAAGGACCGGTTATTCAAGAAGCAAATTTACGCGCTTTAAAAAATCAAGTAACCACAGATGATATCTTCCAAATGGTAGCAGATTTACGCCAAGATTTAACCGTACCAATGGTCATTATGACTTATGCCAATGTGGTCTTTTCCTATGGTATCCAACGCTTCATTCAAAAAGCCCAAGAAGTCGGCATTGATGGCCTAATTTTGCCAGATGTCCCTTATGAAGAAAAAGAAGAATTCAATCAAGTTTGCCAACAATATGGTTTAGCCTTTATTTCCTTGATTGCCCCTACTTCCCATGAGCGTATTGCAAAAATCGCTAAAGAAGCAAATGGTTTCTTATATTGCGTTTCTTCTTTAGGGGTAACTGGGGTTCGTAGCCAAATTAATACGGATCTTGGTAGTATGATTGCTGCTGTACGTAAAGCGAATCCAACTATTCCTGTGGCGATTGGCTTTGGAATTGCCACAAGCGAACAAGCCAAACAAATGAGTCAACTCTCAGACGGGATCATCATCGGATCGGCCATCGTCAAACAAATTGGCCAACACCAACAAAAAGCTCCAGAAATTTTAGCAGAATATGCCAAAAGTATTATCCAAAGTATTCGGTGAACATGAAACAATAGAAGCAAAAAATCAGCGTGAAGCAAAAAAACCTCACGCTGATTGATTTTTCATTTCATTTTTCGTCCTAAGTAAAATACGGGAATGCCTAGTAAAGTCAGTCCGATTCCGGTTAAAGCAAGCTGGGTTGAATAAACAATCGTCATCACTAAAATAAACCCACCACCTAATATCGCAATGAGTGGTAAAACTGGATATAACGGAACTTTATATGGTCGCGGTAAGTCCGGTTGTGTCTTGCGCAAAACAAAAACTGCCGCAAAAATCAAAATGCTGAAAAACCACATCACAAAGACTAACATATCCGTTAATAAATCAAAATTTCCTAAACACATCATCACAATGGCAATGGCTAGTTGAAACAAAGCAGCAACATAGGGAATCGCAGTATGTTTAGAAAGACGTTTGAAATAGCGACTCAAAGGCAATTCATCTTCTTTCGCTAAAGCATAAGGCACGCGAATTCCGGTCATTGTATAGCCGTTTAGTGCCCCATATACTGAAATCAAAATCCCAATCGTCACTAATTTCCCACCAAAACCACCAAACATTTGGATAGCCGCCAAATTCGCTGCATTTAAGTTACCAGCAATCTGCGCAACCGGTAAATTCTTCAAGAAAGCCCAGTTAATCAACACATAAACTAAAGTTACAAAACTTAGTCCTAAGATAATCGCTTTAGGCAAATCTTTTTGCGGATGCTTCATTTCACCTGCGACATTTCCTACATTTAACCAACCATCATAGGCAAATAAAGTAGCTAGTAACGCAGCAGCAAAATTATGGGCAGCATTGGTTTGACCAAAAAAGCTTGCATCCACTAAAGCTATTTGCACCTGACCTTGTGTAAATAGTCCTGCTAGAATAATTAAACTAATCGGTAGCAATTTTACAATAAGCGTTACTGATTGCACATTGGCCGCTACCTTTGTGCCTAACAAGTTAATCCCCGTTACACTCGAACCTACTAAAATCGCTAAGGGTAGTAATATAGAAGAGGACAAATGAAATAGATTGATACACTGGGTAGCAAAGATAATGCTTAATGCGGCAATATTTGCTGGAAAATAAACAATCATTTGCGCCCAACCGAGTAAAAATGAAGGCAACTTACCATAAGCTTCTTCAATATAGCGCACTGCTCCACCCGTTTTAGGAATCGCTGTGGCTAATTCAGCAACCGTCAAGCCCCCACAGATTGTTAATAGACCAGCCAAAGCCCAGGCAAATAAAGTAGTCGAGGCATTTTGCGTATGATTGACGACACTGGCCACTTTGAAAAAGACCCCTGCACCAATTACTGTACCCATCACTGTTGACAAGGCACCTACTAAATTAATTTCCTTTTTTAAATGTTTTTGCTCCATCCATTAACCTCATTTTCTAAATATAATGAAAGTATACAGAAAATAATCACAAAAAACCATAGACTTTTATTTAAAATTTTTTTCATATTAGAAATTCGTTGTATCTGGATCAGTAGCTAAACTCTTAACCCCTTGTAATGCATCCATCGCTGCCATATCTTGGGCATCAATTATGAAATCAAAGACTTGGAAGTTTTGCTCAATACGTGATGGCGTAACAGATTTTGGTAATGGTAAGAAACCTTTTTGTAAACTCCAACGTAATAACAACTGTGGCACACTCTTTTGATATTTCGCCGCAATCTTTTCTAGCTCTGGTAAACCAATCAAATTCCCTGTGCCTAGTGGACTATAAGCTTCACTTAAGATGTTGTGCGCATTGTTATAGGCTACCACTTCTCTTTGTTGGTCAGATGGGTTAAGGTAAATTTGATTCACAACTGGTCGAATTTTAGCTGTTGCAAGCAAAGCATCTAAATGGTAAGCTCTAAAGTTCGAAACACCGATAGATTTAATCTTGCCTGCTTCAACCGCTTCTTCCATTGCACGCCAAGCTTCACTATTAGCTTCTTGCCAATTTTCACGAAAATGAACTGGATTTGGCCAATGAATCAAATAAAGATCGAAATAATCTAAGCCTAAATTTTGTAAAGACTGATCAATGGCTTTTTTCGCTAATTCATAACTATGATCCGTGTTCCATAATTTTGTCGTTACAAATAAATCTTCACGAGCGACCCCACTTTTTTGAATGGCACGACCGACAGAAACTTCATTGCCGTAAATCATCGCCGTATCAATATGACGATAACCACTTTCTAAAGCTTTCAATACAGATTGTTCGGCCACATCCCCATCAGGAGTTTGCCAAGTACCAAAACCTAGTACCGGAATTTCTTGACCATTTGCTAACTTGTAAGTTGGAATTTTACTCATAATATGTACACCTCTTTAAATATGTATTACACCTTTAATTTTACAACTAATACTGCATTTTTTCATGTATCTTGTTTAAAAAGCTTTAGCAACATCTGCTTTTCAATCGTGCAGAATCTATTTCATAAAAATCACTTTAAATAACTATATATTTATAATTAGTATAAATAAAATAATTTACATATGCACGTTTAATGCACTAATTATAGTACATTATGAAAAAATTAATAATTCATATATTTCCATATAACCATCGAAAAATAATTTTTATCGTGTATAATTTTAAACGAAATAATAATGAAAAGAGAAAAAAATATGAATCGAAATACATCTTATTATGACAAAGAAGCCTATAGAGAATTAACCCATATTCAAAAACTACTTTTAGCTGATGAACCATTTACCGTATCAAAAAGAATTCATGCGGCTAGACGTGGTCGCTTACAAGAACCCTTTCTATTTATCGACCAAAATCGTATGCCTAATTATTTCAAACGATCCATCCGCCTATAAAAAAAGAGAGTCACACCACGACAAATGGTTGACTCTTTTTGATTATCTTCTATGATTTGATTGTTGCATCATCATATAAGCACGATATTTTTCATCTAATGTAGCAAGATCACTCTCTAGTCTTCCGCGCTCTCTTGCATGAATACGCTTTGAGGCTGTCCATGATTTAGATGCAGCATTCAATGTTAATAATTTTGCAAACTCAAATGGTTGATTCTCAGCCTGTACTAGTGAATTTTCACTATCCAATGTAAAATATTGTACTTCTCGAATAGACTCCATACCATTTCCCTCCAATATTCTTTCATTCCCCACGTTCATTGTACAACCACTTACTAGGAAAATACAAGAAAAATTATCAATTTTCGACAATTTTTTTAATAAATTATATTTTAATAATCAAACACAAATATGTAAACATTCGTATAAATAAATATTTACATACGTAGACTATTTTAAATTTTATGTCTCCATTTTTGTCTAAATACTATTATTTCAAGCTTATAAAACGAATAACAACTAAACACAAGCTTCTTTTTATAATAATTCTAAATTAAAACAATGATACTAGATACTCTATCTATAAAATCACATATAGAATCCATTGTTTTTTATACAAGTTATAAATAATATCATTTTTTTATTTTATTTTCAAAACTTTATCTAGGACAAGCACTTGCGTAGATATTATTGTTTTATTTCGTATTTTGCTTACAGCTAATATGATTAATCTATTATTCCTTTTCATTATCTACTTCCTTTAAAACATGCTCCTTTTCATTCAAAATAATGGATTAAATGTCAAGATAGGCTGTTTTAGTCTATTCCAAAAATAGCATACTTCATCTTATTCGCAAGATTTTTTTTAATTTTTTTGCATTTACCCCTTTTCATTTTGAGCATTTTATAAGATAATGAAGTATGTAAAGATTGTAAATATATTTTTGCCGTTTATCTTTACATATATGTTTACCGTTTCAAGTTAATGTAAATTATCTTTTCCCATATTCCAATGAACGCACATGTCTTTTAGTCATGTGCGTTCATTGTTGTGTTAAAAAAAGGCATTGGAGACAACACTCCAATGTCTTTTGATTATTTCACCCAAGCTTTGACTTTTTCCGGATTGGCTTTGATCCAATCTTTTGCTGCTTGCTTTGGCTCTTTCCCATTTTGAATGTCCAACATCACACTTTCCATGTCTTTGGTACTCCAATGGAAATTATCTAAAATTTGATTGGCTTTTTGATGTTCTTTGGCAAAGTCTTTACTTGTCATTGTATGAATTTCTTCAGCTGAACCCATAATCTTCTTATCATCTTTTAAGTATTTCAAATCATATTTGGCAAACATCCAATGCGGAGACCAACCAGTGATAACGATATCTTCCTTATTTTTAATTGCTTTATCTAAGGCCACGACCATTGCACCTGATGAAGAAGTCTCTACTTGCCAATCACTTAAATTATCATAAGCTTTGACTGTTTTCTTAGCACCAGCAACAACTCCAGCACCTGGCTCGATTCCGGTAATCTTCTTACCAGCTTCATCGGATAAATCGCTAATGGTATCGACTTTCATATAACCAGGAACAACTAGACCTACTTTTGCCCCTTTTAAATTGGCCCCTAAATCCACCATTTGATCCTTGTATTTTTTATATTGGCTCGCATGGGTGTTTGGTAACCAAGCTGCCACCATCGCATCGGCCCGTTTATTGGCCACGGCTTCCCACATGACAGCATTATCTAAAGGAGTCATCTCTACTTGATAGCCTTCATCTTCAAGCACTTGCGCAATCACATTGGTTGAAGCCACCTCAGTATCCCATTGCACATAAGCTAAACGAATGGTTTCTTTGGTTTGTGTACCTAACACCACATTTTGGACAATAGCCCCGATTGCTAAAACAGCTAAAACCGCTGAAGTCAAAGCTATTTTTTGTTTTTTCGGCATTCTTTGATGTACATGTTGTTTTTCACGGTTCGTATATTGGATAAAGCGGTCAATCATAATCGCTAAAATAACCAGTGCCAAACCGCTGACAAATCCACTTCCGATATCCGCTTTTTGTAAGGCTGCCAAGACATTGCGCCCAAGACCAGGTGCCCCAATCATTGAAGCTGTAACAACCATTGATAAAGCTAGCATCGTCGTTTGATTGACCCCGGCTAAAATCGTCTTTTTCGCTAAAGGTAATTCTAACTTCAATAATTTTTGCCAAGCGGTGCCCCCAAATGAATCTGAAGCTTCCACTAGTTCTGTTGGAATTTGTTTAATCCCTAAATGTGTGAAACGTACAGTAGGTGGTAAAGCGAAAATTACTGAAGCGAAGACCCCTGGCACCATCCCGATACCAAAGAACGCCACGGCTGGAATTAAATACACAAAACTTGGCATACTTTGCATAAAGTCTAAAATAGGGGTTAATACTTTTCTGACCGTCTCACTTTTTGCCATCCAAATACCTAGTGGCACCCCGATAACAATCGAAATCACACTAGCTACTAACACCAATGTAGTCGTTTGTAAAAGTGCATCCCATAGACCTTGGTTAGCAATAAAAACTAATCCTAAAAAGGTAAAAATCGGTAAACCTTTTTTCTTGTTCGTAATGATATAAGCGATCACTGTCAGTAACACAATCCACACTGGAATAGGTACTAAACCTAATATTCCCGTAATTGTGTCCATCACTTTTTGACCGACAGTTTGTAATAAATTAAATAGCCCAGAAAAATGAACCGTCAACCAGTCCGTCAGCTGCTCAATTACTTTAGCAACGGGCCATGTATTTGTTAAATTATCCATTGACAACTTCCTTTCCTTGCTGTGTTTCTGCTAATGCTTCAATGACCGAACCACGAATGACAACACCTAAGACTTTGCCATTTTCAACAACGGCTAATGGTGTTTTGGCGTCATATAAAACATTAAAAATATCGGTAACCAACATGTCTTTATTAATCGTTGGCATTTGTTCATCCAGTACATCGCGTAAACTTAATTTTTCATTTCTTGCTCTTAATGCGGCATCGGCAGTAATAATGCCTTTTAATTGACGTTTACGATCGACCGCGACTAACATACTAATTTCTTCTTTTCGCATGCGATTCAAAGCAACATTTGGTCCATCTAATTCAATATTCGTCGTAATCGCCGGAACCATAATGTTTTGGGCGGTTAAGACTTTAGTACGGTCCACATCTTCCACAAACTCGCGAACAAATTGATTTGCTGGATTGGTTAAGATTTCTTCACCCGTACCTATTTGCATAATTTGCCCATCTTTCATCAAAGCAATTCGGTCGCCAATTCGTAAAGCCTCATTTAAATCATGAGTGATGAAAATAATCGTGCGTTTTTCTCTCGCTTGTAAATCCAATAATTCGTCTTGCATTTCACGACGGATGAGCGGGTCTAGCGCAGAGAAAGCTTCGTCCATCAATAAAATTTCTGGATCGTTAGCTAAGGCGCGAGCTAGACCTACACGCTGTTGCATCCCACCTGATAATTGTTCTGGATATTGATTAGCAAAATCCAAAAGTCCAGCATTGTCCAACGCTTTTTTTGCTCTTTTTTCGCGTTCTTCTTTAGTAACACCTTTAATTTCCAAACCATACTCGACATTTTCTAAAATCGTACGGTGTGGGAATAATCCAAAACTTTGGAACACCATATTAATTTTGTGACGTCGAACTTCTCGTAAACCTTCTTTATCTAATTTGGCAATATCTTGACCATCAATAAAAATCTGGCCATCTGTTGGTTCAATTAAACGATTCAGCAAACGAATCAACGTAGACTTCCCACTACCAGATAATCCCATGACAACGAAAATCTCACCTTCATTTACTTGAAAGTTTGCATCATAGACCCCGACAGTTGCGCCAGTCTTGGCTAAAATTTCCTTTTTACTTTTATTTTCTGTAATCATATTTAACGCTTGGTGGGTTTTGCGTCCAAATATTTTCGTTAAATGCTTAACTTCTAATTTACTCATTCATTTCCCTTCTTTCTGATTTCTTTAAGTGACTACTTTACAATACCATAATGTTGTCACTTTGTCAAAAAGGATGCTTTCCTAATAAATCGTACAAAAAAAAGACAGTTAGACCATTCTTCTAACTGCCTTTTTCAATGAAATATTTATTGCTTACCATTAAATCTAGCCTCTACTCGATAAATTCTTTGCCCGCGGCTAGAAAATTTCTCTTCGTATTCCGTCATGATATTGCCTTCATAATTACTATGATGCAAATCTAGCCAGACTTGTAAAATCGTCATGCCATACTGTGAAAAACTAGCTAATGAATATTCAAATAAGCCTTGATTATCGGTTTTAAAATGTATTTCTCCAGCTGATTTTAAGATTTGCTCATCAACAGCTAAGAAACTCTTATAAGTTAAGCGACGTTTTTCATGACGTTTTTTCGGCCATGGATCAGAAAAGTTCAAATAAATTCGATCTACTTCACCATCTGCAAAATATTCTGTCAAGCTTGACCCATCAACATGCAATAATTGTACGTTGGGCAATTCTTCAGCCAAAACTTTATCTAAGGCAAAAGAGACCACACTGACTTGAATCTCCACACCAATATAGTTAATTTCTGGATGTGCCTTAGCCATTTCCGTAATAAATTGACCTTTTCCCATCCCAATTTCAATATGAATCGGATGGTCATTGCCAAAGCGCTCATGCCACTTTCCTTTAAAAGTATGGGCTTGATCCACCACATATTCTGGATGAGATGAAATCAATTCTTCTGCCCCTTTACGTTTTCTAACTCGCATCTTTTTTCCTTTCTTTTTCGCAGCCAACTTTATCTTCCTAAAGAAATAGACGGAAATCTATGTTTTTGAGAATTCCGTCTATTAAGAGCGATATAGTCTTTTTAGTTGGATAATTTCGCGGTTGGTCTGGCGATAATCACTTTTTAATACATTTTTTTTAATTTCTTGTAAAATACTCAATAAAGCATACCAATAGATTTTTTCCATATAGTCACTTTCAGGCTCGATACCATAGCTTAATAACCAAGCACTCCAACTAGCAACTGGTACATAAGAGCCTAGGATGGTCGCGATATCTACTGCTGGATCGGCAAACATAATCGAATCCCAGTCTACCAGATAAAGATAATTTTGGCAGACAATCCAGTTTTTATAATTCACATCTCCGTGGACTACACAGGCATCACGCACATCAAAAAGCGGGATATGCTCATGTAAGTAACGAATCACCATCTGTAAAAATGAATTTTGGGCAATCTCTTTTGGTAACTTCTCACAATAATTTTGCAACATCAATTCAGGTGGGAAAAGTTGCCCTCCCGTTTTTTGGAGCATGGACTTTAAAGAAGGTGAATGGTGTAAATGATATAACACATCAATCACATCATTGCGTTTACCAATTTCATCTGCTTGTAAAATTCGTCCATCTAACCATTCTTGTGCTGTTAAAACATCTCCTGAACCCGTGCGTTTCGTCCATACTAACTTAGGAGCAATCCCCTCTTTGGATAACGCCGCAAGCATCGGAGTGGTATTTCGTTTGATAAAGACTTTTTCTTTTGCACGCATGCCGACAAATGCTTTACCCGTATCGCCTTTTAATGGTTGCATACACCATTCATTATCAACACGAATCTCCATCAAATTTTACTCCCTTCATTTTAACAGTAACTATAATTGTAGCCCCTTATATAAAAATCGTCAATAGCTGAAAAACAATCAGTTACGCATTTTCATCACAATTTCATTTTACTTGAGAGGCTGATACTATCTCTTTATAACATGGGCAAAGCAACACATGATCATTGATGACACCAATTGCTTGTAAATAGGAATAGATAATCGTTGGACCGACAAAACGAAAGCCTCTTTTTTTCATATCTTTACTAATTTTTTGGGAAAGTGCATCTTGACTAGGAATTTCTTCTTCATTATGCCATTGATGATGAATCACTTGAGAATTCGTAAATGACCAGATATAAGCATCAAAACTACCAAATGTTGCTTGCAATGCTAAATAAGCCCGCGCATTAGCAACGACTGCTTGAATTTTCATGCGATTGCGGATGATTGCTGGATTTTGACAAAGAGCAGCAATTTTTTCTTCATTATAGGTAGCGATTTTTTGAACATCAAAATCATCAAACGCCCGTCTAAAGCCTGCCTGTTTTTTCAGGACAATAGCCCACGAAAGACCCGCTTGCATCATTTCCAGTACTAAATATTCGAATAATAGTCGCTCATCATGACAAGCTCTACCCCAACGTTTATCATGATAGTCTTGCATTTGTGGACTCTGCAACGCCCAACTACATTTTTCCATCCTCATTCACCTCAAGTTCATTGTACTAAAAAAACAAAGTCAATACTATTTCTTTTTAAATCAAACAAATCCAAACAATTTCATACATTTGTATAGTCTTTAGGATAAATTTATTACAATAACTTAAATTGATACCATCCCCACCTCTTTAAAAAGTAAACGTTTTCTAGTATAATGGATGGCGTAAGGAGGAAATCAAGATGCAACTACCCAAATCCACACAAGCGATGACTGATTTTGCGAACTTAGTAACTTATGCTTTTGATAAAACATTATCTGTCTTAAATGAAGAAAAATTTCATTCCCGCTATCAGCATGGATTATGTTTTGGTTCTTATCATAATAATCAGTTAACAAACGGCCTGATGATTAATCTATTTCCAAGTTATCTAAATCATCAAAAACTACAAATGGCGGGTGTAGGTTATGTAGCAAGTGATCCAATTTATCGTGGACAAGGGAGTATCAAAGCCCTTTTTGCCGAAGTTTTGCAATACTTATATGAAAAACAAGTAGCCTATGCGCAACTCGCTCCGTTCTCGGCAGGCTTTTATCGCCAATTTGGTTTTGAAGAAGCCTTTTATCAAAAACAATATCGATTTGGTTTTGACGCATTTGAACGCACCAATTTTCAGCATGACTTGCACTTAAAACGCGGGAGTTATGATGAACTGTTAGCAGATATCCAAACCGTTTATCAAAAAGCACATCAAGGGGGGCTCTGGCGTGAAGATTGGTGGTGGCAAAGACTACATATTTATTATCCTAATCGCTTTTATGTCGTAATTTATGACGAGACACATCCAGTAGGCTATCTCATCTATCGTAAAATGGGTAGCACCTTTCAAGTAGAAGAGCTGATTTACCTTCACTTTAATGCTCTGAAAGCAAGCCTGCAATACATCAAGTCCCATCAATCTACCTTTCAAGAAGTGACCATTTGTGCGAGTATCCAAGAAAGATTAGAATGGCTCTTTCCTGAACAAAAGCGCATTGAAATCAAGATTTGTCCTTACATGATGAAACGCATACTCCATATTGAGCAAATTCTCGCTCAATATGAAGCATTAAATTCCCTAGTGATTCAGGTAACGCAAGATGATATCTGTTCACAAAATGTCGGCTATTGGCAATATCATGGTGATAGTTGGCAAAAAACAACAGCTAAGGAAGCGGATTTAAGCGCAGATATCACCACCTTTAGCGCACTCTTACTAGGGGAACTTACCGTGGATGAGGCAATTTTCACCCAGCGTTTACAAGCAAGTGCTAAAGCGCAAAAATTGAAATTACCTTCATTAAATCAGCAATTTTTTGATTATTATTAATTATCAATGTCTCAAGCGTTGATAGAA
>NHCFI00100__coassemble_1516_pt1 | contig 100792 bp, 86 predicted proteins | sample NHCFI00100__metabat2_low_PE_012 | metagenome-assembled genome bin NHCFI00100 | reverse complement strand
GTTAAGCCTTTACGTGGTGGGTCAACGAAAATCACATCTGGCTGGATGCCCTCTTTTACCCATTGTGCCATAACTTTTTCAGCACTACCGGTGACATAAGTGGTATTGGTAAAGCCATTGAGTTGTGCATTGGCAATCGCATCTTGCACGGCTTCCTCTACAACTTCCATCCCATAGACGTGTTTAACCTTGTCTGCCACTGATAAGCCAATAGTGCCAATTCCTGAGTAAGCATCAATAATGATATCTTCAGGTGATAATTGGGCAAAGTCATAGGCGGTTTGGTAGAGTTTTTCGGCCTGAAGTGTGTTGACTTGGTAGAATGATTTGGCAGAAATGTGATAGGTCTTGCCTAGTAATTGATCGTTAATATAACCTGGTCCAAATAACACTTTTTCTTGTTTACCCAAAATGACATTGGTTTTGTCTTCATTAATATTTTGCACAATGGTCACGACATTTGGTAATGCTTGGGTGATTTGAGCAAGAATTTGATCGACTTGGAAGAATTTTTCTTTGCGCGTCACAAAGACAAGCATCATTTCATCGGTATAGTGGCCTTTGCGAATGATGAGGTGTCTTAAAAAGCCTTCATTTGTCTCTTCGTTATATGGTTTAACATGGAATCGGCGTAAAATATCACGAATCTGGATAATTGCCGCATCAATTGCTGGATCTTGAATGTAAAAATGCTCAATTGGCACTAGGTCATGACTATTTTTACGATAAAAACCAGTTTGTAATTGATTCTCCACACGACGAACTGGTATTTGGGCTTTATTTCGATAGCCAGTTGGATCAGTCATACCGATTGTTGGTAGTACGGGTACTTCTGGCATTTTCGCCACTTTTTTCATTACATTGGCAACTTGTTCTTGTTTGAAAATCAGTTGTTGGTCATAACTTAGATGGGCAAGTGGGGCAATACCGGTACGAATCAGTTTTTCATCAGCATTTTCGACACGGTGTGCTGACTTTTTGATAAAGTTTTTCACCTTCGCAAAGCCAAATTTATTGCCTACTTTTAGCACATGTATTTCCACTGTTTCGCCGGGTAGAGCATTTTCGATAAATAAAGGATAACCCTCTACTTTAGCAATGCCCATTCCTTCGTGCGTTAAGTCAATGATGTTAACTGTTAAATCTTGATTTTTGGTTACTGGGTAAGTTTTCATAAAATCTCCTTCATATTAATGATACTCAATAAAGAATCCTTCCATATCTCCCTGAATGACATAGACTGGCAATGTTTGGCTATCTTCAGGAATCAAGCCATAAGAATACAACCGCAACTCTTCAGGCATTGAAGATATTGGTGTACCAGGAAGATAGATTGCCATGCGATGATTCTTACTAATTCCATAGGCTTCGGAATATTCGTACTTTCTATTCTCTTTTATTTCTGAGCTGCCCACTGGTTTTTCATATTGTAAGTTTTCTATGTCGACTTCATAAAGCGTTGGGCTGACTTGATGGGCTCTTGTAAATTGTCCAGAAACCTTACTTTCAGAAATCGTACCACCTGGATAGCCCGGTCCAGGTGAGCCCATATCAGAATCATGATAGTCACCTGAAAACGTGCCATTTGGTCCAATAGATAGTGATGAACCCCAACCACCTGCACCACTTGAGAAGACAAAATTCTTGCCAACTAAGTTATCTAAAATTGTCGGTTGAGCTGGTGTCGATGTTTTTGTTTTCTCAGCTTGTGGTGTTTGACTGCTCGTTGTTTTTGATTGCGTCGTTTGCTCTTTAGTTGTACTTGTTTGTTTCGTGGTTGACTCAGTCGTACTTGAAGATGTCTTGGTCTTTTTCTTCTTGTCTTTAGATTGACTGGTGCCTTTCTTTTTGATAACTTTGCTGCTGGTGTTTGTTTTGCTTTCGGTCTTTTTGGTTTGGTGACAGCCGGCTAGACCTAAACTAGTTACTAACAAGGTTACGAACATCCCATTTAACACACTTTTTTCATGTTTATCCCTCTTTTCCAGTCTCTCCTGTAAATAATAACTCCATCATTTGTTTTGCTTGATCATCACCAATATAATAAACGATATCCCCCACTTCAATCGTTAATACTGGTCCCGGGGATAAAATCATTTCCTCGCCACGTTTGACAGCCATAATGGTCGCTTTGGTACGATGCCACAGATTAAGTTGACCGACTGTTTGTCCTAATTCTTTAAAAGCCTCTGTAACGACTAATTCAAACGGTACTAAGGTCAAACTATCCTGCGTGCGGCGTGATTCAGTTTCCAATTTACCGATTAATTCAAGAGTCGTTTGTAATTCTTCTTGTTGGCGTTTGATACTTTCTCGCAATTCCTGTTTGGTTTGCGTTAATTGTTTGAGGTTTTGTGAACGAGCAATGAAGGCACTGGCTTTTTCCTTTGATCGTACATAAACACCACTCCCATGAATCACTTCGACAATCTCCAAGTCTGCCAATAGATTCACCGCTTTACGGGCAGTTTCTGGTGAGACGCCAAAATTTGAAGCAATTGTCGTGCGTGATCGAATTTTTTCGCCAAGTGGATATTTTCCATCGACAATCCTTTGTGCTACCATTAAAGCAATTTCATGGTATCTTGATTCAGTACGTTTAGGCTTATTTTTTGTTGTTTGCATAATTACATCCTTCAGTTCTATTACTAATATTATGTCTTTATTTTACCATTTTTAAAACTAAAAAAAAACATCCTCTATGACAATTCATTTAAAGCCAATTCAAAAATTCAAATAAAAAAACTCTTCCAAATATGCCCTAAGTAATGCATGCTTGAAAGAGTGCTTTTTTTATCCAATTTTATTGTCGCCATCGATATCTTCGTCATTTAATTTCTCGACTTCTTTGATAAAGTCTTGGCTAATTTCTTCATATGCTTCCTCTTCACCAATCACGGCTTTATCAGGAATATCATCAAGGTTGGCAAAGAATTCGATATGATTTTTTAGATTTCTAAAGGTCATCGGCGCATCGCCACCATATTCCCCATCTAAATTAATCATCAATTGTTTGCCATCTTCAGGTGTATGTACCTTTAAATAACTTGTTTTGGCATAAATGATTCGTGGGTCATCGACATGTTTTCCCCCATTTAAGACCAAACCGATTAAATGCAGAATTTCTAAAATGTTAGCGGTTTTAACGATAATCAAGGTGAAATTGCCATCATCTAGCTTAGCATCTGGGACGATTTGTTCAAACCCACCTACCGAATTGGTTAAGGCTAAGAAAAACATCGAAGCATTCCCTTGATATTCACCACCATCATATTCTAAATGCATTTTAATTGGTTTAATTTGTGGCAAGAGTTCGGCCCCTTTGACTAAATAAGCCAAATAACCAAAAATACTCTTTAATTCAGAAGGTACCTCATATGTTAACTCGGTTAAGTGCCCTCCTGCTGCAATATTGATAAAATAGTCACGATCTGTTTGACCGATATCCATTTTGACTGTCTGGTTTTTGATAATCACTTCAGCTGCGGCCTTGATGTTGCCTCGAGGGATTTTCAGTGCTCGGGCATAATCATTGGTCGTACCTGCAGGGATAATTGCCATTTTCGGACGATTTTCCAAAGGAGCAATCCCATTGACCACTTCATTAATTGTACCATCGCCACCAGCAGCGACCACTAAATCGAAGCCAGACTCACCTGCGCGTCTGGCTTCGTTTTTTGCAGAGTCTGGCTCTGGAGTGGTTGCATAGGCACTTGCTTCATATCCCGCTTGCTCTAAACATTCTAAAATATCCGCTAAATTGCGTTTTAGAGTTTCTTTTCCGGAAGTTGGATTATATATCACACGTGCTCTTTTCATAACTTTTCCTCTAACGTTTACCTAATTCTTGTTTTAATAATTGGTTAACCACACCTGGGTTGGCTTGACCTTTCGTTGCTTTCATAATTTGACCAACTAAGAAACCAACGGCACGATCTTTACCATTCTTGAAGTCTTCAATAGATTGTGCATTGTTATCTAATACTTCATTGATGATTGGTAATAATTGTGCTGGGTCAGATAATTGAATCAACCCTTTTTCTTTCACAATAACCTTAGGATCGCCACCATTTTTCATTAACTCTTGGAAAACTTTCTTCGCAATCTTAGAAGAAATCGTGCCATCCACAATTAATTGAATCATGCCGGCTAAGCTTTCTGGCGTTAATTTGCTTTCATTTAATTCTAGTTTTTCACTATTTAAGTAAGCAGATACTTCACCCATTAACCAGTTAGAAGCCAATTTCGCATCAGCACCATTTTCAATCGTTGCGTCAAAGAAATCAGACATTTCCTTCGTTTGCGTTAAGACCATCGCATCGTATTCTGGTAATTCTAACTCATTGATGTAACGTTCACGGCGTTTAGCTGGCATTTCTGGCAAGCTTTGGCGCACACGTTCAATCCATGCATCGTCAATTTCAAAACGAGGAATATCTGGCTCTGGGAAATAACGATAATCAGATGAACCTTCTTTGACACGCATTAAAATGGTAGTATTTGTTTTTTCATCAAAGCGACGAGTTTCTTGTTTAATTTCGCCACCTGATAATAAGACTTTAGCTTGGCGTTTTTCTTCATAAGCTAAACCTTTTTTCACAAAGGTCATAGAGTTTAAGTTCTTCAATTCTGTCTTGGTACCAAATGCTTCTTGACCATATGGACGTAAGGAGATATTGGCATCACAACGCATCGAACCTTCTTCCATCTTCACATCAGATACTTCAGTGAATTGGATAATTGAACGCAATGCTTCCAGATAGGCATAAGCTTCTTCTGGTGAACGCATATCCGCTTCAGATACGATTTCAATTAATGGGGTGCCTTGGCGGTTTAAATCAACATAAGAATATCCTTCGTTACCATGCATGTTTTTACCCGCATCTTCTTCTAAATGCACGCGTTCAATGCGGATCTTTTTCTTTTTCCCTTCGACTTCGATTTCAATCCATCCATCATGGCCGATTGGTTGATCGAACTGAGAAATTTGGTAAGCTTTTGGATTATCAGGATAGAAATAGTTTTTGCGGTCAAAGTGTGTATGTTGACTAATTTCACAGTTTAACGCTAAAGCAGCTTTCATCCCAAATTCCAAAGCACGTTTATTCATTACTGGTAACACACCTGGATAGCCCCAGTCAATGACGTTGGTATTGCTATTTGGTTCTGCCCCGAAATGCGCTGGAGCAGGTGAGAAAATTTTAGAGTCCGTTTTTAATTCAACGTGGACTTCAAGCCCGATGACTGTTTCAAAATTCATTAGTTCGCGCCTCCTAAAATGACTGGTTTTTTCGTATGGAAGTCAGTTGCTTGTTCGAATGCTGCCGCTGCTTGATACATAGTTGCTTCATCGAAATGTTTACCAATAATTTGTAAGCCGACTGGTAATCCTTCACTAAAGCCACATGGTACTGACATACCAGGTAGACCCGCTAAGTTCACAGGAATGGTTAGGACGTCACTTAAATACATGGTAATTGGGTCATTAATATTTTCTCCTAAACCATAAGCAACAGTTGGTGAAGCTGGACCAATGATTAAATCATAGTTCGCAAAAACATTCTCAAAATCTTGTTTGATTAATGTACGAACTTGTCCGGCTTTTTTGAAGTATGCATCGTAATAACCTGCTGAAAGTGAGAAAGTCCCTAACATGATACGGCGTTTTACTTCTGTACCAAAACCTTCACTTCTTGAGTTAACATAAACATCTTCTAAGTTTGAGATATTTTCAGAACGGTAACCATAACGAATCCCATCAAAACGTTGTAAGTTTGAACTAGCTTCTGAGGAGGCAATAATATAGTAAACAGCTACCCCATATTTTGAGTGTGGTAAGCTGACTTCTTCTACCGTCGCACCTAATGCACGGAAAGTATCAGCTGCTTTTAAGATAGCTTCTTTGACACCTGGTTGGATTCCTTCCCCTAAGTATTCTTTTGGTAAAGCAATCTTCATGCCTTTGACAGACTGACCAATTTTCGCTGTAAAGTCAGGTACAGAAACCCCAGCAGAAGTGCCATCTTTTGGATCATAACCACTAATCGCATTTAAAGTCAAGGCATTATCTTTTACATTACGAGTCAATGGTCCAATTTGGTCTAGAGATGACGCAAAGGCAATCAAACCAAAACGAGACACGCGGCCATAAGTTGGTTTCATACCGACAATCCCGTTAAAGGCTGCTGGTTGACGGATAGAACCACCTGTATCAGAACCTAAAGAAACAGGAACTTGACCGGCTGCGACACTAGCTGCAGAACCACCTGAAGAACCTCCAGGAACTTTGGTATGATCCCAAGCATTGGTTGTTTTCTTAAAATGAGAAGTTTCGGTACTACCACCCATCGCAAATTCATCCATGTTTAATTTACCAACTGGAATCATATCAGCTTGGTACACTTTTTCCATGACAGTCGCATCATAAATTGGATCAAAGTTGTAAAGAATTTTAGAAGCTGCAGTTGTGCGCAAATCTTTCGTTACAATATTATCTTTAATCCCGATTGGAAGTCCTGCTAACACATTGCCTTCGCTGATGCCTTTTTCGTCTAAAGCTTTAGCCATTTCTAAGGCTTTTTCTTCGTTTAAAGTAATGAATGAACCCATGGTGTCTTCCGTTTCTTTAATACGGTCAAAAGTCGCTTGGGTTAAATCTTGTGCGGTAATTTCTTTTGAGACTAATAAGGCATGTAATTGTTCTAATGATTGATCATATAATTTAGTCATTATGCACCGGCCTCCCCGTTATCAATAATTGCCGGCACCTTGATAAAGCCATTTTCACTTTCAGGTACATTACGTAATAATTCTTCACGGTCAAAACCTGGTTGCGCCACATCTTCACGCATCACATTGACAGTTTCGATGACGTTAGAAGTAAAAGGAACACCCGTAGTATCCACTTCTTCTAGTAACTCAACCATATCGATAATTTTCCCTAATTGAGTCGTAAATTCATGTAATTCTTCATCTGGAAAGGCTAGTTTCGCCAACTTAGCGACATGTTTTACTTGTTCTTCACTAATCGCCATAATCTTCCTCCTATTTTCACAGACCTTATGTTAGTTCCGTTCATTTTCTATCTATACTTGGATATTGTAACATTTAATTGAAAATCATCCTAGTTAATTCAGAAATCTTTTTAAACATTTTTTCAAAAAAGTCACATTTTCTGAAAATATTTTGTAAAATAGCACAATTTCTTCACTCTTTTAGTCTGCGAGTGCTTCAACCATTTGCTCTTCGCTCCAAACTTCAATTCCTAAACTTTGGGCTTTGGTTAATTTACTGCCAGCATCCGCCCCGGCAATCACTAAATCTGTTTTTTTCGATACCGAACCCGTGACTTTACCCCCTAAGCTTTCAATCTTGGCTTTGGCTTCCTCGCGCGTATAAGTGGTTAATTTTCCGGTTAAGACAATGGTTTTATCTTTAAATGGTGACTCGACACTGGCTAACTGCGCTTGGGTAACACCAAGATAGCGTAAGTTCACGCCCGCTGCCTTTAATTCTGCTAATAATTCATGGACTTCATCATTGGCAAAGTAAGTCGTTAAGCTATTAGCAATCGTTTCACCCATGGTATGCAAGTTTAAGATATCTTCGGCTTTGGCTTGGCTTAAGTTTTCAATCGTTTCATAGTGCTCTAACAAGATTTTTGCAGCTTTAGCCCCGACATGTCTGATGCCTAAGCCAAATAATAAACGCTCTGCAGAATTCGCCTTACTTGCTTCAATCGCATGTAGTAAATTATTGGCTGATTTTTCTTTGATTTTATCTAAAGTTAATAACTGTTCTTGCGTTAAATAATATAAATCTGCAACATCTTTCACCAATTCTTTTTCATACATTTGCTCAATAACTTTCGGACCTAAGCCATCGATATTCATCGCCTGTCTAGAAACAAAGTGACTCAAACCTTCTTTCATTTGGGCACTACATTTAGGATTGATACAGCGCAGCGCCACTTCCTCTTCTAAGTGGACCAATTCACTGCCACAGACTGGACAATGCGTTGGTTTAGGATAAGGGGTACTTGCTGCCTCACGTTTTTCGACAATGGCATGATCGACTTCTGGAATGATATCGCCCGCTTTATAAATAATTACATGGTCGTTTAAGCGTAAATCTTTTGCCTCAATATAATCCATATTATGCAGACTCGCTCGACTGACAGTAGTCCCTGCAACTACCACTGGATCCATCACTGCAGTTGGTGTCACAACCCCAGTACGTCCCACCGTCCACTCAATTTCACGAATCACCGTTTCAGCTTCTTCAGGTGGAAATTTATAAGCAATGGCCCAACGTGGAGCTTTAACAGTAAAGCCTAATTCATCTTGTAAGTTTAAATCATTGACCTTAATGACGATCCCATCAATTTCGTAAGGTAAGTCCGCACGCTTTTCATGATACTCCGTAATATATTCCCAAATTTCATCGACAGTTTGGCAGATACGACGGTTCGGATTAATCTTAAAACCTAAGTGATCCAAAGCTTGCAAGGCCTCTTCTTGCGTGGCGACTTCTAAAGGACCAAATTCCGCTACTGTATATAAAAAAGTACTTAAATTCCGTTGTGCAGTTACTTTGGTATCCAATTGACGAAGACTTCCTGCCGCAGCGTTTCGGGGATTAGCAAATGTTTCTAGGCCTTCTTGTTCACGCGCTTCATTTAATTTCATAAAGCTTTCTTTTGGCATATAACATTCTCCACGGACTTCAATTGAAATAGGTTCTGGTAAAGTCATCGGAATGGAGCGGACTGTTTCCAGATTTTCGGTAATATTTTCACCGACACTCCCATCCCCACGAGTTGCTCCCCGAACAAAACGACCATTTTCATAGCGCAAAGAAATGGACAAACCATCAATTTTTAATTCACATTCATAACTATAATTGTGGTGGCCTAGTGCTTTTGCCACCCGTGTATCAAAGGCTTCAAGCTCTTCCTTACTGAATGCATCATTTAAGCTATAAAGCGGTACCTCATGCACAGCTTTTTCAAATCCGTCTAAGATTACGCCACCAACACGCTGAGTAGGCGAATCTGGTGTAATGCTTTCAGGATATTGGGTTTCTAATTGGACAAGTTCTTGATAAAGTTTGTCATATTCACTATCTAACACTTTTGGTTGATCTTTGACATAATAGAAATAAGCATATTCATTTAACGTTTTTTGCAAGTTTTTGATTTTTGCTAATGCTTGTTCTTTTTCCATGATTTTCTTCCATTCTTATATTTTTTCAATTGGGGCAAAACTAGCTAAAAGTCGTTTAATTCCTTGACCAGTAAAGGCAATATCTAATTCATAATCCCCATTATTTTCATGTACTTTCACCACAGTTCCTACACCCCATTTTTTATGATTGACCTTATCACCAGCTTGCCAAGAAACATTGGCTTTTGGTGTAGCCGTATTGGGGAAGGTCTTTTTCGCAATTGTTTGGTACTGTGGTTTTTGGTAACTAGGACGATTTTGCGTTTGACCATAAGAACGATTGCCATAAGTACTACTTGAATTGGCACTACTTTGGTTTTGACGACTCTTCATAAAATCAGCAGCCGACATTCCTTGACCAAAGGAGGCTTTAAACTCGTCACCTGATTGTAATTGACGTTTGGCATAGGTACCGATTGGCTCAAGTAATTCTTCCTCAATCTCATCGACAAAGCGCGAAGGTCGATTAAATTGGGTACGACCATAAATCGTTCGTGAAATTGCATTGGTAATATACAACTCTTCTTCAGCTCGGGTAATTCCTACATAGGCTAAGCGACGTTCTTCTTCCATATCGGCTTCATCATCATTGGCACGCAATAAAGGGAATAACCCTTCTTCCATCCCCACTAAAAAGACAATTAGAAATTCCAATCCTTTTGCTGCATGAAGTGTCATGAGTGTCACTTGACTTGTCTCTTCTTCTAAACTATCAATATCAGACACTAAAGCCAAATCATTTAAGAATAGACTTAATTTTTCATCCTCTTCTACATTTTCGTATTCTGGTGACTGTGCAAATTGTTGATCGAATGCTTGCGTAACGGTTAAGAATTCATTTAAGTTGTCAATTCTGGCATTGGCTTCAATCGTATTTTCATTTTTCAAAGCTTCTAAATAGCCAGTTTTTGCTAAAATTTCTTCCGTAAGTTCGGTAATCGATAAATACGATTGCATCTTCGCAAAGCCATCCATCATTTCACCAAACTTCGCTAATTCTTTCGCTGCTTTACCAGAAACATTGGATAAAGCCACACTTTCGCAAGCCTCTAGCATCGACATTCCATGCAGTTGCGCAAACTCACGGAATTTTTCCACTGATGTCGCGCCAATCCCTCGTTTTGGTACATTAACCACACGTGCAAAACTAAGTGAATCCTGTGGGTTAGCAATCATCGCTAAGTAAGCTAAAATATCACGAATTTCTTTACGCTCATAGAATTTTTGACCGCCAACCATTTTATAAGGAATACTTGATTTCAATAACATTTCTTCGACCACACGTGATTGTGCATTGGTTCGATATAAAATCGCAAAATCGCCATAGTTCTTCCCTTGTTTTTGAATATGGTCATTGATTTCCTTGACGATAAACTGGGCCTCATGACGTTCATTATCGCCACGGTAATATTGGATTTTTTTCCCGGTTTCGTTTTCCGTCCACAGATTTTTCTTCTTGCGGTTCACATTGTTTTCGATAACTTGATTAGCCGCTTTTAGAATATTTTTTGTTGAGCGATAATTTTGTTCTAGTAAAATCACTTGGGCATCGGGATAATCTTTTTCAAAATCCAAAATATTTTGCATATCCGCCCCACGCCAACCATAAATACTTTGGTCTGCATCCCCAACGACACAAATATTTTGAAAGCCACGCGCTAACATATTCACCAATAGATATTGTGCATGGTTGGTATCTTGATACTCATCGACATGAATATATTGGAATTTATTTTGATAGTGACGTAGTGTATCTGGTGATTGGCGGAACAACTCAATGGTATTCATAATCAAATCATCAAAGTCCATACATTGATTTTCGCGCAATACATCTTGATAACGGGCATAACACTTGGCCACCGTCTGTTTGAAATAATCGGCCCCAGCTAAACTTGCGTAATCATCTGCTGTTTGCATGGCATTTTTCGCGTTACTAATCGCTGCAAGAATCCCACGCGGCTCATGTTTTTTCGGATCTAGGTTTAACTCTTTAACAATTCGCTTCATCAAGGCAAGCTGTTCTGAACTATCTAAAATCGTAAAATTACGCGAATAGCCAATCGTTTCAACCTCTCGGCGTAAAATACGTACACACATCGAGTGGAATGTTGAAATCCAAACACTTTCAGCTACATCTCCTAATAACTGATGAATACGTTCTTTCATTTCACGTGCGGCCTTATTGGTAAAGGTAATCGCTAAAATATTCCAAGGATTTACGTAACATTCTTCAATTAAATAAGCCACGCGATGAGTCAACACCCGTGTCTTCCCACTTCCTGCACCAGCCATTAATAATAGTGGGCCTTGAGTAGTCGTCACGGCTTGGCTCTGACGTGGATTCATTCCATTAAGTAACGGGCTATTTACTGACATTGACAACATCCTTTTCATTTAGTTTCAATCTTTTTCATTATACCACGAATGCACGTTCTATTAAATGCGAACACCAAAAAAAGCCCACGAATTTTCCGCAGGCTGGGATAATAACTATACAAAACATACTATCTAAAAGTAATCTCGTCAAAACAATATCAAAATCCGATGTCCGAACATTAATGGGATTTTATTTTGTCGTTGAGTAACCGTTCATATTTTTTGATTAAATCTAGAATCTGATTAAAATAATTCATCTTTGACTGAAAGAAAGAAACAGTCATTTGCGCTAAAAAAAGAATCGCTAATGCCGCAATGGACTTCACTAATAAGCTAGCCTCTTTATGAATGAATTGGTTAATAATCACACCTTCTGTATATGGAGTTAAAATTTCAAAACTTCCCATATACAAAAATAAAAATACTTGCAACCAAACAACCTTTTTATCAATTAATTTCATTTTACCCCTCCTAATAATTGTTATCTTATCTTTAAATTAGCATCTCAACCTAAACCAGTCAATAAAAAAATGCCTAGCGCAGGGAAAGGCTAGGCATAAGGTGAAATATATATTATTTTTTGGCTAAACGTAAATTAGTCGACTTTCTTTTTCAATGCACCGAATAATAAACCTGAAACGATTGCACCGATTAAGATAAAGGCTAAGTATAATAATGGTTTAGATACTAACAAGATTACGAAGATACCACCGTGTGGGGCCATTAGTTTAATACCAGTCAACCCAACTAAAGCACCGGCAACTGCAGAACCAACCATGAAACTTGGAATCGCGCGAATTGGGTCAGCAGCCGCAAATGGAATGGCACCTTCTGTAATGAATGAAAGACCCATAACGATATTTGATAAACCAGCTTCTTGTTCTTGTTTTGTAAATTTGTCTTTGAATAATAAGGTTGCGATAAATACGGCAATTGGAGGAACCATCCCACCGGCCATAACAGCCGCCATAATCACTGAACCACCTGTAGCCACAGAAGCAGCTAAGGTACCAGTACCAAAGACATAGGCCGCTTTGTTGAAAGGACCACCCATATCGATAGCCATCATACCACCTAAGACAAGTCCCATCAAGACAGCTGAACTACCAGATAAACCTTCAAGGAAGTTATTTAAGCCTGTGTTGATAGCAGCCATTGGAATGTTCACGAATAACATCAAGAATCCAGTGATACATACACCAAATAATGGATATAAAAGAATTGATTTGATACCATCAAGTGACCGAGGTAGACCTGCTAATAGTTTTCTTAAGACTAAGATTACCCCACCAGCTAAGAAACCACCGACTAATGCACCTAAGAATCCAGAAGGCACACCTGCTAGAGCTAAAGTTTTTTCACCACCAGCAGCAAATGGTACTTTACCCCAAGCTAAACCACTTGAAGCGATTGAACCAGCAACGAAACCAGCAACTAAACCTGGTTTTTCAGCAATAGAAAATGCGATATATCCAGCTAAGATTGGTAGCATGAAACCAAATGCCACGCCCCCAATATTTTTAAATAGAGAGGAAATTTCATGATAAGTACCTAAATTACTTAATTGATCTTTTGGCACACCCATGATGTTATCAAGTAAGAAGGCAATCGCAATCATGATACCGCCACCGATAACGAACGGAAGCATTTGTGATACACCGGCCATCAAATGTTTATAAAACGCAGCACCTATGCCTTGTTTTGAATCACTTGCAGTTTCAACAGCACCTTCGCCATTTGATTGATAAACTTCAGCTTTTTCATCTAAAATAATTTGAATTAATTCTTCTGATTTTTTGATTCCATCAGCTACTGGACGGCTTAAAACACGTTTACCAGCAAAACGAGGCATTTCTACTGATTTATCGGCTGCAATAATTACCCCTTTCGCACGAGCAATCTCATCAGCAGTCAAACGGTTTGCAACCCCTGAAGCACCATTTGTTTCAACTTTGATATCAACACCCATTTTTTCAGCAGTTTGTTTTAATTTATCTTCTGCCATGTATGTATGAGCGATACCTGTAGGACAAGCTGTTACCGCAACGATAAATGGACGATCTTCGCTTGCTTTTGCTTCATGTTTTTCTTCTGATTCTTCAGCAAATAAAGCACGTACTTCATCAGGTGTAGAGGCTTGTTTTAAGCTTGCAACAAAATCAGCATCAACTAACTTGCGTGAAAGTGCGGCTAACGCTTGTAAGTGAGTGTCATTTGCTCCATCTGGTGCAGCAATCATAAAGAATAGATAAGTTGGTTGACCATCTAATGCTTCATAATCAACACCTGCTTGACTTTTCGCAAATAATACAGTCGCTTCTTTAACCGCTGCATTTTTGGCATGGGGCATTGCAATTCCATCGCCTAGACCTGTAGATGTTTGGGCTTCACGAGCTAAGATACCATCTTTAAAAGTTTTAACATCAGAGATACGGCCAACTTGGTACAATTTTTCGACCATTTCATCAATCGCAGCCTGTTTCGTAGTTGCTTTTAAATCCATGATCATTGCGTCTTTAATCAATAAATCCGTAATTTTCATTCTAATCCTCCTAGATTTTTGTAGATTATAGTTTTGTAATATTTACTTCTGGCAATAATTCTTGAATAAATTCACCGGTTGCTAAATCATCTGAAAAAGCCGTAGCACTTCCGCATGCAACACCCCATTTGAAACTTTCAACGGGATCTTTAGTTTTAGAATATTCGCCGATAAAACCTGCAATCATTGAATCGCCTGCACCGACAGAGTTTTTCAATTCACGTTTTAAGACATTTGTTTGATATACCCCATCTTGTGTAAATAATAATGCCCCATCGCCAGCCATTGAAATAATTACGTTTTGGGCACCATCAGCTAACATTTTCTTACCATAAGTAATGATGTCATCCAATCCGCTGAATGTTGTATTGTATAATTCAGCTAATTCATGATTGTTTGGCTTCACTAATAATGGTTTTTTAGGAAGTGCGGCTAAAAGGTCTGCACCTGTCGTATCAATGACGAAATCAGCTTCTTTATCTTTAATAATTTCAATAAGTTCTTGATAAAATCCTTGTGATAATCCTGCAGGTAAACTACCAGCTAAAACAACAATATCCCCTTTGCCCACCTTAGATAAAGAGGCTTTTAACTCACTAATTTCTTCATCAGTTAAAACAGGACCTTGACCATTAATTTCAGTTTCTTCACCTGCCTTCAATTTAATGTTGATTCGAGTGTCTGATTGAATAGTTGTGAAATTTGTCGAAATCTCTTCTTCATTCAAGCAATCCTCGATAAATTTACCAGTAAATCCACCTAAGAAACCTAATGCTGTACTTTGTGCATCAATACGCTTTAAAATACGCGAAACATTAATCCCTTTACCACCGGGAAATTTATTATCACTTGTCATACGGTTCACACTACCAATTTCAAGTGAATCAACTCGTACAATATAGTCAATAGATGGATTTAAAGTCATTGTGTAAATCATGATGAAACCTCCGTAATTCTTGTTTGCAATTGCATTTTTTTGATGATTTCTTTTGGTGCTTTACTTGTAATAATTTCTGCTTGTGTTAAATCTGCAACATGCGTAAAAGCTGTTTGCTGAAATTTTGAACCATCAAGTAAAACAAAAGACATCTGACTTTGCGCAATTGCGAGTTTCTTAATTATCGCTTCTTCAGGATCAGGTGTTGTAAAGCCATTTTCCAGATGTGCACCATTCATTCCCATAAAGGCTTTATTAAAACGAAATTGCTGTAACTGAGTTGCTGTAGAGAAACCTGTGATGGCATTGGTTGATAATTTTATCGTGCCACCTAAAATAACTGTTTCAATATTTTTTTCAACTAACAAGGCTGCATGCTTAACTGAATTCGTAACGACTTTAATCCCTAAATCTGGCTCAATAAATGGAATCATCGCCATTGTAGAAGTGCCAGCATCCAAGTAAATGACATCTTTTGGTTTGATTAAATTCGCAGCATAACGTCCAATCGCTAACTTCTCATCATGGAACTTTGCTTCTTTTTCCATCATGTTGGCTTCGAAGTTTAATTGTTGCTTCTTCTTAGCCCCACCATGTACACGAATTAATAGTCCTTGATTCTCCAAATGTTGTAAATCACGACGAATCGTTGACTCAGAGGCTTCTAAAGGTTCAATTAGTTCAGCAATGGTGATGATGTCATTTTCTTCCAAAGCAGATAGAATCCTTTGTTGGCGTCCATCTGTAAGCATTTACACTCACCTCCCACGAATGTATATTATCATACTCATATCAATAAATCAATCATAATCAAGCAAAATACTTCAAAAATAATCACATTGGAAACGGTTTTAATTCAGAAATCTTCCAAAAACAAGCAATTCTAGTTCAATTTCAGTCAAATAAATAATAAAAAAATTCTGAGAAGTTGCTTAAGTAGCAATATCGTGCTAAATTAATGTAGGAATTTTTTAAACGCGAGGTGACAATCATGATTGAAACAATAGAATTTGGAAAAAACTATCATTGGATTATCTTGCACACTGATTTTTTAACCAATGATACTACCGATTATCAAACGCTAGGCTTAGATGAGGAAACAATCACCTATGCTCTTGACCGCTATGAACGTGCACATACCGAATATCAAACGGATACAAATACTTTCACGATTATTTATAATGTTTTGAAACGCACCAAAGAAGAAAATCACTATGAAACTATTCCTATTACATTTATCGCGAAGAATCAGCAGTTATTTACCATTTATAATGATGATAATGCGTATATTATTGATTTGATGAAAAAATATTTAGCCTATAATAATCAGATTAGTGTCTTAAAGTTTTTATTTGTCGGATTATTTTTAATTTCTGAATCATACTTTCCATATATTGAAGCTTTAGATAAAAAACAAGAAGAGGTCAGTCGTAAATTACGCGAAAAGATTACCAAACCTGATTTATTAACACTTTCTGATATTGCGACTGGTATGATTTATCTTGTCGCCGCAACGAATCAAAATACGATTTTACTAGAGCAAATCAAAGGACAAATCATCTATAAACAATTTGATGAGATTGAACGCGAACAATATGTTGATTCCTTAATCGAGGCCAAACAACTATCCAGTATGACACAATTAAATTCCGAAATCATCCAACAATTATATAGTACGTATGATAATATTTTGAATAATAATTTAAATGATCATATGGCCGTTTTAACTGTGCTCTCCATCTTTTTAGCGATTAGTGCTACGGTGACTGGATTTTTTGGAATGAATGTGACTTTACCGATTAAGAATTCACCGTATGCTTGGTTAGTGATTATCGGCATCTGTCTTGTTCTTTGTCTAATTTATGCCTTGATTTTACATATTATTTTATGGAAAAAATGATGCACTTTGCAAAAAGGTTTGATACAATAAAGGAAATGAGTCGAGGTGAGGAAAATGGGCTTAAAATTTCAAAAAGATGATTTTTTAGAAAAGAAGTTAGAAGAATTTATTGTTTTTCCAAATGATTTAAAAGAAAAGAAGGAAGAAGTCGATATTGAACGCTTTTTAAATCCCAAACCAAAAGTTGAAAAAAAGGAAAAAGCAGACAAATAAACGAAACGAGGAAGCCTAAATTGGATTGGCTTCCTCGTTTTAAATATTTGATACGGTAGGCGACTTAAATGTGTTTTTTCGGTAATTGCCCCCACTCTTGTACCACCTTCTTGTTCACAAGGAAATTCAAACATTGCTTAAATCAGCTCTTGACGTGTTTCATCCCCGATAGCTGCAAGTAAATTCGCTAAATCTGTAAATTATTGTTGTATTCTATGTAACTCTGTTTGTTTATCCATACAATCTACCCCTTATTCTTTCGTTGAATATACTAAACATTAAACCATTTAAAATGCAACGAAAAGCGTGATTGGGAAAGAAAATCGAGACGAATAAAAAAGAGCATGGATAGATCCACACTCTTAGATACTTATTCACTTAAACCGCTCAAGGCTTCGATTGCCTGCCAAGCTTCTTCTTTCCCTTGTTTCGTCACTGATGAGAAAACAATAAAGGTATCCTCTTTTTCAAATTCCAGTGCTTTTTTAATCATGCTTTCGTGTTTATTCCATTTCCCACGGGGGATTTTATCGGCCTTTGTCGCAACCACGATAACTGGAATTTCATAATACTTCAAAAATTGATACATTTGAATATCATCTTGTGTCGGTTCATGACGCATATCGATTAATGATACAACTGCGCGTAACTGTTCACGCTGAGTTAAATAAGTTTCAATCATTTTTCCCCATTTTGCTCGTTCAGTTTTTGAGACTTTTGCATACCCATAGCCTGGTACATCGACAAAATGCAAGCAATTTTCAATCAAATAAAAATTAAGTGTCTGGGTTTTCCCTGGTTTAGAGGACGTTCTTGCTAAGTTTTTGCGGTCAATTAGCGTATTAATAAATGAACTCTTTCCCACATTGGAACGTCCTGCCAAAGCGATTTCTGGTAGGTTGGTATCCGGATATTGTTTGGGCGCCACTGCACTAATAACAATTTCAGCTGAATGAACTTTCATCACTTCATCCCTTTCTAAATTACATCTCTAAAAAATAGAGGCTGACAGTCTTGCCAACCTCATATTGCACATTTATCCAGCTTTTTGTTTGGAATAAATGATCTTTGGTTTTCCTTCTTCTAGAGCAGCTTCTTTGGTGATAATCACTTTTTCAATTGTATCATCAGAAGGAATCTCAAACATGACATCAAGCATAATGCCTTCAATAATCGAACGTAAGCCACGTGCGCCAGTATTACGTTCAATCGCTTTTTTGGCAATGGCTTCTAGCGCTTCGTGTTCGAATTCTAATTCTGTATGATCTAGTGCAAGTAATTTTTGATATTGCTTCACTAAGGCATTTTTTGGCTCAGTTAAGATACGAACCAAATCATCCACCGTAAGTTTTTCCAATGCTGTCATGACTGGTAAACGTCCGATAAATTCAGGAATCAAACCGAATTTTAGCAAATCTTCTGGAATAATATGTTGCATGATACTTTCATTTTCATTGAATTTCTTGTTTGAAGTACCAAATCCAATCGTCTTTTCACCCATTCGATTTTTGACTATTGTTTCAATGCCATCAAAAGCACCACCAACGATGAACAAAATATTTGTCGTATCAATTTGAATCATTTCCTGATGAGGATGTTTACGACCACCTTGAGGAGGAACAGAAGCAACTGTCCCTTCTAAAATTTTAAGCAAGGCCTGTTGTACCCCTTCACCAGAAACATCACGGGTAATTGAGACATTTTCGCTCTTTCTGGCAATTTTATCAATTTCATCAATATAGATAATCCCACGTTGGGCACGCTCAACATTAAAATCTGCTGCTTGTAATAATTTTAGCAGGATATTTTCAACATCTTCACCGACATATCCAGCTTCTGTTAGACTTGTCGCATCAGCAATTGCAAATGGCACATCGATAGTACGTGCTAAAGTTTGCGCTAAGAAAGTCTTACCTGAGCCAGTTGGTCCAATTAAACAGATATTACTCTTTTGTAATTCCACTTCATCATCATAACTTTCCATCGCATTGATTCGTTTATAATGATTGTATACAGCAACCGATAAAGCACGTTTGGCAAAATCTTGACCAACCACATACTCATTTAATACTTCCAAGATTTCCTTTGGTTTAGGTACATCCGTAAATTCACGTACCACTTCTTCATAAAAATCTTCGTCAATAATATCTTTACATAACTCGACACACTCGTTACATATATATACTCCTGGTCCGGCTACAATCTTGCGTACTTCTGCTTGTGATTTTCCGCAAAAAGAACACCGAACCGTATCGTGACTATGTTGGTTATCGCTCATGGATTTACAACACTCCTTTTAAAAACTATGTAGCATTAAATGGCTATATAAAAATATTATCATAAATGCTTTGAAATAAAAAGTAAGAGTACTTATATTTCAAAGCATTTAACCATTTATCGATATTTAAATTAGAATCCAAACACTCCTGGCAAAAGATAAGTCAGACTAAGCATAATACAGCAAGCCGTTACAATTCCTAGACCAATTGGTAAAATACATTTTTTAGGAGGTAAACCTAAAAGTGCAGCAATTAATGCACCTGTCCATGCACCTGTACCTGGCAGAGGAATCGCAACAAATAAGTAAATCCCTAACAACACACTATTTGGATATTTTTCGGTTAACTCTTTTCCTTTACGTCGTCCTTTTTCAGTAATCGCTTTGGCAAACTTTTTAATCGGACCTTTTACTGAAAGATAATCTAAAATCTTTTCAATAAATAAAATGATAAAAGGAACAGGAATAAAATTAGCGATTACACAAATTATACTTGCTTTTAACCAAGGAACACCAAGTAATGAGGCTGCAATTAAGCCCCCACGTAATTCTAAAATCGGTAAAAGCGAGATAATAAAGATAATGATTTCCGGACTTAAGACATGTTTTAACGTATCAATAACTGTTTGTACCATTTGTTCCCCCAAATAATAAAGATAATCTTATTATGCTTGATATGCTAAAAAAAGCGAATGAAAGAAACCCGTTTTAAATAAATCTTAAAATTCACATGAAGAAGGCGGAAAAATACTGATAAACCCTCTTACCGTATTTTCCGCCTAACGAGTCTTATGATTAAGCCTCAACAGCTGTAGAAGTTACTAAATCAATAGCTTTCTTCATAGTAATATCGTGTGAAAGCATATCAGTAGTTAATAAACGTTTTACTTGATCTACAGGCATATTGTAAGTTTCTGCTAATTCAGCAATTTCTTTTTCAATTTCTTCTTCTGTAGCTTCTAAGTTTTCAGCTTTCACGATTGCTTCGATTACAAGATTTGTTTTCACGCGTAATTCAGCATCTTGTTCGAATTGTTTGTGAAGGTCAGCTTCAGTAGAGTTAGTTAATTGATAGTACATTTCTGGAGAGATTCCTTGACGTTGCATATTATTTAAGAATTCATCCATTGCACGATGTACTTCATCATGAACCATAACGTGCGGTAACTCAACAACTTCTGCATTTTCTACGGCTTTACGTAATGCTTCATCATGAACAGCTTCTTGCGCTTGGCTTGCTTTAGTTGCAGTTAATTCTTCACGGATTTTAGCTTTTAATTCGTCTAAAGTTTCAACTTCATCGTCGACATCCTTAGCAAATTCGTCATCTAATTCTGGTAATTCTTTTTCTTTAACTTCGTGTACTTTTACTTTGAAGATAGCTTCTTGACCAGCTAAATCTTCAGCTTGGTAATCTTCAGGGAATGTTACTTTCACTTCCACATCATCACCAGCTTTAGCACCAACTAATTGATCTTCAAAACCAGGAATGAATGAACCTGAACCTAATTCAAGTGAGTAGTTTTCACCTTTTCCGCCTTCAAAAGCAACACCGTCTTTGAATCCTTCAAAGTCGATAACTACTGTGTCACCTTCTTTAGCTGGTTCTTCAACAACTACTAATTCAGCTTGTTGATTACGTTTTTGATTTAAACGTTCTTCAACATCAGCATCAGTTACTTCACGTTCTTGTTTAGCAACTGTTAAGTTTTTGTATTCACCTAATTTTACTTCAGGTTTTACTGTTACTTCAGCAGTGATTACCCAATCTTGACCTTTTTCCATGCTTTTTACATCGATTTTTGGTTGCGCAACAACGTCTAAACCAGCTTCAGCCACAGCAGCATCGTAAGCTTTTGGTAAAACAGCATTTAAAGCATCTTCATAAAGCGCTTCTTCACCAAACATACGGTTAAATACTTGGTGAGTCACTTTCCCTTTACGGAATCCAGGTACATTTAGATTTCCTTTTACTTTGTTAAATGCGATTGTTAATCCTTGTTGAATTTCTTCTTGAGGAATTGAAAACGTTAGCACACCTTCGTTAGTGGCTGTTTTTTCAAATGTTGCAGTCATATATTTCCCTCCGATTTTATCTTTACATTTTTGATGAATATGATTCATGCATACCTTTAAATATTACACTAACCACGCAAAATTGTAAACCATTTTCATCTTAGTTCCGTGTTTTTTTCAATATTTTTCGAGATTAAAGCAAGTTTTGAATGATTTTTTGATATTTTTCCTGAATGAGTTGGAATTGCTTGATAGTTGCGATATCTTCCTTTTCAGATATCTGCCCCGTTTGATATAGCTGAATGGTCAAGCGTATATAGTCCTTTGCAGAAATAGGTGGTGTAAACGGATAAGTCAACGTCAATTGTTGCATCATATGCTCGTGTAACATCTCATACAGTGCGGTATCTTCATTGGCCAAGCTTTGTGCTAAGATTTGCTCACATGTTTTCATAAAAGGCTGTTCATTCGGTGCTGTTAACGCAGAGCTTACTATCTTTATTTTTTCCTCAGTAAATACATCTTTTAAATAGATATCCATCGACAGCTCAAGTTGATTCATAAGCTCACATGTTTTAGCAATCAGAAATGGATTCTGCGCGTTGGGCAATAACTCTTGGATAATTGTTTCAAAAGTAGCAAGTGGCAATTGACTAATCAAAAGTTGAAACTCATCATTAAAAATAGGTCGAACATTTGTAAAAGCTGCTTGCCATTGCTCATATTTTTCTTGCAATTTATGGACATAGATACTTGCATAAAATTCTTCCGCACTTGTTAATTGTTTGTTCAGCCTATCTAACACATCATCTGGAAAATTGTTGCATAACAATAATCGCCGAGCATATAAGAATGCATAATTCATAATGGTCAGTTGTGTATATTGAGGTAAATACTTTGCTGAACGTTCATAATTGTCTTGTTCTTCCAATGCTACTTCATAGGCTTTTTGTTGAAAATCTTGCATGAGATATAAATCAACTAGCCGATAATGATTATCTAATGAAGGATATTTTTGATAGATCTTTTGTGCCAACTGTTCTGCAAGTAAGAAGTTGCGCGCTTGTTTGGCTTCTTCAAAGGCTGCAAATAAAGCTTCATCTTGATTAAATATTTGTTTGTTCATACTTCACCTGTTTGGCTAAATGATATTTTTTAGGTTGCCGAATCATTTTTAAAGTAACGACACCGGTTTGAGCAAAAAAGTCGCCGATATGCGTTTTATCCGGTGTAAAGGCGCAGACAAGATACCCTAACAAGAAAAGGGGATTCACACTAAAAATAAAACGCATTGCCCCTTCACGAATTAAGATTGTACTCCAAGTTAGCTCTTTTTCAGTAAAACTAACCACCTTAATGCCAAAGATCATTTTTCCAATCGTCTGACCATCATTGTATCTAGTTAACAAAATGAAGTAAGCAAGATAGATACACGAACCACCAATAAAATTGACATAAGGATTCTCCATTGGTAAATTGAAACGCGCCAACCAAGTAAAGATTAACCCTTTCATACAAGCAATCAAAAAAACATCTACTAAGAAAGCCCAAAAACGAATCCAAAATCCGGCATAGTAGTCAGCCGGATACTGATTTGGATGTTTTGGTTTCTTGTTAGTAGCTACGTTTTTCAAGGTTTTGGTTTGACTAAAAAACATCATATCACCTACCCTCCATAATAATACATCGCTTTAGGAGCTTGCGGTGTACCAATCGCTTGAACAATCGCCTTCACTGCGTCTTCCGTACTAGCTTGTGGCTTAAGTAAATTCGTTTTAGCTTGATTTAACCAACTAGCAAGGAAATTGGGCGTATTGGTTGTATATTCAATGACTTGCGCGTCTTTTAAATCATATTTATTTTGTAAATCAGCTAGGCAATCTTCTTCAAAACCAATTTCATCGACCAAGCCATTTTCCTTTGCTTGTAAACCATCATAAATACGACCATCTGCTAGTTTTTTCACCGTTTCGATATCCATTTTACGACCTTTACTTACTACATCAACAAAGCGACTATAGGCACGATCGACATGTTCTTGCATGACTTTTGCTTCTTCAGGTGTGGTGGCACGTGTTGACGAACCCATATCTTTTAAGGCACCACTCTTATAAGTTTGATCTTTTACCCCTAATTTGTCTAAAAGTGAGGCATAATTCATTCCGGACATGATTACCCCGATGGAACCGGTCACTGTCTCTTCACTGGCATAAATCTTATCTGCCGCAGCTGAGATATAATAACCGCCACTTGCTGCCATATTTTTCATATTGACATAGATTGGTTTATGGTGCGCTTGTAATTTTTGTAAGGCTTTTACTAATTCGTTGCTTTCATACACACCACCGCCTGGAGAGTTCACTTCTAATAGTACAGCTTTTACAGTATCATCATTATCAATCTTTTTAATCATTTCTAAGGTTTGTTGATGATTATAGCCACTACTAGAGAACAGATTATTATCTTGTGTATCAGCAATTACCCCGTCAATGGTAATTTTAGCAATTTTTTGACTACTATCACCTGGTGTAATAATACTTTCCTTTAAACTTTCCTGACTAGATAATAAACTTGATAATGCTTCCTCTTGACTGTCATTGACACTATTGATTGCAATGCCAGTTAAACTAATCAATGCTACACCTATCGCAATTAATACTGCAATCCATCTTCTTGTATTCATAAGTCACCTCTATAATTCTTGTTTAATGATTACTGCTTTTTGATCAGTATCTACAGCTTGCTTAAAACCTGAAAATTTTTCACCACTGATTATATCCTCGATTTCAAATGGTTCTATACTTTCAACTTGAATCAACTCCGCTTCAATTTCTTGCAAACTATCCCACCCAGTATCTAGAAATATCGGTGTATCCTCTGTTAGTTGATATTTGATAGATAATTGATTGATTCGTTCTTTTAAATCTCTTAATCGTATCGTCTTCATCAATTTTCCCCTTTCTCGCTATTTATCTAAAGCGTTTTTTCTTATTGTATCACAGATTGATTATAAGACAAAATAAAGCTCACATACATCTATACCAATTTTAATATTTAAAAAAGTGTTGACAAATTTTTTCGATTGAATTATGATTTCATTAGCTTTTGTTAATAGCTAAACAAAACAAAAATCATCTATACCAATTTATAATAAATAAAAAAATCAAAGGTAGGTTTCTAAACTATGTGTGGTATTGTAGGAATTGTAGGAAAAAATCAAGCAGAACGCGTGATCTTAAATGGTTTAGATCGCTTAGAATATCGTGGTTATGATTCAGCCGGCTTATTTGTTTGCGATGAAACTCATGATTATCTTGTAAAATCACCAGGACGTATTAAAAACTTAGAAGATAAACTAACACCTGAAGTGACAGGGAATATCGGAATTGGTCATACACGTTGGGCAACACATGGTGAGCCAACTGAAGCCAACGCCCACCCTCACACTTCTCAATCTGGTCAATTAGTTCTTGTACACAATGGCGTTATCGAAAACTTTGAAGAAATTCATCAAACTTACTTAAGTGAGCATACTTTCTTAGGTCAAACCGATACAGAAATTGCTGTACATCTGGTGGAAGAATTAAAGAACCGCGACAACCTAACGACTAAAGAAGCGTTCCGTAAAGCTTTAGGGATTATTAAAGGATCTTATGCTTTTGGTTTAATCGATAAAAATGACCGCGAAACCATTTACGTTGCCAAAAATAAAAGTCCCTTATTAATTGGTTTAGGCGATGGCTTTAATGTAATCTGTTCAGATGCTTTAGCTGTTTTAGACCAAACAGACACTTTTGTAGAAATTGAAGATGGCGAAATGGTTACTGTTACTGCTGATTCAGTAGCAATTGAAAAACAAGATGGGCAAAAAGTAGTACGTGATAGTTTTAAGACCCAAGTCGATATTACAGATATTGAAAAAGGAACTTATCCTTTCTATATGTTAAAAGAAATCGACGAACAACCAACTGTTATGCGTCGTCTTGTACAAGAATACCAAGGTGAAAATCATCAAGTAAACATCGACGAAAACCTAGTGAAAGAATTTGCGCAAAGTGACCGAATTTATATCGTTGCTTGCGGTACAAGTAATAACGCTGGTTGGAGTGCCAAAACATTAATTGAAAAACTAACCAATATCCCAGTTGAAGTTCATTTATCTAGTGAGTTTGCTTATGATATGCCGTTATTATCTGAAAAACCATTCTTTATTTACCTAAGTCAAAGTGGTGAAACAGCGGATAGTCGTCAAGTCTTAGTGACCACAAATAAACTAGGTCACCCAGCTTTAACGATTACCAACGTGGCAGGGTCAACTTTATCTCGTGAAGCAAAATATACTTTATTATTATATGCTGGACCTGAAATTGCCGTGGCTTCAACAAAAGCTTATACTGGGCAAATCGCTGTCATGGCTATCTTAGCAAAAGCTGTCGGCGAATATAAACAACTTCAAGCAGCCAAAGATTTTGATGTATTCCACGAATTATCAATTGTTGCTAGTGCGATGGATAGTTTAATCAATGATAAACAACATATCAAAGATTTAGCAGATGAGTTTTTAGCAACAACTCGTAACGCCTTTTATATCGGACGTTCTAATGACTACTATGTTGCAATGGAAGCAGCCTTAAAGTTAAAAGAAATCTCCTATGTGCAAGCTGAAGGTTTTGCAGCTGGTGAATTAAAACATGGTACAATTGCTTTAATCGAAGAAGGTACACCAGTAATAGCGATTATTACCGAAGAAGTAACAGGTTCACATACACGAGGTAACATTAAAGAAGTTGAAAGTCGCGGGGCTAAGAGCTTAGTGATTGTAACTGAAAAATTAGCTAAACCAACGGATCAAATCATCTTACCTACTGTGCATCCGTTCTTAACTAGCTTAGTTTCAGTGGTACCTACACAGTTATTAGCTTATAACGCAACTATCCAACGCGGATATGATGTAGATAAACCTCGTAACTTAGCAAAATCAGTCACTGTTGAATAAGACAATTGACAAAAAGGCGCAAGAATAAAAACATCTTGCGCCTTTTTGCTATTCAAATATACAAGCTAATATTTCTTCAATGGTTATTTGATAAAAGAGTTGATCCGCTTTTTGTTCAATCAAAATTTGTTTGACAGTTTCGTAGGTAAAAGTTTGATTTGCTAAAGCTTGCTCTAAATGATTCAAATCACCATAACTAAAGAAATTACCATGAAATGCACAATTTTGGATAATACCATGCTGAATATTTAATGAAACTTCCAGGAAACCTACTGGAAATTTTTTCGCTTTAACCATCGTAAAAGCAGGATTCTTTCCAAAGGTCCAATCCCAACTTCTAAATTTATCTTGGGCCAACTGTTCAACTATCAGTTCTTCTTTTACAGTCAATTGGTAAGGCTGGTAATCTTTTTTCAATATTTCATTAATTAATTTTTGCCTAAATGTCGCAATATCCCATTTTTTAGATAGACAATCACTGATATTTCCTGTACGATCGCGCACCGATTTAATATCCTTTGATTCGATTTTATATTTTGGTGGATTCAGATACTTTGCCATTTTCGAAAAATCCATATCATATAAAAGCGAACCATGCTGAATGGTATATTCCCCTTTATTACATTGCGCATTTCCTGAAATCTTCTTCCCATTAATGGCTAAATCATTACGACTATTATATGCAACTTCAACCCCTAATGTATGCAAAGCTTCAATAATTTTATCCATATAGCTTTTAAAAAAACTCTGAAGCGAACTACACTTCAGAGTTATTCAAAATTATTCTTCTAATAAACCAATTCTTTGTTTAACCACTTGGGCAATTTTATCGACATAGGTTTCTACTAATTCATCGGTTGGCGCTTCTGCCATGATGCGTAATAAAGGCTCTGTTCCTGATGGGCGAACCAAGACGCGACCACTATCTCCCATTTCATTTTCAACGTCTTCAATGACAGCTAATACTTCAGGATCAGTTAATGCTTTATTCTTATCAGTCACACGTAAATTCACTAACTTTTGAGGATAAATGGCTACTTCACTTGCTAATTCAGAGAGTTTTTTACCAGTTTCCTTCATAATATTTAGCAGTTGAATACCTGATAGCATGCCATCACCTGTTGTATTGAAATCTAAAAAGACCATATGACCAGATTGTTCACCGCCGAAATTATAACCATTTTTGCGCATTTCTTCGACTACATAACGGTCACCCACTTGTGTAATCACATCTTTCAAACCAATATTTTCAATGGCTTTTCTAAAACCTAAATTACTCATGACTGTAGTAACAACTGTATCATTTTTTAGACGACGTTTTTCAGATAGATACTTTGCACAGATGTACATAATCTTATCGCCATCCACAATATTACCTAATTCATCTACAGCGATAATACGGTCACCATCACCATCAAAAGCTAGTCCTGCATCTGCTTGTTTTTCCACGACAAATTTAGCCAAACTTTCAGGATGAGTGGAGCCAACACCGTCATTAATATTTAATCCATCTGGTGAAGTTCCCATTGTATAAAAATCAGCTTCTAAATCAGCAAATAAACGATTCACAATCGGCGAAGTAGCCCCATTAGCCCCATCTAAACAAATCGTTAAACCGGATAAATCTCCAGGAATTGTATCTGCCAAAAAGCCAGCATAGCGAATCAAACCTTCAGGAAATTCTTCAACCGTTCCTAAACCTTGAGCTGAAGGACGAGGTAAAGTATCTTCTGGTGCATCTAATAAAGCTTCAATTTCAAGTTCTTGCGCATCATCCAATTTAAAACCGTCATTTCCGAAAAATTTGATGCCATTATCTTGAGCTGGATTATGTGAAGCAGAAATCATTACCCCTGCACTGGCTTCTTGCACTCGTGTTAGATAAGCAACACCCGGAGTAGTGATCACCCCTAATTGAAATACTTCAATTCCAACAGATAATAATCCTGCCACTAATGCACTTTCTAATAACTGACCAGAAATACGTGTATCACGGCCCACTAAAACTCTTGGTCGTCTTTTGCCTTGCTCATGTTGGCTAAGCACATAACCCCCACAGCGTCCTAATTTAAATGCTAATTCAGGTGTTAATTCAACATTGGCTTCTCCTCGTACACCATCTGTTCCAAAATATTTACCCATAAAAATTCTCCTTAAAATTTTAAAAATTAATCATTATTCTTCTTTTCGTTTTCATTTTTTGTATCATCGGTAGTCTGTGTAGTTTCTTGCTTGTCAGAATCTTTTTGTGTACTACTTTCAGACTTTTCCGGTAAATTTTGCGTTGCGTTTTCTGCACCATTCGTTTGCGTGTTTTGCTCAGTAAGATTTTGGTTATGATTGACCTGTGTATATATTGGTTCAATCCGTATCGTTACATTGCTTTGCGGACTATAAAACGCACTATCAACTGGTATATTATAAACCTTTGTTGTAGTCTGAGCAATACCTGAAATATCCACTGGAATGGTAATCTCATCTATTTTATCTAAATCACCACCATTGGATGATAACATGATTGTTTCGGGATTTAAATGGAATTGATAGCCGCTGACACCACTTGGCAAATTACCAAATTGTTTAGGTGTTAATTTCACTTGTTTATTCACACGATTAACTGCTAAATGGACCTCTACTTCTTCCTTATCAAAAGTGACATCAAGTTTCTCACCTTTGGCATTTAATGCTTCAAGTTTCACGGTTTTGGTGATATTTTGCGTGATAGGATAACTTGAAGTAAATAAAGCCTGCACAATTGCAATTTCTTTCATCGTTTGTGCACCGGTAGTCACGACGACAGATTTCGGTGTACTAGAGATACTACTCAAAGTCACACCATCCAATTGATGTTCATCAACCAAAATCGGTTTAACCGCAAATTTTTTAGTAATTTTCTTTTCAATCGTTACAGTAGACTTATTCGTATTTAACTTAGCCTTCACACCAGATTTTAAATTTTCGACTTTTAATTTCACTTCATGCGTTCCTGGAGATAGCTCATTCAAATCAGCAACCACTTTAAATGTTCTAGTATCTGCATTGCTCTCGGCTAATAGTTGCACACGATTGGCACTACTCAATTTAACATCAACATTTGGCTCATATCCTTGAATATAATATTTCTTTTCATTGTATTCAAAAACAATCGGGACTTGCTTTACCGTCTCTTCATAATTATAGGCTGGTTTTTGCTGTTTTTGCTGATCAGTCGTATTCGCATTGGTAAATAGAATTAAAGTTAGCAACAATGCAAACAATGCCATTATCATTTTACTCTTTCCATTCAATTCCATCTACTTACCTCCTTTCTTTCTAGCTGATTTTTTTGAGCTAGTTAAGAAATTCAGTACATTCCGGCGTTTCTTTTCCTGTTCTTTTGTAGATAATTCCTTCGTTAAGATAGCTAAATAATCTTCTTTCGTTAAATCAGGGATTAACTGATTATTGATGGTAATACTCACACCTCCTGTTTCTTCTGAGACAACTAGTGTCACTGCATCACTTACCTCAGAAATACCAACAGCAGCACGGTGTCTTGTACCATATTCTTTAGGGATTAAGATACTGTCTGACAAAGGTAAATACGCACAGGCAACAGCTACTTTACCATCGCGTATAATTACCGCACCATCATGTAAAGGTGTGTTTGGGATAAAAATATTCGTCAGTAGTTCTCCTGAGATATCCGCATCTAAAGGTATCCCAGTTTCAATATATTCTTCTAGACCTGTGTTGCGTTCGATTGTAATTAATGCACCAATTTTCCGTTTGGACATATATTGAACGGCTTTATCCAAGGCTTTAATAATCTGTTCTTCCTCGCGTTCTTTCACACTATTTGTGGCAAAAAACTTAGTACGCCCAAGATGCTCAAGTCCTCGACGTATTTCTGGTTGAAAAATGACGACAGCTGCAATCACCCCATAGGTAATTACCTGGTCCATCAACCAAGAAAGTGTATGTAATCCTAAAAATTCAGCAATAAAACGAATAACTAGAAAAACTAGTACCCCTTTCAAGAGCTGAATAGCCTTTGTTCCACGGACTAATTGAAGCAACTTGTATAACAGATACCAAACAACAATAATATCAACAATGTTAATCAAAAAGGAATAAGACAAGATGTTTTCTGAAAACAATTGCTTCCAATAATCCAATTGGAAAATATCTCCATTTTGAAAAGACATAAACAGACTTCCTTTCATTTATTTCTTGATTCAAGTATATCATAAGTTTGAATGCGCATGAAAAAAAATAAAGATTTTTACTATTTTTTAAAATAATGAAAAAGCCGCACTAGTAATCGTATAAAATTACTAGTACGCCTGTTTCAAAAAAGTTTACTCGCTTTTTTCCTCATCTTTGGCTTCACGTCTTGCTTTACGTTCAGCTCTTCTTTGTAAGCGACGTGCTTCTCTTTCTGGATCAACAGTACGCTCTTTCTTTTCCTGTCGAACAGTTGCTTTATTATCTTCAACTGGAGAATCCTTTTTGCCTTCTAAACGCTGACGAATTTTTTCTTCTTGACCAGCTAGACGAGCATAATTATAAAAGCGTGTTTTAGCATCATTAACGGTCTTATCAAATAACGCTTTAGCATGTTCTGGGTGCACTGTTTCTAACGCTCTAAATCTCACTTGAGTACGCATGAAATCAGGCATCTTAGAAAAATCAGGTTTCTTAAAGTCAAGACTCATTGGCTCTTTACCTTGCGCTTTAAGGCTTGGGTTATATCGATAAAGTGACCAATAACCTGAACTTACTGCATCTTTTGCTTCTTGGATCGATTGACGCATGCCACCTGACAAGCCATGAACGATACATGGTGTATAGGCGATAATCACGGATGGTCCAGGGAATTTTTCCGCTTCTTCAAACGCTCGCATGGTTTGGATGGCATTAGCTCCAGAAGCGATTTGGGCAACATAGACATTACCATATGTCATGGCCATCATACCTAAATCTTTCTTCGCAGCATTTTTTCCACTAGCAGCAAATTTAACAATCGCAGCTGCTGGCGTGGCTTTAGAAATTTGACCACCGGTATTTGAGTACACTTCATTATCCAAGACTAAAATATTGACATCGGCGCCAGTAGAAATAACATGGTCAATTCCGCCATATCCAATATCATAGGCCCAGCCATCGCCACCAATCATCCATTGACTTGGTTTTACGAATAAATCATCATGCGCTAAAATTTCAGCTAATTCAGGGACTTGATGGACTTCACTTTGTAAGGCAGCTTTCAGTTTTTTCGCTCTTTGTTGGGTTCCTTCACTAGTATTTAAATGCTTCGTCCAATCTTGCATTAGTTCCTTAAGCTCTGGAGAAACTTTATCTAGCATGGATGTCATTTGGTTGGCTAAAGCTTCACGTCGAGTGGTATTGGCAATCATCATACCATAACCAAATTCAGCATTATCTTCTAACAGTGAGTTTGACCAAGTTGGACCTTGCCCTTGCTCGTTGGTTGTATACGGAGTCACTGGTGCAGCTGCTCCCCAAATGGAAGAACATCCCGTCGCATTGGCAATCATCATTCGGTCACCAAACATTTGCGTCAATAATTTCACATATGGCGTTTCTCCACATCCTGAACATGCACCTGAGAATTCTAGTAAAGGTTTATTAAATTGACTGTGTAAAATGGTTCCTGGTTTCGCCGGATTTTCTTTTTGGCGTAAAGTCATTGAAAAGGCCCAATTGATAGCTTCTTCTTTCATTTCTTCGTAAGGACGCATTTTTAGAGCCTTGCCTTTTGCAGGACATGCTTCCACACATAAACCACATCCAGTACAGTCTTCCACTGATACTTGAATGCGATATTTCAAGCCATCAGGTCCGCGCATATCACGAACGATATAGCCTTCAGGTGCTTCTTGCATTTCTTCTTCATCGGCTAAAAACGGACGGATTGCTGCATGAGGACAGACAAACGCACATTCATTACACATGGTACAACGATCAGCTATCCACTCAGGAACTTCAAGGGCAATTCCTCGTTTTTCAACCGCGGCAGTACCTAGTGGCATATCTCCAGCAACCATCCCATTATTTACAAAAGCGCTGACTGGGATATGATCCCCTTTTTGGGCATTCACTGGCTCAACAATTTCTTCAACAAACTTACTTTGACGACTCAAACGTTTTTCAGTAGGATCTAAGTCCGCCCATTCTTTTGGTACTTCAAAACGATGCAAGTGCGTTAAGGTTTGATCAATTGCTGCATGGTTTTGTTCCACTATTTTCGCTGATTTATGGCCGTATATTTTTTGCACTTGAGCTTTTAACAATTCAACAACTGTATCGAAATCCATGACATTTGTTAACTTGAAGAAAGCTGTCTGCATGATGGTGTTGATACGATTACGTAAACCTATTTCTTGGGCTAATTGCATCGCGTTAATGGTATAAAACTGGATATCATTTTCAGCCAAATATTTTTTCAGATGTTTCGGCAAGAATTTATGCAATTGTTCATCTGACCATGTTGTATTTAATAGGAATGTGCCACCTTTTTTCAAGCCTTGAACTAATTCATATTTATGAACATACGCAGGGGTATGACAAGCAATAAAATCAGCATGCTCTACTAAATAAGTGGAGCGAATTTCTTGATCCCCAAATCTTAAATGAGAAACGGTCAAACCACCCGATTTTTTGGAATCATAATAAAAGTAACCTTGGACAAATTTATCGGTATTGTCGCCTATGATTTTAATCGTTGACTTATTTGCACCAACCGTACCATCTGAACCAAATCCCCAGAATTTCGCTTGGAAAGTACCTGGTCGAGTTAAATCTAATGTTGGTCCTAATGGCAAGGATAAATGCGTCACATCATCGGTAATACCAATTGTAAATCTTCTTTTTTGTTCTTCACGTGGTTTTTGTAATTCATCAAAAACAGCTAAGATCTGCGCAGGTGTCACATCTTTTGAGCCTAAGCCATAGCGGCCACCAATGACACTTGGACGAATATCTGCTTCATAAAGTGCTGATTGAACATCTAAAAATAGTGGTTCGCCATTTGCCCCGGGTTCTTTTGTACGGTCTAACACCGCGATAGATTGGACAGTTACGGGGATTTTACTTAAGAAATTCTCTGTTGGAAATGGACGGTATAAATGGATATTGATAAATCCAACTTTGCGTCCTTGTTCATTCAGAAAATCAACCGTTTGTTCAATCGCTTGGGCCGCTGAACCCATTACGACAACGACTTCTTGTGCTTCGGGATGACCATAATAATTGACTAAATCGTAATTTGTTCCACGCAATTCATTGATTTTGCCCATATATTCTTGGATAATTGCTGGAATATCATCATAGTACGTATTAATTGTTTCGCGTTGTTGGAAATGAATATCAGGATTTTGGTTCATTCCGCTCACTGTTGGATGATTCGGATTCATGCCACGTTGACGAAATTCAGCCAATTCTTTTTCTGGCAACAACTTTTTCAAATCATCATATTCAATGACTTCTATTTTTTGCAGCTCATGACTGGTTCGAAAGCCATCAAAGAAATTTAAGAATGGTAATCGTCCTTTAATGCTTGCTAAATGAGCTACAGCAGCTAAATCCATCACTTCTTGGACACTGCTTTCTGCCAACATCACAAATCCTGTTTGACGTGTTGCCATCACATCGGTTTGATCACCAAAAATATTTAAAGCATTGGTTGTAACAGAACGACTTGCAACATGAAAGACAGTTGGCAATAGTTCCCCTGCAATCTTATACATATTAGGAATCATTAATAAAAGACCTTGTGAGGCCGTGTATGTACTTGTTAAGGCACCTGTTTTTAACGAGCCATGAACAGCACCAGCGGCACCAGCTTCTGATTGCATTTCGATGACTTTGACAGGTTCTCCAAATAGATTCTTTTTGCCCATTGCTGACCATGCATCCACTAATTCAGCCATTGGTGAGCTAGGCGTAATTGGATAGATGGCTGCTACTTCAGAAAAAGCATAAGAAATATGGGCTGCAGCTGTATTTCCATCCATTGTTTTTTTATTCATAGTTAACACCTCGGTGATTTTGCAATTTTTTGATGTGGTAGATCAAAAATTGGACTGTTCACTATTTATTATATCGAAAAAAACTACATAAGTAACCCTTTTTGCCTGATTTTTTCGTGAAATTCAAAAAAACGTCTACAAGCGTAATAGTTGCATTTTTTCACAAAACCGATAAACTTAAAACTGTAAGCAATTATATTTGAGGTGATACTTATGGATATTTCAGTGATTAAAGCTGAACAAACAAATGCCAAAAACGGTCTTGTCATTGGCAATGGTAAACATATTATGAAAGAATTTATGAACCTTCGTTGTCCATATTGCCGTCAATGGTTTAATGAATCTAAAGCATTATTAGCTGATGCGGATGTAACGCGTGTCATTAAGCTATTCGATAAAGAAAAACCTAGTCTTCAACGTGGAAATGTCATGCATCGTTTCGTGGATACTACGAATGAATCAACTATTTTAGCAAGTATTCAAAAGATTTTCGATACACAAGAAGAATGGGGCAACCTTGAACTAGATGAAGTCGCTACATTTGCCAAAGAAAAATTGGGCTTAAGTGAAAATAACCATTCCACCTATAGCCAACTAATTGTCGATGAAGCCAATGCCGCCAACATCAAATTTGTACCAACCATTATAGTTGAAGAACATATTTTTGATGAAAGCATTTCTGAAGCCGAGTTAAAAGAAATATTAAAATAAACAAAAAAGCGCAGAATCAACCTCTTTTGGAAGATTCTGCGCTTGTGTTATTCAGCTTGTCTTAATTTTTCAGCATAATCATTAATTTTTCGAATACGATGATTAATACCAGATTTTGAGATTGGCCCACTTGGCACCATTTCAGCTAGTTCTTTTAAACTTACTTCTGGATGTTGTAATCTTAACTCGGCGATTTCCTGTAATTTCTCCGGTAAAGACTTAATCCCAACTTTTGACTCGATATATTCAATGTTTTCAATTTGTTTTGTAGCTGCATCTGCAATTCGTGACATATTGGCCGTTTCACAATTGACTAAACGATTGACCGAATTACGCATATCACGAACAATGCGTACATCTTCAAATTTTAGCATTGAATTCGTTGCACCAATCAAAGTTAAAAAGTCAGCAATTTTCTCGGCCCCTTTGAGATAAGTAATATAGCCATTTCTTCTTTCAAGTGTTCTTGCATTTAAATCAAAGAAATTAAGCATACTGCATATATCTTCATTATGCTCTTCATAAACTGAAAAAATTTCCAAATGATAGCGACTGGTTTCTGGATTATTGATTGAACCAGATGCCATAAACGCACCACGGAGATAAGAACGCATTTTTTGTGCATTTCCCATCAACTCATCTGAAGCATGGATATCAAACATTAAACCATCCATAATTCCTAAATCATTTAATACATCCATGGTGTCATTTTTTAGCCGTACAATATAGACATTATTCTTTTTCAACTTCATTTTCCGACGAACTAACAATTCACTTCGAACATCATAATGATCTTTTAAAAGTGAATAAATTCTACGTGCAATTGCCGCATTTTCAGTTTGAACATTGAGAATAAACTGTTGGTTGGCAATACTTAAAGAACCATTCATTCTAATCAAGGCAGCTAACTCAGCTTTGGCATGTTCGCGGTGCACTTCTAAAGTCGTCAATTCTTTTTTGACTTCCGCAGCAAATGACAAAATTATCGCTCCCTTTCTGTATTCCTTACGCCATAGACAATCCGTAATAATTCATTCACAACTTTTTCGCCATCATGAAAGACCCCACCATCGCGTAATTCAAGAAAATCACTAGAGACCACACGACAGCCTTCTTCACGTAATCCATTAAAATCATGTGTCACTTGGACTAAATATTCATCGTATTTTTCGACATCCATGTAATCTTCGGGCACATGTTCGATATTAACTAGCACTGTATCTACAAAAGGTGTCTTTAAATGGCGATGTAAGACTTTCACGTGTTGGGCATCGGTAAAATGTTCCGTCTCGCCTTTTTGTGTCATAATATTACAAATATATACCACTTCTGCCTTGGTCTTTAACATAGCTTCAGATATTTCGGGAATCATTAAATTGGGTAAGATACTCGTAAATAAACTTCCCGGTCCTAAAACAATCATATCTGCTTCTATGATGGCTTTCACTACATTACGACTAGCTTTAGGGGTTTCATCAGAGTCTTGACGCGACACATGGACGTGACGAATTGTTTTACGCTCTAGGGCAATCTTTGACTCACCCACTGCAGTCGAACCATCCATAAATTCCGCATGTAAAACCAGAGGCTCTTCTGATGAGGGATAGACATTACCTTCCACATGCATCATCTTATTTAAAATGCGAATCGCCTCATAAGTACTACCACGCATTTCTGCAATCGCTGCAATAATCAAGTTACCAAGTGCATGATTCGCTAAAAATTTATCTCCTTTGTTAAAGCGATACTGGAAAATATCTGAATACAACCTTGGCATATCAGAGAGCGCCACTAAGACATTACGTAGATCTCCTGGTGGGACCATCGTTTTAACTGAGTCTCGTAAAACCCCACTACTTCCACCATCATCAGCCACCGTGACAATTGCTGTGATATCTACGCCCTGATTTCTCAGACTTTTTAATATAACTGGTAAGCCTGTACCACCGCCCATGACTACAACTTTAGGTTTTCTAATGCGATAGGTTTTCATGAACGATTAACCGTCTCTTTTCGTTTATCTTTATCACGGTGGGTGGTATTAACAGTATAGCCATTTTCTTTTAGGCATTCACCTACACGATTAGTTAAAGCAACAGAGCGATGTTGACCACCTGTACAACCAATCGCAATCGTTAAACTACTTTTACCTTCTTTAATGTAACCAGGCATAATTTGTAGTAAAAGTTGGCTAAATGATTGATAGAATTTTTCAGTTTGTTCAAAACTCATGACATAATCATACACGGGTTTATCACAACCTGTAAGTGGGCGAAGTTCTGGAATATAATGTGGATTTGGTAAGAAACGTACATCCATTACGATATCCGCATCGATTGGTAGGCCATATTTAAAGCCAAATGAGACCATCTCCACGCGAAAACCCGATTCATTATTATGACGGAATTCTTGATTGATTTTTTCACGTAATTGGCGCGGTGTTAAAGTAGTCGTATCAATCACCAAAGAAGCTTTTACTTTCAAATCTTCTAAAATGGCACGCTCTTTGCGAATTCCTTCAGTAACCAAACCATCCATTGCCATTGGATGCACACGTCTAGTTTCTTTATAACGTGAAACCAGCTCTACATCTGAAGCATCTAAAAATAAAATCTTCGTATCAATCAATTGCGTGTTTTCAATTTCAGCTAACATATTTTGAATTTCATCAAAAAATGAGCGTGAACGTAAATCAACGACTAAAGCAATTTTGGTTACTTTGCCTGATTCACGAATGAGTTCCCAAAATTTTGGAATTAAACTTGGGGGCATGTTGTCAACGCAAAAATAACCCATATCTTCAAAACTTTGGATGGCAACTGTTTTTCCTGCACCGCTCATCCCGGTAATAATGACTAAACTTAATTGATCAGCCATGATGAATTCCTCCTTAAAAAAAGCAATCATGTTTCACTTTTTATTGTCTTATTTATTATATCATGCCGGGCGTATCTTATACAACAAAATGGATATACGCAATTTCAAAAAATCACGTATATCCGTAAAACTTATTTATTTCTTAAAGATAATGCTCGGTCTATCGTGCGGTCTACTAAAATAGATTGTGCATCAAAAATTTTATACTCATGTTCACAATCAATATATTCAGCAACTAATGAAAGTTCTGTACATCCTAAAATAACGGCTTCACATCCAAGTTTTTTTGTATCGGCTAGAATCTCAAAAAACAACTCAAGATTAATATAATCATTTTCCTTGACATCCTGATAAATTAAATGATTAATTTTAGCTTGTAATTCTTGACTTGGAATCAAATAATCAATCCCTTGTTCTTTTAATTCATTTTCGTAAACGCCCGCCTTCACACTGCCTTCCGTACCTAAAAATGCCACTTTACCAGTAATTTGCTCACGCCGAATCTGTTTGATGGCTTCTTTTGGCATATGTAAAATCGGAATTTTGGTCTCTTTTTGTAAGTCATCAAAAAAATAATGAGCCGTATTACAGGTCAAAACAATAAAGCTTGGTTGCAAAATATTTTGTTGACGAATATCTTCTTGTAATAAAGGAATTGGATTAGGTTTACTACGATCAAGAATATAAGCCGTACGATCAGGAATTGTCGCATGATTATATAAAATATAATTTAGATAATCCTGATCAGCATGTGTTGGTGTGCGTTTATTTAACTGTCGAACAAAGCTTTCTGTCGCCATCGTTCCCATTCCACCTAGAATGGTAAAAAAATCGCGCATGATTAACCTTCTTTCACTTTAAAATATTTTTCATAATCTTCTTCATACTTTTTATAAACATACTTCATTAATAAATAGTGTCTTAAAGAACGATCTTTCTTATAAAATAATGTTGAACCGTATTTGCCTTGCGCTAATAAATCTAAGCCTCTTTGTTTATCTGGTCCGTCTTTAGCATATTTTTTAAAAATAGACAATGGCACATTCAACCATAATCTAGCATGGTCTCCGTGAGCGCGCCCATAAATTGTCTTTTCAAACGGTTTGTTGAAAATCAAATCTTCTGTAATAAATTTGGCTAAATTTAAACCATTTAAAGTTACAAAGAAGCTACTACGGCCTTGACGTAAATTAATTTCAAATAATTTGAATATCCCATCGCGGCTATCATATTTCATATCAAAATTTGCAAAACCAACATAGTTAATACGTTTTAAAAATTGTGCAACATCATGATAGATTTGTTCATTTTCATCTGGTAAAATCACGGTGTAATTTCCAACCGAACCAGGCGCTGGATCTTCTAATAACGGATGACCTAAACACATCATACGAACATTATGATCATGATCGACATAGACGTTTAGCACACGCATATTACTATCATCGCCTGGAATGAAGTCTTGCACAATCATCTCACTCGTATAGCCAGCTTGATAAATTCGTTCAACAATAATTTCGAATTCTTCCCGGTTATCAATAATAAATGCTTTTTTACGTCCTTCAAAGTCAATTGACAACCATTCGACACTATTTGCCGGTTTCAGCGCCACTGGAAAATCAAATGGTAAAGATTGTTTGAATTGACCATTTTCTAAATGTGCTGGTGTTAAAATGAAGGTTTTTGGATAAGGCAAACCATATTTTTCACAAGTTTCATAAAAAGTAACTTTATTAATCAACACTTTAAATAACTCATAATCATTGGCAATAAAAGTATAATAGGGTGCTAATTTTTCCTTATTTTGAGATAACAACTCGGCATAACCATCCCCACAAGGAATCAATAAATATTTAATGTCTGCTTGGTTAAAAGTTGATTTTGCTAACTCGATTAACTTTTCAGAGAAGACAGGATCTTTATCAAAACCTTCAAACAAATGGATATCGGCAATTTTAGTAAATCTAGTTGGAGCTAATTGATGTTCTCCAATCGCAATGGGTTTTATACCATATTCTTCATTGAATGCACGCGCCATGCCATAGACATTCATATCTGTCCCAAGTAATATAGGTATAAAATTATTTTTTTGCATATTTTCACTCTTTTCTGAAACAATTCACATTCAACATCATACCACAAAGGTTCAGACAAGCAAAGAGACTTTTCTGTAAAGCAATGATAATTTTACAAAATCGTAATTAACTTTTCACTTTCAACAAAAAAGTCTCCCATTATTATTTATTTAATATTTTTTGTAAGTATTGACCAGTAAAACTTGTAGACACTTTGGCAACTGCTTCAGGTGTACCTGTAGCCAAAATAGTACCACCACCTGCACCACCTTCAGGCCCTAAATCAATCAGATAATCCGCACATTTAATGACGTCTAAATTATGTTCGATGACTAAAACTGTATTTCCATTATCGACTAAACGTTGTAGTACTTTTAACAAACGAGCAATATCTTCAGCATGTAATCCTGTCGTTGGTTCATCCAAGATATAGAAGTTGCGCCCATTGCTACTTCGATGCAATTCAGAAGCGAGTTTCATGCGTTGCGCTTCCCCACCTGATAAAGTCGTAGCTGGTTGCCCTAATGTGACATAGCCTAAACCAACATCAACAATTGTTTGTAATTTGCGTTTTATTTTAGGAATATGTTTAAAGAACTCTAAAGCATCCTCTACAGTCATTTCTAATATTTCAGCAATGTTTTTGCCTTTATAGTGAACTTCTAAGGTTTCAGAATTATAACGTTTACCGTGACAGACTTCGCAAGGAACATAAACATCTGGTAGAAAGTGCATCTCAATCTTGATAATGCCATCCCCCTTACATGCTTCACAGCGTCCACCCTTTACATTGAAACTAAAGCGTCCCTTTTTATAACCGTGGACTTTAGCTTCGTTGGTTTGAGCAAATAAATCGCGAATATCATCAAAAACACTTGTATAAGTTGCCGGATTGCTACGCGGGGTACGGCCAATTGGACTTTGATCAATATCAATCACTTTTTCAATTGATTCAAAACCGGTAATTTTTTTATGTTTTCCTGGTTTCGCATGAGAGCGGCTCACTTTTTGTTGTAAGGCTTTTTTCAGAATTTCATTCACTAATGTCGATTTACCTGATCCAGAAACCCCGGTTACAGCTGTAAATGTAGCCAAAGGAAAATCAACCGTAATATTTTGCAAGTTATTTTCACTGGCTTCTACAACCGTAATCTTCTTACCATTTCCTTTTCTTCTTTCTTTCGGCACTGGAATTTTACGTTTACCAGATAGATACTGCCCCGTTAAGGAATTCGGATTTTCGCTGACTTCTTGTGGGGTGCCGTATGCAACTACTTCTCCTCCATGTTGACCAGCGCCTGGACCGATATCAATCAAATAATCAGCTGCTCGCATCGTATCTTCATCATGTTCGACAACGATTAAAGTATTTCCTAAATCACGCATTTTTCTTAAGGAATCCAACAATCGATCATTATCTCTTTGATGTAAACCAATCGATGGTTCGTCTAATATGTATAAAACACCAGATAAATTTGAACCTATTTGAGTAGCTAGACGAATCCGTTGTGCTTCTCCTCCAGACAGAGTCCCCGCAGCTCGACTCAAGGTTAAATAGCCTAAGCCCACATTTTGTAAAAAAGTTAAACGGTCTTTTATCTCTTTTAAAATTGGTTTAGCAATCATCGTTTCTTGTTCAGTCAAACTTAATTGTTCAAGAAAAGCTAAAGCATCTTGAATTGACTTTTCGCTCAATTCCCCTAGATGAATGCCCCCAACTTTAACAGCTAAGGCTTGCTCATTCAATCGATAGCCATGGCAGTGAGAACAAGTTAATTCTGTCATGTATAAGCGCATTTGATCACGAGTAAAATCACTATTGGTTTCATGATAACGACGATAGATATTATTTAAGACTCCTTCAAAAGGCACCTCCACATCGCGAACGCCTCCAAAATCATTCTCATAATGAAAATGGAAAGTTTTGCCATTGGAGCCATGTAAGATTAACTGCTGCTCTTCTTTACTTAGTTTTTCAAATGGTGTATCCATATCTATACCAAAACTCAAACAAAATTGTTCAAGCATTTGGGGATAATATTGCGAACTAATTGGATTCCAAGGTACCAATGCGCCTTCTCTTAAAGTTAAGCTCCGGTCTGGAATAACTAAATCTTCATCAACTGCCAACTTAATACCTAAACCATCACACTCTGGACAAGCACCAAATGGAGCGTTAAATGAGAACAGGCGCGGTTCTAATTCTCCCACGGTAAAGCCACAATAAGGACAAGCATAGTGTTCACTAAAGAGCATTTCTTCTTGACCAATCACATCCACCACAGCATAACCATCTGCTAGACGTAAAGCCGCTTCAAATGAATCAAACAGCCGCGAACGAATACCTTCTTTAATAATTATACGGTCAATCACAATAGCAATATCATGCTTTTTATTTTTTTCAAGCTCGGGCACTTCACTAATATCATAAATTTCACCATCTACCCGAACACGCACATAACCTTCTTTTTGAATATGTTCAAAAACTTTTTTATGCTGGCCTTTCTTTTGATAAATAACCGGTGATAAAATTTGGATTTTTGTTCTCTCTGGTAATTCCAAAACTTGGTCAACCATTTGTTCTACAGACTGGCTAGTAATTTCCACATGATCATTGGGGCAAATTGGGTGACCACATCTAGCATACAGCAACCGTAAATAGTCATTAATTTCTGTCACCGTCCCTACAGTTGAACGCGGATTTTTGCTTGTTGTTTTTTGGTCAATCGAAATTGCTGGTGATAAACCATCAATACTATCAACATCTGGCTTATCCATTTGTCCTAAAAACTGGCGAGCATAAGCACTTAAGCTTTCTACATATCTTCTTTGCCCTTCTGCATATAAAGTATCAAACGCTAAAGAACTTTTTCCTGAACCGGACAATCCAGTCACAACAACTAATTGATCGCGCGGGATCGTTACATCAATATTTTTTAAATTATGCGCACGGGCACCATGAATCACAATTTTATCATTTGCCATAAAAAAAACTCCTATTTATTACTCACTTTTTAGCTCTAGAATCGTATCACGTAAAGTTGCTGCTCGTTCAAAATCTAAGGCTTTGGCAGCATCCTTCATTTCTTTTTCTAGTTTTGCTAACATTAATTCTTTTTCTTCTTTACTATATTCATGATAATGTTTAAAATCAAATGGCTCTTCAGATACTTTAGCCGTCTTGGTAATTGAAATTAATTCACGAATTTCTTTTTTAATGGTTTTTGGTACAATATGATGTTCTTTGTTGTAAGCTTCTTGGATACTGCGACGACGCATCGTTTCGTCAATCGCTTTTTGCATCGATTCAGTCCTATTGTCTGCATACATAATTACTTTACCAGAAGCATTTCTTGCGGCCCGGCCAATTGTTTGCACCAAGGAACGTTCACTCCGTAAGAAACCTTCTTTATCTGCATCTAAAATAGCAACTAAAGAAACTTCCGGAACATCTAATCCTTCACGTAATAAATTAATCCCGACTAAAACATCAAACTCACCTAAGCGCAAATCACGGATAATTTCTGTACGTTCAAGTGTTTTGATATCACTATGAAGATACTTCACTTTGATGCCTAATTCCTTCAAGTAATCCGTTAAGTCCTCAGCCATTTTCTTAGTCAAAGTCGTCACAAAAACACGCTCATCTTTTTCAATCCGTTCATTGATTTCACCCACTAAATCATCAATTTGTCCCATAATCGGACGTACTTCGATCATCGGGTCTAATAATCCAGTTGGACGAATGATTTGCTCTACAATATGATCCGTTCTCCCCATTTCATAAGGTCCTGGGGTCGCAGAAATATAAATAATTTGATGGACGTGGGTTTCAAATTCTTCCAACCTTAAAGGACGGTTATCTAAAGCTGAAGGGAGGCGAAATCCATAGTCTACCAACATTTGCTTACGAGCTCTATCTCCATTATACATTCCTCTTATTTGCGGCATTGTCACGTGTGATTCATCAATGACCAACAAATAATCCTCGGGAAAGAAATCAAGTAAAGTATAAGGCGGTTCCCCTTCTTTACGACCATCCATATGTCGAGAATAATTTTCAATTCCTGAGGTATATCCCATCTCTTTCATCATTTCAATATCATAATTAGTTCTTTGTTCTAAACGTTGGGCTTCTAATAACTGATCATTGGCTCTGAGAACTGCTAATCTTTGGGCCAATTCCTTTTCAATTCCACGAATCGCTTCATCTAAAGTGTGTTCATTGGTTACGAAGTGCGTAGCTGGGAAGATTGAGACATGCTCCGTTTCAGCTAACACTTCTCCTGTTAAAGCATCAATTTCTCTAATCCGCTCCACTTCATCACCAAAAAACTCAATGCGCAAAGCCCGCTCATCACGAGAAGCTGGGAAAATTTCAACTACATCGCCACGTACCCGAAATCTGCCCCGTTGAAAATCTATATCGTTACGTTCAAATTGAATATCGATTAAACTACGCAAAAGATTATCACGGCTAATTTCCATGCCTACACGAATAGAAACGACTTGTTTTTGGTATTCCATCGGTGAACCTAACCCAAAAATACAAGAAACAGAAGCAACCACAATCACATCATTTCGCTCAAGCAAAGCACTTGTGGCACTATGACGCAACTTATCGATTTCATCATTAATACTTGCATCTTTTTCAATATAGGTATCACTGGACGGTACATAAGCTTCTGGTTGATAATAATCATAATAGGAAACAAAATATTCCACCGCATTATTAGGGAAAAATTCTTTAAACTCGCCATACAATTGGCCAGCTAACGTTTTATTATGTGCGATCACTAATGTGGGTTTATTCACTCTTTGGATGACCTGAGAAATAGTATAGGTTTTCCCTGTTCCTGTAGCTCCTAATAAGATTTGTTCTTTTACTCCTGATTGAATTCCTTGAACCAAGCCTTCAATTGCTGTTGGTTGATCCCCAGCTGGTTGGTATTTAGAGACTAATTCAAATTGATTATCTGTTGTTCGTTCAATCATACTATACCCTCGATTCTTCATAACTAGGTCTATTGTACCACACCGAACATACTTTCCCTAACTAATTCGCTCAAAAAATAAGCGAAAGACATTTGTATTCGATTTCAGTGTTACTTAATAAAATTAGTGAAAAACTGACAATTCTTCATCTTTATTATATTTTCACTTATTTTCTTGCATTTCATGAAAATATTGATATATAATTTTATTAAAATTTAATTTTAGGAGGAAGTATTTAATGAAAAAAAAATTAAGTCTCATTCCTTTCATTGCACTACTTTTTAGTTTGTTCGTAATTGGCAAATCAACTGTTGCTGCAGATGAAACAACTTATGAAATTGGAACGGATATTACTTTTGCGCCATTTGAATTTCAAAATGAGGATAAAGAATATGTAGGTATTGATATTGACTTATTAAAAGCGATTGCCAAAGATCAAGGCTTTCAAGTGAATTTACGCCCACTTGGTTTTGACACTTCCATTCAAGCAGTACAATCTGGCCAAGTCGCAGGAATGATTGCTGGTATGAGTATCACGGATGAACGCAAGCAAAGTTTTGATTTCTCCGACCCTTATTTTGAAAGTGGCATTCAAATGGCTGTGAAAGCTGATGATAATAGTATAAAGAGTTATAAAGATTTAAAAGGCAAAACAGTAGCTGCAAAGGTCTCAACTGAAAGTGCCACCTTCCTTGAAAAAAATCAAAAGAAATATGGTTATGACATTAAAACATATGATGATGCTAACGGTGTTTATGGCGCTTTAAAGAATGGTACAGTACAAGCTATTTTTGATGACTACCCAGTTATTGGTTATGCTGTGACTAAAGGTGAAGACTTGAAATTAGTCGGCGAACCTGAAAAAGGGAGTGCCTATGGATTTGCTGTGAAAAAAGGAAAAAATCAAGAACTATTAAAGAAATTCAATGCCGGATTAAAACAATTAAAAGACAACGGTGAATACCAAGCGATTCTTGATCGTTATATTGCCTCTTCTTCAAATACAGCAAGTGACAAAATGAAAAAGGTCACCCCTAAAAAAGATAAATATGTTATCGCGAGTGATACAGCCTTTGCACCATTTGAATTTCAAGATAGCAATAATGAGTTTACAGGTATTGATGTGGACTTATTAAAAGAAGCAGCAAAAATGCAAGGTTTTAACATTGAAATGAAATTTATTGGTTTTTCTGCTGCTGTTCAAGCGGTGGAAAATCATCAAGCTGATGCGATGATTGCTGGTATGACGATTACGCCAGAACGTGAGAAAAGTTTTGACTTCTCTACGCCTTATTTCGAAAGTGGCATTCAACTAGCTGTGAAAAAAGGAAACGATAAGATTCAATCTTATAAAGACTTAAAAGGTAAAAAAGTCGGCGTGAAAGTTGGTACTGAAAGTGCTGATTATATCATGAACCATAAAGATGAATATGGTTATACAGTAAAACAATTTGATACTGCTGACCAACTTTATGATGCAGTAAAAGTCAATGCGGTGGATGCAATTATGGATGATTATCCAGTAATTGGTTATGCGATTAGCCAAGGACAAGCGCTACAAACACCAATTGAACGAGTGACTGGTGGAAAATATGGATTTGCTGTGAAAAAAGGACAAAATCCAGAACTAATCGAAATGTTTAACGAAGCATTAGCCGAAATGAAACGTACTGGTAAATATGATCAGATTGTTAATAAATATATTAAAGATGGCTCCACTACTGCAGAAAAGGCTGATTCAGTTTCAGAAAAAGGCATTATTGGTATTTTGAAAAACAATTATGGTGTGTTGCTTTCAGGTTTACTTAGAACCATCGGACTCGCATTATTATCTTTTGCTTTTGCATTGATTCTTGGAGTAATTGTTGGTTTGATGGCTGTCTCACATATCAAAGGTTTACGCGTCTTTGCTTCTGTTTATGTTGATATCATTCGTGGTATTCCGATGATGGTTTTAGCCTTCTTCATTTTCTTTGGTTTACCACAATTAATCGGATTTACGATTCCTGACTTTACCGCGGGTGTCATCACCTTAACCTTAAATGCAAGTGCCTATCTTGCTGAAATTGTTCGTGGTGGGATTAATGCCGTGCCAACAGGTCAAATGGAAGCTGCTCGTAGTTTAGGTTTACCATATAGTAAGACCATGCAAAAAATTATCTTACCACAAGCGATTAAGATTATGTTACCTTCTTTCGTAAATCAATTTGTCATTTCATTGAAAGATACAACCTTAATTTCAGTAATTGGTGTGGTAGAATTATTACAAACAGGTAAGATTATCGTTGCTCGTACTTTACAAAGTGCCGATGTTTACTTCATTATTGCTGTGATGTACTTAATCGTGATTACAGCCCTAACAAAATTTGCTAAAGTATTAGAAAAGAAGGTGAAATAATTCATGGCTGAAAAAATTTCTGTTCAAAACCTTGTCAAAAAATATGGTAATAATACTGTCTTAAATGATATCTCTATTTCAATTAAAGAAGGAGATGTGGTTTGTATCATCGGTCCTTCTGGTTCTGGTAAATCAACCTTTTTACGATGCTTGAATAAATTAGAGGAACCAACAAGCGGGGATATTGTCATTGATGGTGCCCATTTAATGGATAAAAATACCGATATTAATTTGGTCCGTCAACATATTGGGATGGTATTCCAACATTTTAATCTCTTCCCTCACCTAACTGTCCTTGAAAATATAATTTTAGCACCAATGGATGTGAAAAAAGCGAGTCGTGATGAGGCCGAAAAAAATGCAATCCGTCTGCTTGATATGGTTGGTTTAGCTGATAAAAAAGATATGAAACCAGATAATCTTTCTGGCGGGCAAAAACAACGTGTCGCAATCGCCCGTGCCCTTGCAATGAATCCTGATATCATGCTGTTTGATGAACCAACTTCAGCGCTCGACCCCGAAATGGTTGGCGATGTATTAAACGTAATGAAAGACTTAGCGAAACAGGGAATGACCATGGTAATTGTGACACATGAAATGGGATTTGCCAAAGAAGTAGCTAACCGTGTACTTTTCACTGACGGTGGGAAAATCCTAGAAGATGGCACGCCGCAACAAATTTTTGAAAATCCACAAAACGAACGTACCAAAGATTTCTTAAACAAAGTCTTAAATATTTAATCCTATAGCTGGCTCAATTCGGGTCAGCTATTTTTTGACTATCTTTTCATTAAAATACTTGCTATAATAAAAAGCGAAATGATTGAAAGGAACTATGAAATTATCATGAATTATAAAGATTTAATTCTTAAAGATATTAAAAAAGGAATTTTACTTGTAGGAAGCTGTATTTTATTAATTATCTGCTGTGTGATTACAATGATATCTTATTCTAATCATCGCCTACTTGACGCCAGCAACCAAGAAAAAATCACATTTAGTTATGTCATTCCTAATGCTGCGGCTGAAACAAAGGATAATCATCTTTTCCATATTAGCGCCTATATTACTTTAGAAGGAACCAGAAAAGAATTGCTTACAGCGACAAATAAAAACGATGCACCACTTTTATTGATGCATCCAATTCCTACAGATGAACTCTTTAATAATCAATTAAACGATCAAATGAAAACCAAACTTTTTAAAAGCTTTGAAAAAACCGTAAAAGTGAATTTAGCAGATTATACCACTATGTCTGTCATTAGTAGTTTTGATGAGATTTCCTATAGTTTTAAAACGGATTTAAAAGAAAGTTTAGCCAAAGATCATATTAAAGTAAAACATGTACAATTCAGCTATAGCGAATAAAAAATACGCGAAGATTTCGGGCTCTTACTCGAAATCTTCGCGTTTATTATTTTTTTGTATCAAGACAAACAGGATACTCATTGCAATGAGAAGTACTCCTAAACCAAAGAAACTAGACATAAAACCAAAACGTTCAATTAACGCTCCCATGAACGGAAATAAGATAATCATTGCAAAACTACCCAACATGGCATAGACACTTAACATTGTCGCCCGCACTTTAGAATCAAAGGCTGCTTGGAGTTCAGTTTCATACAGCGGATAAAAAAGAACGACTAATGCATCTGACACTAGAAATATTACAGCATATACAAAATGATTATTCAAAATGGTGAATAAGAAAAGCACCCCTGAGCATCCTAATATACTCCATAAAACCAACTGCGTCTTGATTTTTTGACCGATTTTATTTGCCAAGTAGATAGCCAAAATATTACAGCCGCTTGATAAAAGCATCATCAAACTAATTTGCCAAGACTGAAGGTAAGGTAACTGAGATTGGTAATAAAAATAATACATCGTAATCAAAGTCAACATAACCTGAACCATCAACATTTGGTAGAATAGTCGACTTTGCTTTCTAAATAGCTGATAAACTGTCTGGATAATTTGCAAAACAGTCGGACTTTCTTCTTTTTTCATTTTGATAGAAGGCTCTTTTATCCCCCAAATACAAAGAATTCCTAACAAAGAGCAAACAATCTGAATATGATAGGTATAAATGAGCCAACCATGAACTAAAAATCCGGCAACAACCATCCCTAACGTACGAGTGGCTTCTGAGATACCATTAAGATAGCTTATGAACGTTAGATATCTTGATTCTTGCTTAAGTTCTTTGGCTGTTTCATATAAAAGTGCCTGACTTGTGCCAGAATCAAAGTTATAGCCCCATGCACTAAAAATCATTCCCAAAGCATAAAGAAAAAAATTACCATTGCCAAAAATCATAAATAAGGCCGAAATAATCGTAACGAATCGCCCAAGGAAGAGATTACGTCGATAAGTAAAGCAATCTGCTAGTACGCCTGATGGGACTTCAGATAGTAAGCTGGTTAAATGAAAAAGACTTTCCAGAATACCAATTTGCCATAAAGACATCCCTTGCTGACTTAAAAACAACAGCCAAAATGCAGTAATGCCAAAAAAGCTGAAAAATTCAGTGATACCTAATAAAGGTAAATTTCGTTTATATATTTGTTTCATCTTGTACCTTCTTTCCTAATAGGAATGACTATCAATTTAATAATAGAGAATTGTACATTCTGTCAGTGACTATGAAAAACTTGTAATCTTGCAACTTCATTTAGTTTTGTTATAATGTAAAAAGTTATGAATTAGGAGTGAACAAATGAATCTAACAACCCTTGATATTATCGTGAGTATTATCTATTTTGTCACTGCTTTTGGTTATGCAATTAATTTATTTAGAAAAAAACAAAATCAAAAACTGCTTAAAATCATTTATTTATCGCTAGGTTTTCTACTTCCATATTGTCTATTTTTAGAAATCATCAATCACAGTGTTTGGTTCTTAATTCCAACTAGTTTTTTTGCTTTATTTTATTGGCAGTTTCATAAACGCCCCGCTAGACTAATCAATGGTTGGTTATTTATGTTATTTTGGCTTGTTTTTGCTGGATACTTAATTCTTATCGGGATTAGCACAAAATCTCTCATTCCTTTTGGCGTCTTGGGGTTATTTCTGATTATCTTTATCTTACTCGTTGCATTCGGCATTTACGGCTTAATCATTTTTCTACTGTGGAATAGTTATGTTGTCTTTAAAAAAGAATCGCGCAGTTTAGCCAATATGCTTACCTTTATCTGTGCAATCGGTCTAATTTTATACTTATTCTTACAAATTTTTAGAGACCATTTACCACATTGGCTATTAAGTTTCTTAGCCTTACCTACCGTGATAACCGGATACTTCATGTTTGTTTTATTCAATTTTTTAATCTGTGTTTGGATTTACCAATTTTTACGTCCAAAACTTAACCAAGATTATCTTATTGTGCTTGGTGCAGGTTTGATTAATGGTGAACGAGTGACCCCATTACTTGCTCAACGTATTAATCGAGCAATCGAATTTTTCCACTTACAAAAAGCTAAGACAAATCATCCAGCAAAATTTATCATGTCTGGTGGTCAAGGGCCGGATGAAAAGATTTCAGAAGCACAAGCAATGAAAAATTATGCTTTAGAACAAGGAATGAATGAAGAAGATATTTTATTAGAAGATCAATCAACGACTACTTTAGAAAATATGCGTTTTAGTAAACAATTAATGGATAACCGACGAATCAAACCTTATCACGTCGTATTCTTTTCTAATAATTATCATATCTTTCGGGCAGGAATTTTTGCCGAGCAAGTGGGCCTCACTGCACAAGGTTTAGGCGCTCATACAGCACGCTACTTTCTACCCAATGCCTTACTAAGAGAATTTGCTGCCATTATCATGATGAACAAACGACGCCATATGATCATTTGTGGCATCATTAGTGTATTCTATCTACTCACTTGGCTTGTGGAGTTATATATACATTTCCATCAATAAAAAGAAGTTGCTAGCAGGAATGTTAGCAACTTCTTTTTTATCATCAACCAGAGTTTCGTAAGCCCGTTGCAATACCATTAATCGTAATATGAATTAATTTTTCGGTATTTTCACTATGTTTACCACTACGCAGACGTTTAATTAATTCGATTTGAACATAATTTAATACATTGAAATAAGGTAATCGATAGTCTAAGCTAGAACGTAAATATGGATTATCTGCTAATAGGCCTTCTTGTTCTTCAATGGCTAAAATCACTTCTTTGGTTAATTTCCATTCTTTTAGGAGTAAATCATAAACTTCTTTTGATTCTGCCGTTTCGCATAATTGCGCATATTGATGAGCAATATACATATTTGATTTTGATAATACCATATCGACATTTGAAAGTAAGGAATGAAAGAATGGCCAGGTTTGATACATTTGTTGTAAAATCTTCAAATTACCTGGTGCTTGATCAATAAAATCTTTAAAACTTGAACCTACACCATACCACCCTGGCAACATTACACGGTTTTGTGACCATGAGAAGACCCATGGGATAGCCCGTAGCCCACCAATTTCAGTAATGGTTTTACGTGCGGCTGGACGAGACCCAATATTTAAACTTGAAACTTCTTTAATCGGACTAGCCGCAAAGAAATAGTCATAAAATCCCGGATGATCAAAAACTAATTGGCGATAGAAGTGATAACTCTTTTCCGCAATGCCATCCATCAATTGTCTAAACTCAGCTAGAAGATTTGTATCAGTGACGCGTTGGGTTACCATACGTCCTAAAGTTGATGAAATCAGCATCTCTAAATTATAGTAGGCAGCATCTTTATTACCGTACTTATTCCCAATCACTTCGCCTTGTTCAGTTACACGAATTCTATCTTTAATTGAATCAAAAGGTTGAGAAGTAATCGCATCATAGCTTGAACCACCTCCACGACCAACTGTTCCACCACGTCCATGGAAGAAAGTAATCTTGACACCTAGCTCTTCGCCTAAATCTTTTAATTCATTTTGCGCTTTATATAATGTCCAACCTGATGCAAGGTAGCCGCCATCTTTATTACTATCTGAATAGCCAAGCATGATTTCTTGATAATTCTTCTTAGAGGCTAACCAACGTTTTACAATTGGCATAGTTAAATATTGGCGCATAATTGGTTCAGATTTATCTAAGTCTTCAATTGTTTCAAATAATGGCACGATTTGTACACGAGCAGAGTGACGATCAATCAACCCCACTTCTTTTAACATGATTGCCAATTCTAATAAGTCTGAAACACTTTCAGAATGAGAAATAATATGTTGCTTAATGATTTCTTCGCCCATTTTATCTTTTAATTTACGAGCCATTTTAAAGATTGCTAATTCTTTTGTTAAGGTCTCTGATTTCTCAACATTTGTAGCTGATAAAATTCGTGGGTCTTCTTCTAATTCCTTCAAGAGTACAGCGATTTTAGCTTCTTCATCTAATGCGGAATAGTCTTCTTCAATGTTGGCACTTTTAAGCAATTCAGCCACACAAGCTTCTAAGACACTAGAATCTTGACGCATATCAATACTCGCTAAATAGAATCCAAAAATTTCAGTAGCTTGAACCAATTCATTAAAATCACCTTTTAAAAGTGCTTCACCATGATTTTGCAATAATGAATTCTGGATTTTTTGTAAATCGTTTTGGAATTCACTTACTCGGTTATATCTAGGTTGCAAATCTTGATCTTCAACCACATAAGCCAAGGTATTTCTCAAACGTTCTTCAATATAACTAAATGCTTTGCGGTACAATTCTTTTTCACGGAATACAGACTGATCCTTTGACGCTTCAGCCATTAAAACAACCTCTTCGCTGACTTGCGCTTGAGCAGTAGAAATAGAAAATGCAAAGTAAAGTTCTTGAATTTTTTTAATATAATAATTAAAAATGACCTCGCCTTGGGTAATTGCAGAAATCTGTAAAGTATCCGCAGTCACATAAGGATTGCCGTCACGGTCGCCACCAATCCACATTCCCATCGTAATTGGCGTAGGCTGGTTCAACTGAATTCCTTTTTTGGCAGCTAATGTCTTATACTCATTCACTAAATTACTAATTGCCGTAATCAAAGAACGATCATAATACTCAGTGACATTGGTAATTTCATTTCTAACTTTTAATTTCTTTTCGCGAATCATATCCGTTTGCATAATCAATTCAATATGACGTCTTAAATCATCATACCATTTTTCTTTGTTGATTAAGCCTAATTTCACGTCACGGTGTTTTCTTAGTAACACATGGATTTGTTGGGTTAAACCAAGCATAGTCTTACGCTGAACTTGTGTTGGGTGTGCTGTTAATACTGGTACAACATTTAGATTTTGCAAGATTTCACGTGCCTGAGATGACGCTGCAACTTGTTCAATTGTATCTGATAATTTACCCACATAATCTTGATTGGTATTATTTAAATAGTTTACTTGATATGCCAAATCAACATCTTCAGAAATATTGATAAGCAATGGTAAGACAGAGAAATAGCGAGAAATAACTTCCATCTTTTCATTCGAGATACCAGCAATTTTTTCTTCCAATTGACGATAATCTTTTTGAACTGATAAATTGGTTAAGTCTTCAATCAAAGTAAACTCTTCTTCTCCAATCATCTTTTTCGTTGTCTCAGATAATAAAGTCGTCAATATGGCTACTTCTTCTTGAATGACATCTTTATTATTACTATTTTCTAATTTCACTCGCACATTATACCCCCTAATAAGCTTTCTTTGTTACAAATATATCATACCTTATTTTCAGAAAATGTAAATATGAGAATCTTCTAATTTTGCAATTTTCTTGAAAATTTTTCGTGTTTTCCTTAGTTTTCAGTTTACTCATTCAAAAAAATATTCGATTTTACGTTAGGAATCCCCTTTTCTGTTTGTCTATCATTCATTTCTCCATCATATACAATAGACAATCTATTTTCAGCAAATGACAAACTTAAAGAAGCAACGCACAATCTTTCATAAGACCCGTATTGCTTTCAACGAATACTTCACAAATCATGATTTAAATATACATTTACTGATTTTATCATTACACACGCAAAAAATATTATTAAAATTAAAATAATTTGCTATTCAGTAACTTTCATCAAAATAGTTGAAACCCATGAGCTACTTGGTATTAAAATAAATTCTCAAATATTTTTAAAATACAATCGGCTTTTTGATAAAAATCTATTAGTGATTTTTTCATTATTTCTGCTAAAATTAGAAGTACCCGTGATAATTTATGGGAAAAATGGATAGTTTATATGAATGTAAAAGGGAAAAGAATGATGCTTGACAATTTATTAGACAGATTGGTTTAAAAACATATAAGCATCAAATTGCTGGTCCAGAGTATAGAATCCGATTTTTTATTGCAATGCTCTATTCACAATATGGGGTGAAATATTATTCCCTATCAGATGACGATATACGAATCGCACATCAATTTATTCTAGCATCTAATCATGCTATTCAGCCAAAACTATTGGAAACAACGACGGATGATTTTTTGTTTTTCGAAGTCTTATTGATGTTAACTTGGGTTCGACGAGAAAATAATATTGAACTGCAAGATTGGGAAGATCTCGCTGCGCTAAAACAATTATTCATTTACCAGCAATTAGTTGATTATGTCCATTTAAATTTAGAGCAATCTCTCAATGCGTTCTTCAAACAAACAGAACTTGACTATATCTTTTTATGTTACTGCACAACGAACAATTTTCTCTTTTCTGACCAGTGGCAAAACGAAGATATTAAAGCTTTACACCAAATCGTTTTTACAAATAAACAAATCAAAAGTCTTTTGCAACATCTTGCACAAAAGTTACGCTTAGGCAAAGAAGTGATCTTTACTCGGAACTTCCGGGTGGCAATTGTTTACTTTTATAAAAAATGTATTCTAAACTTGCACCCATTACTTCCTGAAAGTAATCCATTTCTTTTTAATACATTGAATACAAACCAAAAAGTGCTCTTTAACCAAGTACAACGAATGATTGATGTTTGGCGAACAGCTAATAATATTCCCTACTTCTTTACCAAAGAGCAAATCTATTTTTTAACGAATCAAATCGAAGTGATCTATCAATTATTTATTCCTGAAATTGATATTACGATTGTGACAAATACGATTAGCGAATATGAAAGTATCGCACTTAAATTGACCACTACTTTTAATCATTATAAGTTAAAACCAAAAGTTTTTATGATTAATGCTGAAAACATCGAACAATTATATCAAAATAAAAATACCATTGTGTTGATTCATCCAAAATTTGCAACTTTTATTGATGAAACGAAACTACCTGCTAGCTCGCCTATCATAAAACTTGCCATCGACTATTTACCTACCTATCAAGAACAACTGATTCAACTTTTCAAACAATTCAACAATCGGTCATTTCTAGCACTATTAAATTAAAAAAGACGGTTTACCCAATCAAATTTGGTTAGGTAAACCGTTGTTTCGTTCTATTCATTTATTTTTTCTTAAAGGCATCCTTCATTTTATCAAAGAAACCTTCTCCTTGTTGTTCGGTCACTTTATGTCCACTTGCTTGAGCGAACTGACGTAATGCCGCTTTTTGTTCTTCGTTTAGGTTTTTCGGTGTAATGATTTTCACTTTGACGTGTTGGTCTCCATTTCCGCCGCCACGCAATCTTGGTGCACCTTTTCCACGAAGTCTGAAGTTTGTACCAGTTTGTGTTCCAGCTGGGACTTTTAATTTCACTTCACCATGAACAGTTGGCACATTGATTTCATCACCTAAAGCTGCTTGCACAAAGTTAAGTGGTAATTCGTAGTAGATTTCTGCACCATCTCGATCAAAGATATCGCTTTGTTCAACTCTAAAGACGACATATAAATCACCATAAGGACCGCCATTATAACCAGCTTCCCCTTGATTTGCTAAGCGCATTTGTTGACCATCTTCCACACCTGCAGGCACATTTACTTTCACAGTGTGACTACGTTTTTCACGTCCAGTACCGTGACAAGTTGTACATGGATCACTAATCGTCTTACCTGTACCATTACATTGATCACAAGCACTGCGCGTCATTACACGACCAAGTGGTGTTTGACGTTCGACATTAATGACACCAGATCCATGACATTTGCTACATGTTTGTGGATGTGTTCCTGGTTTAGCTCCACTACCGCCACATGTATGACATAATTCATCACGATTATATTTAATACTCTTTTCTACACCGAAGATTGCTTCTTCAAACCCTAGATTAATGACATATTGTAAATCCGAACCTTGTCTAGGTGCATTTGGGTTACTTCGTGATGTACCACCGCTAAAGAAGGACTCAAAAATATCTTCAAATCCTCCGAAACCAGCACCGCCACCGAAGCCACCAAAACCTCCGTCGAATCCGCCAGCTCCAAAATTAGGATCATTTGCAGCATGACCATATTGATCATAGGCAGCACGTTTTTGACTATCGCTTAAAACTTCATATGCTTCAGAGATTTCTTTAAACTTTTCTTCAGCATCGGGCGCTTTATTAATATCTGGGTGATACTTCTTTGATAGCTTACGATAAGCCTTTTTTATTTCATCATCAGAAGCACTTTTAGATACACCAAGTACTTCATAATAATCTCTTTTATCAGCCATTAGCTTACCTCCAAAAATCAATTTCCCTAGTATTTTATCATAACTAGTTGCTATCAGTAAACAAAGAGTGTGACAAAGCTGCCACACTCTTTTTGTTTACGATTATTTGTCGTCGTCTACTTCTTCAAAGTCAGCATCTACGACATCGTCTGCGTTACCTTGTGCTGCATTTGGATCTTGTTGTTGGGCAGCTTGTTGAGCTTGAGCCGCTTGTTCGTATAGTTTAACCGTTAAGTTTTGTACGATTTCACTTAAAGCATCGCGTTTTGCTTTCATTTCTTCAATGTTGTTTGCTTCTACAGCTGCTTTCAATTCATCACGTGCAGTTTCAGCTTTCTTCACTTCGTCCGCATCTACTTTACCTTCTAATTCTTTCAATGTCTTATCAACAGTGAATAATAAAGTATCTACATCGTTACGTAAATCTGCTTCTTCTTTACGTGCTTTATCCGCTTCGGCATTAGCTTCAGCATCTTTCACCATACGTTCGATTTCTTCATCTGATAAACCTGAAGAAGATTTAATGGTAATCTTTTGTTCTTTTTGAGTTCCTAAATCTTTAGCAGAAACATTTACAATACCGTTCTTGTCGATATCAAATGTTACTTCGATTTGAGGAATACCACGAGGTGCAGGTGGAATATCCGTTAATTGGAATCTTCCTAATGTCTTGTTATCCGCAGCCATTGGACGTTCACCTTGTAAAACATGAATGTCTACAGCAGGTTGGTTATCAGCAGCTGTTGAGAAGACTTGTGATTTACTTGTTGGGATAGTTGTATTACGGTCGATTAATTTAGTAAATACACCACCCATTGTTTCAATACCTAATGATAATGGGGTTACGTCTAGCAATACGATATCTTTCACATCACCAGTAATTACCCCACCTTGGATAGCAGCACCCATCGCAACTACTTCATCAGGGTTTACTGATTTATTTGGTTCTTTACCAGTTTCTTTACGTACAGCTTCAACAACTGCAGGAATACGAGTTGAACCACCAACTAAGATAACTTCGTCGATTTCTGATTGACTTAAACCAGCATCTTGTAAAGCTTGACGTACTGGAATTTTTGTACGTTCAACTAAGTCAACAGTTAATTCGTCAAATTTCGCACGAGTTAAAGTCATTTCTAAGTGTAATGGACCTGATTGGCTTGCAGTGATGAATGGTAAGCTAATCTGCGTACTTGTTACACCAGATAAATCTTTCTTCGCTTTTTCAGCTGCATCTTTTAGACGTTGTAATGCCATTTTATCTGTTGAAAGATCAATGCCATTTTCTTTCTTGAATTCAGCAACTAAGTAATCGATAATCTTGTTATCAAAATCATCCCCACCTAGATGGTTATCACCAGCTGTTGATAATACATCAAATACACCGTCACCTAATTCAAGGATAGATACGTCAAATGTACCACCACCAAGGTCGAATACTAAGATTTTTTCATCTTTATCTGTCTTGTCTAAACCATAAGCTAAAGCCGCTGCTGTTGGTTCGTTGACAATACGTTCTACTTCTAAACCAGCAATTTTACCAGCGTCTTTCGTAGCTTGACGTTGTGCATCGTTGAAGTAAGCTGGTACTGTGATAACTGCTTTTTCTACTTTTTCTCCTAGATAATCTTCAGCAAAGCCTTTGATATATTGTAAAATCATTGCAGAAATTTCTTGTGGTGTGTATTGTTTACCTTCCACTTCTACTTTATATCCTGCTTCACCCATATGACGTTTAATAGATGAAATTGTGTTCGGGTTCGTAACTGCTTGACGTTTGGCTACTTCCCCTACTTGGATTTCGCCATTTTTAAATGAAACCACAGATGGTGTTGTACGATTTCCTTCTGGGTTTGTAATAATTTTTGCCTCGCCGCCTTCTAAGACAGCAACTGCAGAGTTTGTTGTACCTAAGTCAATACCAATAATTTTACTCATATTAAAAATCTCCTTTAACTAATCTATTTTATTGAGCGACAACAACCATACTTGGTCGTAACACGCGATCATGCAATTTATAGCCTTTTTGTAGGACTTGTACAATTGAATCAGCCGGATACTCATCATTAGCAGGAATTGTTTGTACTGCTTGATGCAACGTTGGATCAAAAGTAACCCCTTCTGCAGGTATCTCTTCAATACCTTCTTCTTTAAAGGCATGGCGCATACTTTCAAGCACCATCTCAATTCCTTTTTTCAATCTAGCTCCTTGCTCATCGCTTACTTCAATTGCCATCGCACGCTCTAAATTATCAAGTGAAGTTAATAATTTTTTACCTAAATCTTGTGAACGATATTTTTGTAATTGCTCTCGTTCATTACGATTGCGGTTAGTGACATTTGCAATTTCCGCTGAAGCACGTAAAAATTTGTCTTCCATTTCCTCTAATTTTTCTTGGAGGACTTCTACATCACTTTTGACTTCTTCTTGAACTTCTTCATCTGTATCTGCAGACGTTTCTAATGTTTCTTCCACTTCAACAGTCTCTTGTTCAAGTTCTTCCGTCTTTTTCTCCTTTTCAGACAATTGCCATTCGTCCTTTCTGTGTATATTTACTATCGGTATTGATCCAATGACCGATAATACTCACCTAATTTTTCACTTAACTCTTGGCGGAAAGCATCCAGTAGTCCAAACATTTTAGAATACTGCATACTGCTTGGTCCAAGTAAAGCAATTATACCTTGACCATGACCGTCAACTTGATAAGTAGCTTGAATTAAACTCATATTTTGAAATAAATCATGACCTATTTCTGAACCAATCCTAATTTGAATGGATTGATCAGATGGCGTAATTAACTGATTTAAACCATCCGTATCACTCATCAAATCATACACGAGTTTGAAATGCTGTAAGTCTTGTGTAGGTTCGTAGTTTAATAGATTCATTCGACCGCTAACATAAACTTTCTCTTCAAAAAGCTGAGTCAACATTCTATCAAACAAATCCAAAATCCCTTCTGTACTCTGATAATACTTATGCAAAATAATCGGAATCTCAGTACGCAATCGATGATAAACGGTTAATAACTCTTCTCCGACAAGGCGATCATTAATAATTTGAACCATTTTCTCTAAATCACTACTTTGAATACTGTAGGGAATCGAAAAAATACGACTTTGAACATTTCCTTTGTCAGTTACTAAGATGGCTACGACTTGATGATTGTTTAGCGGAATCAGTCGAAAGCCAGTTAATTTACGTGTTTTCACATCCGGTCCTAACGAGAAGGCCGTATAACTAGTTAATTCTGATAAAATATCCGCAGACTCCTGAATGATTTCATTAATTTCATGAAACTCTCTCCTGAAACCTTGACGAATCTTCAGTCGTTCTTTTTCATCGACAGTCGTAGGTTTTAATAAATAATCTACATAGTAGCGATAACCAGCAATCGAAGGAATACGTCCAGAAGAGGAATGGGGTTTGGCTAATAGTCCATGTTCTTCTAAACTTTTCATCTCATTACGAATGGTGGCTGAACTCGCATCTATGCCGTCATTCATTAACTTTTTAGAACCAACAGGCTGATTATTTTTTGTGTAATTTTGGATGATCAATTGTAGTATATCTTTTTGTCTTTGTGTTAACATTGTCTCACCCCTTATTAGCACTCTATATTCTTAAGTGCTAATACAATTATAAATATACCACACTTCTAGTAATTGTCAAGAAAAATAACCAAAAAAATTAGCACTCTCGATTAAAGAGTGCTAATTTTAACATTTCTTAAGATTTAGAACAACTCATCGCCACTCTTGAACTCTAATCCAGGATGATTATCAAAACGAACCACACCGATTGCAACTTCAGGTCCAACAGCTTTTTTCACTTGAGCTACCCCTTCGATACCAAAACCGCCACATAATTCAATTGCATTGACACCATTGGCCACTAAATCTTTGGCAGCTAAAATAGCATCGGCATAACCTTTAGCACCGACAGTTGTTAAGTCAACCGCTTCTGTTTGGACCACACTGCGATTTTTCTTATAGTCTGCATTAGGCGCTAAAAAGATAAACGCTGCATTCAGTTTCATTTCAATCACCTCATCTTATAATACAAGTGCATATGGATGTTCTAAGTAGAAGATGACACGAGCTAAGAAATCAGCTGCAGGAGCGCCATCGATTACTTGATGATCAAATGTTAAACTTAATGGTAATTTTTGTTTTTGAACCACTTGACCATCTTCTAAAGCCAACTCGCTCATTAATGTACCTACACCTAAAATACCAACTTCAGGCGTATTCAAGATTGGTGTGAAGTATTCTACACCAGTTTTACCAATATTAGTAATTGTAAAGGTTGAGCCAGTATAATGTTCACCAGATAACGTACCATCTTGGGCTTTGCTGATACGATCTTGTAATGTCTTAGCTAAAGTTGTTAAAGTCATCTTATCGGCATCTTCAACAACTGGTACAACTAAACCATCATCTAGCGCAACAGCCATACCTAAGTGAACAGCTTCTACTTCTTCTAATTGACCATTGCCATACCAAGCATTCATCGCTGGTTTGTCTTTCAAAGTAAGAATGACAGCTCTTGATAATAAGGTTGTAATACTTGTTTGACCATCATTTAATGGAATATCGGCTTTTTCCTTCAAATCTTTTCTGAAGGCCATTAAACTTGTAATATCAGCTTTTTGATGAATGGTAAGTTGTGCGCTTTGATATAAACTATTCATCATACGTTGCGCAATCGTCTTACGCATACCCTTTAAGCCTTCACCATAGCTTGCAGGTGCTGCTGATGCTTGAGTAGCTACTTGTGGTTGATACATTTCTACGTCGCGACGTGTAATACGACCATTACCACCAGTACCATTAATTAATGAAATATCATATCCTTTGCTTGCAGCGATTTTACGTGCAAGTGGTGTAATAAAGATTCTATCACCACTACGAGCAACTTTAGCTTCTGGTGCTGGAGCTGCTTTTGGTGCACTTTCTTCTTTTGCTGGAGCCGGTGTTTCTTCTTTAGGTGTTGGTGCTGCTGATTGAACAACTTCGCCTGCTGCGCCAATTACTGCAATTGGTTCTTTACATGGTACTTCTTGTTCAACAGCTACCAAATTAGAGATAACCCCAGCTTCAGGTGCTTCTACATCGTGGGTTAATTTTTCTGAGCTAATCGTACATACGACTTCTCCTTTTTCCACGGTATCCCCTTCATTTTTGAACCATTGATCGACGGTTCCTTCTGTCATTGTCAAACCTAATTTTGGCATTAATACTTCTGTTGCCATGCGCACTCACCCCCTTATTTCTTTAAGTCGTCAATAATTTCTGCGGCTTCTTCCATTACGCGTTTTGCATTTGGTAAGTATAATTGTTCTAGATTTGTTGCAAATGGAACAGGTGTATTTGGAGCAGTGACACATTTAATTGGTCCATCTAGATAATCAAATGCTTTGTTTCCGATAACTGCTGCAATATCAGTAGCTGTATTATTGTGTGGGTTTGCTTCATCGATAACAATTAAGCGACCTGTTTTCTTCACAGAATTGATAATTGTTTCTTGATCCCAAGGGGCAACAGTTACAAGGTCAATAACTTCAACTGAAACGCCTTCTTTTTCTAATTTTTCAGCAACTTCTAAAGCTACATAAAGCATCTTACAATTGTAACAATCGTTAAATCAGTACCTTCACGTTTTACTTTAGCTTTACCGATTTCTACAGTATAGTATTCTTCTGGCACTTCATCTTTTATGCCATATAAAGTTTTATCTTCAAAGTATACCACAATATTATCGTCAGCAATTGCAGCATTTAATAATCCTTTGGCATCATATGGATTTGAAGGTACAACAACTTTCAAACCAGGAATTGAACCAAACATGCCATAGTATGAACCAGAGTGTTGCGCAGCGGCACTTGCACCGGCACCATGACAAGTACGAATAGTCATAGGAATTTTTGCTTTACCACCGAACATATAACGCATCTTAGAACCTTGTGCTAAAATCGTATCAAAACAGAATCCTAAGAAGTCGTTGAACATTAATTCAGGTACTGGACGTAATCCAGTTGCAGCAGCCCCAACAGCCGCACCCATATAACCCATTTCAGAAATAGGGGTATCAATCACACGTTCGCGACCAAATTTTTGCATCAAACCTTTGGTTACACCGAATACACCGCCCCATGCATCTTCATTTTCTTCTTCTAAGTGTTTAACTGTCACACCACCAGCGATATCTTCACCAAGTAAGATGACGCGATCATCTTTTTCCATTGATTGTTCTAATGCTTCGTTGATGGCGTTCATAAATGTAATTCTTCTAGTCATGATATAATACTCCTTTCAATTAATTCACGTAAACATCTTCAAAGAGTGCTTCAGGACGTGGAACTGGACTATCTTGAGCAAATTTAATCGCATGTGCAATATCTTCATTTGATTGTTCTTCGATAGCTTTAATTTCTTTTGCAGTTAAGATTTTTTCTTTCTTCAAGTAGTTTGCGAAATCTTCAATACAATCGCGATCTGCAAAGGCTTTTTCATCTCCACTTGGAGCTTTATATTTTTGTTCGTCACCTTCGAAGTGTCCATAATTACGATAAGTTACGCATTCTAAGATAGTAGGTCCTTCGCCTTTACGTGCACGTTCAATTGCACGACCAGCTGCTTCGTAAACGGCAACTAAATCTTTTCCATCGACGCGTTCACCAGGAATACCATAAGCTGCTGCACGTTCTGCAATTGTCTTAGAACCTGAAGAATAAGTTTGTGGTGTTGATTCAGCGAATTGGTTATTTTCATTAACGAAAATTACTGGTAAATCCCAAATTGAAGCTAAGTTAATTCCTTCGTGGAAAGTACCTTCGTTAGCGGCACCATCACCAAAGAAGCATACAGCAACACTATCTGTTTTTAGATATTTATTACGTAAACCAGCACCTACTGCAATTGGGAAGCCCCCACCTACCATACCGTTGGCACCAAGCATACCTTTATCTACGTCGGCAATGTGCATTGAACCACCTTTACCTTTACATAGACCAGTTTCTTTACCATAAATTTCAGCCATCATGCCATCTAAATCACAGCCTTTAGCAATACAGTGACCATGACCACGGTGCGTACTTGTAATATAGTCTGCATCAGTTAAATGTGCACATACACCAGTTGCAATTGCTTCTTCACCAGCATATAAGTGTACGAATCCAGGAATTTCACCGGAAGTAAAGATGCGGTGTACTTCATCTTCAAAATGACGGATATCGTACATTTTCTTTAAGATCCATTCTGCTTTTTCCTTGCTAATTTTAGTCATGAAAAATTCCTCCTCATCTATTCATGATTTTAAAACTTTTTGCCACATCGCTAATGGTTTCAGATAAGGTTGGGTGAGCAAAAACCATTCGCGCGATTTCATCAATTGTACCTTCTGATTCTTTCACTGCTAAAATTGTATGAATCATTTCGGTTGCATGAGCGCCAACAATCACTGCGCCTAGAATTTGTTGATATTTACCTTCAATAATAATTTTGACAAAGCCATTTGTTTCTTCGCTAGCAAGTGCCTTACCATTACTCGCAAAGGCCATTTTCTTCACTTGAACATTTTCATAGCGTTCTTTTGCTTGTTCTAAACTTAAACCAAAACTTGCGACTTCCGGCTGAGTATAAAGACAACGTGGAATACTTGTTTGGTCAAGTGTATGTTTATCTTTATCGCAAATTGCTGCCACTGCACATAAACCTTCCGCACTAGCTGCATGTGCTAATTGATAACCACCTACTAAATCGCCAATGGCATAAACATGAGGTTGGCTTGTTTGATAATGGCGATCTACTTTGACAAAGCGTTGACGTTCATCTAATTCAAGTCCTAACTGCTTGGCAAGTGTTAAATCAGCTCGCCGTCCAGTTGCTACCAATAATTTTTCAAATGGAACAACGACTTCATCTAAAACAACTGCATCTTTCTTAACTTCTGTAATTTTCGCTTGCGTATAAATTTTAATACCCATTTTTTGAAGTTGAGACTTAACGACTTTACGCGCTTCTTCGTCTTCGGTTAATAAAATATCTGGTGCGACTTCAATCAAGGTAACTTCACTACCTAATGGACGCATCGCAAAAGCTAATTCCACTGCGATAACTCCACCACCGATAATGGTTAATTGTTTAGGAAATTCTGTTTGTTTGAAGAAAGTATCGGTTGTAAGATAATCTGCTTGATCTACGCCATTAATTGGTGGCACAAAAGGTGAGCTACCTGTTGCTAATAGTAAATCTTGATAACCAATTTCCTTGCCATTCACCATTAATTTGCCATTTTCAAAGCTTGCTTCGCCTTCGATATAGTCTACGCGATTTGCTTTAAATAGTCCGTGAATGCCACCTTGTAATTTCTTTACTACTTTATCTTTTCTAGCAACTAATTTTGGAAATTCAAAGCTTACTTCTTGTTTTGCAAATCCAAATTTTGCTGCTTCTTGGCCGGCTAGTACCCAATGTGCATGTTGGATATAAGATTTGGATGGAATACAACCTACATTTAAGCACGTTCCACCGATTTGGTTTCGTTCAATAACTGCGGTCTTCTTTCCATTTTAGGCTGCTTTGACTGCCGCTACATAGCCTCCAGGTCCAGAGCCTATCACGACTAAATCATAACTGGTCATTTAAAATCCCCCTTTCAGTTGACACTTGCATGGCGCAACACCCCTTTCTTCTCTTTACACTTTAATATAAGCAAATACCATGCCAGCTTTTATTAAACGCTTATATTTTCACAATATTTTAAGTCGTATATACTGAAATATAGGTAAATAAACGTTTTTTAAAGTATATTTTTCACAATATTTCGTTCGGGTTCTCAGCGTTTTCATTTTGTATCATCCATTTGATACAAAATGTCTCAAATTGTATCAAAATGATTCTCAACCATCACTTTATATAGACAAAAAAACAGGAGCGCCTACACAGCGCTCCTGTTTTTAATTCTCAATATTCTATATGATATTCCTTTATTTTACGATAAAGTGTTGCTCTTGAAATTCCTAAAATTTTTGCAGCATTCGTTACATGATAATGTTGAGATTTTAAAGCTTTCAATATTTCTTCTCGCTCTTGATTTTCAATTGATTCTTGCGGCTTCGTTTCTTTTTCCGAGAGTATACCTAACGTAATTAATTCTAAAATTTGTTCATTTGTAGGTTCTTCCTCTGCATAAAAAATATAGAGTCTTTCTAAAAAATTATTAAACTCACGAATATTACCAGGCCAATGATAAGTTCGCGCTATTTGTAGCAATCGTTCTTTCCAAGCAATCTGCCATTGGCGCTTTTCACAGAAACGATCTACTAAAGGAAGCAAATCTTCTAAACGCTCCCGTAATGGTGGAATGCTTAGTTTTCCTACATAAATCCGATAAAATAAGTCTTCACGAAATTCCTTAGCAAGGACACGTTTCCTTAAATCCTGATTACTTGCGCTGACGAGTCTAAAATCAACTGGTTGTGGTTGCCCATTCAATGGTACTACTTGCTTTTCTTCTAAAACGCGTAGTAAAGCCGTCTGCATCTTCCAAGGCATACTATCAATTTCATCTAAAAACAATGTTCCACCATTCGCTTGTAATATTTTTCCTACATGGCCTTCATGATTTGCACCGGTAAAAGCGCCTGGTGCATAACCAAACAACTCACTTTCAAGCAAAGTATCACTAATCGAGCCACAGTTTACGGTAATTAACGGCCCTTGACGATATGGACTATTCATATGTAATGTTTTGGCAATCACTTCTTTCCCACTTCCGGATTCACCATATACGTGAACAGGCACTTTACTTTGCGCTAATTTTTGCACTTTTTTCAAAAATTGTTGGTACGCTGTATTGCTGCTCGGCACACCTACATAATGAAATTCGTTTTCCTCCGATAGTTTTTTATACAACTTGTAGCGATAACCCACCAATGCATTGTTAAAGATAATTTCTCTTTCTTCATATAACAAATCACGTGGTAACTGGCCTTGGATTCCTTGATTCATTTCGAAATAATCTTGATATTCATCGGGAACGTAAACAATCTGCTTATGTAAGTCACAAAGAATTTCATGGTTTAAATTTTTACCGGCATATTGTAATAAAGCCATTTTTTGATTGAGCTCTTCACAAATATAAGCATTACTAATCCGTTGTGTAATCGTCGTTAAAAACAGCATCGCTTCTTGAACTGAATTATTATTATAAGTAGAAATATCTAAAATACCAATCAAATCTTGATTTGAATCGAAAATTGGCGCTGCAGCACAACTCCATCGTCTAGAAGCAATCGCATAATGATCATCTAGAGACATAAACTCTGCTTGTTTATTATCTAAAACCATACCAATTGCATTAGTTCCTACATCTAATTCAGACCAACGACTGCCTACATTAAAATAAATTTCGTTCGCATAACTTTTAGCTTGATAGTTTCCTTCTCGCCACAGAATAGTCCCATTTTCATCTGTTAATATAAAAATAGGTTGTTTAATATGCATGATTTCTTTAAAATGCTTACTCTCATTCTTTACAAGATGTATCAAAATTTGATGTTGGCGTTGACATGATTTTAACTCATTTTCTGTTAAAACAGTTTTAGGCTTTACCAAGTATGGATCGACTTGTTCGTTATAGCATTTACGCCATGAAGAAGCTATTTTATCTGGTAAGGATGTTAAAATTTCTTTATCGCCATTAACAAATCTTCTCCAAGTATCTACTTGCATGAAACTCACCTTCTTAAAACGCTTTCAATTATCTTTTAAAAACATCATTCCTACGTCTAGCATAATACAACTTTGTGAAAAAATCAATGTATACACTAAACGAAAAAGGAATGAAAAAGTTATGCTACTATTTATAAAAATCTATATCTATTATATTTTCAAAAGGAATACTTGTTTGATTAGCTAACAAAATACGTTTTCTTTTAAAATCTATTTTTGATATTTTTTCACATAATTCATTGATCTTCCCTTTATCTTTACCATCCTCTTCTTTAAAATAGTTTATTTTAATTGCTTGATTCTTATCATCTAATTGCGACAATAGATTTATCTTAAAATTCAACTCAAATAATTGATCTTCTGCAAGAAATGGTCGTAAATCATATTGTTTCCCTTTCATAGCAATCGTCTCAGCAAAACCATTTAAAGCTGCAAAGGGAGCAAATTGTGCCGCTCGATGATCTAAAGACATTGGAAAAACTGGAAAGTATTTTTGATAAGGCATTTGATTATTACATATACTACTCATTTTTTATGTCCTCCTATTTGATCATTGCGCATTCTCGCGGTGGAATAATCAAGTAAGGATGATGCCTTTAAAACAGCATTATCTCCATAACGCAAACGTACATCTAATAATGCCGTCGTTAGCCGCTCTTCTCTTGCTAATTTTTCAGTCTGTCCATCTTCATAAGCCGCTAACGAATCATTCACAAATAATGAAAGTTGTTGCGCAGCTTGTTCCTGGGATTTTGGAAAAACCTCATGAAACTGAACAGAAACCCTACGAATATATACGTTAGGCTGAATGATTTGAGAAAATAATTGGCTAGCCGCTCGAACTAGCTGTTGACTAGATTGAGTCGCACAAGGTAAAGCAATCGTTCCTTTGGCTCCTTTAGGCATTTGTATTTCTTCACCCATTGCTTGATATCTTAAACTAAGGGAAAGATGCGTTGTCACTAATTGCTCTTTGACTAACTGAGCACTCAACTTATCAACCATTTCCTTCATGATTAAGTAAGTTTCTCCTATTTCATAGGCACGAAATAATACTTGTGAGCTACTAATACTATGATTTTTTGCTTGATAATTTTTGATGGCTGCCATGGTACACGTTTCAATTCCAAAAGCATGATCAATGAGTAATTCTGCTTGAATCCCAAATTCCTTAAATAAACGCTTGGCATTCAGTGCTTGGTCATCTTTAGCGAGTGCACACTTTGCAATATCTGCCATCGTATATAATCCTAACTTGGCTAAACGCTGACTAATCCTATGTCCAATCCGCCAAAAATCAGTCAATGGTTGATGATGCCATAACTGTTGTTGATATCTTTCTTCATCAAGGAAAGCAATCCTCACGCCATGCTCATCGGCTGGTGCTTTTTTAGCTAAAATATCCATCGCTACTTTTGCTAAATATAGATTTGTTCCTATACCCACCGTAGCAGTTATTCCAGTCGTTTGAACAATATCCTTAACAATTGTTTCAGCTAAAATATGAGGATTATCCTGATATTGATGCAAGTAAGGTGTCACATCCATAAAAACCTCATCAATGGAATACACATGGATATCTTCTGGTGCAACATATTTTAAATAAATTTGATAAATGCGTGCACTATAATCAATATACAGCTGCATCCTAGGTGGCACGACCATATAATCCAGTTTCAGATAGCTATTCTTAGTTAACTCCTTTAAACTAACTGAATGATTGGCAAAACGATGATTTGGCGCTAATTTTTGTCTTTGTTGATTCATCTTTGCTACTTGCTCTTCAACCATAAATAATCGTGGACGTCCACCAATCCCAAAACTCTTTAATGCTGGCGTGACTGCTAAACAAATAGTCTTAGAAGATCTAGAAGTATCCGCTACTACTAAGTTAATATCTAATGGATCTAAATGACGCTCTACACACTCTACAGACGCATAAAACGACTTTAAATCAATGGCTAAATAATAATTCATTTCTCCCACCGCTTATACGAATGTTTGTTCTCTATTGAATAGAATAGCGTATTTTAGACGATTTGACTAGCATTATTTCTTTTTAAAACAAATGAAATAGGACAAAAATGATAAAAATACCAAAATTGTCCTATTTATCTCTTATATTAAATAATTTTTATATGTGTAAATGGATAGTATATACCGCATGCTTTTCCTAAAATTTGTTCACTAGAAACTGTACCGAATGAGCGGCTATCTTTAGAAATACGACGGTTATCCCCTAAGACAAAATAGCTATCCCTACCTAGTTTCTCCACTCCAAGCAAATCATCTAAACTAAAATCATTCATATCATAGTATAAGGATTGCTCTTTTTTAGAAAGATGGCTGTCTTTAAAATATTCTTTTACCGGTTTATCATTAATATACAATTGTTGCTTTTTATAGGCTAACTTTTCTCCAGGTAAGGCAATCACCCGTTTAATATAAGTGATTCCTCCTTCTTGAAAAACAATCACATCAAAACGTTTAATTTTAGTCAAGCGTTCTACTAAAATCATATCACGATTATCTAACAGCGGATTCATTGAATTACCTTCCACCATCATGGGAATAAAAATAAACCCTCTTAAAACTAAAGCTATCCCTAAACTAATAAGTAAGTATTTAACTAGTAGCCAAAAAGAATCAAGATATTTAGTTGGTATCAATTTTTAATTCCTCTTTTAACTGTGTTACTGCTTTTTGATAGCTTAAGTCTTCTTGTAAGTATTTGCTAAAAATCAACGCATTCACTTTTTCCAGTGTTTCTTGATCTAGTTTGCCAGATACGGGTAGTTTTTCTTCTGTTTGGATTTTTTTCAACGCCTGAGTATAAGACGCGTCAAAGTTCTTACTATCTATTTTAATGCCTAAAAACGCAAATAACTCACAAATTTCTTGTTGTTCTTTAGAAGATAGCCCCTCTTGATTATTAAGTTGATTATTAAAAGTATTCAATTGCTGAGCCGTTGGTAAGGCAACCAAAACATCTGGTGATAAACCTTTTTTATGAACCCAATTTCCTTTAGGGGTTAACCATTTTTGCGTACTTAGCTTAATCTCGGAATCTTCATCTAGGCTACTTACTAGCTGAACGGTTCCCTTACCAAATGTTTTTTGTCCAACGATTGGAATCTTGGCACTTTCTTTTAAAGCAGCCGCAACTAATTCAGCAGCCGAAGCAGTCTGTCCATCTACTAAAACAACAACGGGTTCTTGCACCTTAAAGCCATAATCTAGTTTGGCATTGGCTTTATCCACTTGAGTCACTTGATCTTTTTCAGCAAATTTTACGATTGTCTGGCCATTTTTTAAAAACATGCTAGCTACTTTTTCCCCTTCGTCAAGCAAGCCACCGCCATTTTGACGTAAATCAAGAATAAAAGCCTTCACGTGTTGTTTGCGTAATGTTTTTATTTCATCTTGCAAATCACGGCTAGTCTGCACCCCAAATGTATCAATATGAATGAATGCGATTTGGGGATTATTAGCATCGATTTGACTCTTCACAGCAGATAAATGGACTGCCTTTCGAGTAATTGCTTTTTGAAAGACTTGTTGCCCACGTTTTAATTGCAAATGAACAACCGTATTTTCCTTCCCTTTAATTTGTGAAACAACTTCATCAATGCTCAAATCTTTGACTGGTTTTTCATCTACTTTTTCAATAATATCCCCTTTTTGCAATCCTGCTTGTGCGGCTGGTGTACCTTTTTTCGGTTGTTCGACAATGGTTACTTGGTTATCTAAAATACTCACCACTGCGCCAATCCCCACAATTTGATTACTTAATTTATCATTCAAAGCGGTTTTTTGCTCACCATCTAAAAGTGTCGTATAAGGGTCATCCAGTGAATCTAGCATGCCTTTGATGGCCCCCTGGGCTAATGTTTTGCGATTCACCTTATCATAATAGTTATCTTGAATTTGTTGATAAACATGATTCACCTTAGCCAACTGCGGATCGGTTTGTTGGTTTTCTAAAAAATAAACCACACTTCCCCCAATGGCTGCTGAAATAATGGCTACAACTCCTAATGATATGACCTGTTTTTTTAGAAATTTCATAAGTATACTCTCTTAATTTTATTTTGTTGAATCAATTATAACATAATTTCTATCTGCATGAAAAAAAGGAGAACAACTCATTCCCCTTTTTTATTGGCATTCTTCTTCATACTGTGCCCAAAACGCATCAAATAGGCTCATATTAGATAAGTAATCAGCATTCATTTCTAAATAAGATGACACCTCATGATAGTCTTGGCTATGTTTAGGAAACTGGATATCTTCACTCGCCGCTGTTGCAAATAGTTGTAACTCATCTAGATGACTAGGGCCTTTTTTACTCATTAAAAACTGATAAAAACTTTTAGTCATCCCAGTGCTCCTTTAAAAAGGCCGCACGTCTAGCATGATTTCGAGCAAAGTTAGCCGGATTTTTCTTATAATATTCTTGATGGTAAAGCTCAGCCACATAAAATTCCTGAGCAGGTTCAATTTGGGTGACAATTGGTCGATCAAAAATACCACTGTCTTGTAACGCTTGTTTACTCTCTTGAGCAATTCTCTTTTGTTCTTCATCGAAATAAAAAATGACTGGGCGATAATTATCCCCGCGATCTTCAAATTGACCAAAAGCATCAGTTGGATCAGTTTGTTGCCAATATATTTCAACTAATTCCTTAAAACTAATGATTTCCGGGTCAAAAATAATTTCGACTGCTTCTGTATGTCCGGTGGTTTTCGAACAGACTTGCTCATAAGTTGGATTTGGCACATGTCCACCTGTATAGCCAGATAAGACAGAATGAATACCTGGTAACTCGTCAAATGGCTGAACCATGCACCAAAAACAACCGCCCGCAAATATCGCACGTTGCATAGAATCACTCCTTTATGATTGGTAATTTTTATTGTAACGAATTCTACCATTAAAGAAAAGGATTATTTCTTCAAATAGGAAACTAGCTGAATCTCATCATTTACTAAATCAATTTTTTTAGCTTTTACATAGAGATGATCACCGAGTTCTAACTTGTTTAACTGAATCAAAACATATTTATCACTAGGATAGATTTCCACAAATTTCGGTAAATCATAACTGCGTTTCACCATTTTTAAAACTTCTTTGATGGGCATACCTAATGAACCAATCGACAAACTTTTTGCTTTCAATTGAATATTGCCATCTTCGGTTACAAATGGATCAAAATAGAGATAAAAAGTCATTGGAAAATTCAATACTTCAAATTTTCCTGTCAGTAAGGCTTGATTTTTCAACGTGAACTGATAATCGATTTTATTTTTTTGATTTACTTGTTTTAAATAATGTGATATCAAGGTATTTAGTTCTTTTTTCGTTGTTGAGACGGTAAAAATATCGCTTCCCTTAACTGCGATACTGGGGGCTGTTGGGATTTTTTCCCGGTCTTGACTCAAGCGGACACCAACAACAAAACAAAAGGACAAAATAATCGCCATTAAAGCTAAGGTTGCCCATTTCCAATAATTGATTTGCTTTTGCTCTTTACGAAATTCAATTTTTCCAGGTTTTTCCATACTAATCACCTACCTCAGGATACCAGAGTGTTTTGGTTTTGCTAAGTTCATCCATCACAGCTTTAGCCATTAATTGATACCCCACATTATTTGGATGAAAGCGATCCTCATCTGATAACAACTCATTGACAATCACTGCTTTAGGCTTCGATGTTTGAGTCTTATTTTCATCTGCAGTCGAACTCGTTGTGCCAGTTTGGTCTTGCTGATTATCCACAATTCCTACTTGTGAATCATCCCCTTTAAATAAAACATCATTAATAGGAATGAAATAAACTTTCTTAAATGTAGCTACCGTTTGTTGACTTGCATCATTCCAATTTGTCACAATCTCTTGCATTTGTGTAAATTCAGGGAAATTCAAATAAAATGGATTATAGATTCCTAAAAGATAGATAGGAGCTTTAGGATTGTACTTTCGAATTTCTTGAATCAGTTGTGTCAATTGTTTTTGATATTGCTTTTGAGGCTTAACAAAAGTCCTTTCTTTCAAACCCAAAATATGCTCGCGAATCACTTTTAATAGATCATTACCACCACAAGTCAGTGTAATGATATTGGCCGAGCTTAGCGTTTTTTGCATTTTTTTATTCTTTCTCAAACGTTTAAGAATCTGATCACTTCGATCGCCAGCTTTACCAAAATTATCAAATTCAATACTGGTTAACTGATACTTATTTTGTAACAAATCAGCCACAATTGGAACAAAGCCGCCTTTATGTGTGTCATCCCCGACTCCTTCTGTAAGAGAATCCCCTAAAGCAACATAATTCAATCTGCGTATTTCTTGATTTGTCGGTGTTGCATCATTTTTAAGCATCGCCGGCTGTTTAGGAATCAATTTAAAAAAACAGACACTTGCAAATAAGAAAATGATTCCCATAAAAAGAAAATATTTTACTGAATTTTTCATGCTGATTTTCACCTAATTCTGTTAAAAAGATGAGGCACTTGAAAGCAACCTCATCTTAAAACTATTCATAATAATACATAATTGCAAATGCTCCAGGACCAGTATGCGTGGCAATAATTGGGGTAGTATGCAAAAATGGTATATGCATTTTAGGAAATCTAGCTTGCAACTCTTCTTTAAAACGTGCGATTTGCTCATGACTTCCTGCATAGGAAATACCAATTTGTTTGATATTTGGAATTTGAGCGATTTCTGACAAAAAGTCTTCGAACCACTTACTAAAAGTTTTGGCACCGCGACCCTTAATAACTGGTTTAAGTTCACCATGTTCAAAATTCATAACGATACGCACATTTAAGAAGCTTGAAATTAAACCTTTTGCACGTGAAATACGGCCACCTTTAACTAAATTATCTAATGTTGAAACACCAATATATAATTTAGTTTTATTTTTGATATCTTCTACAATTGGCAATACTTCATCTAAAGTTTTACCTTCCTTAGCTAATTGAGCTGCACGAATCACTTGGAAAGATAAACCTTGGTCTGTGGTATCAGAATCAAGTACCACAACATTAGCCTTTGAAAGTTGACTAGCTTGTCTAGCAGCTTCAACTGTTCCACTCAGTCCTTTTGACATGTGAATTGATAAAATATCCGAACCATCAGCACCTAACTGATTATATAATTCTACAAATTGTCCAATTGGCGGTTGGCTAGTTTTAGGTAATTCGTGACTTGCAGCCATTTTTTCCATGAAGACTTCTCCAGGTAATTGGTCGTCATCTGCATAAATCACTCCATCAATCATAACTGACAATGGCATTACGTGAATATCTAAATCATCACGTGTTGAAATCTCCATCGTACATGAAGAATCCGTAACAATTTTTAATTTTTTCATGAATCCATCCACTCTCTTTTAAATACTACTATTATTTTGACAGCAATTAGGGTAAAATAATAACTATAAGAATAGTATAACAGAAAATTTTATTGTTTTCATCTATTTCATGATAAGGAGAGTGAATTTTGATGGAAAATAAAAATTTTAGTAAAAGATATTTAATTGTTAATGAAATCTTCAATGCTATCACCCATGGAATAGGTTTTGGCCTAAGCATTGCAGGTTTAGTCATTCTGTTAGTAAAAGGTGCAAAGTTAGGTTCGGCCATTCATGTCGTGAGTTATGCTATCTATGGTTCGGCCATGATTTTACTCTTTTTATTTTCTACACTTTTTCATAGCTTGATTTTTACGAAGGCGCGGAAAGTTTTTCAAGTATTTGATCATGATTCGATTTTTCTACTGATTGCTGGTAGTTATACCCCGTTTTGTTTATTAAGCATTAAAGGTTGGCTGGGATGGCTACTATTTGCCTTAATTTGGCTTATCGCAATTATCGGCATCGTATATAAATCAATTACTTTGCATAAAGTAAAACAGCTTTCACACTTTTCAACCATTGTTTATATTATCATGGGTTGGCTTTGTGTCATTGCCTTTAAACCGCTCGTAAATAGTCTTGGAACCATCGGCACGTGGTTATTAGCATTAGGTGGTATTTCCTATACAATCGGTGCTTTCTTCTATAGCCTAAAGAATGTTAGATTTATGCATGTAGTTTGGCATCTTTTTGTCATGTTAGGCGCAATTTTAATATACTTTTCCGTTTTGTACTACACATAAAAAAACATCTAGGAGACGTCCTAGATGTTTTTTCTATACAGCAATTGGTGCTTTGATGGTTGGATAAGGATCATAACCTTCTATTTTGATGTCCTCCATCGTAAAATCAAAAATATCTTTCTTATCTGGATTTAACCACAATTTAGGCAAAGCACGTGGCGTACGTGAAAGTTGCTCTTGCATTTGCTCAAAATGATTACTATAAAGATGGGCATCCCCCAGCGTATGAATAAATTCACCGACTTGTAATCCGGTTTGGTGAGCAATCAAATGGGTCAGTAAAGCATAACTAGCAATATTAAATGGCACACCTAGAAAAATATCCCCACTTCTTTGATATAATTGGCAACTCAATTTACCATCTGCCACATAAAATTGGAATAATGTATGACAAGGTGGTAAAGCCATCGAAGGAATATCTTCAGGATTCCAAGCTGATACAATCAATCTTCTAGAATCTGGTGTATTTTTAATTTGTTCGATTACGTCGCTGATTTGGTCAATGACTTCCCCACGACTTGTTTGCCAGTGACGCCATTGATAGCCATAGACCTTCCCTAAATCACCAAATTTTTGTGCAAAAGCATCGTCCGTTAAAATACGTTGGCAAAAATCTGCAAGTTGTGCTTGATAGACTTGATTAAATGCTTCATCAACTAAGCAACGACGCCCAAAATCAGTCATATCAGGTCCTTGATAATCTGGACTTTCAACATAATTTTTAAAGGCCCATTCATCCCAAATATGATTATTATGCGCTAAAAGAAAACGAATATTGGTATCGCCTTTTAAAAACCATAATAATTCACTTTTAATCAATCCAAGAGGAACGCGCTTCGTTGTTAATAAAGGAAAACCAGCAGCTAAATCAAACCGCATTTGGTGACCAAAAATGCTCTTAGTTCCTGTGTTGGTACGGTCATTTTTGATATGTCCTTCATTTAATACTTTTTGTCCTAAATCCAGATATTGTTTCACTTTCTCCACCTCTTAATCATTGGCAAATTCACTTAAATATTCCCAACGTTCATATTTTTCATCTAATTGGCTTTGATTTTCATCTAACTGTTTTTGCAAATCTTGTAAACGAGTAAAATCATCACCACAAGTAAGCATTTCAGATTCTATTAGACGAATGGTTTCTTCTAGAGTAGCGATTTCTTCTTCAATTGTCTCCCACTCTTTTTGCTCCATATAAGTTAGTTTCTTTTTCACCTTTTCCTTTTGAGGAGATGGTGTAGCCTCTTGTTTGATATTTGGTTGATTTTTAAGTGTTACATTTTGTGCTTGTTCATCCAAATAATCTGAAATTTTACCATAATAAAATTCAAGCTGACCCTCACCATTAAAAATTAATTGCTTTTCGGCTACTTTATCTAGGAAGTAGCGATCATGAGAAACAGTAATTACAGCTCCTGGAAATTGTTGTAAATAATCTTCCAAAATAGTTAATGTTTCAATATCTAAATCATTGGTTGGTTCATCGAGCAAAAGTACATTAGGCTGTTGCAATAACAAGCGCAGCAAGTACAGACGTCGTTTTTCTCCACCAGATAGCTTGCCAATAAGTGTCCCATGCGTATAACGAGGGAATAAAAACCGTTCTAATAATTCAGCGACACTCATACTGCTACCATTGGCTAAGCGCGCTTCTTCAGCGTATTCTTGTAAATAGGCAATCATCCGTTTGTTAGGATCCATTTCCTCATTTTGCTGTGTATAATAAGCTAAGCGGACGGTTTCTCCGACAATCAATTCCCCATTCGTTAAAGCTAAGCGACTAGCCAACACATTTAAAAGACTTGATTTACCCGCACCATTTTTTCCCGTAATTCCTAGACGTTCTTTTGACTGAATCAATAAATCTAAATCTGAGAATAATGTCTGTTCGCCAAGTGTAAGACTCGCATGTTTGAGTTCCAATACCTTTTTGCCTAAACGAGTTGTCGCTAAATTCATTTCAATCGATTCTTTTGTTTGTACTTGATGTAGATTTTCTTTCAAGTTTTCAAAACGATTGATTCGGGCTTGCTGTTTAGTTGTTCTAGCTTTGGCCCCAGCTCGCATCCAAGCCAGTTCTTGCTTATACAATTGTATTCGTTTATTTTCTTGGTCTTGCGCAATACGGTCTAATTCTGCACGTTGGCTCACATAAGACTCATAATTACCGATATACTCCGTTAATTGACCATGAGCTAGTTCAAAAATACGATTGGCTACGCGATCTAAAAAGTACCTGTCATGGGTAATCACAACAAGAGCCCCTTTATATTGCGCTAAATAATTTTCTAACCAGGAAATAACCTCATAATCAAGATGGTTCGTTGGTTCATCTAGAAGCAATAAGTCAGGTTCATCGATTAAGACTTGGGCTAATCCAACGCGTTTTTGTTGTCCCCCTGATAATGAGCCAAATGTTTGCTGTAAATCATAAATGCCAAGTTTACTTAAGACAATCTTCGCATTCGTATCTACTTGCCAGGCGTCTAATTCATTCATCTTTTGTTCAGCCTGGGTAAAACGTTGTTGCGCACTGGCTAGATTAGGCTGCTGATTGAGTAAGAACAAGGCATTTTCATACTCCTTAACTGCCTGAACTTGTTTACTATCCCCTTTAAAAATTACATCCAACACGGTTAATTCATCTGGAAAACTCGTTTCTTGAGATAAATAACCAATCGTATAATCATTAGGCTTAGTAAAAACTTCTTGATCACCATCAGCAAAATCTATCCCTGCTAGAATCGATAACAAACTACTTTTACCAGTACCATTTACCCCAATGAGTCCGATTCGATCTTTTTCATGTATCAAAAAGGATAGTTGATTGAATAAAATCTTTTCGCCATAAGTTTTCGTTAGACCTTCAACTTTTAACTCTTTCAAAAAATCACTCCTACTTCACATGATAGGTATCAACATATGCATCAATAATTTCCTTGGCTACTGTTAAGTTCGGATGTCCTGCTTTTTCATCTAATTGCGGAATCATTACCGCCAAACAAACTTGAGCATCATCGGTTGGCCCATAAGCAACCACATTTAAGTTCACAACATCAATCAATTTCCCATTATCAGTAACCGTTGTTTCAGCTGTCCCTGTCTTAGCCGCTAAATCCATTTTAGCACTTCTCAAAGCTGTTGCCGTAGTGAAAGCATTTGTCCCGTGAACAGCATCATAAAACCCACTACGAATAATATTTAATTGTTCATCTGTAATATCGACTTTATTTAAGACTTTACCTTTAATCTCTTTCACTTTATCGCCTAGTTCACCTTCTGTATTATTGTTATAGATTGCTTCGACGATATGCGGCTCAATACGATTTCCACCATTAGCAATCGTTGCGACATATTGCGCTAATTGCATCGTAGTATAAGTATCAAACTGCCCAAAAGCCAAGTCTAGAATTTTACCACCGTCATTATTTTTTTCAGATAACTGATCAATACTTGGTTGAAGCCCGCTACTTTCTTTTGGTAAATCAATACCAGTCTTCACACCCATTCCATAAGAGGCAAAAGCATTACGCAACGCTTCATAAGCAGAGGCTTGGTTTTTAATGAGCGGTAAACTAATATTATATTGATATTCAATACCCATTAATTTTAAAGCAATTTTCATCATATAACTGTTAGATGAAATTTCTAAAGCTTTTTCAGCAGTTAAATTCATATTTGCATAGCCAGAACGGTTGAAAAGAGAGGTTTTTGGGGCCGTTCCTTGAATATAAATAGGCTCATCCAGTAAAGTCTGATTACCAGAAATAACTCCTTTTTGCCATCCCGCTGTTAGTGTTCCTGCTTTGACTACAGATCCTGGGACGAATGCATTCATATAAGTTCCAATGGCATTTTCTTCAATTGATTTAGAAGCAATTTCATGATAATACCCACTCATGGCCAAAATGCCACCGTTATTTGGATTCATTACAACAGCATAAATTCCTGGAGAATAAGTTGCAAAACCACGATCTACCAATGATTGATAGTTACGTTTTAAGATTTCATCCACTTTTTCCTGGAATTTAGCATTAATGGATAGAACAACATTATCCCCTTTCGCACCGGTTGAAACCTCTTTTTTACTGGTGATATTTCCTTTACCGTCAACAGAAATTTCATATTTTGATTTTTTACCCTGTAAGTACTCTTCGTAGCTTTTTTCAATAAAACTAGTTCCTACACGGTCATTACGAGCATACCCTTTTTTCAGATAGCTATCGGCTTCTTCAGCTGGTAACCCTTGTTTTTCTGTAGAGACTTTACCAATCAAACTCTTTAAACTACTTTGTGCAAGAATTTCACGGTTCCAGTCATTTCCTGTAGATATTCCTGGTAAATCAGTCGCATGTTCCGCCACCACAGCTAATTCTTGATCAGTCACTCCTTCATTTTTAACATAAACCGTGCTAAGTGATTGGGCTGCATTCATCTTTTTAAAAATAGTAGCAATTTTAAGTTGAGTATCATCAAAATTCAGCTGATCAGCAGGGACTAAATCAACCATTCGTGCATATTGCTTGCTGTTGTCTAAGGCTTTTTCTTTTTTAGTTAGTTGACTTTGAATCTGCTTTAAATGTACTTTATCAGCTAAATAAAAATCTCTTTTATCACGATCTGTCAAGTTATCATCGATTGGCATATCTATATATTGGCTAAGTTTTGTAGCTAAATTTAAAATCTCAGCCGCAGACATATTAACACCACGTGTAAAAGTGATTGAAGGAGAAGCAGAATTAGTCGCTAATAACGTCTTTTCAGAGTCATAGATACTGCCTCTAGGCGCACTTTCGGAAACTTCGATTGTACTTAAAGCATTAATTTTACTCGTATATTTATCATTATTCGCCAATTGAAGCACACCTAGGCGAGAAATCAATGCAACAAAAAAAATAAAAATTAAAAAGTATAAAAAATTTAATCGAAAAGGAATATGAGATTTCTTTATGTTTTTCAAAATAAAACACTCCTTGAAATAAACTTGCTCTTCTATTCTACCCTAAAATATATTCGGATAGCCAAATGTCACACAACTTTAAAAAAAAGTTTACAACATTCGTTTCATATCTTTATATTCTATCATATTTACAGCAAAAAAGATGAAAATCAGCTAAAATATTAGCAAAAATTGTTATCTAGAGTTAAAGCAAAATAAAAGCAACCTAGAGATTAATCTAGATTGCTTTTTAATCATTCGTTTGTTGCAATGTTTTGTGCTTCTACTTGATAATCACTGCCATCCTCTTGATAACCATTGCTATCATAAACTTCATCAGTCGTTTGCTCTGAAGAATCTGAAGAACTTTCAGTTGAACTTTTTTTAGCAGTATCATCATCGACTAAAGGCTCATCTTCATCATCATATAATTGTTTTTCAATATAACCATCCGAATATCCATCAGAAATCGGTAATTCTGATCTAGTTGGTAGTCCAAGCTCAGATTTGATTAAATTTTGAATATTTAATAAACGGTGTTTTCCGACAACTTGATAATAGACATCGCTCATCCAGTCAGGCTCAATCCCACTCAATTGATAACTCTTAATATTATCTAAGGCTGGCACATAGTTTTTAGAAATATCCATCAATTGGTCCCAAGATAGATTCGTTGAACAATTATCTTCAACTGCTTTTAGAATCTTTTTATACTTAGTAACACCATCTAAACCAATGACTTTATTAACAATTTTAGTTACGACTTCACGTTGACGACGCTGACGACCAATATCCCCTTCTGGATCTTCATAACGCATCCGAGCATAGGCTAATCCAGATTCACCATTTAAATGATGTTTGCCTTTAGGAACGTGCACACCATCAAGTGTAAAATCAATCTTATTGTCTACAGTGATACCACCCACTGCATCGATTAAATCACTTAAACCAGTAAAGTTAATGGCAATATAATGATCAATTGGGACATCTAATAAATATTCAATGGAATTTAAAGACATCTTTACGCCACCAAAAGCATAAGCATGATTTAATTTATCATAAGTATCGTAGCCAACGATTTTAGTATAAATATCACGGTCAATACTTACTACTGTAGTTTTTTTCTGTCTAGGATTAAGTGTAACAATCATCATCGTGTCACTACGACCTTGTTCAGTACGTCCTAGCCCACCAGTATCAAGTCCAAGTAAAGCAATCGTAATTGGATCACGATCTTCATAACTAATGGCCTTTTCTCGTTTTGGCGAAGTTGCACGTTCAATCTTATTACTAATTGCATTAAAAGTAGCATTGGCATCTTTGTAGGCAAAAGTAGCCCAAACCGTCACACTAGTTACGACAACTGCAATCACTCCTAATATTGCAATAATAATTTTTTGATATAATTTCATAATACACCTCTAAAATAAAAATACCTTAAAAATTGGTATTTAATAAAAGAAAACTACGGGATTTTCTTGATATCTCCCTACAATATTTAAGGTACACATCACATAGATTTTGCCATAACTTACATAGTTGAGCAATACCTCACAAATTTTATTACAAAAATTTAAAGAAAAAGAAATATTCGCAATGTTTTTAAATAAAGCTGACCACTTAAAAATGAGAATGATAGATAAGCCATCATTAACTTATCCACCATTCTCATTAAAAAAATAGTAAAAATTATAATTTAACAACTTCGGCTGCTTGTGGACCTCGCGCACCTTCAACAATTGTAAAAGATACTTCTTGTCCTTCTTCTAATGATTTATAGCCTTCCGTTTGAATCGCAGAAAAATGAACAAAAATGTCCTCTCCTTGATCATTTGTAATAAAACCAAAACCTTTTTCATTATTGAACCATTTTACTGTTCCGTGTTCCATGAAAGAAAAACCTCCAAAATTTCATTCAGACAAAAAAACTGTCTTGGTAAGATTATACCACAACTGCAAACGTTCGCAAGTTAAATTTATAGATGTGCTAATAATTTATCTTGATTCACCTTTGGAAAGTGATTCATTAGTTCATAAATTTGTTTCAATACAACAGGCATCAACCCAGCAACATCATTTTCTATCTGCAAGACAAGTAATGGTTCATGTAAACTAAGACGAAGTAAAAACCAACCATCTCCATAACTATCTCTTAAATTAAAACGAACGCCTTCATGATTTTCTAAGTCAATTATAAAGCCTGGAATCTTAATCTCTTGGAAATATTGAATGACTTCTAGTCCTAGCTGTTTAAAATCTGCAACTTCTAGTTTAAAGCGTACTTCTAGCGTTTCTGCAGGTTGTTTTAAATCTGTAATCAAATCATCTAGAGTGCGATTTTCTGCCACTAATTTAGGTAAAAGCATTAATACTTTAGCAATCACATAGGCACCATCATCTAAGAAATAATTTTCTTTGAATGCTGCATGTCCGCTTGTCTCAATTGCGAGTTGACAATCAATCCCTTCTTTATTTAAATCAATCGCCTTATTAATCACATTGCGATAACCTGAAATGTAGCGTACTTGATGGCCACCGAGTGATTCAATAAAAACTTTTAAATGACTGCTAGTCGGTGAGTTTGTGACAATACTAGTGCCGGGATGTTCTTGAATAACCATTTGACTTAAAACAGCAATCAAATTATTACGATTTAAAAAAGTCCCATTCTTTGTAACTAGTGCACTGCGGTCAACATCGGTATCAAAAATAACTCCTAAATCTGCATGATTTGCTAATACAGCTTGACGAATACTAGTCATTGCTTCTTTATTATCAGGATTTGGAATATGGTTAGGAAAATGACCATCTGGATTTAAGAACTGTGAACCCGAAGTATCAGCACCTAAAATTTGTAGCACCTTTTCTGCAAAGAAGCCACCTGCACCATTTCCTGCATCTACTAAAATATGTAAACCTGAAAGCGGCTGTTCTTGCTTCGTTGCGTTTTGAATTTTTTGCACTAAAAATCTGGCATATGGTGTGATCAAATCTTCTAAGCGAGTAGTACCTTGACTTAGACTATAGGAAACCTTTGATTGACTAAGCGCTAGAATATTTTGAATATCTGCTTTTTCCACGCCCCCTTGGTTGGTAAAAATTTTAATTCCATTATAATAATAAGGTAAGTGGCTAGCCGTCAACATCACTGAAATATCACATGCAAACTGCTCAAATTGGGTTGCCATAAACATCGCGGGTGTCGTAGCCATACCAAAATCAATCACTTGTACCCCATAATCAATAAAGGTATCAATCATGGCTTGTTTGAGACTTGGACCAGTTAAACGACTGTCACACCCAAGACCAATTGTTAATTTTGTAGGAATTTGACCAATTTTATCAGCATACCAATTTAATATTCCTTGTGCAACCATCATGGCTTGAATTGGTGTTAGGTTCGCTTTTAATTCATCTGTTGACATCGCAATGCCGCGAATATCAGAACCATTTTGTAAAGCTAAGATATCATCCATTCTAATCACTCCAAATCGATTAATACAATTTTAATAGCGGTTTCATTTTAACATAAGCCAAAACATTTGAACAGCCTATTTTAGTACAATTTACTTAAATAGAAATAAAAAAGTGAGAGGCTACTTTTGCTTAGCCTCCCACTTAGTATTTCAAATCAATTATTTTGCGGCTAAATAATTTTCGTTGGCTTGTTCCCAGTTTACAACATTCCAAAAGGCATCGATATAGTTAGGACGAACATTATGATAATTTAAGTAATAAGCATGTTCCCAAACGTCAAGCCCAACAACTGGTGTTTTGCCTTCCATTAATGGTGAATCTTGGTTCGCAGTAGAAATAATAGCTAATTTACCATTGTCGACAACTAACCAAGCCCAACCTGAACCAAAACGACTAGCCGCAGCAGCTTTAAATTGTGCCTTGAATTCATCGAAGCTACCAAAAGTTTCGTCAATAGCAGCTTTTAATTCACCCACAGGCGCACCTTGACCGTTTGGCGTCATAATTTTCCAGAAGAATGAATGGTTTGCGTGTCCACCACCATTATTAATAACAGCTTGGCGAATATCAGCAGGCACTTCATTGATACCAGCTAATAAGTCTTCAATAGATTTTTCTGGCAACTCTGGATGTTTTTCTAAAGCCGCATTTAAATTTGTTAAATAAGTTTTATGATGTTTTTCATGATGTAGATGCATTGTTTCTTCATCGATTGTAGGTACTAATGCATCATAAGCGTAAGGTAATTTTGGTAATTGATAAGTCATATTCAAGACCTCCTAGAATTGTTTATATGTTAAGAGTATCAAAACTTGTGAAATAGCGCAAAACATATGCTCATAAAACTTAATTTTATATTGTATTTATTGATTTTAAGCAGCTAATGCTTGTTAATTTGGATAAACTTAGGTAAAATATTAACAATAAATTAATTGAGGAGTTTTTATACAGAATGATTCAAATATTGAAAGATTCAATGATTCATTTCAATCAAATAAAAGAGGTTAAAAAATTACCCTTTGGCAAGCTTATTAGCTATTTACTTCTATTAAGTCTAGTAATGGCCTTACCTTTAGCCGCTCAGGTAAAAGAAGTTTTCCATTCAATTAAACAAGATAGCCTAACAATTGTTTCACACTTGCCTGATTTCAGTATTAAAAATGGTGAGCTGCAACTACACAATGAAAATGAAAAAGGCTTTATCTATCAAACAGATACCGTCATCTTTACATTTGATCCTGAGGCTAAACGAACCAAAAAGGAAATCATCAATGATCGCCTGGGAAATTTTATTAGTGCTGGATTAACCAAAGATGAACTATTAATTGGATTTCCTAGTACAGAGCTAACGAGTAATTTATTAGGTGGTAACAAGTTAGCCATTTCCTACAACAATCCAATATTAGATGGCATCACCAGTCAAAAAATCAAACAAGAAGTAAAAAACAGTCAATTTCCAATCTGGATGTATGGATTGATTATCTTACTTGTTTTATATCCAGCTTTTGTCAATTTAGCAATTAATATCTTTACAGTTGCACTGATTGGCAATATTTACAGCCATATGATTCGTTGTAAAAATGGTTTTCTCGACAATTTAAAAATGATGATTGCCTGTGCTAGTCTGCCAGTCTTATTATCATTAATTATCAGTTTTATTTATCCTGCGTTCGATACGGGACTGTTTATCACTTTAGGGAGTTTCTTTATTTTTACGCAGGCTTTAAAAGATGAAACCACAATGAAGTTGAAATAAAAATAGTTTCTATTCTTCTAAAAGAGGAATAGAAACTATTTTTTTAATTGATAAACTCGTAGGATGGCTCATCTAATTTTTCATCATAATTCACGACTAACTGATAGCCGTCAAAAAACCACTGATCATCTTCTTCAACAAAATAAGTGAAATCATCTACAGTAACTTGAACTAATGGTCGATTAGGTGTATCGACGCTCATCCCAACTGAAAAGCCTTCATGAACTGGGGTGCTGCCATAGACTTTTCCAAAAAAACGGATACCTTGTCCGGGATTTAGGATAATCTCCTTTTTAAACCATGCGTGTGCTTTTGGTGAAATCGTTAATTCCATTAAAAAAACCTCCTAATCATTAAGTTTTTCATCAAGATTATCAACGTTTACAGTACTACCGATGACTAACAAATTATCATTTTCGCAGACAATTTCGTTAGCAGGCGGTGAAACAACCACTTGACCATCCGCACGACGAATGGCAACAACTGTTAAGCCAAATCGTTGACGGAAATTCACTTCGATGAGGGATTTGTTAAAGAATTTAGGATTAGATACTTTAATCTCTGCCAATGAAAACTCATCAGATAGTTCAATAAAATCTAAAATATTTCTTGAGACTAAGTTATGTGCAATTCTTACCCCCATATCACGTTCAGGATGGACCACGCGATCAGCTCCAACACGCTCTAGTACTTTTGCGTGATATTCATTTTGTGCTTTAGCCAAAACATTGGGAACACCCATTTCTTTAACCATTAATGTCACTAAAATACTAGCTTGGATATCCTCACCAATAGCTACTATAACATGGTCAAAGTTACGGATCCCTAAAGAGCGTAACGTACCTTCATCTTGCGCATTTCCTACAACTGCATGCGTTGCAATATTCATATATTCATTCACGCGTTCTTCATTGGAATCGATGGCTAAAACTTCTTGACCTGATTCTACCAAAGTACGACAAATACTGCCACCAAAACGACCTAACCCAATGATTGCATAATTTTGTTTCATCTTTATGATACCTTCTTTCTTACTTTACCAATCCATGTTTAAACGCATAGATTGCAGCTTGTGTGCGATCTTCCACACCCAATTTAGCTAAAATATTCGATACATGTGTTTTAACAGTTTTCAATGTAATAAATAGTATTTCTGCGATTTCTTGATTACTTTTACCTTGTGCAATCAAATCTAAGACTTCGCGCTCCCGATTGGTTAACTCTTCATATAAAAAATATTGATTGGCATAATCTTGGTTTTGAATTTTTTCACTTACTTCTTCTTCAATTACCCTTTCGCCAACAATCGTTTTACGAACCGCTTCAGCAATTTCCTGTGCTGAAGATGTTTTTAATAAGTAACCACTCGCCCCGGCTTGAATGGCAGGAAATACTTTTTCATCATCAATGTAGCTCGTGACAATCAATATTTTTGCTTGCGGCCATTGTGCTAAAATTTCTTTCGTTGCTGTAATACCGTCCATATTATCCATGACTAAATCCATCAGAATAACATCAGGACGAAGAGACAAGGCTTTTTCTACCCCTTCTTGCCCATCGCTTGCTTCCCCAACAACTTCAATATCAGGTTGAATACTCAAATAAGTCGAAACACCTAGACGAACCATTTCATGATCATCAACTAGTAATACTTTAATCATTTCCTCACCTCATTATCAATTAAAGGTATTTTTATTTCAATGCTTGTACCTTGATTTGGAATACTAACAATTTTAACTGTACCGCCGACACTCGAAATACGCTCCTTCACGTTTAACAAGCCATAACTCCCAGCTTTTTTCTTGGAAGTATCAAAGCCTACGCCATCATCTTGTATTCTTAAAACCAATTGATTTGCTGATTGATTTAAATAAAGTTCAAGTTCAGAAGCTTTAGCATGGCGCAAAGTGTTAGATAATAGCTCTTGCACCACACGGAACAACTCGTTTTCAATAGAAGGTTGAATGGACACTTCCTCTACATCATAGATTATTTTCAATTCAACTTTTGATTGAAGCTCTACTAATAATTGTTCAATCCCTTGTTTTAAGCTACGTCCTTCCAAATTAATCGGTCTTAAATGTAATAACAAAGCTCGCATCTCAGATTGAGCCATGGATAATATTTTAGCAACCATTTGAATCTGTTTAGAAAAGCTCGTGATATTTTCTCCTCGATCAATGGTTTCATTTAATGCAGACATAATCATCATCGCAGCAAATAATTGTTGTGAAACAGAATCATGAAGTTCTCTAGCCAAGCGATGACGTTCATTTTCAAGAATTTCCTCTTTACTTTCGCCATCGAGTAATTCTTGTTTTTGATGCTCTGTCTGCAAATCCAACGTCATTGTCTGAATTTGCTTTTGGATTTCGTTTAAGCCTTCAATAATCTCTTTTTGATGATAATTTTCAACTTTAGTTAATTTATTAAAAGCTAAAGGTTGAAATTCATCAACACGTGCTTCCTTTATTTTTTTGACTTGTTGTTCAATTGGGTCTAATAAACCTTTTTGCTTAAAAAAATAGATTAAACACATTGCGATTGCTAATAGAATGGCTAATAACGCAATATAAACAATAATAGGCACAAATAATATCTTTGCAGACAATATCCTTAACATCCATTGCTTATTCCCTTGAGAAAAAAAATAAGCAAATAAAACAAAAATGAAGCTCCAAAAGAAAGTTAATGAAAGGTAAGCAACCCAGCGAAGAATTTTAGATTTATTCATACGCGAATCACCTCTAAATCACCCATAATTACATTAGAAATAATTTTAATCTTTCGTTCACTTTCAGCATATTTCATATCATGGATTTTTACTTCCTCAGCATTTAGCGAATAATGATATTGTTGGAAATGAAATTCACCACGGAATGCCTCATGTAAAATATCAATTTGGATGCCATGCGGTACTAAAATCCGAGTACGACCAAAGCCTTTGCGCAATACGATGACATTTTTGCCCTTAGGTAAAATCGTATTTCCTAAATCAATAATTGAATCACCGACAAAAATCGTTAAATTAATGTCATCAAATTCAAAAACTTCATTACCAATCATTTGTGTCCCAATGTAGCTTTTTTTACTGATAAATTCCTTTTCTTCACTTGGTTCTTTTGTTTGGACCATAATGATATTTTTTTTTCGCCAAAACAATAGATTCCCATAATCCAGGTCAATGATTTCAAAGCCTTTAATCCCAATAAATAAGACAATAAAGACTAACATTAACCAAAAGGCATAACTATTAATCAGGCTAATAAAGATGAGAACAATTCCCAACCATAATAGCAAGTTTGTATTTTTCCCTTTTTTCCGACGTAGGTAGTGTAAAAATAAGCTTAAAGTTCCTAAAATTAAGATTACAGTCAAACCGGAATCTTCCACAATTTGCCAGATAGAAAGAATCAATAGTAAAATATTGACAATAAAGAAAAAACGCCAGGCACTAAGTTTCAACTGCATACCTCCTTATAATATAGAAAGGTACCATCGACTAGCGATAGTACCCTTTAATCATTACTATTTCACAGAAACAATTTTAACCAAGAAGTCGCCACCTGGTGTTGAAATATTTACTTCATCATTCACTTTTTTACCGATTAAAGCTTGTGCAATAGGTGAATCATTGGAAATTTTACCAGCGAAAGGATCAGATTCAGCACTTCCGACAATAGTGTATTCTTCTTCTTCTCCGTCAGGCAACTCTTTAAAGACAACCGTTTTACCAATTGAAACTTCATCTTGAGCAACATTATCATTATCAATAATTTGTGCAAAACGAATCATATTTTCTAAAGTAGTGATGCGGCCTTCCACAAAAGCTTGTTCATCTTTTGCAGATTCATACTCAGAGTTTTCAGATAAGTCGCCAAAACTACGCGCAATTTTAATACGTTCAATGATTTCGCCGCGTTTCACTGTTTTTAGTTCTTCTAATTCACGCTCTAATTTTTCTTTTCCTTCTTGTGTCATTGGATATACTTTTTCTACCATCTATAATTCTCCTTTATTATACATCATTGGATATTATTGATTCACATATTTTTCAACTAAAGCATTATGTTCTTCTAATGTTTTAGCAAAATATACTTGGCCTGTTTTCACATCAGCAACAAAGTATAGATAATCATTTTGAATCGGATTTAAGACTGCTTGAATCGCCTTTTCTCCTGGGTTATTAAATGGTCCAGGTCCATATCCTGTATTCAAATATAAATTATATGGTGAATCTGTTTGAGTGTCCTTAATTGTAACAGTTTCTTTCGTTTCGTTCAATGCATATAGCACAGAAATATCAGATTGTAATGGCATATTTTGTGCTAGACGATTATAAAATACTTGTGCAATATTTTTACGATCAACATCACTGACACCTTCTTTTTCGACTAAAGAAGCTAAGGTTAACACTTGTTGAACCGTCATATTTTTTGCCGCAATAGTATCATAATAATTTTGCATGACCGAGTCTGTCTTGGCAATCATTTGTGCCACTAAATCTTTCAAAGTCATTTTATTGAGATAATCATAAGTTGCAGGGAATAAATAACCCTCTAAACGATAGCGAACATCCGTAGCACTAGCCGCAGATTCTAATAATTTAGGATATTTGGCTTGCATCTCTTGGAAGAATTGATCATCTTTCATCAAAGCGAGAAAGTCTTTTTTATCTAATTTCGTTTTATCCGCCAACTTATCTGCTATTTGTTCAATTGTAAAACCTTCAGGAATCGTCAACTTCACATCGGCCACACTTAAACCATTACCACCTTGTAACTTCTTACTAATCCCATCGAGCGTCATACTTGGACTTAATTTATAAGTTCCAGCTTGAAAACCAGTTAAATTATTAAACTTAGTATAGTAATTAAAAACTAAACCACTCTTAATAATGTGACCCTTTTCTAATATTTCACCAATTTGTTTATTAGATGAGCCTGTTGGAATCGTAATTTCTATCTTTTTATTACTTTGTGGATCTAGCGGATTTAGACTCGATTGGATATAGCGGAAGACTGTAAATCCTAAAATCGATATAATCAAGACTAATACAACAACAACGATCGTAACTATTTTATTTACAATGCGGTCTTCTGTATTGCGTCGATTCATTCGGCGTTCCTTCTTCTGTTTTGCACGAGCAGTCGCAGAAGTTCTACTCATCTGCGAGCGATTATCCTGATTCGTAGATGGATTGTTAGACGTCGGCTTCTCTGATTGATTTGTTGAATTCAAATCTACGCCTCCTTCATATACTTAACTTGTTTTATTATACACGATACATTTTGATTTTAAAACCTATTTTGATTTTTTAAAAATAATCAGTTTACTAAAGATATAATTTGATAAAATCACAATAAACTGAGAAACAAATTTTGCAATGAAATCACTTGTCTTTAACACTTCTAAACAAAAAGATAATGAACTCATATCAAAACCTAATGTTAAAATTCGTGCAGCAAAAAATAAAAATAATTCTTTTAAATTTTGTGCAAAGGTTTTTCCTCTAGATTCAAAAACGTATAGCTTGTTCGTAATATAAGCAAAAAGCACCGATAGTATCCAAGCAATTAAATTTGCCAAAATATAGTTAAAATGCAATAAATCTTTGAATAAAAAATAGGTAATAAAGTTGACGACAAAGGTACAACCGCCAAAGAATAGGTAAGAAAAAACTTCCCAAAGATTTTTTTCTTCTAAATATTGCTTTAATTTTTTTGTATAAGTCATGTCAAAACTCCATTTTATTCGTACCAGACTATTGTAGCGAATGAATAAAGAAAAGGCAATCATAATTTAGAAAGTTTTAATTTTTCCGTATTCATGACTCAAAAAAAACCGACCTACATCGTGTAAGTCGGTAATTACTATTTTATGGATAAATACGATTTAATAAACGTGGGAATGGAATAGCTTCACGCACATGGTCAATCCCTGCAATCCATGTAACCGTACGTTCTAAACCTAAACCAAAACCAGAATGTGGTACAGTTCCATATTTACGTAAATCTAGATACCATGAATATTCTTCTTCATTTAAGCCAGCTTGACGAATTTGTTCTAACAAGTAATCGTAATCCGTTGCTCTTTCAGAACCACCGATAATTTCACCATAACCTTCTGGCGCAATTAAATCGGCACACACAACAACATCATCTCTTGTTGGATGTGGCTTCATATAAAATGGTTTGATTGCTTTAGGATAGTTCATGATAAATACTGGTTGTTCAAATGAATTTGCGATAAAGGTTTCATGTGGTGAACCAAAATCATCGCCCCACTTAATGTCATCAAAACCATTTGCTTGTAATCGTTCAATCGCTTCATCATAGCTAATACGTGCATATGGTAATTTGGTATATTTTTCTAATACGCTACGATCACGACCTAAAACATGTAAAGCATAATCACAATGATCTAAAACATTTTGTACTAAGTATGCAACATATTGTTCTTGAATCTCTAAACTTTCTTCTTGATGCATAAAGGCCATTTCTGGTTCAATCATCCAGAATTCAATCAAATGACGACGTGTTTTTGATTTCTCGGCACGGAAAGTTGGGCCAAATGAGAAGACTTTCCCCATTGCCATTGCTGCAGCTTCCATATATAGCTGACCTGATTGAGATAGATAGGCTTTATGATCAAAGTAGTTGGTTTCAAACAAGTCTGTCGTTCCTTCAGGTGCAGAACCTGTTAAAATTGGTGGGTCTACTTTTACAAAACCATGATTATTGAAAAATTCATAAGAGGCACGAATAATTTCATTACGGATTTGCATAATGGCATGTTGTCTAGAAGAACGAAGCCATAAATGACGGTGATCCATTAAAAAGTCTGTTCCGTGTTCTTTCGGTGTAATTGGATATTCATGACTTTCTCCAATCACTTCAATATCTGTGATCCCAATTTCATAACCAAATTTAGAACGAGAATCTTCTCTAATTTCACCAATAACCCAGACAGAAGTTTCCTGATTTAATCCTTTTGCTAATTGAAATACTTCTTCAGGCACTTCACTTTTAACTACTACTCCTTGAAAATAAGCAGTTCCGTCTCTTAGTTGTAAGAAAGCAATTTTACCACTTGAGCGTTTATTTGCTACCCAAGCACCAATCTTGACAACTTCCCCAACGTGCTCTTTTGAATCAACAATTTGAATTTGTTTCACGAGAGTCTCTCCAATCTTTACTAACAATTATATATTAACGCATCTATTGCATTTTACTTTCGACAAATGCTTTGATACGTTGTGCACTTTTTTCTAAAGCAGCCCAGTCTGTTGCATAACTGATACGAATATATTGGTCCATTCCAAATCCCGCACCCGTCACAACAGCAACATGTGCTTCGTTTAATAAATCTTCTACAAAACTGGTAGCTTCTTGATACCCACAATTTTGTAAGGTTTCACTTATATTAATGAAGAAATAAAAGGCTGCTTGTGGTTTTTGAACCTTAAATCCTGGAATTTCACACAATAATGGATATAAGCGATTTAATCTTTCTTCAAAAACCAAACGCATTTCTTCTACGGAGGCTTGACTGCCAGTTAAAGCCTCGACAGCCGCGTATTGACTCACAGCTGTTGGATTACTTGTTGATTGACTAGCTAGGCGAATCATTCCTTGAATAATTTCTTCATCACCTACTGCAAAACCAATGCGCCAACCCGTCATAGCATAAGTTTTAGATACACCATTGATCACAATTGTATTTTGACGGATTTCTGGTGTTAGCATCGCCATGGAAGTGAATTGATTATCACCATAAATCAAGCGGCCATAGATATCGTCTGCAACAATTAATACTTTATTTTTAACCGCCCATTGTCCAATCGCTAATAATTCTTCTTTTGAATAAATCATTCCTGTTGGATTAGAAGGCGAATTAATGATAATCGCTTTTGTACGTTTCGTCAAGACTTCATCCAAGTGCTCAACGGTAACTTTCAAGCCTTTTTCTTCATCAGTCTTAGCAAAAACAGGGACACCAGAAGCCAAACGTACTTGTTCTGCATAACTTACCCAATAAGGAACAGGGATAATCACTTCATCCCCTTCATCCAAAATCGTTTGGAAGAGCAAATATAATGCAAACTTTGCACCATCAGTTACAATTGTTTGATTAATTGAATAATCTAAGCCATAATTTTCCTTCATGTAAGTGACGATAGCTTGACGCAGTTCAGGAATACCTGCAGACTGGGTGTAAAAACTAGCCTCACCTGATTGAATCGCAGCAATGGCAGCCTCTTCAATATTTTTTGGTGTGACAAAATCAGGCTGACCAACCGTTAAGCTTAGAATATCTAGACCTTGTGCTTTTAATTCCTTTGCTCTTGCCGCCGCTTGCAAAGTTACTGACGGAGCTAAATTTTGAACCTTTGTTGATAATTTCATTTTCCTCATCCTTTTTATTATATATTTTTCTCCAACAATTTATTAACCTTAAATATTTTCAATTGCTTGACCAGATTTAAAGTCAAAAAAATAATACTGATTTTGTTTAGAAACGATTTCCCATACAATGTGTTTTTTGTAAAAACCAAGAGTGGTTTTTAATATCGTCTGATTTGGATGGACTTTTGCAAAGACTTGGCGAATTTCATCTTCATTATAACCATCTTTTTGATTCACCACTTGTACTTTACCACCTTTTTGCGCAATGATGACATATTTTTCGTCACCCTTTGCATCTTTTCCACCCACTGAGAAATAAGTATTTTTACGATTGAACCAATAAAAGTCATCAACTTGATCTAATTTGCCATATTGTGTTGCAATTTGTATCGCTTCATTTCTGGCGTGTCGATAAGATTTGGTTGCTTTTAAGTAAAATATGCTCGTAAATAATATAACACCCAGCATAATATATATACCTATCATCAATATTTGATTTATACGTTTTTCACGTGCATCTTCATTATGCAACTTGTGCCCACCTCTAACCTACATTTCATTTTAATGTTTTTATTATAGCAGATTCTTTGCATAAGTTTTACAAAAAAATAGGAATTTACAAATTTTTAAGTCTTTGCCTCGTACGTCCAAGGTTTCGGTAAGATTTTTTGTAGCTTTTTCCCATAAGTAGTTGAGATGAGACGCTTATCTAAAATGAGTAGTTTTGCATCGGGTTGATTCGCTACTAAATCTAGACATCTCGCTAAACGAATCCCCGCCGTTGGTAAAGCCTCTCGTTGAAAAGCATCGATATCAAGTTTTTCCAAATACTTTTGATAAGCAAGTGTTAAAGGCGCGCTAGGATTATGAAAAGGTAAACGCGTTAGTATCACACGTTTAAAATGAAAATCAGCTAAAAAAGAATCATCTAAATATGGATTTAATAAAAATACAAATTGATTATCCTTTGCTTCATAACGCTTCTTTATTTTGGACAAACTGGTATTTTGGCCGAGTGCAAACAACTCTATACCCGCTTGGTTCATCGTTTCACTAATGGTTTCATACACATAACGTAAGACCTCTTTTGAATTAAAAAGTACCAGTGTCGATTCTTGTTGATTCAAAATTTCATGCATAATGATGTTTGCAATATACTGACCAAATGCTTCATTCGTTACTTCTGGAATGGATATCCCTTTTTGAGCCACTTCAATCCGTGGCAAAAAAGTACGCTCTTTTTCTTTTAGTTGCTTTACTTTGACATTGTTTAAAGACAATTTTTCTGCAAAATAATTCTTTTGATACGGTAAACTTAAATGATTTCCAATAAATATTTGGGCTGCATCTGTAGAAAGCGTATCTATCGTATTGGTGAAGTCATAACGAATAAAAAGCAAATGATTTTTTTCTAAAAACCAACTATGCACGGTTGTTTCTTGAAAATCGTGAAACCATGCAAGTAATAACTGAAATTGTTGTACAATATTCAAAATTACATGGTCACTTTCTTGATTATTTGAAGATGAAACGTATGCAATAAATTCTTCATAATAGTTCATTAATTGATTTAATTGACGCTGAAAACTTTGAGGTAAAGCGGCAAATTCACTTTCATTAAATAGCTTGACTGACACAATTGATACCCATTGATCAAACACTTGCCGTTGAAAGTCGTTGATTAATGACAAGATACTGACCATTAATGGATGAGGTTCAGCTTTTAATGTTTGATTGATTAATTTTTGTAAGTTTTGGATATCTACGCGTTGGTGATTAAATTTTTGTAATGGCAGCAAATATTGCGCCTCTTCGAATATCACTTGACGATAAGCAAAATCTTGAAACACTTCATCAAAGTTAGCGAGTAAAACATCTTTTTGGCGAAATAAAACGACCTGTGCGCATTGCATTTCACTATTACGACGCTTTAAATAATAAGAATCTGGATAAAAGTCTGCTGATTGATAATTCACTTGTTGAAAAAAGCTATGCGATTGTTGATACAGTCCTAATTCAACAAGTGAGCCGGTCTGAGTTTGAGTAAGCCATACTAGTATCATCATTTGTAAAATAGAGGTAAATTTTTGATCTGGTATTTGACTTAACATCTGGGAAAATCGATGTAAATCAATATATTGTTCATCTGGATAATAATGCATAGCTAATAGCGTACGAGAAGTAGACGCGTTAGTCACCTTTTGCCAATTTTGCCACCAGTTATCCGATTCATAACCTAAAAGAACCGGAAAATCAGCTGGGGTAAAATAACTCAGCGGCAAGAAAACATTCTCTGGATGCGACAACTCTCGATTGACGTCAATGGTGACTTCTTCTTGTAAGTGCTCTTTTTTCAAGGAATAGCGATTTTGATAAATAAGATTCATTAATTTAGCTTGTTCATTGCTCAAGCTTTTGCCAAGTATTTTTTCTTTTGCTTTTTTTGATTTTGGATAACTCACTGCATGAGAATTTTTGATAGGATAGACACGAGATTTTTTCACCCAAATATCTTCTACCAATTCTAAATCATCTGTTTTTGTAGCTACTTTTCCTTCAAGTTGTCTTAATTCCTGACATTTTTTAATAAAGTTCCCCGTCTGCATACTTAGTAAATCGCATCTTTGACAAATTTGTGTCAGGGTCTTGATGGGTAAATTTTCAATGATTTGTCCTAAATATAAAAATAATTCTGCCGTTACTTTTGCATCACTATCTGCTTGGTGAGGATTTTCATGACTGATTCCTAGGTTCGTCACTAAATCATTCAAACGATAACTAGACTGCATTGGCAAAAAAATTTGTGCTAAATCTACCGTATCTATCGCCGGTATCGTTAACGGATCAAAACCATATTTTACAAATGTATTTGACAAAAATTGATAATCAAAGTGTACATTGTGTGCAACAAAAACTGTGTCTTGCAAAATATTTTCAATCATCAAGGCAACATCTTCAAAATAAGGTGCTTTCACTAAACGACGATTGGTTAATCCGGTTAAATGTTGAATATTTTTAGGAACAGCAAAACCAGGATTAATGTCGGTTGAAAATGTATGTAAAATCTGATTATCCTGAACCAACTGAACCAAGGTACAAGCAAACTGAATAATTTGATCTTTTAAAACGTCTGTACCCGTGGTTTCTAAATCAACAATGGCATAAATCGTTGACAATTCAGCACCTTCTTTCCATTCAATTTCTATTTTTCCAACAAATAGTATAACGAATTTTTACAAGAAAAACAAAATAAAAAAGACCTACTAACAAGTTTGCTAGTAGGTCTTGGACATTATTATTAACGATTAAGCTTTCACAACATTTGTTGCTTGAGGGCCACGTTGTCCTTCTCCAACATTAAAGGTAACACTTTGACCTTCTTCTAAAGTTTTGAAACCATCACTTTGGATAGCTGAAAAATGTACGAATACATCGTTACCATCTTCACCTGTAATGAAGCCAAAACCTTTTTCAGCATTAAACCATTTCACTGTACCTGTTTGCATAAATAAAATCCTCCTTGTGTATTTAACACATTCATTAATATTGCAATTCATTGTGTTTGGAAACCTGTGGAAGATGTTTATTTATATTGAAACGAACTACCATAAATCACCGTTACAAAAACTACTTCTTTATAGTAACATACTTTAGACTAAAATGATAGGATTTTTTTTAAATATTTTGTCTTTTTCCAAGTTAACTTAGACATTTTTTAATTTTATATCGAATTTTTCCGCTTATTTGTGTGCAACAAAAACTGTGTCTTGCAAAATATTTTCAATCATCAAGACAACATCTTCAAAATAAGGTGCTTTCACTAAACGACGATTGGTTAATCCGGTTAAATGTTGAATATTTTTAGGAACAGCAAAACCAGGATTAATGTCGGTTGAAAATGTATGTAAAATCTGATTATCCTGAACCAACTGAACCAAGGTACAAGCAAACTGAATAATTTGATCTTTTAAAACGTCTGTACCCGTGGTTTCTAAATCAACAATGGCATAAATCGTTGACAATTCAGCACCTTCTTTCCATTCAATTTCTATTTTTCCAACAAATAGTATAACGAATTTTTACAAGAAAAACAAAATAAAAAAGACCTACTAACAAGTTTGCTAGTAGGTCTTGGACATTATTATTAACGATTAAGCTTTCACAACATTTGTTGCTTGAGGGCCACGTTGTCCTTCTCCAACATTAAAGGTAACACTTTGACCTTCTTCTAAAGTTTTGAAACCATCACTTTGGATAGCTGAAAAATGTACGAATACATCGTTACCATCTTCACCTGTAATGAAGCCAAAACCTTTTTCAGCATTAAACCATTTCACTGTACCTGTTTGCATAAATAAAATCCTCCTTGTGTATTTAACACATTCATTAATATTGCAATTCATTGTGTTTGGAAACCTGTGGAAGATGTTTATTTATATTGAAACGAACTACCATAAATCACCGTTACAAAAACTACTTCTTTATAGTAACATACTTTAGACTAAAATGATAGGATTTTTTTTAAATATTTTGTCTTTTTCCAAGTTAACTTAGACATTTTTTAATTTTATATCGAATTTTTCCGCTTATTTTAGCAATAAATGTATGTTGTTCTTTTGAATTTACTTCATTGTGTTTTGTTGTAATAGCAAACAATTAATACATTTTTTCGAAAATGTCGCTTGCAAAACCAACTCATTGATTGTAAAATAACAATTGGTTAAAATTGGTCCGCGTAGCTCAGTAGGATAGAGCGCACGCCTCCTAAGCGTAAGGTCGGCGGTTCAATTCCGCCCGTGGACGTTAAAAAGCTGCTTTTGAGAGAAATCAAAAGCAGCCTTTTTCTTATTTTTTATGATTACTTAATTGGCCAGCATATAAATAGTATTCTTTTGCTACTAAATGCTGTTTAGCTAAAAATTTCTGGAATTCTTTTACTTCACATTCTTCTAATAGCGTCAACACTAGTCCCTTTCTCCCCATGCGTCCTACACGTCCTGAACGATGTAAATAGGTTTTTTCATCATAAACAAAATCCATATTGACAACTAAGGATAAGTCATCAATATCTAGACCACGAGTAGCAATATCCGTGCACAATAATAATTTAGCTTGATGATTTGAAAAAGCATGAAGGGCAATTTTGCGTAATTGGGCACTTTGGTCAGAAGCTAAAGAAGCAACTGGGATATGATGATATAAAAGCTTATCTTCCATGACACCTAATTCACTTAAACGATTGAAAAAAACTAAGGCTGAAAGCTGATCAATATTACCTAAACGACGTAAAAAGTCTAAGCGATTACGTTTTGGCCAAATAACATAACCGTGCGTGATTTCACCTTTACTTGTATCTTCATTTGTAACATCAATTAAAGTCAATTTTAATCGGTACATTTGCTGAAATTGTTCTGGAAGTTGCGTGCCACTTGCTGAAAATGCGAGTACTTGTACTTGATTATCCATGGCTTTTAGTATAGGGCTTAGTAACGCACTCTCTTGATTACTTTTCAATAGTTGGTCAGCTTCATCTAGTATCAATGTTTTGACTTGATGTAATTTTAATTTCTTTTGTTGATTTAATTCATTGATACGACCTGCAGTACCAACAACAATTTCTGGTCTTTGCTTTAACTTTTCGATTTGGCGTTTGATATTTGCTCCTCCAATTAGACTTTGTACTTTTAAGCCTAAATCTTTTGCCCAAGGACGTGCTACCTCTGTTACTTGCATAGCTAATTCCTGAGTCGCAGTAATCACAACAAGTTGTACTCCTTGATTTACAGAAATATTTAACATTGTAGGCAGTAAGTAGGCGATGGTTTTGCCTGATCCAGTCGGTGAAACGCCTACAATTGATTGTCCTTCTTTAATGGGATCAAATACTTTTTCTTGAATTTTGGTTGGTGTTTGAAACTTTTCAGATTGCCATCTTGCTTGCCAAGTCTCAGGCAGTTGATTTATCTCCATTTCTTCCTCCTAAATCATTTGATAGCTAAATTATAACACAATACGAGATGTTTTCTAAGTCTTTGATTACTTGATAAAAAGCTTTTTGTTTGATACACTCAGTTTTAGAAAATTTAATAAGTATAGTGGTATAAAGTCAAGAAACTTTTTCAATAAATTTTCTTGACCAACC